>Ga0209676_1000147_pt1 | contig 172386 bp, 127 predicted proteins | sample AraplaCvi_mLB_r2_FD_184282 | JGI IMG/M metagenome (GOLD analysis project Ga0209676, IMG submission 184282) | Arabidopsis root microbial communities from North Carolina, USA - plate scrape MF_Cvi_mLB_r2 (SPAdes) (version 2) | ecosystem: Host-associated > Plants > Roots > Endosphere | place... | reverse complement strand
TGCTCTCGGCCAAATACGGCGGCAACACCTTCTACGTCGGCCTGCAGAAAGTCGGCGGCGATGATGCCTGGATGCGCGTCAACGGCACCAGCGGCGGCACCCTGGCCAACGACAGCTACAACTCCAGCTATGACAACGCCAAGGAAAAATCCTGGCAACTGCGCCATGACTTCAACTTCGCGGTACTCGGTGTACCGGGCCTGACATTAATGAACCGATATATCAGCGGTGATAATGTCCATACAGGTTCGATCACAGATGGCAAGGAATGGGGCCGAGAATCGGAACTGGCCTACGTCGTGCAGTCCGGCGCGCTGAAAAATCTCAGCGTTAGATGGCGCAATTCGAGTGTTCGCAGGGATTTCAGCACCAATGAGTTTGATGAAAACCGGATTTTTATTAACTATCCCATATCGTTATTGTGACGAATATTCCGCTCGCCCAATACCTGGCAGCGTTGCCTCTGCAATCGTCTGAGCCAGCAATAACTTCATCAGGCGGTTGCAGATAAACCTAGAGTCAATTAGGCACTTAAAGTAGCGTTGGCAGGTTTAGGATACCGCCAGCAGATCTATCAAGTAATGCGTGGCAGGGTAACAGTGGCCGCGAGTCAATAAACAATCATTCCGTCAGGCTTCCCTGCGCGGCCTCGTCGAACTTCAACCGGGCCGTTTCAACCTCAGGCAGTTTATCAAGCGTCCATTTATGCAATTCGCGAAATGGCTGCTGCAGTGTTCGACCAAGTGGGGTGATCTCATACTGCACTGCCACGGGCGAGAACGAAATGACCTGGCGCGAGACGAGACCATTTCGTTCCAGCCGCCGCAGGCACTGTGTCAGTGCCTTCTGAGTGACGCCCTCCAGGCGACGCCTGATGGCGTTAAAACGATGCGGCCCGTCATCAAGCACCGCCAGAACCATCATTGACCACTTATCTGCGATTTGGTCGAACAGTGCCCGGCTTGGGCACTCCGACGAAAAACATTGCGGCTTTAATTCCAGCATCGAAGTTTCCTCACGTATACCTAGGCGACTCTAGGTGCCTAATTGACATTTGGTTTACAAAATATACTTATATGGCTTCCCAAAGCAAATGGAGTCCATCCAATGTCAAACCCTGATACCAGCATTTTATTCCGTCCTTTTTCCATCGGGTCGCTTGAACTGAAAAACCGGATTGTCATGTCGCCGATGACGAGGCAATTTTCGCCGGAGGGCATCCCCGGGGAAGGGAGCGCTGCATACTACCGGCGGCGGGCTGAGGGGCGGGTCGGATTGATTTTGTCAGAAGGGACCGTCATCGATCGTCCCGCTTCACGTAACGGTTCCAGCATCCCTTTTTTCCACGGTGAAGCAGCGCTAGCTGGATGGAAGAACGTGATCGATTCTGTTCACAATGCGGGTGGCCGCATGGGGCCGCAACTCTGGCACACCGGTGCAGTGCGTGACGTCAGCGGCTGGGAACCTGATGCGCCGGTTGAAAGCCCATCTGGCCTCGATTCGCCAAATGACCCGCGCGGTGTGGCAATGAGCGAAGAGGATATTGCAGACACCGTTGCTGCTTTTGCCATGGCTGCGGCGGATGCGAAACGATTGGGTTTCGACACCGTTGAGATCCATGGGGCTCATGGTTATTTGATCGATCAGTTCTTCTGGGCCGGCACCAATCAGCGCACCGATCGTTATGGTGGACCGACGATCAAAGAGCGCTCGCGCTTTGCCGCTGAGATCGTGTCAGCAGTTCGTCATGCGGTCGGGCCCGAATTCCCTATCATCATGCGCGTTAGCCAATGGAAGCAGCAGGACTTTGGAGTGCGCCTCGCCGAGACCCCTGCATTAATGGAAGCCTGGCTACTACCGTTGGTTGAGGCGGGTGTTGATGTTCTGCATTGCTCGCAGCGACGCTTCTGGGACCCCGAGTTTCCCGAAATTGATGGTGAGAACGGGCTGAATTGCGCGGGCTGGGCGAAGAAAGTCACTGGAGCCACAACCATTAGCGTCGGTTCGGTCGGGCTGGACAATGATGTTACTCACGCATTCGCCGGCAAGGGCTCAACCCCTGCGAGTCTGGATCGGCTGGTCGAGCGTATGGAGCGCGAAGAGTTTGATCTGATCGCAGTAGGGCGTGTTCTGCTGAGTGACAAGGATTGGGCTGCCAAAGTGGAAAAAGGCGATTACGCGGATCTCAAGGGCTTCAATCCGGCATCTTTAGCCGAATTGGTTTGAGCCTTATTGCGGAGTGGAGAGTGTGATGCCACAAAGGTTTTAGTCTGAAGGAATCAGAAGTCTAGCCTCGGATGCTGCGAGGTGGAGATCGTAATCTGCTGTTGAGTGCGCCATGACTGTTTCAATTGAGCGAACATGTCAAGACCACTCAGCATCCGCGCAAACAGGATTGCGTTGCAGTGTGGCCCGGGCATTTACGCGCAGGCTACACAGTGTCGCTGGGTCATGTAGCGTAGATTTTTCATGGCGCGGGAATCCATCGATTGAGCAGCAAGGCTGCGGCGAAGAATGCATCTGCGACCAGGCTTGCGGAGCAGGTAAGTCCAGAGTGGGGGAGGAGCATTGCTTAACTCTTACTTATTTTTGGACTAAGCATAAGCTGAGTACTGCATTAAGGATGGAAGAGGGTGTTAACCCTCGAGCCGCGCCAGTGCCTGCTGTAATTCCCGACTGTCGCCACCCAGTGCAACGGTGGCTTGTGCCGCCAGTTTCAGCAGCATGTTGCGCGCTCCCTTGATGACGTCTTCGTTGAAGCGCTCGGAGGGGCCCGAGAGGGTCAGGGCGCCCTTGAGTTCATTATTCACACCAAATACAGGCACCGAGACCGCCGCGGTATCCGGATCGCGTTCGCCAAATGAACTGGCCCAGAACTGTTCGCGAACCTCCGGGAGGGCATGCTCAGCGGATAGGCCGAATGTGCGGAGAATTTTTCCGGAAGCCCCGGCCTGGAGCGGGAAGCGGTCGCCCTCGTGAATGGAAACCCGCACGGAACGCCTGGGCTCGACCCGGAAAAGCACCACCCGACTGTCGTTTTCGATGACGTAGAACGAGGAGGTTTCCCCGCTGTCTTCCGAGAGCGTTTCGAGTTTCGGGTAGATGATATCGCGCAGGCGAAATGAGCTTTGGTAAAGCGGCGCCAGCCGGAGTGGCTCGTGGCCGATGGCGAACTGGCCGTCTGGCAGTCGGCGAATGAAGCCGGCTCTTTCCAAGGAGTTCATCAAGCGCAGAATGGTGCTTTTGTAGAGGCCGGTGCGACGAGCCAACTCCGCCAGTGGCAGCACGTTGCGCTCGGCATCGAAGGCGCCGAGTATCGCAAAGGCACGGTCCACCGCGGCAACGCCTCCGTCAGCGGTGTTCTGGGGAGAGGCTTTGTCGAGCATTTCGTTACTGTTCATAGTCATTTCGGCCAGTGATTGGGCTGCACGTCAGTGATCGTCAATAGGCTCGGCCCTGCTGCGGCCGAGCATTTTGACGGTACCTTACCCGCAGCGGACACCTGTCGACTAGTCTGCGTGACAGAACGTGATTCTGCTATCCAGCATTCGCAGCTCACGCATCCCGCATGAAGAAACGCAGCGACAAGGCCATGAGCGCGGCAAAGAACAAGACGCAGCCCATGACCATCAGGCCCGCAGCGAACGACTGGGTGGACTCTTTGAGGTAACCCATCAGGTAGGGGCCGACAAAACCACCGAACGCACCGAAGGAGTTGATCAGCGCGATGCCACCTGCGGCCGCCTGGCCCGACAGGAACTTGGCCGGCAGGGTATAGAAGATGGTTTTGGCTGAAATCGTCCCGACCAGGGCCAGCGTTATACCTATCAGGGCGGGTACCAGAGCGTTCATGTTCAGCGCGAAGATCAGCGCCAGGCCTGCCAGCACCAGGGCAATCACCAGATTGAGGATGCCTCTGCCCGTGCGGTCGACGTACCTGGCCCAGAACAGCAGGCCGATGGTGGAGAAGAAGTAGGGGATCGCCGCCACCCAGCCGATCAGGCTGAGTTCCACGCCTTGCGCCTTGAGCATCTGTGGCAGCCAGATACCGATGCCGTAGGTGCCGATGGTGAAGCTGAACGTGATGGAGCTGAGGATCCATACGCGTGGATCTTTGAGTGCGGTGCCGAAGGCGTGGCGCTTCTGGTCCTTGCCGTTTTCCTTTTCCAGCATGCTGTTCAGGGCATCGCGCTCTTCCTGGCTCAGCCACTTGGCTTCGCTGGGGCGGTTCGCCAGCACCTTCAGGGTGATCAGGCCCAGCACACAAGCCGGAAGCCCTTCGATCAGGAACATCCACTGCCAGCCGGCCAGGCCCCAGACGCCATGCATCTGCAGCAACCAGATCGACAGCGGGCCGCCTACCAGAAAGGAAACAGGAGTCGCGACGGTGAACCAGGCCAGTACGCGGGTACGGTACTGCGCGGGGAACCACAGGGTCAGGAAAAAGATCACGCCCGGGAAGAAGCCGGCTTCCGCCACACCCAGGATGAATCGCACGACATAGAAGCTATAGGGGCCGATCACCCAGGCGGTGGCTGCCGCGGCCAACCCCCAGCTGATCATGATACGGGCCATCCACAGCCGGGCGCCGAAGCGGTACATCGCCAGGTTGCTGGGCACTTCGCACAGGCAGTAGCCGACGAACATGATGCCCGCGCCCAGGCCGAACTGGGCGGCGGTAAGGCCGAGCTGGTCGGTCATCTGCAACGCGGCATAGCCGACGCTGGTGCGGTCCAGGTAGTTGAAGAAGTAAGCCAGCGCAAGCAATGGAATCAAGCGCCAGGCCGCTTTTTTCATGGCTTTGCGTTGCAGCTCGGAATGCTCTTCAGGTTTGTGCAGGGACAAATCGGTAGCCGGGGTCGTGACGTTCGCCATGACTGCATCCTCGGTGTTGTTGTTATGGATGACCGTGGCGGGACATGCCGACGGTCCTGGCAGAATTTCGTGCGGCTCCGGCAGCCCATCCTGCAGTTCGCGCCGAGTCTCCCTCGCCGCGTTCAGATCCAGTGGCAGCAGCGACAGGCCCAGGCAGGCCCGTCGCTATGCCGTTCAAGCGCTTCTTATCGTTCCGGCTGCTTCGAGGGCGGCGATCGCTTCGGGCGCGTAGCCGATCTGTTCCAGCAGTTCCCGGGAGTGACTGCCCATTTCCGGGACGTTCAGGCGAGCGCCAAAACGTTGGCCATCCATCTCGAATGGGAGCATTGGAACTTTCACTTTCTGGCCATCGGCAAGCACCAGTTCGGTCATGCCCCCGGACTCGTTCAGATGGCGATCCTCAAACAGATCCTCCGGACGCTGGATCGGGGAGAAGGGCAGGCCGGCCTGTTCGCAAAGCGTCATCACCGCCTGCTTGCTCATGCCGCCAATGCGCTCGCGCACCAACGGCATGATCCGTTCGCGCGCTTTCACTCGCTGGTTATTACGAGCCAGGTTTGGGTCGTTGCCCAACTCCTGGAAGTCGAAGGCGTTGCAGAACGCTCCCCACTGGCTATCGCTCACCACACCGATAAACACCTGCTCGCCTGCTTCATTCGTGTCGAAGACGTCATAGATCGCCCAGGCGGAAATGCGGCTGGGCATCGGCGCCGCGGCGGCCCCCGTCACCACTTTTTGCATCATGTGTTGGGCCACGAGGAACGCCGAGTTCTCGAACAGACCGGTCTGTACGAATTGGCCTCGGCCGCTCTCTTTACGCTGCAGCAGAGCGGCAAGAATGGAGACGGCGCTGAACATGCCGCCCATGACGTCGTTTACCGACGCACCGGCACGAAGAGGGCGTCCGACGGGCCCGGTCATGTACGCCAGGCCGGTCATCATCTGCACCACTTCATCAAGCGCGGTGCGATTTTCGTAGGGGCCGGGCAGGAAGCCTTTCATCGAGCTGTAGATGATGTCCGGCTTGATGGCTTTGACCTGTTCGTAGCCCAGGCCCAGTTTTTCCATGGCGCCGGGACGGAAGTTCTCGGTGACGACATCGGCGGTGGCGATGAGCGTCTTCACCGCAGCCATGCCTTCAGCGGATTTGATGTCCACCGCAAAACTCTTCTTGTTGCGGTTGTAGGTCATCCAGTAGCCCGCGCCCGAGCCCATCAGGCGCCGTGTGTTGTCACCCTCCGGGACGGGCTCGACCTTGATGACCTCGGCGCCGAGGTCCGCGAGCAGCAGGCCGCAGGTTGGCCCCATCACCATGTGGACGAACTCGATGACGCGAATCCCGGCCAGTGGCAGTTTTTTTTCTTCTGGCAGGCTCATACGGTCTCCTTGGCATAGGTGAAGTTCTTGCCGACGCCGGCATCAGGGATGAAGCCGTACAACGGTTCACCTGGCAGCCCCTTGAGCAGCCATTCCCGGGCGCTTACCAGGCGATCAAGATCGACACCGGTGCGCAGCCCCATGGATTCGAGCAGGTAAACCAGGTCTTCGGTCACGATATTGCCCGAGGCACCCGGCGCGTATGGGCAGCCGCCGATGCCGCCCTGAGAACCGTCGAACGTCGTTACGCCGGCTTCGAGTGCTGCAACGACGTTAGCCAGGCCTTGTCCGCGGGTGTTGTGGAAATGCGCACTGCCGCTGAGTTGGCCTATTTCATTGCGCAGGCGGGTGAACAGGCGGCGGACCTGAGTGGGATTGGCATAGCCAACCGTGTCGGAAAGACCGACCTCATCGACGCCGAGCTCGGCCATTTTCACGGCGATGGCAATGGTTTCGTCATCCGTCACCACGCCTTGTAGCGTGCAGCCAAAAGCCGTCGAGACCCCGGCCTCAATCTGGATGCCGGGGAAGCATTCGTTGCGTAGCGCCACCACCGCCTTGACCTCCTCGAAGACCTGCGCATGGGTCTTGCGGATATTGGAGATCGAATGCTGCTCGCTCACGGAGATCGGCAGGGTGATCTTGTGCACGCCTGCATAGAACGCTGCCTGGGCACCTCTCAGGTTGGGCACCAGCGCAGTGACGTAGAGGTCCGGCAAGGTCAGCGCGTGAGCCACGACAAGCGCACAGTCGGCCATTTGCGGCAGCAGCTTGGGGGAGACGAACGAGCCCACCTCGATCTCGCGCAGGCCTGCCTTCGCCAAGGCCGTTATCCACTCCAGCTTGAGCTCGGTGGACATGATGGCCTTGACGCTTTGCAGGCCGTCACGCGGCCCCACTTCACTTACCAGGATGTCGATGTCAGCAGCGTCTTTCACAGTAGGTTCTCCTCATCTGCTGGAGAGCCTGTCGAACATTCACGCAATGCGGCCGCTAGGGAAAAGCACCTATTGTTGTGTTGTTCTATCAGGCAGAATGATGTTCTATTTTTAGTATTGGTCGTAAAAATACATCCTGTCAATGATCCCTTCGATGAGCTGTTCTACAGGCCACGCGCCGAGCGCTGGCGAGGCTGCGCCCCTTGGACGACAGACGATTGGGTCCGACCCAAGCATCGCCTTCCGCAAGCGTCCCGCTTGACAGGATAAAGAAATGCTCAGAAAGTTGTTCTGTTGAAAGAAACAGCGTTCTGTCTAATAGAACAAGTTTTTAACAAGAACAAGAATCTCTGTGCACCCGGACTGCAAGGTTGTCGCCCGAACAAATACCGTTCGCCCCTTCGTCACGGTGCCAACTGATACGCGGAGTGCTGCAATGAGCCTTTATCCCCCTCCCCAGGACCGCACCACCGAAGTCTTCACCCGCCTGCCGGAGGAATTCTGGCGCTGCGGTGACTCCGATTGGGTCCGCGCCAACAAGCCAGGCCAGAAGGTTGCCAGTTTTCTGGAAGGACCTTCTTTCGACCTGGACGGCAATCTCTATGTCACCGACATCCCTTACGGACGTGTATTTCGCATCTCGCCGAAGGGGAAGTGGGAATTGGTCGTCGAGTATGACGGCTGGCCCAACGGCCTGAAGATCCATCGCGATGGCAGGATTTTCATCGCGGACTACAAGCGCGGCATCATGCTGCTGGACCCGCTCGGCAAGCGCATCGAACCCTTCCTCACCCATCGCCGCAGCGAAGGCTTCAAAGGGGTCAACGACCTGTTCTTCGATCGTGACGGGCGCCTCTATTTCACCGACCAGGGCCAGACGGGCATGCACGACCCCAGTGGGCGGGTGTTTCGTTATGACCTGGAAAACCAGCGCCTGGATTGCCTGCTGGATAACGGCGCGAGCCCCAATGGCCTGGTGATGGATCTGCACGAGCAGGCATTGCTGGTGGCGATGACCCGGGGCAATGCGGTATGGCGCCTGCCCCTGCAACAGGACGGCAGCACGTCCAAGGTGGGGACGTTCACGGCCATGGCCGGCGGTGTGAGTGGTGCCGACGGAATGGCCCTGGATGAACAAGGCAACCTGTTCGTCTGCGATGCGGGTAATGGTTGCGTGTGGGTCTTCGACCGCCATGCCGTTCCTCTCTACCGCCTTCGCTCCTGCACCGACGGACGAACCCTGACCAACCTGGCCTTTGGCGGGCAAGGGAACCGCGACTTGTTCATCACCGACTCTTCAACCGGCCACATTCTCAAGGTGGCCATGGAGCATCCCGGCAAACGGCTGTTCTCGCACAGCGGGCAATAACCACACGCAATGAAGCCCGGCACACCTGGTGCTCGGCTTCGACTCGCCTCGAAGAAAGCTGACGGCTGACCTTCGCCCAGACAAGACAAATAAGAAGAGGGACACATGCTTACGATTCTCAGCTACACCCTGATCGCCTGCTTCATGTACCTGATCATGAGCAAGCGCCTGTCGCCACTGGTCGCGCTGGTACTGGTGCCCATCCTATTCGGCTGCCTGGCCGGGTTCTCCACCGGCCTCGGGCCGATGATGCTCGATGGCATGAAGATGCTCGCCCCGACGGGGATCATGCTCACCTTCGCCATCCTGTACTTCTGCATGATGACCGATGCAGGCCTGTTCAATCCGTTGATCAAGCTGATCCTGAAACTGGTCCAGGGCGACCCGCTGAAAATCGTGGTCGGTACCGCGATCCTCGGCATCTGCGTGGGCCTCGATGGGGATGGCGCGACCATGTACATCATCACTACCGCGGCGATGCTGCCGCTCTATCGCCGCACCGGTATCAGCCTGCAGGTCATGGCGACCGTCCTGCTCCTGACCATTGGCGTGATGAATATCCTGCCCTGGGCAGGCCCGTTCTCCCGTGCAGCCAGTGCGATGCATGTCGATATCACCGAGCTGTTCATCGAGATGATCCCGATCATGATCGCGGGGCTCGGCTGGGTGATCTTCAGCGCGTTCTGGCTGGGGCTGAAGGAACGCCGTCGCCTCGGCACCCTCACGCTCAATCACGATGAGTTCATGGAGCACTTCACCGAGTTTCGCCTGGGTGACTGGCGTTTCCTGTTCAACGCGGCGCTGACCATCACCCTCATCGCTCTGATGATGCTGAACCTCATGCCGCTTCCGGTGCTGTTCACCATTGCCTTTGCACTGGGGCTGGCGGTCAACTTCCCCACGCTCAAGGCGCAGAAGGCGGTCATCGGTAAACATGCCGATAACGTCATGGCCGTCACCTCGCTGATTTTTGCTGCCGGCATTTTCGTCGGGATCATGTCCGGCACCGGCATGGTCAAGGCCATCTCCGAAAGCCTGATCATGGTCATCCCGGATTCTGCTGGACATTTCATGTCGGTGTTCACGGCCTTCATCAGCATGCCGTTCACCTATGTCCTGACCAATGACGCGTTCTACTTCGGCATCCTGCCGATCCTGGCCGAGACCGCCAGTCACTACGGTATCGGGGCCAAGGAGATGGCCATCGCGAGCCTGATCGGCCAGCCGGTTCACCTGCTCAGCCCGCTGGTGGCCTCCACTTACCTGTTGTGCGGCCTCCTCGATGTCGACTACGGCGACAATCAACGCGCCTCCATCACCTGGAGCATCGGTACGTGCCTGGTGATGTTTGTCGCGGCCATCGCGCTGGGATCAATCAATCTGTATAACTGAGCGCCTCTTGGCATGCGGTGTCATATGACTCGTTCGATGCGGCGTATCCTGGGCCGACTAAACAAACGTGGCCATTCACTCGGAATTATCTTCTGCTTGCTAATGAGTGTTCTCATTGGCGGGGCACTTTGGTTAGCCGATAACAACGAGTATTCGCGTGGTCTCAGTGAAGTCGCTCTTATCGTTCAGGCCACTGTGCTCGGTGTGCTTTATCTCTCGACACGCCTTCGCGATTATCATTTCGAACGTCACCTCGAAGAACTGAGGGGGCGCAAGGAGAAGGTCAAGGCCCTGAACGCCCGCTTGCGTAACCTGGTCAATGCCGCGACCCAGGTGGCTGTTATCACCACGGACTCCCGCGGGCGCACGCTCTTGTTCAGCGCCGGAGCCGAAAAGCTGTTCGGTTTCAGTCGTGAAGAAATGTTGGGGCGTGAACCTGCGCCTATCTTGCATGTGCAGGAAGAAAACATCGGCGGCGACCGCACTCCGGATAACCCGGCTCATCAGCCCTCCACCGACAAGACGCTGAGCGGCGGGGAGGGTTGTATCACCACGGAGCGGGCCTATCGCCGCAAGGATGGCAGTCACTTCATAGGTGAATTGCGATGCGCGCAGATCATCGATGCAAGCTCTGGGCAGGTCGAGCACATCAACGTCATCATCGATGTCAGCGAGCGCCTTGCCTTGCTGAGTAAGATCAATGAAGCCAAGGCTTTCCTGAAACTCCTCACTCAGCGTATTCCCAACGTGCTCTATCAGTACCATCTAAGAGAGGAGGGCGAGAGCTACTTCTCTTACTGCAGTCCGAGCCTGGAACACGTCTTCGAGCTCAAGCCGGAAGAGGTCGTCGGTATCAGGTTCAAGCAAAATCCTTTGTTTCAAAGGGTTCACGAAGAAGACCTCGCACTTATCTATGCGGCAACCAGGGAGTCGGTCGAAACGGGTAAACCCTGGGCCTGCGATTTCCGCGTACATCTGCCGGAGAAAGGCACGCGTTGGCTGCGCGGCGAGTCTTACGCGGAAAAACAAGCCGATGAGACACTTGTCTGGTATGGCTCGTTTATCGATATCACTGAACTGAAAGACCGCGAGGCCGCGTTACGCGTCCAGGCCATCACCGACGAGCTGACGGGCATTTACAATCGACGCTTCTTTATGGGAAGCCTGGAGCACCATGTCGATCTGGCAAAGCGCTACGGCTCGTCTTTTTCCCTGATCATGTTGGATCTCGATCACTTCAAGTCGATCAACGACCGCTGGGGGCATGAGGGTGGCGATAGGGTACTCAAGGAGACCTGTCGTCTGGTTGGCCAGCGGTTACGCAGCAGTGATGTGTTTTGCCGCATTGGTGGCGAGGAACTGGCGATTCTCTGTCCATCCACCCAGGCTGACCAAGCCGCAAATCTGGCTGAGTCCTTGCGCCAAGCGCTGGCCAATCATGTCATCCCCCCGGTAGGTCAGGTGACAGCGAGCTTCGGGGTTGCCTGCTGGCAAAGAGAGTTGGACGTGCAGACGCTTTTACGCCAGGCCGACGAGGCGACCTACAGCGCCAAGCAAGAAGGGCGTAATCGTGTCCGCATGGCCGTTCGGTAGACGTTTTGGTCTCGACCTACCGATCGATTAGACCGAATTGAGATCATCGCAATGGATCTCAGAAGGGGTGTCCGAAGCAGGGGCATCGAAGATGCGAGTCCGCTTTTCCTTCATCTCACCCATAAAAGAGTCTCCAGATATGGCGCGGCGTGGAGCCGCGCGCGGTGGTGGCTGGATTACCAGAGCGGCAGTTGGATCTCCTCCCGCCTCAGTAGGTGAAAGCTATGGGCGGTGCCTTGCCATTGAGCAGGTAGTCGCCGATGACCTTGTACTTGTAAGCCAGGGCGTCATGGGTGGTGTGGGTGCGGGCGTTGCGCCAGTGGCGGTCGAAGTTGTACCGCGATTGTGTGGTGGCGGCGCCGCCAACCTCGTACAGGCGCTCGCAAACGTGCAAGGCGGCGCGGGTCGAGGCGATCTTGGCTTCGGCCACTGCAATCGACGAGCGCGCCAGGATCGCCTCCAGTTCGGCACCTTCGGCCAGACCTTGCAACTGGCTACGGGCGGCCAGGTCGACGGCGCCGGCGGCTTTCTCCACCAGGGCTTCGGCGCCATGGATACGGGCCGCCAGGTCACCCAGGGTATGCAGGATGTAAGGATCGTTGCGCGCCTGGTCGACCCCGCTTTCACGCACCGGGCGCGAGCCGGTACGCGCCCACAGCACCGTGTCGTCGAGCGCTGCCAGGCCGATGCCGATATCGATGGCGCAGTGGATCAGTTGCGCGCTGGCACCAATGTAATTGCGTCGCTGGTACCACTGGGCCAAAGGGATCACTTGCTCCGGGCGCACCGGGACGTTCTCCAGCAGGGTACTGCCGCTGGCGGTGACCCGCTGGCCCATGCCGTCCCAGTCATCGAGCATGACGATGCCCGGCGTGTCGGCTGGCAGCATCACGTAGACCGCATTGCCATCCTCGTCCACGGCCTGGATTTTCAGCAGGTCGGCGAACAGGCAGCCGGTGCTGTAGAACTTGCTGCCGTTGAGCACCAGGCCTTCGCCCCGGCGCTCCAGGCGGGTGTGGATTTCGCCGCGAAAGGTGCCGCTGCGCTCGGCAATCGCTCCCGAGGACAGCCGGCGTTCGGCAAAGGCCCCGAGGTACAGGCGCTGTTGCTCGGGGCTGGCGATCAGGCGCAAGTGTTCGACGGTGGCGAAATGCGGGAACAGTGCCTGGGCAACGCTGGGGTCGGCCTTGCCCAGGGCGATGAAGATCTGCGCCACCTGTAGTTGGCTGACATCGCCGCCCCCCAGCTCGCAGGGAACCCGGGCGGCACCCAGGCCCGAGTGACGGATCAGGTCGAGCTGGGCATAGGGCAGGATCCTGCCGGCGTCGCGCTCGGCGGCACCGGGTTGGATCTGGGTGGCCAGCTGTTGGGCCAGGGCGAGGTAGTCGGTCATGGGAATGTCCATCAAGAAAGTCAGGAAGCGTCGCGCAGGGCGTGACGTGGCACGCCGAACAACAGGATCAGGGTGCCGCAGGCCACCAGGGCCGCGACGATGTAGAGCGCCAGGCTGATATCGCCGGTGCTGGTCTTGATCGCACCGATCATGATCGGCGTCAGCAGGCTGCTGACCTGCCCGCAGCAGTTGACCAGCGCCAGGCCGGCGGCCTTGGCGTGGTCCGACAGGTAGTAGGTGGGAATGGTCCAGAAGATCGCCGTGGCCACCAGGTACCCGCTGGTCATCAGGGTCAGCACGGCAATCGCCGAGTAGGGGCTGAACAGGAAGCCGGGCAGGATCAGCATCGCCAGGGCTGCGCTCAGGCCGCCCAAGGCGAAGTGCCAACGACGCTCCTGATGCAGGTCCGAATGCCGGCACGCCCATAGCATCAGGCTGACACCGACCATATAGGGCAGCGCCGAGAGCAACCCCAGTTGCCCAAGGTTGCTGACCCCCGAGTCGCGAATGATCGACGGCGCCCAGATGTTGGTGACATTGCCGGTGCACATGATGGTCAGGCAGTAGGCCAGGGTGATGAACCAGACCTTGCGATCCTTCAGCGCTTCGACGAAGCGTTGATGACCTCCGGGTTTACGGTGTTGCCGCTCATGGGCCAGGGCCCGCTCGATGGCCTGTTTTTCAGCAACGCTCAGCCATCGGGCGGTGGCGGGTTTGTCGTCCAGCCAATACCAGGCGAACAGCCCGGCGAGCACCGGTGGAATGCCGGTGACCACGAACAGCCATTGCCAGCCGGTAAAGCCGCCGAGGCCGGCGAAGTGCCCCATGATCCAGGTCGACAGCGGGCCGCCGATGATCCCGCAGACGGCGATTGCCATGATGAACCGCGAGGTGATCCGCGCCCGGTGGGTGGCGGGAAACCAGTAGGTCAGGTACAGGATCACGCCGGGAAAGAACCCGGCCTCGGCCGCACCCAGCAAGATCCGCAGCACATAGAACTGTGCCGGCGTCTGGGCGAACGCGGTGGCGATGGTCACCAGGCCCCAGAGGATCATGATCCGGGTCATGGTTTTTTTTGCGCCGATCTTCTCCAGCAACAGGTTGCTGGGAATCTCGAACAGCAGGTAGCCGATGGAGAAAACTCCGACGATGATGCCGAAGGTGGCGTCGCTGATGTTCAGGTCGGTCTTGAACTGCAAATGGGCAAAACCGATGTTGACCCGGTCCAGCCAGTTGAGGACAAAACACAGGAACAGGAACGGCATGATGCGCCACGCCAGCTTGCGATACAGGCGTTGGTCGAACTCTGGTGCCACGCTGTCGGTGTTCTGATGAGCGTGGGTGGTCAAGGTGCTGGGAGTGTTCATCGGCCCTTACCAGCTCACGTCGACTTTGGCGAAGTAGTAGGCACCTTCCAGGCCATAGGGCGAGTACCAGCTGTAGGTCGGGTTGTCGGTGGGGAAGAAGTAGAAGCGCTTGGCCTCGGCGTTGAGTTGCTGGGGGCGGCGGTCGAAGATGTTTTCCCCGCCGATGGTCAGTTTCACTGCGTCGCTCAGGTAGTAGCCCAGGCTCAGGTCGGTGATGAATGCCGGGCGGATTTCCTCGTCGCGGCTGGCGGAAATCTGGTTGCGCCCGGTGACTTTGGAGTAGCGGGTTTGCTTGAGCGTGAGGTCGAAATCACCCAACTGCCAGGCGGCGGTCAGCGAGGTGACGTTCTTCGGATAGGCGCTGGTCAGGTTGCCCTGGCGGTCGCGGCCGACCGCGCTGATCCCGGTGCCGGCCAGTGCCGCGGGCTCCTTGATCTTCTCGATGGTCTGCAGGCTCTGGTTGCTGAGCAGGGTCCACTTGGTCTTGCCATAACGGCCCAGGTCATAGCGGTAGTCGGCCACCAGATCGATGCCGCGGGTGCGGGTATCGGCCAGGTTGCCGAAGTAGGAGACGATCTGGTTCGGGTTGAGGCCCTGGCTGGCCAGCAGGTTGGAAACAGCCGTGCCTTGCAGGTTGCTGGTTTGCAGGATGCGATCCTTGATATCGATCTGATACAGATCGACGGTGATATCCAGGTTCTCGGTCGGTGTGGCGACAAACCCCAGGCTGTAGTTCATCGAGCGTTCCGGCTTCAGCTCTTTGGCGCCCAGGGCCTGGCCAGCCGCATCATCGACTGTCACATAGCGGGTAGTGGCCTGTTCCAGTTGGCCGGTGATCGGGCTGTTGCGCCAGGCGGTGAGGGACGAGGAGTAGTACTGCTGTTGCAGCGACGGCGCGCGGAAACCGTTGCTGATGGTGCCGCGCACGGCGAACTGTGGGGTGAAGGCATAACGGGTCGAAAGCTTGCCGCTGCCGGTATCGCCGAAGTCGCTGTAGTGCTCGAAGCGCCCGGCCAGGCTCATGTCCCAGCGTTCGGTGAGGCTCTGGCTGAAGTCGATATAGCCGGCGGTGTTGGTCCGCGAATAGTTGTGCGCGTCTTGCGGAGTGAAGCCGACCAGTCCTGGCGCGCCGGGGTTGGGGCGCTGCCCGGCCAATGGGTGGCCGACCGGGAACACATAACCGCCATCGGCATAGGAGGCGTATTCGCCGGCCTCGATCTCGAAACCATCGCGACGGAACTCCAGCCCGGTGGAGACGTTCAGCGGCTTGGCGAACAGCCCGGTGTCAAAGGCGCGGGTCAGGTCCAGGTTGTTGGTCCACTGGCTGGCAATCAGGTGTCCTCCATCCATGTCGCGAGGGCTGTCGGGGCCTAGGGACGGGTTCAGCGAACGCTCGTTACGGGTGTTGGCGTCGTTGTAGCCATAGCTGCTGCTCAGGTCCCATTTCCAGCCCAGCAACTCTTCGTTGCGTACCCCGATCACCGTCTGAAAATCGTCCTCTTCGACCACGAAGCGTGGCGAGAAACCATCCGGATACACCGATACGATGTTCTGCGGTGAGTTCGCAGTGCGGTAGGTGCCCCAACTGGTGGAGTTGCGGTGGCTGAGGGTGGAAAACGAGTACAGGGTGAAGGCTTCGTTGAGCGGCAGCTCGGCGTTGTAGCCGAAGTTGTAGGTCTGCGAGCGGGGCTGACCCAGTTGCTGGCGATAGCGGCTCTCGCTGGTTTCCCGCGGGTCGGGCTGGCCGTTCTGGCGAAAGTAGATGCTGGTGCGGTCCGGAACCGCGCCCGCGACGTTGGAGCTTTCCTGAATCCCGATATCGGCGCTGAGGCTGAAGAAACCATCATTGGGCAATTCAAAGCCCTGGTTGATCTGGCCCTGGCCACGGGCGCCGAAATTGCCCTTGCCGCCGACCCGTTCCTTGAACTGTCCGTACAGCGCGCTGGCACTGCCACCGGAGCGGTTGTTCTTGAGGATGATATTGATCACCCCGGCAATGGCGTCCGAGCCGTATTGCGCCGCGGCGCCATCGCGCAGCACTTCGACATGATCCACGGCGCTGATGGGGATCAGGTCGAGGTCGGCGGGTGACTGGCCGCTGGAGGTGGCGGCGGTCTGCACGAAGATCAGCGAGGTGTTGTGCCGACGCTTGCCATTGACCAGTACCAGTACATGGTTGCCACCCAGTCCGCGCAGGGTGGCGGACTTGACCGACAGGCCGGTACCGCCGGTAAAGCCCGCAGCATTGGTATAGGACGGCACGCTGGCGGCCAGGGCGTCGCGCAGATTCTGCTTGCCCGAGCGAGCCAGGTCGTCGGCGCTGATGACGTCGATAGGCGCCAGGCTCTTGGCCACGGTCCGGCCACTGTCCCGGGCGCCGGTGACGACCACGGTCTGCAGGGCGGTTTCGTTGGCGGCCGATGGCCGTGATCCGTCCTCTTCGGCCAGCGCCACCTGGCTGGCGCAGAGCCCGAGGAAGCTGGCGCTCAGCAGGCTGAGCCTGGGGGACAAGCATGTGTAGGGGCGAGACATGGTGAGGCTCCAATGAATAGGTGCCGCTTTCCATTCCTGGTGGTGGGTGTTCCTGACAGTACTGGCGAGGCTGAAGTGTTGGCTTTTCTGGTTATTGAGGTGCGTTACCGGCCGAGCATGACGTCCCGGCGAGCCTGGTCGACCAGCTCCATGTGGCGCTTCAGACGGTTTTTTCTCTCCGCCAGCAGCAGGGTCTTGGTCCACTCGACGGCTTTGCCGGAATGAGCGGCCAGGCGCGCGGCCAGTTCCAGGGAGCTGTCGTAGGCGTCGGCCACGACCCGATTGACCAGGCCCATGCCCAGCGCCTGGTCGGCATCGAAATGCCGGGCGCTGAGCATGATGTCCAGGGCGGCGGCTTCACCGATCAGGCTTGGCAGGGTAATGGCGCTGAAGCCGGACAACATGCCGTGCCGGACTTCCGGAAAGTTGAACCGGGTGTCATGCCGGGCAATGCGGAAATCGCAATGAATGGCCAGGCTGATACCCAAACCCAGGGTGTAGCCGTGCAAGGCGGCAACCACCGGTTTGCTCAGGTCATGGCCAACGCCGGGCAGGGCGCGGGCGAGCAGTTCGCTACTGACCGTCTCGCCGGTGGTTTCTATTTCCTTGAGGTCGGAACCGGCACAGAACGCCCGCTCGCCAGCACCACGCAGAACGATTGCACGGACGGCGCGATCGTCCTGCGCCCGCTGCCAGACCTCCGCCAACTCGCGCTTGGCCTGGCTGTCCAGGGCGTTCAGGCGCTCCGGGCGATTGAGGGTGACCACCAGAATCCCTTCACCAAGGTGTTGATACTCGACTGTCATGGCTTCGATTTCATTGAGTGTGAAAGAAAGACGCTTTGCCCCTTGAGGTCCGCGTCAAAGTGGGGAAAACTTAATTGATGTGCACAATGCAAACAACATGTTTGTTATATGAACATATTCTTATTGGGTCACAAACGGTTATAAAAAATGAAAGCGATAGTTCTAAAAGCCTTTGGCGGGCCGGAGCAGTTGCAAGTCCAAGAGGTGCCCACCCCCCAGGCGGGCCCAGGCGAGGTCCTGGTCAAGGTGCAGGCGGCGGGGGTCTGTCACCACGATCTGTTGCACCGCGCCGGCCGCCTGCCAGGGGCGCATACCGGCGTGGTGCTGGGCCATGAGGTGGCAGGGGACGTGGTCGAGGTCGGGGCGGGGGTATCGCAACTGGCCGTGGGCGCACGCGTGGTGATCTACCAGCGGCGTTTTTGCGGACAGTGCCGGGATTGCCTGCGTGGGCGCCAGGATCTGTGTCGGGCCCTGGGCCTGCCGTCGGTGGACACCGAAGGAGCCTATGCGCAATACCTGCGGGTGCCGGCGATCTCGGCCATCGAGCTGCCGGACGGCTTGGGCTACACCCAGGCCGCGCTGGCTTCATGCCCGATTGCGACCAGCGTCCGGGCCTTGTACGGCGAAGCCGCACTCAAGCCTGGCGAAACCGTGTTGATCAATGGCGCCAGCGGCGGCCTGGGAGGGCACCAGATCCAGCTGGCTCGGGCGCTGGGCGCACGGGTGATCGCGGTCACCAGCAGCCCGGAAAAACACGACTTCCTGCAGGCTCTGGGCGCCCATGAGGTGATAGTGACGAGCGAGGGATACAGCGCCCAGGTCTGGAAGCTCACCGGTAAACGGGGAGTGGACGTGGCCATGGATAACCTCGGGCATACCCTGGAGGACACCCTGCGCAGCATGACCCTGGGCGGGCGAGTCGTGGTGTTGGGCAATGTCCATCCCGGCAGTGTCCCGATCGCACCGGGCCTGCTGATCGGGCGGCGGCTCAAGGTCCAGGGCTCGGGTAGCGCGACGCTCGAAGAGTTGCGCATGGCCCTGGCGCTGATCCACAGCGGCCAGGTCAAGCCGTTGATCGATCGCGTGCTGCCTTTTCATGAAGTGGCCCGGGCTCACGAGTTGCTGGAGTCGCGGCAGGTCAGCGGACGTATCGTCCTGAGCGGGTGGTAACCATGGATATCAGTACGCTGCTTGCCCAGGCCGCCTGCAAATGGCCGAACGAACCGGCGCTGCGCGAACCGTCCAGCGCCCGGACCCTGACCTTCCTGGAACTCGATCGGGCCCTCGATGCTGTCGGCCAGGCCCTGGACCGGCTGCAGGTCGCGCCCGGGGCGCGAGTGGCGCTGCTGGCCGACGCCAGTCTCGACTACCTGCTCGCCGACTATGGCTGCATGGCCAACGGCCGGGTACGAGTGCCGCTCGACCCGGCGCTGGCCGCGGACGAACTGCTGGCCCAAGTGCGCGACGCTGGCGCCGTCTTGTTGCTGTTTTCACCGGCGTACGCGGCACTGGCCGAAGACCTGCGCATGGCGGGCATCGAGTGCCGGCCCCTGAGTTCCGTGAGCGAAGCCGTACCGCTGGCAGCCCGGTCGCGACCGGCGCAATCGCCTCAGGCGCTGGCCTCGTTGAACTACACCGGCGGCACCACCGGCGCGCCCAAGGCGGTCATGCACCGGCATGCGAGCCTGTGTGCGGTCTTGCAGAACATTGTGATGGCCCGCGGCGCTTCAACTGGCGATGTGCTGCTCAATGTCCGTCCGTTGTGGCCGATTGCCGCGGTCGCGGTGTTGGCGCATCTGCTCAGTGGCGGGCAGGTGGTGCTGGGCGGGCGCTTCGATGGCAAGGGCTTTGTTGCGCAATTGCGCGAGTATCAGGTCGCGTTCAGCTCACTGGTGCCTACTCAGCTTTTGCGATTGCTGCGCGAGACGGGCGCTTCCCCCGTGGACTTGCCGTTCTTCAAGAGCCTCGACGTTGGGGCCGCCGCGCTGGCAAGCGAAGTGCTGGAGGGCGCGTACCGCCTGTTTGGTGAGCGCATCAGTGTGCTTTACGGGATGACCGAAGCCCCCTGGAGCTGCTACCTCTCGGCCGCGCAGATGGCCACGGTGCGACGTGCCGGAGAGAGCGCCGAAGGGCTGGTGGGGCGTCCGGTGTTTGCCGCGGCGGTGCGCATCGACCGGGCCGATGCCAACGGCGTCGGTGAAATCCTGCTGGGCGGTCCGCAGTTGATGAGTGGCTACTGGCAGCTCGAAGAACTCAGTGCCCGGGCGCTCGATAACGGCTGGTTGCGCAGCGGCGATCTGGGGCGGATTCGCGCCGATGGGCAATTGCTGGTCCTGGGACGCTGCAAGGACATCATTCGCAGCGGTGGGAAGTCAGTACAGCCCGGCGAGGTCGAACAGAGCCTGCTGGGCCATCCCGGGGTGCTCGACGCCCATGTGTTCGGGCTGCCGGACGTCGAGTGGGGCGAGCAGGTATGTGCGGCGGTGGTGCTGGACGGCTCGCGCGAGCTGTCGGCGGCGCAACTGATGGAGCACTGTCGAGCGCAGTTGTCGCGGTACAAGGTGCCGCGACGGATCTACTTCATCGATCAGTTGCCGCGATCGCACTACGGCAAGGTGCAGAAGAACCGTTTGCTGGCGGCACTCGCCCAGGATCTGTCGCCCTAAAGGTTGCCCAGTTGCGCCGCGATGCCTTCGCAAGCCCGGCGCACATGGCTGGCCAGGGACGAACCGGGGTGGGTCTCGTCTTCCATCTCCAGGCCGGCGACAACCACCGCGCCCATGGCGACCGCACTCTCGGGCCGGATCGGGAAGGCGACTGACGACAGGCCAGGCTTGAACTCGCCATGACCGAAGGCAAAGTCGTCCTCGCGGCGGATCTGCTCCAGGGTTGGAAGCACCTTGGCATAGCGCTCTTCACCCAGGATGGCCAGGGCCGTCGATTCGCTGTAGGTGGCCAGTACCGCGCGCCCGCTCGGGCTGCCGTCGATGGGAAACTGGTCGGCCAGATCGACGATCACGTTGAGCGGCGTGGTTGGGGTCCACATCCGTTCGATCAGCACCACCTGGTCGCCCACGGGAACCGACAGCGAGACGATCGCCTGGCGTTCGCCTATGACGCGCTGCAACTCGATGGCATAGGGCAGGGCAATCTTCCTGAGGTTCAAGCGATTCAGATAGGCCGCCGAATAGATCAGGCACTCGGGGCCGATGCGGTAGGTGCCGCCTTGCGCCTCGATCAGGCTCCAGTAGGTCAGGGTTTTGAGCAGACGGTGGATGGTGGTGCGGTCGATGCCGGTCAGTCGCGCCAGGTCCAGCGCGCTGGCGCCGTGCTTGAGACCGGAAAGGGTGCGAAGCAACACAATCGAACGGTCAATGACCTGAACGCGCCCGCCAGCAGCGTTTTCCTTGCCGTTGTTGGGTGCCGGTTGAGTCGAAGAAATATCCATTGTGGCAGTGGCTTCCGAAAAGCATTTTGATCGGCTGGCACGGAATGCTGGCTCGGCCGGTGGCCAAGGTTAGCCGTGATCCGCCGCAGGGTGAAGAGCAGAACGAAGTGAACCTAAGCTAATGTAAAAACGATATTTATTACAGGTTTTTAAGATCGTTTAGTTTCAGCGGAAACGGATAGCCGTCGGCGTCTTTCGGCAGATTCCTCGGGCTGTGCCCGTCATGGAGCGCTGAGGAATACCGTCGTTCAACTCACATGGGAGTGAATCATGTCGCACTCGCTGGACATCACCGCCTTGCCATCCCTGGATCTGTCATTGCTCGATGGCAGCCCGCAGCAGCGTCGGAACTTTCTGGATGAGTTACGCCATGCCGCTCGGGATGTCGGGTTCTTTTACCTGACTGGCCACGGCATCGACGGCAACTTGCTGCGCCAGGTGCAGGATCACGCCAGGCAGTTCTTTGCCTTGCCCGAGGACGAGAAGGCGGCCGTGGCCATGATCAATTCGCCACATTTTCGCGGTTACAACCGAGCGGCGTCGGAGCTCACCCGGGGCCAGCCGGACTTGCGTGAACAGTTCGATCTGGGGGCCGAGCGCCCAGCGTTGCAGCTGGACCAGGACAGCCCCGGCTGGGCTCGCCTGCAAGGGCCCAATCAATGGCCTGCCGCGTTGCCGCAACTCAAGCCGCTGCTGCTGGATTGGCAGCAGGCCATGACCCGAATGGCGCTGCGCCTGTTGCGGGCGTTCGCCCAGGCGCTGGCGCTGCCGGAAGGGGCCTTCGACGCCCTGTATGGCGACAAGCCGAACGAGCACATCAAGCTGATTCGCTATCCCGGGCGTGCCCGGGGTGAGAGCAATCAGGGAGTGGGCGCGCATAAGGATTCCGGGTTTCTGAGCTTTCTCTTGCAGGACCAGCAAGCGGGCCTGCAGGTCGAGATCGAGGAGGGCCGCTGGATCGATGCCTCGCCGCGGGAAAACTCCCTGGTGGTGAACATCGGCGAACTGCTGGAGCTGGCCACCAATGGCTACCTGCGCGCCACCGTGCATCGCGTGCAGTCGCCGCCGGCCGGCAGTGAGCGCCTGTCCATCGCGTTTTTTCTCGGCGCCCGGCTGGATGCGGTAGTGCCTTTGTACCCGCTGCCCGCCGAGCTGCTGCGCGAAGCCCGCGGCCCGGCCAGCGATCCGGACAACCCGCTGTTTCGCGATGTGGGCTGGAACTACCTCAAGGGCCGCCTGCGTTCCCACCCCGATGTTGCCCGGCGTTTCTACGCCGATGCGCTGGTGCCCAAGGCCCTGAGCGCCTGAACCCGTTACCCGATCAAGGACTGTCAGTATGTTGAAGAAAACCGGATTGACCCTCGCGGTACTGAGCGCCCTGTTTGTGTCCTTCGAGGCTGTGGCTGTGGAGCCGCTGCGGGTGGCGGCGGACCCGGTGCCCCATGCGCAGATTCTGGCGTACATCCAGAAGATCGACCCGCAGCTTAATCTCAAGGTCATCGAAATCCCCAACGGCGTGAATTCCAACGAGCTGTTGGTGCATGGCGATGTGGACGCCAACTACTTTCAGCATCTGCCTTATCTGCAGTCCCAGGAACAGGCCCTTGGCGAAAAACTCGCGGTGGCCGCGACAGTGCACATCGAACCGCTGGGTATCTATTCCCATCGGCATAAGCGCTTCGATCAGGTGCCGGTCAAAGGGACTGTTGCAGTGCCCAACAATGTGACCAATCTCAGTCGCGCCTTGTACCTGCTGCAGGACAACGGCTTGATCAAGCTCAAGGCGGGTTTCAATGATCCGGCCACCGACCAGGCGACCCCCAGGGACATCGCCGAGAACCCCAGGCAACTGAAGATTCTCGAGATCGAGTCACCGCAGATTCCCCGCGCCCTGGATGATGTGGACTTGGCCGTGATCAACGGCAACTACGCGCTGGAGGCGGGCCTGGTACCGGCCAAGGATGCCCTGGGACTGGAGAAGGCCGAGCACAACCCTTATGCCAATATCCTGGTGACCACCCCCAAGTTGCAGGACGATCCACGGATCAAGCAGTTGGCCAAGGATCTGAATTCATCTCAGGTGGCCAAGTTCATTACCGATAATTACTCGGGTTCGGTGATCCCGGTCGCGGTGGCGGAAAGTACGCCATGATCCTCGTCGAGCAGTTGAGCAAGAGCTATGGGCCGGGGCAGGCCGCGGCGCTGGATCAGGTCTCCCTGAGTATTCCGGACGGTGCGGTCTACGGGATTCTCGGGCGCAGCGGCGCAGGAAAGTCGACGCTGTTGCGCTGCCTCAACCTGCTCGAACGCCCCAGTGCCGGGCGCATCCTGCTCGATGGCCAGGACCTCACGGCGCTGTCCGATGTGGAACTGCGCCGGCAACGCCAGCGCATCGGCATGATCTTCCAGGGCTTCAACCTGCTGCACTCGCGCACTGTCTTCGACAACATCGCCGTGCCCCTGGAGATTGCCCGTGTCGACAAACAGCAGCGCCAGGCCCGGGTCCGTGAACTGCTGGACCTGGTGGGCCTGAGCGACAAGGCCCAGGCCTATCCTTCGCAATTGTCCGGCGGCCAGAAGCAGCGGGTGGGGATCGCCCGGGCGCTGGCGGCGCGTCCGGCCTACCTGCTGTCGGACGAAGCCACCAGCGCCCTGGACCCGCAGACAACAGCCTCGATTCTGGACTTGTTGCGGGATATCAATCGTCAACTGGGGCTGACCATCGTCCTGATCACCCATGAGCTGGAGGTGGTCAAGTCCATCTGTGATCACGCCGCTTCCCTGGCCCATGGCCGGCTGGTGGAGGCGGGGCCCATCGCCGAGCTGTTGGCGAACCCGCACTCCAGGCTCGGGCGTTCGCTGTTGCCGGGCTACAGCCTGCCCCTGGGCCAGGATACCCAGGCCATGGAACTGACCTTTTTCGACAACCTGCTGGCCAAGCCGGTGCTCGACGAACTGGCGCAACGGCAAGGCATCGAACTGTCCTTGCTGGCTGGTGGCGTCGAGTCCGTCGGAGGGCAGCGGGTCGCCCGCTTGCGGGTGGCGTTCCGCCAGCCCGGCGAAGAGCTCAGGCTGGCACGGGTGGTGGCCTTTCTCAGGCAGCGTGGTGTCAGGGTGGAACGTTCATGAACCGAACCATTGACTGGAGCGAGATTGCCCAACTGGTCCTCAATGCGACAGGCGAAACCCTGTACATGGTCTTGTTGGCGGGGCTCTTTACCCTGCTTATCGGGTTGCCCCTGGGCGTGCTGCTGTTCATCAGTCGCCGCCAGGGCCTCCACCCGATGCCCAGGCTCAACAAGGGCCTGGGGGCACTGGTCAACCTCGGTCGCTCGCTACCCTTTGTGGTGATGCTGATCGCCCTGATTCCTTTGACCCGGCTGGTGGTCGGCACCACATTGGGCAGCACGGCCGCCGTGGTGCCGATCACCATCGGTGCCTTTCCTTTCTTCGCCCGTATTGTCGAGAACGCCCTGGATGAAGTCGACAAAGGGCGGATCGAAGCCATCCTGGCCATGGGCGGCGATATTCGCCATGTGATCTTCAAGGTGCTGTTGCCTGAAGCGCTGCCGGCCTTGCTGGCGGGGATCACCCTGACCCTGGTGATGCTGATCGGCTTCTCTTCCATGGCCGGGGTGATTGGTGGCGGAGGCCTGGGGGACCTGGCGATCCGTTACGGCTATCAACGTTTCAACAACCAGGTGATGGTCGCCACGGTGGTGGTACTGGTGATCCTGGTCCAGGGTGTCCAGAGTCTCGGCGATCGCCTGGTGCGTTCCCTGGCCCATCGACGCTGAACCTGACCTTCGCCTAACCACGAGGAACCGATGCAAAACCTCTCCACGGCGTCCGCCACGGAATTCGCCAGCGTGGGTTTCGTACTCACCGACATGGATGAAACCCTGACTTACCGGGGCCGTCTGGGCGATCTCGCGGACCAGCGCAGCCGATAGACGTCGGCGACTTCGAAGTAACTGCGCGGGAAAAGCGATTCCCGAGGGCGGGGGAGAAGACGCCATCGTCGAGTTGCTGGGCATCATCAGGAAAATGCGTTGAGCCTGAAACCAGCCGACTGGGGGGACGCTTGCCAGATCCCCAGCCAGTTGGTCCTTTCTCGACTGAGCTCTCCTGCATCAGGCATGAAGCGGACGCTTCGTTCGCTATCGGCGCGTCATCGCTCTTCTCAGGCACCGCCTGGATAATGGGTTTGCATCACGATCGACAAGGCATCGGGGCGCCAGAACTCCTGGTCGAATTCGACCGGCTGATTGTCCTCGCCGAAGTTCAACCGCTCCAGGTAGACATTGGTGGAGCCTGGAGACAACTGCAGCAGGTCGGCCTGTTCCTCGTTGACCGTGCTTGTGTGTATTTCCAGTTCGCAGCGCGATTGCACCCGCGAAAACCGCTCGCGCAGGACCCGCGTCAGCGAGGTGTTCAAGTCCACCTCCAGTAAGCCGGGGCACCAACTAGCCAGGATTGCATTGCATTCCAGCAGTACCGGGCGCCTATCGATCCAGCGTCGGCGTTGCAGGTAGAACACGGGCTCGTCAGCCGAACTCAAGCCCATGCGCTTGGCCAGCCAGGCGCCTGCGGGGCGCTGTTCGGCCAGCAGGCATTCGGTGCGCGGGGTACGCCCCTGAGCGGCGACATAATCCATGAAGCCGGTGATGCGTGAGGGGTCGTACCGGATGCGTTGCGGGCTGACGTACCAACCGCGCCGGTTTTCCCGATACACCAGGCCTTCGGCTTCCAGTTGCTGCAAGGCCTGGCGCAGGGTGACCCGGGTGCAGCCGAAGCGCTCGATCAGGTCGCGTTCGGATGGAAATTTTTCATCGGCCAGGGGCGTGCCGCCGGCGATGTCTTGAGCGATCTGTTCGCGGATCCGCTGGTAGTGCGGCGAAATGGGATCGAAAGGCATCCGAGGTTCCGTTCGGTTGAAAGGGATAAAGCGCAAAGCGCCACTCATGGGCTCTCGCAAGCCGGATTCAGCGCGGGCCGGCGTTCCCGCTGTCGAAGCTCGTCGCTCCAGGTGTACAAACCGTAGATGGCCAGTATTACAAAGCCGACATACAAGCCCGCGGTCAACGACAAACCCTTGTACAAAAACAGACTGACGTAGGCGCTGTCCAGCACAATCCATAGCCCCCAACTGGCGACATACTTGCGCGCGGCCCACAGGCTGGCCACCAGGCTGAAGGCGGTGAGCAGCGAGTCGAACCAGGGCAAGGCCGCGTCGGTGAAGCGCTGCATCAGCGCGCCCAGCAGCAGTGCACCGAGCAATCCGCCAAGCAGGTGGCGCCAGGCTTGCTGGCGGGGCAGGCGCTCGACCTGCACTTTGCCCGCCGCCGTGCGGCCGGTGCTCCAGCGCCACCAGCCGTAGCCCTGCAGTACCGCAAACACGCCTTGCAGGAGCATATCGGAATACAGCTTCACCTCGAAAAAGATCCAGGCGTACAGCAATACCGCGACCACGCTGACCGGCCAGCACCAGCGCACACGTTGGGCGGTGAGCCAGACACCGGCGATGTTGAAGAACACAGCGACTATTTCCAGTGGCGACATAAGGTTCCCCAAAGGGCTTGAGTGATCCGGCGGCGGTTATTGTTGCAACTGCAATGCCTGCTGCTTGAGTTGGCGCTTGCGCTCCATCGGCAGGTCTTCCTGGTCGCCATAGGGCGCGCTGTACCAATTGCCGTAGGTCGGGTTGGGCAGCAGGAACCAACGCTGGCCCAGCCAGCCCAGGTAGGGCTCGACCGCTCGGCGCTGGGCGTCGAGGGTGTTGTGCTCCGCCTGGACAAAGTCCCCGATGGAATCGCCGGCCAGCAGCAACACGCGAGCCTGGCTGGCAACCCATTGGCGCCGGCAATTCTTGCCGTAGCCGGCCTGTTCGCAGTGACCAACGGGCGTGCCAGCCGCCAGCACCTGCTCGCTGCCTTCGACCGGGAAACCGCGCAGGCGAAGGTTGTCGACGGTGGCCTGGACCTGGCTGTGTTCACGATTGGTCAGGTAATACACCTTGACCCCGCGTTGCCGGGCAGCCTGCAGGAAGGCCACGGCACCGGGCAGTGCCTGGGCCTTGGCTTGCTCGACCCAGAGGTTCCAGCGGTCATAGGAGTAGGTCTGGTTGTGGCGAATGTCCCGGGCATTGAGGGGAATGTTGTCCAGCAGGGTTTCGTCGATGTCGACGATCACCGCCGGCGGCAGGCCGGCCAGTTTGCGTGGCGGCAAGGGCAGGGCGTCCCAGTCGGGGTGGGCCAGGGCCACATCCAATTGACGGGTGGCATCGGCGAACACCTGGCGGTAGATCAACTCGTGCTCGATGGAGGTCTGGCTCCAGAGCACCGCGTCAAGTTGATCATTGGCGGGGGGCCGTTGCTGGCAGCCGACGAGCGCCGAAGCGAGCAGGCATGCACTGGCGAGCATTGAATGACGCATAAGAAGTCAGCCTCAGAAATTGATGGTGGCGGATAACCGCGCGGTGCGTGGGGCGCCAAGGAACAAGTAGCCATCGCCGGCGGATTCGCCGACATCGCGCCAGTAGCGTTTGTCGAACAGGTTGTCGACGCCCAGGCGCAGTACCGTATCGTAATCGCCGACCCTGGTGCTGTAGCGGCTCCCCAGATCGAACACCGCATAGTCATCGACCTTCACGCTACCCTCGCGATTGGCATATTTGCTGCCGCTGTATTGCACCCCACCCAACAGCGCCAGGCCCGGCACGCCAGCAATGCTGTAGTCGCCATGCAGGCTGGCACGCAGCTTGGGCACGTTGATCGCCTGGTGGTCGTCATAGGCGTCGGTGCCGCTACCGGTGACCCGCGCGCGAATGGCCGCGACGCTGGCGGACACTTGCAGGGCGGACGTCACCCGGCCATTGGCGGAGAGTTCAAGGCCGACATTCTTCTGCTGGCCTTGCTGCACGAAGGTGATGCTGCCGTCGTCGTCGGGCCGGTTGTATTGCAGGTCCTGGGTGATCTGGAACAGCGCGGCGGTCAGGCTCAGCCGCTGGAAATCGCGCTTGATCCCCACTTCTAGCTGGCGCGAGGTGGTGGGCGGCAGTACTTCCTCGGCGTTACTGCTGAACCACGCCGCTTCACCCCCCAGGGACAGTCCCTTGCTGTAGCTGGCGTACAGCGAAGTGTCCGGACGCGGTTTGTAGATCAAGGCCACCTGGGGCAAGAACACACTGCGCCGGGTGTGGCGCGTGGTGTCGCCGACGCTGTTGTAGGTTTCTTCATCAAGGCGCACCTGGCGCCCGCCGAGGAGGGTTTGCCATTGCTCGTTGAAGCTGATGCGGTCACTGGCGAACAGTCCGTATTGGCGGCTGTCCAGGCGTCGATAGGTATGGCCCAGCGGCCCGTCATAGGGCTCGAGGACCGGAGGTTTCTGGTAGATGTTGCCCTCGCCGATGTACTCGTTGACTGACTGGCGGCGATCCACCAGGCGGCGGAAGGCGCTGGTGCCGAAGGTCAGGTCATGCCTGAGAAAGCCGGTGTCGAACTGGCCATTGATCGCCACCTGGGCTTCTTCATTGCTGCGGGTGTCGTCGGGGCTGCGGTAGTCGGAGATGTCGTAGTCGCCCTCGGGGCTGAAGTGGTTGGGCACCGGGGTATTCGCACAACTGGCGGCGCCGTAGCAGCCCCAGGCGAAGGTGCTGTAGTCGTCGATCACGACCCGGCTGCGAGAGGCGCCGAAGCTGGCCTTCCAGGCGTCGTTGAAGCGGTATTCGAACAGGCCGTCAAGGTTCAGCGACTGGATGCCCACCGGGTTCGACCAGCTCTGGTAGGCCAGTAGGTCCCGTGGCGATACGTCGTGGGGCAGGGTGGTGCCACCCAGCAGTTGGTAGCCCGGCACCGAGCGTTGCTCACGGTTCTGGTATTCGGCATTCAGTTGCAGCAGGGCGTCGGGGCTGATGTTCCAGTCCAGGGCCAGGGAGGCGAAATCGCGCTTGCCGTCGGCGTGATCGACATAGGAGCGGATGTCCTCATGGGCCAGGTTCACCCGCACCCCCCCTTGCTGTTCGCTGCCGAGCCAGCCGCCGATGTCCGTGGCGAGATAACGCTCTCCTTGCTCGTTGCTGGACACCGTCACCGAACGCACATTCTCCGGGCGCTTGCTCACATAGTTGACCAGGCCACCGGGCTCGGATACGCCGCTTTGCAAGCCGGCCAGCCCCTTGAGCACTTCCACTTGCTGCTTGTTTTCCAGCGCCACGTTCTGCTCGCCAGTGATGGTGCGGCCGTTGATCTTGTAACTGCTGGCGGAATTGAGGGCGAAACCACGGACCACGAAATTTTCGTAGTAGCCGACCGGGGCGTAGCTGTCGCCCACCGAGGCATCGTTCTTCAGGACTTCACTGAGCAGGCGTGCCTGCTGGTCCTTCATACGGGCTTCGGTGATCACCGCCACCGAGGCTGGGGTGTCCAGCAGCGGGGCGTTGTCGAAGCCCGCCACCGCGGCTTTTTTCGCCTGGTAATCGGTGGGCTCCTGCGCCGTCACGGTGACGGTGTCGAGGGTCGCGTCCTGGGCCTGGAGGGCGGTGGAGACGAAGGCGATGCTCAGGGTGAGCAGCGTGTAACGAAACGGTGTAGCCATAAGACGAGCGCTCCTTGGGCCCGCCCGTCGCTGCATTACGCTTTATACGGGCGCAAAGGGGCCCAGCGCTGCGCAACGGACGGGTTGCCAGTACGAATAGAAAAAGCCGTGTGAGCCGAAAAGGCATCAGGCCGGAGCTGCTCCGGTAGTCATTGGTAAGCGCGGATCGGCGGCCCATTCCTGCAGTGAGCCGTCGTAAATGGCGATGTTCTGGCGACCCAGCAGGGTCAGGGCCAGGGCGTTGGCGGCAGCGCAAATGCCACCCCCGCAATAGAGAATCAACGGGACATCGCCGTGCAGCAGCGTCGGACCGATTGCCAGGGCCAGGGCGTCCTTGGACAGGTAGCGGCCTTGCGCATCGAGCAGTCCCCGGGCTGGCAGGTTGTGGCTGCCGGGAATGTGCCCGCGGCGGGCGTAACGGGTGGTCGCCGAGCCTTCGAACAAGGCCGCTCCCAGGGCGCAGACCAACAGCCCCGGCGCTTGCCCCGCGACTATCGCCTCCACGCCGGCCCGGTCGATCCACAGTCCAGGTCGCGGGGCGAGCGGCCAGGGGACGGGAGCGCCGACCATCGCGCCTGGCCCTGCGTGTTGCGGCAGGCCCGCCTGGCGCCATGCGTTGAAACCGCCATCCAGCACCGCTGCATCAATGCCCAGCCCGCGCAACATCCACCACAGGCGTGCCGCCCAGAAACCGTCGCTGCGATCGTAGATCACCACGCTGCGCCCGAGGCCCACACCCAGATCGGCCAAGGCCTGGATCAATACGGCGGGAGCGGGCAGGGCGAAGCTGAAACTGGCACGGGTATCGGCCAGGGCTGTCAGCAGGTCGGCATGTCGCGATCCGGGAATATGCGCGCGCAACCAACCGTCATGACCGCTGGCCACCCGGTAATCCCCGTCAAAACCGGGGGAGGGCAGGTCCACGCTGGCGTCCAGCACGATCAGCGCGGGATGGCCCAGGTGGGTGTGCAGCCAATCGCTGTCCACCAGCGTGCCGGGCAAAGGCAGGTTCATAGACGCCCCCGGTGCAGATGGGTGAGCAGGCGTTGCCCCTGAACGCCGGCAAACCACCGCAGATGACCGAGCAGGTAGGCGTGGTAGGCCACGTCGGCACTGCTGCTGGATCCCACCACGCCTTGGTAATAGGCCACCTCCGACAAGGCGAAATCCACATGCACCAAGGGCAGCAAGGCGCTCAGGGTCTGCAGGTCGCTCAGGGTCAGCGGCCGCACTTGTTGGTAGCCGGCAAGCAGGGCATCGACACTGTCGAGGTCGGCTGCCGCTGGGCCGTCGCTGCCCAGTTCCAGCCAGGGCACGGCATTGCGCTCGATGGCGGTCGCCAGGTCGTAGAGGGCGAAGGTGCGGTCCGCCAGGCCGAAGTCCAGCACGCTGGCGACCGAGCCGTCGTCGCCCCACAGCAGGTTCGAGGCATGCCAGTCATTGTGGGTCCAGAGCGGCGCTTGCTGCTGGAGCAAGGGCAGCAAAGGGGCGTGAAAGGGCAGCAGCCATTCCTTGAGTTGTGCCTGCCAGTCCTTGTCGGCCAGGTAAGCCTTGAGTGCCTGATTGTTGTTCACGGCCGTGGCGATCGCCTCCAGCGGCGATGGCTGCCCGATCAACCGTGCGTTGGCCAGCAGCACCGCTGTCTGGCGCGGCGCTGCGGTGTAGCTGCGTGCCGCGTCATGCAAGCGGGCCAAGGCCTGACCGGCCGCCAAGGCATGTCGAGGACTTTGGAACGGCGACCAGGACAGCGCATCGCGGTACAGGTCCAGGCCCTGGGCCACCTGATGGATCTCATAGGTCCATGGGCCTTGCGCGGTAGCGGTGTGGCCATGACGGTTGGTCAGTACCGCCGCAACAGGCGCGCCCTGGCGGTGCAGATGAGCGATCAGTCGGTGTTCTTCCTCCAGCCATGCCACTTGGCGCACCCGTTGGTGATGGCGTTTGACGAACAGCCGGCCAGTGCTGGTGGTGATCAACCCGGCTGCGGAAAACGGCCGCGGGCTGTGCCATTGCACCGCCTGCAAATGGCCCAGGTTCGGGTAATCGAGCAGCAAGTATTCGATATCGCTTTCCCCCAAGGCCGGCCAGTCGGCCGCGACCGGATCGAGCCCCAGGCCATGGGCGGTTCGCACGGCGTTGAGGCTCATCGGGCAGGCTCCGGCAGGTAGGCATTGCTGGTCGCTGCTTGCCACACGTGAGGGGTCTCGAGAACGGCATGCTGATGCAGCCACTGGGCATAAGGCTCCAGCAGGGCTTGTCGTTGTTCGCCCCAGCGTCCCTGGTGCAGCCAAGTGGGGGCGATCTTGTTCAGCGAGGCGCTCAACAGTTCCGCTGGGAAGTAAGGCGTGGCGCGCTCATAGGCCGCCAGGGCAATCTCCGGTTCCCGGGCCACGGCGAGATAGCCACGGGCGGTGGCGGCGAGAAAATCACGTACTTGCCCGGGCTTCTCCACCAGGGTCCGTTCGTGGGCGCCGAGCAGGTAACTGTGATAGGCGGGGGCGCCAATCTCGTCCACCGGCCATACCACCCGGCGAGCGGCATCGATCGGGCTGTGCATCAAGGCTTCCCAGGCCCAGTAGCCGCCAAAGCTGGCATCGGCGACGCCCTCGGCCAATTGCTCGGGGCGCAATTCACGCACACCGCTGTCCACCAGGATGACCCCGTCGGGATCGCCGCCATCGGCCCTCACCAGATGGCGCACCATGGCCAACCCCCGGGGTGTTGGATTGAGCGCCAGGCGCTTGCCCACCAGGTCTCGTGGCCGCTGGATACCGGAGTCGGTCAGGGTCTGGATCGACTCCAGGCCGGCATGGTTGATGGCCGCGATGCCTTGCAGCGGCTGCCCCAGGCTGCGTCGCACCAGCAGCCGATTACTGGGGAATACCCCAAAGTCCGCCGCGCCGGTCAGCAGGTGTTGCAGCGTATCGCCACGGTAGGGGTCATGGACCACCAGTTCGACATCCAACCCGACTTCCTCGTACCAACCGCGTTCCCGCGCCAGGTACAAACCAGCCGAATTCGGCCAGGGGTGAAAATATTCCAGCATGACCCTCAACGACACCATCGCTCTCTACTCCAGCCCGCAGTCCCTTGATGGCGCCAGGCGCTGTTTTTGATGGGGTGATTTATAAGGGCGGGAATCTGGTATATACCAATATTTTTTGTGTCTATGGTTATGCCGGATTGCTAATGGCTGGCGCGATGAATCTGGCAGATAGGCATCACAAACCCTGGTTGCTCCTGATCAATTCATAGGTGCGACGCACCAGTGGGTTCACTGTGTTGGGGCGGATCCACAGATGGTAAGTCACGTCCGGCAGGCGGGGCAGGCCATCGTTTTCGCCGAGCACGCGCATGTCCGGGCCGAGCATCTCCATGCTGCGCGGCGTGACCCCCAGCCCCGCGCGAGTGGCGGCCTTGATGCCGATCAGGTTCGACGCCAGGTACGCCTGGCGCCAGGGGATGTTGGCGCGTTCCAGGGCTTCGAGGGCGTAGCGGCGATAGATGCTCGGCTCGTCCACCAGGATCAGCGGCAGGGGTTCGCCGGGGGTGTGGATGTACTGCGCCGAGCAGATCCACCACACGGGCGAGGTGCGCAGGGCAAAGCCTTCGAGGTGCGGGTCGGTGCGGGTGGAGATCACCATGTCGACCTTGCCGCGGTGCAGGTCGTCCATCAGGAACGGGCTGCGGCCGACGTCGATTTCCAGGCGCAGGCGTGGCGCCGAGCGGGCAATGTGGCTGAGGATCGGCGGCAGGATGGTGTCGGCGATGTCATGGGGCGAGCCGATGCGCAGCACGCCGCTCAGGTTGCTTTCGCGCAGGGAGTTCAGGGCGTCGTCGTTGAGCGACAGCATCTGCCGCGCATGACGCAGCAACTGCAGGCCGGGTTCGGTCAGCTGCTTGTGTCGACCGCGCTTCTCGAACAGGTTGACCCCGACCTGCTGTTCCAGGCGCTGCATGTGCTGGGTGACCGACGATTGCGTGCGGTCCAATTGCGCACCGGCTTCGGCGAAGCTGTGGTGATCGACCACGGCGATGAAGGTGCGCAGTAATTCGAGATCGAGGGTAGTTGAGGTCGACATGGCCGCTCCCGAGGCTGTTTTTACATCAAGGCTGCAAATAAAAACATTACATTTATTTATGTGTTTTTTCTTGTTCTTCAGGAGTTTTGTGGTTTTGCGCAATAAAAACAGGGTGGTAAGCACTGTTCATCGAAGGCGCTCATCTGGAGTTATAACGATATTAGATATTTGAATTTCCGTTGCCTCAGGACTGTACCTAGGATGCCCCCTCATCAGGTCGGGGTACGCCGATCATCCATGAGGGGAAATCCATGTTGTTCGAGCGCTCGCCTGTTAAACGACTGTTGCCTGTGATGTTGGGCGCCTTGATCTCGCTGGCCGGCAGTGCTGCCGTCCAGGCCGACGCCACGCTGGACAAGATCCAGCAACGCCATGTGCTGGTGGTGGGGGTACTGCTGTCCGGCGGCCCCTTTGGCGGCATCGATCCGACCACCCAGAAACCCCGCGGCCTGAACGTCGACCTGGCCCAGGAGCTGGGACGGCAGTTGGGCGCCGAGGTGCAACTGGTGCCGGTATTGCCCGCCAATCGCGTGCAGTTCCTGCAACAGGGCAAGGTCGACCTGCTGATTGCCAACATGGAGTGGACCGCCGAACGCGGCGAGATCCTCGGTTTTGTGCCGACGCCGTTCTACCGCGTCGGTGGTACCGCGGCGGTCTTGAAGGGCGGCCCGATAGCCCGTTGGGAGGACCTGAAAAACCAGCCGGTCTGCACCTCCCAGGGCAGCAGCTACATCAAGCCGCTGACCGAGTTGGGCGTGCAGATCAAAGCCTTCAAGAGCTCCTCGGAGTCCTTGCTCGCGCTGCGTGGCAACAACTGCGTCGCGGCGGTGCATGACGCCACGCTGATCAATCCACTGATCGCCGACAGCGCCGAGTGGCAGGGCTATCGCGCGCTGACCCCGGAACTCAACCCGGCGCCTTCGGTGATCTGGACCCGGCGTGGCGAAAGCGATACCCAGGCGCGGCTCGATCCGATCATCAAGGAGCTGCACCGCAGTGGCTGGCTGATCGAGGCCCAGACCCGCAACCGCATTACCCCCGCATCGCCGGCCTTGGTGGAGTTGCAGAAACAGTTCCAGGCCAACGGCGCTTGATTTCCGGCCCCTCTCATCTCGCCCGGGCCTGCGGACAATTGCGGAGCACGTCATGAGTCACTGGCTGGAGCTATTCGTCCAGTGGACTGCCGGGTTCGGTCTGAACTACGGCTTCCTGCTGGACGCTTATCAGCGCGGGACCCTGGAGCAGGGCGCGCTGACTACCGTGCTGCTGTGCCTGTTCACCCTGGTTGGCAGTCTGCTGGCCGGTGTCGCCCTGGCGGCGATGTTGACTTCGGGCAAGGCTTGGCTGGCGCAACCGGCGCGGGTGTTTGTCGAGGTCACCCGCAACACGCCGACTCTGGTGCAGCTGTATTGCGCGTTCCTGGTGCTGAACATGCTGCTGACCCAGGCGGTAGGCGCGGCCAACCCGCTGACGCCGTTCGCCTGGGTGGTGATCGTGATCTCGCTGCACAAGGGCGCGTTCCATGCCGAAGCCTTGCGCGCCGGCATCGAAGCGGTGCCGGCGGTGACGATGGAGGCGGCCAGCTCCCTGGCGTTCAGCCGCCGCCAGTTGTTGTGGAATGTGCAACTGCCGTTGGCCCTGCGCTTTGCCTTGCCGTCACTGATCAACAACCTGATCGACCTGGTGAAGATGACCGCCGTGGCCTCGGCCATTGCCGTCGGCGACATCACCTACGCGGCGATCATGATCTGGACCCAGAGCGACAACGTGCTGGAGCTGATGATCCTGATCCTGAGCTTTTTCGGCCTGCTGAGTTTTACCGTCAATTGTGTGGGGCGCCTTCTCGAAGCGCGCCTGAGGATGCCCGGTTATGGCCATTGAATCGTCTGTCGCCGTCTCGGCGGCCTGGCCGCGGCAGCATATCGGCAAGTTGCTGCTATTGGCGGTTGCCGTGGCGTGGCTGGTGTATTTCACGCCGCACAGCCCGGTGCTCAAGGCCTTGCTGCAATGGTCGCCGGCGCTGATCGTGGGGTTTGGCCAGAATATTTTGATCAGCCTTCTGGCGATCGGGCTGGGCTCGTTGCTGGGGTTGTCGGTGGGGGCCCTGGCGTTGTCGCCGTTGTGGTTGCTGCGCTTGCCGGCACGGATCTGGGTGCAGGTTTTTCGCAATGCGCCGTGGCTGGTGCTGATCTATTTCACCACCTATGTGTTCCCGTTCGAGATCCCTGTCGGCAGTACCTATGTGCCGTTTCCGGACTGGGTCAAGGTGACGATCGGCCTGGCGTTGCCGGCGAGCGCCAACGTTGCGGAAATCTTCCGTGGCGCGGTCGCCTCGATCCCCGGTACCCAGTGGGAAGCCGCGCGTTCCCTGGCCTTCAGCCGGGGGCAGATCTTCCGTTCGATCATCCTGCCGCAGTGCTTTAAGCGCATGTTGCCGCCGTGGATGAACCTCTACGCGGTGATCACCATGGGCACCGCGCTGGCGTCCCTGGTGGGCGTGCATGACGTGATCGACACCGCGCAGATCGCCAGCAACACCGTGAACATGACCGGCTTCACCGTACTGATCTACCTCAGCCTGCTGGTGCTGTTCTTTGCCTACTGCTACCCGATTTCCCGACTCACCCAACGCCTGGAGCGACGTTATGCCTTCTATTGAAACCGTCGCCGAACCCCTGGTCAGCCTGCGCGACCTGCACCTGTCGTTCGCCAGCAACCCGGTGCTCAAGGGCATCGATCTCGACGTTCATCGTGGCCAGGCGGTGTCGATCATCGGCCCGTCAGGTTCCGGCAAGTCGACCATCCTGCGCTGCATCACCGGCCTGTTGCAGCCCCAGCGCGGGAGCATCCGGGTTGGCGCCACCGAGGTCCACACCCTGGCCCGGGAGGCCCAGCGCATCGAGTTGCGCAAGCGTGTGGGGTTTGTGTTCCAGCAGTACAACCTGTTCCCGCACTTGTCGGTCCTGGAGAACCTGGTGATCGCTCCCCGCAAGGTGCTGGGGCGCAACCGCGCCGAGGCCGAGCAGGACGCCCGCGCCTTGCTGGCCAAGGTGCGCATGGAGCACAAGGCCGATGCCTATCCGGGCCAACTCTCCGGTGGCCAGCAGCAGCGGGTGGCGATTGCCCGGGCGTTGGCCATGCGCCCGGAGCTGATTCTGTTCGATGAGGTGACCTCGGCCCTCGACCCGGAAACCGTCGGCGAGGTGCTGACGGTGATTCGCGAGCTGACCGAAGAGGGCATGACCTGCGTGCTGGTGACCCACGAAATGCGTTTCGCCGAAGAGATCAGCGACATCGTCTATTTCACTGAAAACGGCGTGATCGTCGAGCACGGCAGCGCCGCACAGATCTTCCAGCACCCCACCAGCGAGCGGACCCAGGCGTTTCTGCGTCATGCCCTGGGCGATCCGGGGCGCCGTCCTCGCGTCGCTCACGATCCGTATCTGTTGAGCAACCTGAGCCGCTATAGCCTGTCCGTCTGACACCGAGGAACCTGTTCATGAGTACCGATAACCGTGCCACCGTCATCGAGGATTTCCTCAAGAAAGTCCGCGTCATCCATCAGCGCGGCGTCGACCGCGCCGCATTGACGGAAATCGTCGCCTTGCTCGAATCCCTGGCCGAGCGCCGCGACCTGTTCAATTTCGACGCATTCCCGGCGCCGGTAGCGGGGCAGGGCAGCACGGCCTTCCGCTACCGTCTCAATGACGATGGCGACACGCCGACGCTGTACCTCAATTCGCTGTTGCCGGGCAAAAGCACCCTCCCTCACAACCACGAAACCTGGGCGATCATCAGCGCCATCGAAGGCCAGGAAATCAACTACGTCTACAGCCGCGATGACCAGGGCCGCGAGCCTGGATTCACCACCTTGCACCTGGAAAAGGAAGTGATAGTGCAGCCTGGCACGTCGATCTCGTTCCTTGGTGAAGACCTGCATGGCATCCGTGTCGAAGGCGAGCAACCGACCCTGCATTTCCATCTCTACGGCTTGCCCCTGGAGTCCCTCAACGGCCGTTACGGGGTCGAGGCCGACGGGCGCATTCTCAATTACAACGCCTCGCAGATGGCGCCGTCGATCAAGGCCTACGCATGATCGAGCTGACGAACTATCCGCATATTCATGCTTGGCGCGAACGTCTCAAGGCGCGCCCGGCCATCCAGCGTGCTTATGCCACAGGCCGGGAAGTTGCCGCCGACGAGCGTTCGCTGGTGCTTCAGTAACTTTATCTTCGTAACGGGACTCTCATGAGCCAGACCGTAACTCCAGGGCAACTGCAGCAATGGCTGTTCGACGGGCAGGAAATGGCCCTGTTCGACGTACGCGAGCACGGCCAGTATGGCGAAGCTCACCTGTTCTTCGCGGTGACGCTGCCCTACAGTCGCCTGGAGCTGGACGTCCGGCGCCTGGCGCCTAATCCCCGGGTGCGGCTGGTGGTGTACGACCAGCAGGGCACGGACGTTGCTGCGCGCGCCGCCCGGCGCCTGGAGGAACTGGGTTATACCCGGGTGCATAGGCTCGAGGGCGGCGCCGATGCCTGGCAGGCCGCCGGATTTCAGCTGTTTGCCGGGGTGCATGTGCCGTCCAAGGCTTTTGGCGAATTGGTCGAAGAGGTCAGTCACACGCCCCATGTCAGCGCGCAACAGCTGGCCGGGTGGCAAGCCCGGGGCGAGCCGCTGGTGCTGCTGGACGGGCGGCCGCTCGACGAGTACCGCAAGATGACCATTCCCGGTTCTGTCTGCTGCCCGAACGGTGAACTGGCTTATCGCATCCATGATCTGGTGACGGACGACAACACGCCGATCGTGGTCAATTGCGCCGGCCGCACCCGCAGCATCATCGGCGCCCAGACCTTGATCAACCTGGGTGTGAAGAACCCGGTCTATGCCCTGGAGAACGGCACGCAGGGCTGGTACCTGGAAGACTTGCCGCTGGAGCATGGCAGCACCCGCCGTTATGCCGGGCAGGTATCCCAGGCGGCATTGCCTGCGCAACGTCGCGCCGCCGGGCAACTGGCGCAGCGGGCCGGGGTGCAAAGCGTCGAGGCTGCGCAGGTGCTGCGCTGGGCCGACGAGCCTGGGCGCAGCCTGTTCCTTTGCGACGTGCGCACCGCCGAGGAGTTTGCCGCCGGCAGCCTGCCAGGCGCGCAGCACACGCCGGGCGGGCAGTTGATTCAAGCCACCGACCTGTATATCGGTGTGCGCCAGGCGCGACTGGTACTGGTCGACAGCGATGGCATACGAGCGCCGACCGTTGCCAGCTGGCTACGGCAGCTGGGGCATGAGGCTTATGTGCTGGCAGGCGGGGTCGACAGTGGGCTGGTCTTGCCCGCACCTGAGGCCGGCAGCGAGCGCGCTCTGCCCTCGATTACAGCGCAAGCCCTGGCCGATGCGCTCAAGGATGACGCGGTGGCACTGATCGACCTGCGGCCGAGCATGGTCTATCGCAAAAGCCATATCCCCGGGGCGCGCTGGTCGATCCGTCCGTTGCTGGCCAGCGCGGTCGAGGGAGAGCAGCGACCCCTGGTGCTACTGGCCGACAATCCATTGCTGGCCGCGCTGGCGGCGGGCGAGTTGCCTGAGGCTCAACGTGCGCGCACCCGGCTGCTGGACGGCGGTTTCGAGGCCTGGCTGGCGGCAGGTTTCGAGGTGCAGGGGGATGCCGACACGCCGGCGGACGCGCAATGCATCGATTTTCTGTTTTTCACCCACGACCGCCATGCCGGCAACAAGGATGCGGCACGCCAGTACCTGGCCTGGGAGATAGGTTTGCTGGCGCAGATGAGCGAAGCGGAAGTCGCCAGCCTCAAACCGTTGCCCGCACAACCACACAACCACAAGGCGCCGCGTATCCATACGCGGCTGGCCCAGGCGGCGCGCACCGAGCCGGGCCGAGGAGGGCGGGCGGTGAATGTGCCGGTCAGCCGTTTGAGCACGGTGTTGTTCGACAACCTGGCGCAAATGCGCGATGCCCGTGCCCGACGTGACAGCGAGCGGGTCCTGAGTTATGGCGCGCGCGGCAATCCGACGGCGTTCGCCCTGGAAGACCTGGTGACGGAACTGGAAGGCGGTTACCGCACCCGGCTGTTCGGCACCGGGTTGGCGGCGGTTGCCCAGACCTTGCTGGCGTACCTGCGGCCCGGTGACCAGGTGTTGATCAGCGATGCGGTGTATGCGCCGGTGCGGCGCCTGGCCCGGGAGTTTCTCCAGCCTTTCGGCGTTCAAGTCGCCTACTTCAAGCCTGACGGCAGCGACCTGCAAGCGCGGCTGCAAGCCAATACCAGGATGGTCTACACCGAAGTGCCGGGTTCGCTGCTGTATGAACTGAGCGACCTGCCGGCCATCGCTGCGTTTTGCAGGCCGCGCGGCATTCTGTTGGCGGTGGACAACACCTGGGGCTCGGGTTATCTGTACCGGCCGCTGACCCTGGGGGCGGACATTTCGATCATGGCCCTGACCAAATACCTGGGCGGTCACAGCGACGTGATGATGGGCAGTGTCTGTACGCAGGAGGCCGCCTGGCCAGCACTGGCGGCCATGAGCGAAACCTTCGGCAGCACGGTCAGCCCCGACGACGCCTACTTGGTACTGCGTGGTGCACGCACCCTGGCGCCACGCCTGGAGGTGCACGAACGCCAGGCACTGGCCATCGCCCAGTGGCTGCAGGCGCAAGCGCAGGTGAAGCGAGTGTTCCATCCGGCCTTGCCCGATCACCCCGGGCACGCCCTGTGGCGGCGCGACTTCAATGGCAGCAACGGCTTGCTTTCGTTCGAGCTGCACGAGAACGACGCCAGCTACGTCGAGCGTTTTATCGATGCCTTGCAGCTGTTCGGCCTGGGCGCTTCCTGGGGTGGCTACGAAAGCCTGGTGACCGTCGCCGATCTCCATGACCGCGACAGCGCTGCCGACCGAGGCTTGAACCCGGTGCTGCGCCTGCACGTCGGGCTGGAGGATGTCGAGGCGTTGATCGAGGATCTGCAGCGAGGGTTCGCTGCTCTGGGGTAGAATTAAATTCCTTGTGGTCAAGCGGTCGCTATGAATAGGGATAATGAGGTCACCCGTTCCCGCTGGCGTGGGTATCGATAAATGCGGCTTGGATCAAGAGTGGCTCCCGCTGCAAGAAATTGCCGCCCGTGGCGAGTCCGAACACGCGTAGCTTGAGATCACTCCTTCTTGGCCCTTGATACACCCCAAAGGCAGGTCCAGAGTTGAGTCTTGTTCTGCTTCGGCAAGAAAAGAAACCCCTTGGATTTCAATGGGTCGGACGCCATATGCGAGTCTCGTTTCCCGCTCAAAACATAGCGCTGCAGAGTTCCACTGAATTCTGCAGCGATCGAAAAAAGGACCTTCGGGTCCTTTTTTCGTTTGTGCGGTATTCCACTGACGTCGGCTGCGTTCCAGCAGTACCCAGTGGTTTTAAGTGCATTTCTCTGTCTGTTTTCCGTCACCCCTTGGTTCAAGACTCGTTTGGACGTAGCAGCCTTGGCATGACGTGACTTTTTACTAGAGCGGATTTTGAGGCAGGGAGCTTTTCCCTCGATAGCCTACGACGATCTTGCTTAGTTGTTCCGAGGCATTTTGTTTCTTTCCCTTTTGCCACGTTGGAGCGGACCTGACTCGCGGAAGCGGAGATCGGCGACTACCCACTTAACTACTGGCCCTGATAGGAATAGGCAATGCTCAAAGACAAACCGGCATAGGTGACCGAGTGTTCGCTGGATAGCATGGCCGCCTCGTCCCTATTTATCGGAGCTCGCCATGAACAGCATAAAAACCCTATTCATCACGGGTGTCAGCAGCGGCTTTGGCAATGCGCTGGCGCGGGAAGCGCTTGCCGCGGGGCATCGGGTTATCGGCATTGTGCGCAATGAAGCGGCCTTGCAGGCGTTTCAGGCGCTTTCCGTGGATCGTGCCCATGGGGTGATTCTGGATGTCACTGACTTCGAGCGGATCGACAGCGTGGTCGCGGCTGTCGAAGCCGCTCATGGCCCGGTCGATGTCTTGGTCAACAACGCGGGCTACGGTCATGAGGGCATCTTCGAAGAGTCGCCGCTGGAGGAGCTGCGTCGCCAGTTCGACGTCAATGTGTTCGGCGCGGTCGCGGTCACCAAGGCGTTCCTGCCTAATTTTCGCAAGCGGCGTGCCGGCCACATTCTCAATATCACCTCCATGGGTGGCACCATCACCATGCCGGGTATCGCCTACTACTGCGGGAGCAAGTTTGCGCTCGAAGGCATCTCCGATACGCTGAGCAAAGAATTGCGGCCGTTCAATATCTTCGTGACCGCCGTGGCGCCAGGCTCGTTCCGCACGGACTGGGCCGGTCGTTCGATGCAGCGCACGCCACGGAGCATTGGCGACTATGACGCCAGTTTCGATCCGGTGCGCAAAGCCCGCGAAGAGAAAAGCGGCAAACAGCCCGGCGACCCGCGCAAAGCCGCGCAAGCGATGTTGCAGGTCATCGCCAGTCCGGCGCCACCCGCACACCTGCTGCTGGGCAGCGATGCCTTGAGCCTGGTGCGTTCCAGACTGGAGCAGGCGGCCAATGAGATCGATCAATGGGAAGTGCTGAGCCGTTCGACCGATGGTTGAACGGTCAGCCAAGGGGCCGTCAATGAATCAGGCTGACTCACAGACCTCGCGCATGGTGCAACTGATGGAAAAGCTGGCTCCGATCGAGGGCTACAACCTCAGCGCGCTGGAGGATATCCGCTTCCTGCGTTCGAACTGGCCCCTGACCCGCACTCCGGTTTTGTATGACCCGGGCATCGTCATCCTGTGCCAAGGGCGCAAGCGTGGCTATCTGGGGGATGACGTCTACGTCTATGACGCCCAGCATTACCTGGTGGTGTCGGTCCCCGTGCCGTTCACCATGGAGACTGACGCCAGTGAGGCGGAGCCCATGCTGGCGGTCTACATGCGTCTCGACTTGCAGGTGGCCAGCGAGTTGCTGCTGCAAGTGGATGAAGCCCTCGGGCCCAGCAATGCCCAGCCCAAGGGGATGTATGCCTCGCCGATGGACGATCCGCTGCGCGCTTCGACCCTGCGTTTTCTCGAGGCGATGAGTACTCCAGGTGACGCGCAGATACTCGGGCCGTCGCTGGTGCGGGAAATCTATTACCGCATCCTGACGGGCGAGCAGGGCGGCTCGATGCGTGTCGCGCTCAATCGCCAGGGGCACTTCGGCAAGGTCACTCGCGCGATCCGCAAGATCCACAGTTGCTACCAGGAGCGCCTGGACGTGGAGTCCCTGGCCCAGGAAGCGAGCATGAGCGTGCCCAGCTTTCACCTGCACTTTCGCAGCGTGACGAACGCCTCTCCGATGCAGTACCTGAAGTCGACGCGCTTGCACCAGGCGCGACTGCTGATGCTGCGCAACGCCATGAGCGCTTCGACGGCGGCCTTCAACGTAGGCTACGAAAGCGCCTCGCAATTCAGCCGCGAGTTCAAACGCTTCTTCGGTCGAACGCCCCAGGCGGAGATCGAATGGATGAAGGCGACCTATGCATTGCCTGCGCCGTCCACGCCATCTGTCTATGTCTCGTCGCATTAGTTTTCGCACCTGCCTGAGCAAGGCTGTGGCGCGCGTTTTGCTTCGTGCTTGAACGTCACCCCACAGGAGTTCAGCGGCATGGATTTGAAGCGCTCTACGCAACAACCTTCGGATGGTGCCCCAGGCCTGGCGGCGAACAGCGTTATTGGCGGTCGGCCCACATCATTGCCAGGTTATCGCCCGCTGCTGGAGGGCGAGGTGATTCAGCCGACCGATGAGGCCGGCAACGACCCCCAGTCCTGGACGCCCGTGCCCAGCCATTGGGTCAGGCAGGTGCATTGTCTGGCGGTGTACGGTCAGGTACGTCGGCCGACAACCAGCCAGGGCTGTTGCTAACCTGCCGCCAGCGGCGCTGGCCGCCGCCGGGATACCCTGCTGCGCGCTTTACCTGGATCGGGTCTCGATGAAGGGGCTCATCCATCTGCCATCTTTGTTGCCGAGCAGTCCTGCTCACGGCTTGAACTCCCCATTTCAGAGCGTTCGTGCACTTTCCCATGGCCCGGGCGGCGGTGGAGATTGCGCTGTCTTGAGGCATGGGCCTCCACCTGCGCACGATTGCGAGACTGGAGAAAACTGACGAGTCGTACAGCTTCCTTGACTGGTCAGACCTGTAAGACCTTGTTTTTCGATCGGTAAATAATAAATCCATGATTTTCCGCGGGAAGTGGCATGGGGGCTGCTTTGCACCATGCATTCTTCAAGTGGCTCCGCTGTGGTTCGGTCGCCCGATATTCACCCGGGCAGACGTCGACCTGAGTCGCTGAAGAGGGGGGCAGTCCGCGGGTCGACAGCGTCGTCGACCCGCCAGGGACTCGGTTGATTCTTGACGGAGAAGCATCATGAACCACGACTCAAATGCTGTGAGCGCAGTCAAACCACCGGCCAGGGCCTGGTATGGATCACTCTTTTCGCAGGTGTTGCTGGCCCTGCTGCTGGGGATTGTGCTCGGCGTACTGGTGCCTGATTTCGCGGTAAAGCTGAAGGTGCTCAGCGACGGTTTTCTCAAGCTGATTTCGATGATCGTCGCACCGATCGTCTTTTGTGTAGTGGTGCACGGGATCGCCGGTACGGGCGACCTGAAAAACGTCGGGCGGGTAGGGGGCGTGGCGCTGATCTACTTCGAGATCATGACCACCGTTGCCCTGGCTCTCGGCATCCTGCTGGCGTTCGTGTTCGGGCCCGGGCATGGCATGAACATCGACACCACGACCCTGGATGCCGGGGCCATGAGCAGTTATTCGGAGAATGCCCACAAGCTCCAGGGCAGTGGCATCGGTTCGTTCATCCTGAACATCATTCCCACCACCTCAATCGATGCATTGGCCCGCAACGATGTATTGCAGGTGCTGTTCTTTGCCTTGCTGTTCGGCATCAGCCTGGCATTGGTGGGGGGTAAAAGCGCGGAGCGCGTGACCTCGTTCATCGACGATATTTCCAAGGTGCTGTTCAAGGCCATGGGCCTGATCGTGCGGCTGGCGCCCCTGGGCGTGCTAGGGGCGGTGGCCTACACCGTTGGCAAGTACGGTGTCGGTTCGATGAAGCAGTTGATCTCCCTGGTCGTGCTGTTCTACGCCTCGATCCTGATCTTCGTGTTCGTGATCCTGGGGGCGGTGTTGCGTTACGCCGGGATCAACGTGTTCAAGTTCATTGCCTACCTGCGCGAGGAGCTGACCATCGTTCTGGCCACCGCCTCCTCGGACTCGGTGCTACCGCAGATCATGCGCAAGCTGGAGGTCCTGGGCGTGAAAAAATCGGTGGTGGGGCTGGTGGTGCCCACCGGCTATTCGTTCAACCTCGATGCCTTCTCGATCTACCTGACCCTGGCGGTGGTCTTCATTGCCCAGGCCACCAATACCCCCTTGTCGATAGGTGACCTGCTGCTGGTGCTCGGGGTGTCGCTCGTGACCTCCAAGGGCGCGCACGGCGTGCCGGGCTCGGCCATCGTGATCCTGGCGGCGACCCTGAGCGCGGTCCCAAGCATTCCGGTGATCGGCCTGGTGCTGGTGCTGTCGATCGACTGGTTCATCGGCATGGCACGCGCGGCGGGCAACCTGATTGGCAATTGCGTGGCCACCGTGGTGGTGGCCGATAAGGTCGGCGACCTGGACCGCGAACAGGCTCAGCGGGTACTGAACAACCGTCAGCAATACGAGTTGTCCTGAGGTCACGAGCGTGCGGCGGGGGGCTGTGCCTTGACGGCGCAGCCTCTCGCAATGGGGGTGGTTACTGCAATGCCGCGGCTATCGTGTACGACAGAAAACAAACGCAGCCGTACCCGCTGTCTGCTGGTTTCTATGTCGCTGCGCGCCACTAAGGCCTAAAATTCCCGGCAAATACCCAAGACTGTCGACGACTTCCCAGGGGCTGCCTGCCGGGTCGCGTCCGCCGCCCCAGGTTTCGCAAGTACCTCAAGGAAGGTTCCCCATGCTACTGAGGTCCCTCGCAACTATTGGCATTCTGTTGCTGGGTTTTCTTTCACCGATGTTTCCGGTTCATGCGCAAGACATCACCTTGTCCGGTCGCATGACCACAAGCAGTCATCCCTGGTTGGACGCCAAGGCGCGGCAGTGGCTGGAGGGGCGAGGGCCGCTCAGGGTCGGGGTGGTGCGTCTCGATTATCCGCCGCTGTCGGTGCTCTATGGCGATCGCTACCAGGGCATCACCGCCGACTACCTGAGCCTGATGTTCGAACGGCCGCCGCAGGTGCGCGCCTACTCGTCGCGGGCATCCGCACTGGCGGCCTTGCGCAGTGGCGAGATCGACCTGCTGGGCGCGGGCAGCGACGTCGAAGGCCGGGAGAATGGCCTGCTGCTCAGCGAGGCCTACCTGCCCGACCGGCCGGTGCTGGTGACTTCGCAGGCCCAGCCCTTTGACCCCAACCAGGCCGGTACCGTTCTGGGAATGACCGTCGGTTATCTTCAGGAGCTGGCGGTACGGGAGGCCTACCCCCATAGCCAGGTGGAGTACTTCGATTCGCCTCAACGCGCGCTCGAAGCGCTGGTGCTGGGGGACGTCGACGCGGTGTTGGGGGATGCTGTGTCCTCGCATTACCTGATGCAAACCCATTACCTGCTGGGCCTGCGCATCGACAACTTCGCTCCGGTCGACAGCCAGGGCTTCCGCTTCCTGCTGCGTCCGGGAGACGAGACGCTGAGGGGCATCATCGACCGGGCGATACCGAGGATATCCAGGCGCTATGGGGAAGACATCCTGCGCAGTTGGAGCGCCGGCCGCCGCTTGAGCATCGATGAAGAACGCGTGAAGCTGACGCCCGCGGAACAGCGCTGGCTGGACAGCCACCCGCAGGTGCCCGTCGCCATCAATTACTCGCTCGGGGCGTTGGGCGAGCTGGGACGGGACCGCAGCGTCACCGGCATTGGCCGCGACTACCTGGAATTGATCAGCCAGCGCAGTGGCCTGAAGTTCGCCTACCTGGGCACGCCAAACACCCTCGAAACCAACAGGCTCATCGCCGAGGGGCGCGCGCTTTTGACCCCAGCCATGCCTCAGTCCGAGCTGTTCGAGACGCCACTGGAGGTCTTGCCGCCGTACCTGCGCAGCTCCACCGTATTGATGACCGCGACCAGTCCTGGCCGTCACGTCGGCCGGCGTTTCACCGGGCTTGCCGATCTGAATGGGAAGACCCTGGCGACGGGTGAAGGCTACTTTTTCATCGATACGATAAGACGCGACTATCCGGCGATTCAGCTCAAGGTATACCCCACGTTCCTCGAGGCCATGCGCTCGGTCGATTCGGGGCAGAGCGAGGTGTACCTGAGCAGCGACTACACCGGTCGCTACCTGTCGGCCCAGTATTTCGACAATCGCATCCAGGTCACCGGGATCCTGCAGGACATCTCCACGCCCATCGGCATCGGGGTGGCGAAGCACCAGCCGGAGTTGCGCAGCATCCTGGAGAAGGCGCAGCTGGCAATCACGCCGGAAGAGGTCGCGGACATAGTCCAGGCCTGGGCGCCGCGCTTCGCCAGGGGCGGGAGCGACTTCTGGCGCGACCATCGCGACAAGATTCTCCAACTGGGCGGCCTCTTCGCGACCCTGATCGCCATCTCGCTGATCTGGGCGTTCTACCTGCGACGCCAGGTCCGCAGGACCCGGGCCGCCGAGGAGCGGGCCGAGGCCGCCAACCAGGCCAAGAGTGTCTTCCTGTCGACGATGAGCCATGAAATACGCACGCCGCTGAACGCGATCATCGGCATGCAGGAGCTCGCGCTGCTGCGGGCGAAACAGGGAGAGGCCGACAGCGTATCCCTGTCCGTGGCCCAGGAAGCGGCCCAGGGGCTTCTGTCGCTGCTGGGCAATGTGCTGGATATTGCTCGCATCGAGTCCGGAAAGATCGATTCGTTTCCTGAGCCGGTGCTCATCAACCAGCAGATTGAAGGCGTCGCCTCGGTTGTCACTGGCATGGCGCGACAAAAAGGCCTCACCCTGGACGTCAAGGTCGAAGGCGATCTGCAGGCATGGGTGCTGCTGGACCCGCTGCATTTCAAGCAGGTGCTGTTCAACCTGCTCAGCAACGCCATCAAGTTCACCGAGCGCGGCGGCGTCACCCTCCAGGCCCGCACCTGCCGTGAAGGGCACAGCTTGCGCCTGGACCTCGATGTCATCGATACCGGAATCGGCATTGGCGCCGAAGACATGGACAAGCTGTTCAAACCCTTCTCCCAGGTGGGCATGCCAGGCGCGAGGCAGGCGTCCGGAAGCGGCCTGGGACTGAACATCAGCCGCCGCCTGGTGCAACTGATGGGGGGCCAGATCACCCCGCGTAGCGAACCTGGCAAAGGATCCTGCTTCAGCCTCGAATTGAGCCTGCCCATCTGCGACCCTCCAGCCGCTGTCGAGGGCGAAGCGGCGCAGCAGGAGCCGCCCGTTTCTGCCGACGTGCCTCCGTTGTCCATCTTGCTGGCCGAAGATAATGCCTTCAATCGCGTCACCCTCAACACCCAGCTGGAAACCCTGGGGCACCGAGTGGTGGTCGCGGAAGATGGGCAGGAAGCCTTCAAGCGCTGGCTGAGCGCGGACTTCGACATCGTGCTCACGGACGGCATGATGCCGAGGATGGATGGCTTCGAACTCGCCAGGCGGATCCGCTGGGAGGAATCCCACAGCGGCCTGCCACGCTGTCGCATCATTGCCCTGACGGCCAGCATCGAGGCGAGTGCGGCGAAGCGATGCATGGCCGCCGGGATGGACCAGATTCTGTTCAAGCCCGCGACACTGGAAACGCTGCGGCAGGCTATCGCGTCCAGCCCGGCAGGCGGAACCGGCCCCGAGGAACCCCGCTAAGCCGAAGTGGCCCTTTGCACGCCGGGTATCGGCCGCCCCCCGCAAGCGCGGCCGATTCGATAAGCCCGGGAGCGGGGTTACCGGGATCGCCCCTTATGGATGAACGGGGTAATCGATGTATCCGCGCTGGTCGCCACCAAAGAAGGTGCTTGGGTCGGGGGCATTCAGCGCCAGCCCGTCGCGGATCCGCCGGGGCAGGTCGGGGTTGGCCAGGAAGGGGCGACCAAAGGCAATCAGGTCGGCGCGGTTGGCGGCCAGGGCCTGCTCCGCCGATTGCGGATCGTAGCCGCCGGCGAGCATCAGCACGCCGTTCCACTCCGTGCGCAGTTGCCCGATGATCGCGTCCCAGCGCGGGTCGAAGTTCTCGTCCTTGACGGTGCCGACCACGGCCGGTTCCACAAGGTGCAGATAGGCCAGGGGCCAGCGGTTCAGGGCGCGGACGATATGGCCGAAAGTGGCCTCGGGCGTTGCGTCGCCCATGCCCATGAAGCGCCCCATGGGGGTAAGGCGTACCGCCACGCGTTCGGCGCCCACCTCATCGGCGACGGCTTCCACGACTTCCAGCAACAGCCGGGCGCGATTTTCCACGCTGCCGCCGTACTGGTCCGTGCGCTGGTTGCTGTTGCTGTTGATGAACTGGTCGAGCAGGTAGCCGTTGCCCGCGTGGATTTCCACGCCGTCCATGCCGGCTTTCAGGGCGTTGCGCGCCGCGCGCCGATAGTCGTCGACGATCTGCGCGATCTCCGCCACTTGCAGGGCGCGCGGCACCGGCACATCGCCCCAGACGCCGTTGCCCTCGTCGTCGACGATAAAGGTTTTGCCTGGAACCGGCAGGGCGCTGGGCGCCACCGGCAGGGCGTTATCGGGCTGGAAGCTCGGGTGAGAGACACGCCCCACGTGCCACAGCTGCATGAAAATCAGCCCGCCGGCTTCGTGCACTTGGCTGCTCACCTGGCGCCAGGCCGCCACCTGGGCATCGCTGTAGATCCCCGGGGTCCAGGCATAGCCCTGGCCCTGGCGGGAAATCTGCGTGGCCTCGGTAACGATCAGCGCGGCACTCGCGCGCTGCCGGTAATACTCGGCGTTCATGGCGGTCGGCAGGTCGCCCGGCTGGCCGGCGCGGGAGCGGGTCAGTGGGGCCATGGCCACGCGGTGAGCCAGGGTGTAGGGGCCGACCGCAAGGGGTTGGAACAGGTGCTGAGTCATGGGGTATTTCCTTATGAGGGCATCGATCGGGATGCCGTGGGTGCTCAGGCGGACGGTGCCTGGTTGAACAACGGGGATTGCCGGTTTGCGTGTCTTTGTTGGGCACTAACCTAATCCGCCGGGCCGTGGCTGATAATCCAGCCGCCGCTCTACGCTGCATTGCGTGAAACGCAACGCCCGGAAGGGCAACGGATGCATGGCGCGGCGAGCGGGCAGCCGACGGTGAGCGCGGCGATTGGCCCGCTCGATCCTCGAGACATTGGCAGCGTGCGAAAGGACCGCCACCGAAGTGGCGGCCGGACTCCAGGCTAGGCCGGTTGCTCGGAGCGGGTCAGCGGCAGGTTCAGCCAGCGCCGGCCGGTGGCATTGGCCACGGCATTGCCGATGGCGGCGGCCATGGGGCCCTGGACGATCTCGGCGGCGCCGAGGAACGGCTGTCCCGGCTGATCGAGCAGATGCACCTCGACCTGCCGGGGCAACTGCGCAAAACGCAGGATCGGGTAACCGCTCCAGTCGTAGCTGCGCACGCCGCCCGGGTCGTAGCCGACCTTTTCGAACAGGGTCCAGCTGGCGGACTGCACGATGCCGCCTTCCACCTGGTTGCGCAGGCCATCGGGGTTGACGATCTGGCCCACGTCCACCGCCGTGACCACTCGATCGAGCTGCACCTCGCCGGTCTGCGGATGCACCCGCAGCAGGACGGCGATGGCGCAGTAGCCCATGATGTTTTTGTAGCGGGCAAACGCGAAGCCGATGCCCGCGCCGGGCTCATTGCCCTTGTGCGGCCAGCCGCTGGCGTCCCGCACCCGTTCGACCACCGCCCGCGCCCGCGGGTCGCTCAGGTGGGCGAGGCGCAAGGCCACCGGATCGGCGCCGGCCCGGGCGGCCAGTTCATCGATGCAGGCTTCGATGGCGAAGATATTGATGTGAGCCCCCAGCGAGCGCATGGCGGAAGTGCGAAACGGCATGCGGGTGACGAAGTTCATGTCGATGCGGGTGGACGCCAGGCTGTACAGCGGCACGGCATTGCGATCGCCATCCCCTTCGGGCTGGGCGATGGGGATCGACGGCGCGGAAACGAACGGCCGGGCCAGCAGCCGCGCGGGGATCAAGCGGCCGGCATTGACGATGCGTTCGTTGTGCGGCGTGGTCCACAGCTCATAGGCCCAGTCCTGCAATCGGCCCTGGGCGTCGAGGCTGGCCTGGACCTCGGTGAGCATGGCGCTGCTGTAGGGCTCCCAGAGGTTTTCCTGCTCGCGCATCCACTGCACGCGCACCGGCGTGCCGGCGAGCCGCATCGCGATCAACGCGGCATCGGCGGCCGCGTCGTCCGCGCCGTTGTGGCCGTAGCAGCCGGAACCCTCGGTATGGATGCAGCGCACCCGCTCCGGGGCCAGCCCGACCATCTCGGCGATCCCCGCGCGCAACGGGTAGACCCCCTGGGTGTGGGTCCAGACCGTGAGCACGCCGTCCTTGAACCAGGCCACGGCGCAGGACGGGCCGATGGAACCGTGCATCAGGTACTGCTTGCTGAACCGCGCGCGATAGCTGGCGCTGGCGCCGGCCGTCGGGTTGCCTTCATGGCTGATCGGGTAGCGGCGCGCGGGCAGGCGGGTCAGTAGCGCGTGGATGTCCCGCGCTTCGGGGATCGCCTCTCCAGCGCTCCAGCGGGCCTGCTCATAGCCGCTGCGCATCGCCTTGATGGCTTGCCACTCATCCCGGGCGACCACCGCCAGGTAGTTGCCGTCCTGCACCACCCGCACCACGCCGGGCAGGGCCTTGATCGCCTCGGCCTCGAAGGCTTCCAGGCGGCAGCCAGGGCGGGGCGGGCGGATCACCCGGGCATGCAGCATGCCCGGCAGGCGCAGGTCCTGGACGAACGCGGCACCGCCACTGACCTTGGCCGGGATATCCAGGCGAGGCAGCGAATGGCCGATCAGCTTGAACGCGGACGGCGGCATCGAGGGCGATTGCGCCTGCGCATAGTGGTGCAGGTCCACGCCCTTGACCGCCTCGGCATAGGCCATGCGCTGCCCGGCCGGGCCCTGGATCACACCCTCGTGCGTCGTCAGCAGCGCGGCGTCGACGGCCCAGCTGCGCGCGGCCGACTCCAGCAGCAATTGCCGGACCTGGGCCGCGGCGTTGAACAGGGCCGTGCCGCTGTCGAAAATGCTGTGGCTGCCGGCGGTGTAGCCTTCGTTGGGCGTCAGGGCGGTGTCCGCGGTAAGCAGGGTGATCGCGCCCGGCGCGAGGTCCAGGCGTTCGGCGGCAATCTGCAACAGCGCGGTTTTCACCCCCGTCCCCAATTCGGCCTTGCCGGTGTAGACGGTGACGCCTTCGGCCGCGACGCGGATCCAGGCATCGAGGTAAGGATTGGTGCGCAGGCTGCCTGGGAGATCGGGCGCCAGCACCAGCGTGCCGAGGGTATCGACTTCGCTGTCGGCCAGCGCCTGGCGCGCCGCCGGGACCAGGGTGAACGCCAGCACCAGCGCACCACCACGCAGGAACGCACGGCGCCCCTGATCGACTTCATGGTGCCGGGTCATGGGGCGCTCCGCTCTTGCCTGGCCACGCGGCCGATGGCGTCGATGATCCGCAGGTGGGTGCCGCAGCGGCACAGGTTGCTCGCCATATGCTCGCGAATGGTGGCTTCGTCCGGATGAGGGTCGCGCTCCAGCAACGCCTGGGCGCGCATCAGCATGCCGGCGATGCAGTAGCCGCACTGGGCGGCCTGGGCCTCGATAAAGGCTTTTTGCAAAGGCCCCGGACGCTCCGCGGTACCCAGGCTCTCCACCGTGCGGATGGCCTTGCCCTCCAGGCCGCTGCAGGGCGTCAGGCAGGAGAAGACCGGCCGGTCATCCACCAGCACCGTGCAGGCTCCGCATTGGCCCAGGCCGCAACCGTACTTGGCGCCATTGAGCCCCAGGTGATTGCGCAGCGCATACAGCAACGGCATGTCGGGCTCCAGTTCCAGCGCATGGGGCGAGCCGTTGACGTTGAGGGTCATGTGGGTCATTGCGCCTCCTGGCGTAATTCGTGAAGGGTGGAAGAAAGGTCGGCCCACGGCTGGCCCGGGCTGGCCTGTTCGCGCAGGAACGAGGCCAGCGCCGCCAGTTGCTGGTTGTCCAGGCTGGCGGCGAAGGGCGGCATGACCGGGCTGGGCAACCCCGGGTTGGCGGGCACGCCTTCGAGCACGGTCTTGAGGAAGTTGCGCGCGCTTGAGGCATGCAGCGCCGACGTCCGCTCCAGGGCCGGGCGCCCATCGATCTGGCGCATCGGCGCGGCCGGGCCATGGCAACCGGCGCAGGCGCTCTGGAACAACTGGGCGCCAGGCGCTTGCTCGACCACTTCGGTGGGGCGTGCGGTGGCTGAAGCGGGTGCGGCGGGAGTGGAGTCCTCGAGGCTCAGCAGGTAGTCGGCAATCGCCTCGGCGTCGCTGGCCGGCATGTTGCCCAGGCTGAGGCTGACCGGTCGCATCGGCCCGGCAGCGGTGCCATGGCCCTCGACCACCTCAGCCCGCAGGTAGCCCGCCAGTTGCTCGCGGCTCCAGGGCGCGGCGCGGTCGGCCAGGCCCAGCAGGGACGGCGCCTGCCAGCCGTCCACCATGCCGCCGGCAAGATGCTGGGCGGACTGCTCGGCGCCCAGCGGGTTGAGCGGAGAATGGCAGCTGGCGCAGTGGCCGGGGCCTTCGACCAGATAGCGCCCACGGTTCCAGGTTGCGGACTGCTGCGCCACGGGCGCCAAGGGCTCCGCGTGCAGGAACAGCAGGTTCCAGAACGACACCAGCGGGCGGATGTTCATCGGGAAATTCATCCGGTTGGGCAGCGCCGGCGAATGCACGGCGGGGCCGCTCATCAGATAGGCGTAGAGGTCCGCGATGTCCCCGTCCGTCATGCGCCGGTAGTAGGTGTAAGGGAAGGCCGGATACAGCAAGTGCCCGTCGCGGGCGACCCCTTCGCGCATCGCCCGCTCGAAGGCCGGCAATGACCATTGGCCAATCCCGGTCCCGGCGTCCGGGGTGATGTTGGTGCTGTAGAGCGTGCCGAATGGCGTCACCAGCGCCAGCCCACCGGCCAGGTAGCGGCCGCCAGGACGGGTATGGCACACCGCGCAATCGCCGGCTTCGGCGACCCGCGCGCCGCGTTGCACCTGGGCGGCCTCGAAGCGTTGTGGCGGTTCGGCCGGCGCGATCGCCGGGCGCCACATCAACAGCGCGGCGCCTATCGCGCCTGCCGTGGCGAGAACCACGGCGCCCAGCCACAACTGCCTGGCGTTCATCGGGGCACCCTTCATTGGTCCGTGGAATCCGCGCGGGCGGACAGTGATGCAGTCGAGGTCATGGAAGTCTCCTTGAGCCGCTGAGGAGAGCGGTGACGGACCGCCCCGTGGCAAGTGCCCAAGGGTAGAGAAGGGGGGTGGACGGCGGTATTGGCAAACCGCGCAAAGACCTTTTGCGCCATCGGCAACGCCGGGATCGTTGCGTGATGCGCATCGCTCAATTGCCCCGGCGGTGGATTCTCCCGCTTGAGCGTCGCGCCTAGCCTTGGCGAAACTTTTCTCCACGCGAACGAGGTTTCATCATGCCTACCGGCAACTTTGCAACGACGGCCAGCACGGCGCTGAAGGGCGAACGGCCCGCCACCCTCTCTGGCGCCCTGGTGGCCTTGCTGGCCTTCTGTTGTGGCGCGGTCGTCGCCAACCTTTACTACGCCCAGCCGATCGTCGAGCTGATCGCCCCGCAGATCGGCCTGTCGAACGCCCATGCCAGCCTGATTGTCTCGCTGACCCAGTTCGGCTACGCCGCAGGCCTGCTGCTGTTGGTGCCCTTGGCCGACCTGATGGAAAACCGCCGCCTGGTGGTGGGGTTCACGCTCGCCGTGAGCCTGTGCCTGATCGCCGCGGGCTTTACTGAGTCGCCTTCGCTGTTCCTGGCGCTGTCGTTGCTCATCGGCCTGACTTCGGTGGCGGTGCAGATTCTGGTGCCGTTGGCCGCGCACATGGCGCCCGAGGAAAGTCGCGGGCGGGTGGTCGGCAACATCATGAGCGGCCTGCTGCTGGGCATTCTGTTGTCGCGTCCGCTGTCGAGCCTGCTGGCCCAGGCGTTCGGCTGGCGCGGGGTGTTCTTCAGCGCCGCGGGCCTGATGGCGGTGATCGCCTGCGTGATGGCCGTTGCCCTGCCACGACGCATGCCGACGCATCAGTCTTCCTATGGCGAGTTGATCGGCTCGGTCTTCGCCCTTGCGCGCCGCCATGCCGGCCTGCGTGAGCGTTCCTTGTACCAGGGCTTGTTGTTCGCCAGCTTCAGCCTGTTCTGGACCATCGTGCCCATCGAGCTGATTCGCCAGCACGGCTTCAGCCAGGCGCAGGTGGCGGTGTTCGCCCTGGTGGGCGCGGTGGGGGCGATCGCGGCGCCGATCGCCGGCCGGCTGGCCGACGCCGGGCATGGCCAGCGCGGCACTCTCGTGGCCTTGTTGCTGGCGCCGCTGTCCCTGCTGATAGGGGCGCTGCCGGGCAGTGGCTACCTGTGGCTGGTGGTGTGCGCGGTGCTGCTGGATTTTGCCGTGCAGCTGAACATGGTGCTTGGCCAGCGTGAGGTGTACGCCATCGACCCGCACAGCCGGGCGCGCCTGAATGCGGTGTACATGACCAGCATCTTCGTCGGCGGCGCCCTGGGTTCGCTGGTGGCCAGCCCGCTGTATGAGCAGGTGGGGTGGAGCCTGTCGGCGACTTCGATTGCCGCGGTCCCTGGCTTGGCGCTGCTGCTGTTTCTGCTCCGTCACCACCGCCAGGGCTGAGGATCCGGGGCGAAGGAGCAGGCGCAGGCCAAGGCGCTTGAGCACAACCGTACAAGACACTCGATGCGTGCTCAGGCATAGTCCCTGGCTTGATTTTTCGCTCTCGGAATCGGCTTATGGACAAGTTGCTGGCGCTGAAGATGTTCGTTGAAACCGTGCGCTGTGGTGGCTACTCATCGGCGGCGCGCAAGCTCGGCCTGTCGACGTCGTCGGTGACGCGGCAGGTGGCGGGGCTGGAAAGCGAGCTGGGCGCCAGCCTGCTCAATCGCACCACGCGCAACACCAGTGTCACGCTCGCCGGGCAGGCCTATTTCGACAAGGCCGTGGCGATTCTCGAGGCCATCGACGAAGCCGACGCCAGCGTCGCCGACCGTGGCAGCGAGGCCCAGGGGCATCTGCGGGCCAGCGTTCCGGTGGAGTTCGGCCGGCGCATCATCGCCCCGCACCTGGGGCGCTTGCTCGAACGCCATCCGGGCCTGGAGATCAGCCTGTCGTTGAGCGACCGGGTCAGCGACCTGATCAGCGAGCGCATCGATGTCTCGGTGCGCCTCGGCTCCTCGGTGGTCAGCGATGACATCGTCAGCAAGAAGATCGGCGACTTCCAGCGTTGGGTCGTGGCCAGCCCCGACTACCTGGCACGCACCGGCCTGCCGCGCCAGCCGAGCGACCTGCTGGAGCACCAGTGCCTGCGCTTCGACTATGGCGGCGTGCACCAGGATTGGACCTTCCAGGGCGACGAAGAGCCCCAGCGCCTGGGTGTGCAAGGGCGCTTGCAGAGCAACAACGCCGACATCCTGCGCGAGGCGGCGCTGGCCGGTGGCGGTGTGGCGCTGCTGGCCGACTGGCTGGTGCGCGACGATGTCGGCCAGGGCCGCCTGACCCGCGTGCTGGAGCAGTACGAGGTCAATCCCGGCACTGCCAGCACCTGCATCAACGCGCTGTACCTGCCCAACCACCGTGGCTCCAGTCGCATCAATGTGTTTATCGAGTTCCTCGAGGAAATCCTCGCCGCCTGAGCCTCGCCCAGGTCTCGAGCAAGACAGCGTTGCGCGCCCTGTGGCTACTCGTCCGGCAGGTGCGCGCCTAGAGTCTGGCCATCATGGGTAGAAGCAAGGTGGTCGCTAATGGGTAACGTCATTCATCTGGCGTACGACTTCATCAATCCCTGGTGCTGGATCGGCGAGCTGAACCTGCGCCAGGCCATGGCGGCGGCGCACCGGCCACGGCCGATCGTCTATGTGCCGAGCCGCTGCGCGTTCGACCTTCCCGCCAGCCGCATCGAGCAGGGCGAGTACGCCCGGCGCCGGTTCGGCAGCCTGGCGCGCAGCCGGTTGTTCGAAGCGCAGATCACCCGGGCCGGCCAGGCGCTGGGGCTGCATTTTGCCTTCGAGCGAATCGAGCGCCTGGTCGACAGCGACCCGGCGCACAGCCTGATGCTCGAGCGGGCCGCCCGCGGTGGCGACTGCGCCGCGCTGTTCGCGCGGATCTTCCGCGCCTATTTCTGCGAAGGCCGCGATATCGGCGATGCGCGGGTGCTCGCGGAGCTGGGCGGGGACGGCAAGCGCGAGCAGGAGCGGCTGCTCGACTACCTGCGCAGCGGCGAAGGAGTGGCTGCGTTGCAGCGCCACAAACGCGATGCCGCGGACTGGTCGGGCGGGGTGCTGCCGGCCTTTCGCATCGGCGACACCCGGGTCTCGGGCGCCCAGCCCGGCGCCTTGCTGGCGCGGGTGTTGCGGGACGCGGCGGTGCCTGAAGCGCAGGTGGCCCATGCCGTGGGTTAGCGGCGATTTGGCCGCGGCCAACGGCGCTTCCCGGCGCACGGCCCGAGCAGGTTCGGCCCGCCGCGCAGGATCAGAACGGCCCGAGCTTGAGCGGGTACTGAATGACGATGTACAGCCTGTCGATGTCGTCGCCGGCCTGGGCGGCGTTGGCTCGGTGGCTGACGTGGGACAGTTGCAACGACAGGTCCTTGGCCGGACCCGACTGCACGATGTAGTGCAGGTCCAGGTCGCGTTCCCAGTGGCGTCCGCCCCGGCCCTGTTGCGGGCTGTAGGTGCCGCTGGCGCTGTCGAAGGGGTTGTAGGCGCCGCCCTGGGGCGCGTGGCTGCCGTCGATGCCGCGGCCGCTCACATAGCGGGCCATGAAGCTCAGGCCGGGAATGCCCAGGGCGCCCAGGTCGAGGTCGTAGCGCGCTTGCCAGGAGCGTTCGCCGGGGCCGTTGAAGTCGGCGTACTTGATCGAGTTGGCGAGGTAGATGGAGTCGCCGCCGACGAAGTCGAAGGGCGTGTCGCCGTGGACTTTCTGATAGGCCAGGGTGAACGCCTGGGCATCGATCCGGTATTTGCCGGAGAGGCTGTAGGCCGTGGTGTCGATGGCGCCGGCCACGGCCTGGCCCTGGTCGCGGGTGCGGTACAGGTTGCCGTCGAGGAACAGCTGGCCAAGGCTGGCATGCAGGTTGGCGTAGTACTGGCGCCAGGTGTCGCTCAGCTCCGAGGCGTAGAGGGCGCCGCCCAGCGCCTGGCCGGCGAACAGGTCGGCGCCGATGAAGTCGATGCTGGCGTGGCGGGTGGTTGCCCCGTAGCCGGAAAAGTCGCCCTTGGCGGTCGAGGCGTCCTGGTTCTTGAAGGTGTTGAAGTGACCGGCCTGCAGGTCGAGCCCCTCGAGCTCACGGCTGGAGAGCAGCAGGCCGCTGGCGTATTCCGGTTGCAGGCGTTTGTCGGCGGTGTCGAACACCGGGGTCGCCACGGTCATTTCACCGAGCGCCAGGGTGGTCCGCGAGGCCTTGAACTTCAGCGCGCCGCCGGCGCTGGAGTAGCTGTCTTCGCTGCGCCCGTCATGATCCAGCGGCAACAGGCCCGTCCCGGAATGCCCCTTGCCACCGTCCAGTTTCAAGCCCAGGAAACCGTGGGCGTCGACCCCCACGCCGATGGTGCCGGGGGTGAAGCCGGACTCGAACGAGGCGATGAAGCCCTGGGCCCATTCCTGCTTGTAGCTCTTGCCGGCCGGGGTCGGGGAGCGATAGTCGTTGTTGAGGTAGAAGTTGCGGCTGAGCACTTCAAGACTCGCCCCCTCGAGGAAGCCGGGGGTGTCTTGCGCGCTCTGCGCCGCCAGCGCCGGGGCGCCGCCGCTGAGCAGGGCGAGCAGCCACAGTGGCTTCAGGTGCAGGCGCAGCGGCCCGGGGGCGGTGAGGTGTTTCGAGGCAAGCAGCATGCTTATGTCCCGCGTCAAGGTGGGTGGCCCAGGACGCGGTTGGCCGTGGTTCCGGCAACTGCCGGCACGCCTGCGGTCAACCTGCGTCCGCTCGGCGTGGCCATCGGATCGAGGCGAAGCATGGTTGCCTATTACAGGGCGCGGGGATTGTACGGCTGTGCTGCATTCGGCCGTTTGTGCGGCCAGGCGGGCGGCAGGTGTCGTCCGCAGTGGGCGCTGCGGCAGTTTTTGAATTGTCCCTGTTTTGGAATCAATGATTCTCGGTTTTGCTGGATTGTCCCTTTTTGTTTTGGCCCCTAAATTAGCCACCAAGCCGGCAGCAAAGCCTCCCCAGCGGAACCCGCGCCGAGCCCCCGAATTGTGCAACTCAACGCTTTAACCCACTTAGCTATCGACATCAAAAGGAACGCGCCATGTCTATCCGTGAACTGCTCAACCCAAGCAACTCCGCCCTGATCCTGATCGACCACCAGCCACAGATGTCCTTCGGCGTGCAGTCGATCGACCGCCAGACCCTGAAGAACAACACCGTGGGCCTGGCCAAGGCGGCGAAGATCTTCAACGTGCCGACCATTTTCACCTCGGTGGAAACCGAAAGCTTCAGCGGCTACATCTGGCCGGAACTGCTCAGCGTGTTCCCGGACCACCAGCCGATCGAGCGCACCTCGATGAACTCCTGGGAAGACAAGAAACTGGTGGAAGCGGTGAAGGCCACCGGGCGCAAGAAACTGATCATGGCCGCGCTGTGGACCGAGGTCTGCCTGAACTTCCCGGCCCTGGAAGCCCTGGCCGAAGGCTACGAGGTGTACATCGTCACCGACGCTTCCGGCGGCACCAGCCAGGAAGCCCACGACATGTCGGTGCAGCGCATGATCCAGGCCGGCGCGGTGCCGGTGACCTGGCAGCAAGTGCTGCTCGAGTTCCAGCGCGACTGGGCGCACAAGGAAACCTACGACGCGGTGATGGACCTGGTGCGCGAACACAGCGGCGCCTACGGCATGGGCGTGGACTATGCCTACACCATGGTGCACAAGGCCCCGCAGCGTCAGGTCAAGTAAGCCTGCCGCCAACGATAACCGGTCGACGCAACCCGCTTGCGTCGGCCGGTGGTCGTTGGCGATGAAAACGCCCGGACTGCACACCGTTCCCACGACTCAAGGACCGTCATGAAACAGACCCTCGATTCCTCCCGTAGCGTGGCCTCCCTTTCGCCCTGGAGCCCGCTCAAACATGGCCTGTTTCGCGGGCTGTGGCTGGCCAGCATCGCCTCGAACATCGGCACCTGGATGCATGAGGTGGGTGCCGGTTGGCTGATGACCTCGTTGTCGGCCAGCCCGATGACGGTGGCGCTGGTGCAGGTGGCCGCCGCGGCGCCGATGTTTTTCCTCGCGCTGCCGGCGGGAGCGCTGGCCGATATCGTCGACAAGCGCCGCTATCTGCTGCTGGTGCAGGGCTGGATGGCCAGCGTTGCCATGCTCCTGGCGTTCCTGACCCTCAGTGGCCTGATGACGGTGCCCCTGTTGCTGCTGTTGACCCTGGCCATGGGCATCGGCACAGCGCTGATGATGCCGGCCTGGTCGGCCCTGACCCCGGAACTGGTGCCCGCCGGCGAGTTGCCCGCGGCCATCGCCTTGAGCAGCGTCGGGACCAACGTGGCGCGCGCCGTGGGCCCGGCCATCGCCGGGGTCCTGGTGAGCCTGGCCGGGCCCTGGGCGACCTTTGCGGTGAATGCGCTGTCGTTCTTTGCGGTGATCGCGGTGCTCGCCTGCTGGCGGCGCGAGCCGAAGGTCGCGGTGCTGCCGGCGGAGCGGCTGTTCAGTGCGATCCGCGTGGGCTGGCGCTACGCCCGCAGTTCCCAGCCGCTGCAACGGGTGCTGATTCGCACCCTGGCGTTCTTCTTTGGCGCCAGCGCCGGCATGTCCTTGCTGCCGTTGATCGTGCGCGGCGAGTTGCAGGGCAGCGCAACGCAGTTCGGCGTGTTGCTCGGCAGCGTCGGCCTCGGCGCGGTGCTGGGGGCGATGCTGTTGCCGCAGCTGCGCCAGCACCTGGCGGTGGATCGCCTGGTGGCGCTGGCCAGCGTGATCTACGCCCTGGTGCTGTTCGCCCTGGCCTGGCTGCGCGACTTCTATCTGTTGATCCCGGTGATGCTGATCAGCGGTGGCGCCTGGATCGCCGTACTCTCGAGTTTCCAGGTGGCGGCCCAGACCTCGGTGCCGGCCTGGGTGCGGGCGCGAGCGCTGGCGGTGTATATCCTGATGTTCTTCGGCAGCATGGCCCTGGGCGGGTTGCTCTGGGGCTGGGTGGCCAGCCTGTTGTCCATGAGCCTTGCCCTGAGCGCGGCGGCCGCGGTGCTGCTGGCCGGGGTCGGGCTGACCTGGCGGGTCGGCTTGCCCCAGCGCAGCGCCGAAGACCTGGCGCCGTCGTTGCACTGGCCGCAACCGCTGCTCAGTGACGACCAGGACCTGGAGCGCGGCCCGGTGATGATCCGCCTGGAATACGACATCGCCCCCGAACACGCCCAGGCCTTCCAGCAGGCGATGAACCCGGTGCGACGCATGCGTCAGCGCAACGGTTCGTTTTCCTGGTGCCTGCTGCAGGACAGCGAAAACCCGCGCCTGTGGTGCGAGATTTTCTTCGACGAATCCTGGGTCGGCCACCTGCGTCACCACGAGCGGGTGACCCGCGCCGAACTGAAGATCGAGGCGGCCGCCCGCCGCTTCCAGAGCGACGGGGTGAAGATCCGGATCCGCCATTTCCTCAAGGGGCAGGGCTGAAGGGCTGCTTGTCGTCAGCAGTGTTTGAAGCAGAGGCCGCATTTCGCGGCCTCTTTTTATGGCATCACTCGTGCGAGTGCCCATGTCGCCATGAACATGGCGAGGGCTGGCGCGAATACCTTGTCATTGGCACTGTCCTGCTGGACATGGTGAGCGTGTTTCGGCTGGCTGCCATGGGTTTGACCCTATCCCCCTGGGGGGATAGGATGCCGGCGTGATTCATTGAGGCCCGAGGCTCCAGTCATGAGTGAGCACGAACACCACCATCCCCATATCCACCAAAGCCATGAAGCGATCATCAAGCGCCTCAAGCGGGCGGACGGCCATCTGCGCAGCATCATCGGCATGATCGAGGAAGGTCGTGAGTGCGTGGATATCGCCCAGCAGCTGCATGCGGTGGAAAAAGCGGTATGCCAGGCCAAGCGCACGTTGATCCAGGATCACATCGATCACTGCCTGGAGGACACCGTTTCATCATTGAACAATTCATCATTGAGCAATGGCGAGCGCGCACCACTGGAAGCCTTCAAGCAAATAACCAAGTATCTCTAGGCCTGGCTGAACGGCTGCAACAGGATGGTGCTCGGACCTGGCCATCCGATCTGAGCCATGCTCCGAAACTCAAGCTCAGCGATGGGGCCATCGGCGATGCTGGTCATCGATCACGTACGGATGCTCGTGATCCAGACCATTCTGGCCGTCTAGGTGAGCGTGATCGGCCGGAAGATTTTCATGGGTGTGTCTGATCGACTCCTGATCATGTACAGGGCGCCAGATCAGGATGCTGATCGCCCATGCGCTACCGGCCACCACGGCGAGCCCGGCAAACGACGCGGTGAGGCTGATATTGGCACCCAGCCACCCAGCCAATGGGTAGGTCATCAGCCAGCAGGCATGGGACAGAGCAAACTGGGCGGCAAACAGCGCCGGGCGGTCTTCGGCGTGTGCCGAGCGACGTAATAGCCTGCCGCTTGGGGTCTGTGCCAGGGAATAGCCCACGCCAAGCATCATCCACAGCGGTAGCAGAAAGTTGTAGGTGGTCAGGTTGATGCCAATGGCCAATCCTGCGACCAATATTGCTCCGCCAAACAGCATGGCTGTGCGGTCCTTGATGTCTTTCAACAAACGAGGCAACACCAGGGCTGCAATCATGGAGCCACCGCCGAACGCAGCCAGCGCCAATGCAGTAGAGCGCTGGGGCAAAGCGAAGCGCGATTGGACCAGCACCACTGTATTGACGATGACCATGGCACTGGCCGCCGCTACCGTCAGGTTCAGCGCCAACAGCCCGCGCAAGCGAGGCGTCGCCAGGAAAATGCGCAAGCCACGGGTGGTTCGCTCGTAAATACTGCGGCGTGGCGTCTGCTTCGCCTTCGGCAGCAACACTGTCGAGACCAGGGCCGCCGAAGCGAGAAAACCAATGACAGTGCCGGCGAACAGACTGTGGAAGCTGACCACGGTCAGCAACGCGGCGGCGAGCATCGGACTGGCGACGCTCTCAAGATCGTAGGCCAGGCGCGATAGAGACAACGCCTGGGTGTAATCGTCCTCATCCGGCAGGATGTCCGGAATGGTCGCCTGGAATGTTGGGGTGAACGCAGCCGAGGCCGACTGCAAGACGAAAATCAATACGTAGATTTGCCAGACCTCTGTCACGAACGGCAAAGCAAGGGCGACCAGCGCTCGCACCAGATCCAGCGAAACCAGCATCGCGCGCCGAGGGAGGCGTTCTGCAAAAGCAGCTGCAATCGGCGCAACGCCGATATAGGCAGTCATTTTGATCGCCAACGCCGTGCCCAGGACCGCACCTGCCTGGGCGCCTGCAAGGTCGAAGGCCAGCAAGCCCAAGGCGACGGTTGCAAGGCCGGTACCTACCAGCGCGATCACCTGGGCCAGGAACAGGTGACGGTAGGTTGGGTTGGCGAGGATTTTCAGCATGGGAAATCTCCCAGGGCGAGGCGTTTAATCATCTGTGCTATCAAGCGTTTCTCGAATGCAGAGAGCGATGAGTTCCTTGTATTCAGCTTTCCCATATCCCCCCGGGGGGGATGTGAGACGTATCCTAAACCAGAGGCAGTGGCAGCTCAACAAAGAGGCGTGCAGCCTTTCGTCGAATGTCGGGAAATGGGTGAGAGAGTGGCTTGTGCGGCGAAGGCAATTGGCCATGCTTTGTGGGGCGTGAGAGATCTCACGCCTATAACAACATGAGCATGGAGCAAGCCCTGATGAAACTGTCTGCCATTCTGATCGCCGCTGTACTTTCGATGACTTCCATCGCTGCCTTCGCCCATAGCGGTGGCACTGATGCAAAAGGTTGTCATCGCAACCACAAGACCAACGATTACCACTGCCACTAAAAACCAAAGCCCAGCGTCAGGCTGGGCTTCGTGACGAACTGGCCTCCTCACATTTGTGGAGGCCAGTTATGGGATTCGCCCTGGCAATCCTTGCACCAGGCGTAGAGCGCGTCGTACAGGACCAGGCCGTGGGCGAGCATTTCATGGTCATCGCCATAGCGCTGCGACAGGCCCAGTGAAATCGCGTACAGCCCCGCCGATTGCGGGGTCAGGTCCAGACGCGAGGTATCGGCCCCGCGCACGATCCTGGCCAGATGCTGCAAGGCCGGCTCGCTGAGTCGGTACTTCTTCAGGAACGCATCGAAGCTGCACAGCTCGCCCTCGTGGCTCAGTTCAACACCGGGAATGTCGTAGGGCGCCGCGTCTTTCTCCGCGGCGAGCCGCAGCACATCGGCGCTGGGCACGTATAAAAACTCCGCCTGAGGATCGATGAAGCGGGTGATCAACCAGGGACAGGCGATGCGGTCGATCTTGGGTCGTTCGCGGGTAATCCACCTCATGGAACACCTCCTGCCTAACTCGGTAGGCTGGGTGAGCCGGCAGGCCCGGTGCCCGCCAGAGATCGTCAATCAGTTCATTCGCCCTAGCGCAGCAGGTGCACGGCCAGGCCCGCCAGCGCACAGGCCATCAGCACCTGGATCACGCCGCGCTTGAAGCGGAACAGGGCAACCGCCGCGGCAACGGCGATCAGCGCCGAGGGCCAGTCGAGGGCGCCGCTGAAGCCGTTCGGCCACAGCACGTGGTAGCCGAAGAAACACGCCAGGTTGAGGATCACCCCGACCACCGCGGCGGTGATCCCGGTGAGCGGCGCGGTGAACTTGAGCTCGTTGTGGGTCGACTCCACCAGCGGGCCGCCGGCGAGGATGAACAGGAACGAAGGCAGGAAGGTGAACCAGGTGACCAGCGCTGCCGCGACCGCACCGGCCAGGAACACCTGGTCGGCGCCAAACACTTGCGAGACATAAGCCCCGACGAAGCCGACGAAGGCCACCACCATGATCAGCGGCCCAGGGGTGGTTTCCCCCAGGGCCAGGCCGTCGATCATCTGCGTCGGGGTCAGCCAACCGTAGTGACCCACCGCGCCCTGATAGACATACGGCAGCACGGCATAGGCACCGCCGAAGGTCAGCAGCGCGGCCTTGGTGAAGAACCAGCCCATCTGGGTCAAGGTGCCTTGCCAGCCGAAGAGCGCGGTCAGCGCCACCATCGGCAAGGCCCACAACAGGGCGCCGATGAATGCCAGCAGCGCGAGTTTCAGCCAACTGAAGCGGGCATGTGCAGGGGCAGGGGTGTCGTCATCGATCAAGGCCGGGCCGAAGGACTTTTTAGTCGCGCCGTGCCCTCCGACCTTGAACTTCTCGGGTACCAGGCGACCGCCGAGGTAACCGATCAAGGCGGCCCCCAGCACGATCAACGGAAACGGCACATTGAACGCAAAGATCGCGGTGAATGACGCCGCGGCTATCGCCCACAGCCAAGAGTTCTTCAGGGCCCGCGAGCCGATCCGGTGCGCCGCCTGTATGACTATCGCCGTCACCGCGGGCTTGATGCCATAGAACAGCCCGGCCACCACCGGTACTTCGCCGAAGGCGATGTACAGCCAGGACAAGGCGATCAGGATGAACAGCGAAGGCAATACGAACAGCGCGCCGGCAATCACGCCGCCCCAGGTTCGATGCATCAGCCAGCCAATGTAGGTCGCCAACTGCTGGGCCTCGGGCCCGGGCAGCAACATGCAGTAGTTGAGGGCGTGCAGGAAGCGCCGCTCGGAAATCCAGCGCCGGCGTTCCACCAGTTCCTGGTGCATGATCGAAATCTGCCCCGCGGGCCCACCAAAGCTGATGAAGCCGAGCTTGAGCCAGAACCAGAAGGCCTCGCGCAAACCGATCGACTCGGGCCTCGGCAGATCCGTTTCAAGCGCCGACTCGGAAACCTTACTCATGGGGTTGCTCCTCTTTCACGAATTCGGCGAGCAGGCCATCGAAGATGGCGCTGGCAGCGGCCAGCAGGTGGTCGTCATGGCTGATGGTTTCGCGCAGCCCGGCCAGTACCCGCTCGATGCCGGCAGCCTCCGCGGGCTGGATGCCGCCGATATCGAGGTAGTGCACCAGGGCCGCGAGACGATCCAGGCCGGGTTGCCGAAGGGCAAAACTGGCTTGCAGGGTCTCGAAGGTCACGCGGTTGCCGACATGGCTGAACGCTGCGTCATCGAAGTCGAAACCCAGGGCGTCGGCCGGGCAGTCCTGGGGCTGGTCCAGCCAGAGGATCCGGGCCTTGGGGTCGATGAAGCGACGAATCAGCCAGGCACTGGCCAGGCGGTCGACCCAGGGGCGCTTGCGGGTTGCCCAGGCACGGCCCTGATAGTCGCCCGGGCTGAGCAGGGTGATGGGCAGGTCGCGGCTATGTGGTTCATCCGTCGACAAGGCCCGGCTGACTGCCGTCTCCAGCTCTTGCAAGGCGGCATCGGTGTGCTGCTTCGGCTGGCCGGGGAAAAAATCGATGCTGGCCAGCTGATCGTAGGTTTTGCGCAGCTTGCGAATCTGCCGGGTGCTGGCCAGGGCATTCTGCGCCGTCAATTGCCCCCGGCACTCCTCGATTTCGCTGCGCAGTTTGCTGTAGTCCTCGTTGCGGTCGAACAACCCGATAAAGCGTTCGCCGTTGGGGTCCACCACAGGCAGGACAAAGGCGGTGCCATTGATGGCCAGGATGTCCCGCTCAACCGCGGCCAGCGTTTCGCGGCAGGCGGCGGTGTCCGGCAACAGGTAGGCACCGTCGCGCAACACCGCGGCCCCGGAGGCTTTCAGGGCCCGCCAGGCGCGCATGCGCGCTGTTGCGTTCGCGGTCGGCAATCCGAGGATCAGCGCTAGCCAGTTATTCATGTAGTGACAGATCTAAAAGTTGTAGATATCGCTACATTATTCTTGCGCGAAGGCCTTGGAAAGGGATTTCACAGGCTTGTCGTGAATAACGAGGCCTGTCGGTCAAATCCGAGGGCTCAATGATGGGCTTTGATAACGCTCGCCCACCGCCGCAGCGGTGGGCGACATGCGTGTTAGCGCAGCCGGCGGGCGGCGAGATCCAGCGCGATGGCCAGCAACAACGCCAGGCTGGCGATCACGAACAGCTGCTGATGATGGCCGCCGCTGGCATTGAAGATCAGCGAGTAGGCGGCCCCGGCCAATGCCTGGAAGCTGGCGAAGGCCACGGTCGCGCGGCTCCAGGCGACTTGTTGGGCATGGGCGTGTTGCTTCAGTTCGTGGACCCGGGCCAGGGCCAAGGGCACGATGCCGGGTGGGAACGAGCCGATCAGTACCGCCAGCCCGCATAGCAGCAACGGCTGGCTGGTGATGCTCAACGCGCCCACCGCCAGCGCCTGCACGATCAGCACCCAGCGGATGCTGCGGCGGGCCCCGAGGTGGTCGGCGAGCATGCCGTAGACCATCGGCCCAACGATCGCGCCGACCCCATACATCACCCACACCAGCGCCGCCACATGGGTGCCGGCATCGAGGCCGCGGGCCACGTAGTCCACCAGGAACACCATGGCCGGCACCAGCCCGGTGGCCATCAAGGCGTACTGGGCGAACAGCAGGCGCAGGCCGCGGCCGGACGCCGGCTCTTCAGGGTTGGCCGGCTCGCTGGCCTTCACCGCGACAGCGGGCTCGGGCTGGCTCTGCGGCCAGCAGAACCAGCTGGCGGCGGTCAGCACCGCGGCCACCAGCCCCAGGCCTAGCCAGGTGTCGCGCAGGCCCCATTCCAGCAGGGCCGGCACCAGGGTGCCGGAGCCGGCGATGCCCAGGCCGATGCCGAGGAAGATCGCGCCGCTGGCCGCGCCTCGGCGCGCCGCCGGTACGTGGGGCAGCACAGTGGAGGCCACCAGCACCATGATGGCGCCGCCGGCAATGCCCGAGAGCAGGCGCCAGACGAAGAACCAGCTGAAGGACAGGGCCCAGGCACAGGCGAAGAACGACAAGGTGGCGACCACCAGCATCAGCCGCAGCACCAGCGGATTGCTCAGGCGCTTGCCCAGGGGATGGCCGATCAGCGCACCGATCAGGTAACCGGCGAGGTTGGCGGCGCCGAGGTAGACCACGTCGGCCTGGACGAACCAGTGGGCCTGGATCAGTTGCGGGATCAGCGGGGTATAGGCAAAGCGCGCCAGCCCGATACTGACCAGGCTGGCGCACAGACCGGCGAAAATATGCAGCCAGACTGCATTGCGCATGGGGAGTGTCGCGGTGGTAGGCGCTGACATGGGGGCGTCCTTGATGGGGGAGCGGTGGAAAGGGATGGGCTGGGGTGGATTCTGCAAGGCGGCGCCTGTGCGGCGGAAATCATCGGCATTGATAGCGGATATGCCTCGCCGATATCGCCTCAAACGCTTGCGAGGCCTTGGCGGTTTGCCAGCTAGGCCCGGGGGCGTAAGCCCCCAGGCCGGTGCCGGTCAAGGCATCTCGGGCAGTTCCTGCGCCCGCAGATCGAACACCAGCACTTCGGCATCCGCGCCGTTGCTCAAGGTCAGCGCCTGTTCCTCGCGGACCCGCACGCCATCGCCTTCCTGCAAGAGCAGGCCATTGAGCTCGACCGAGCCGCGGGCCACATGCACATAGGCGTAGCGGTTGGCGTCGAGCCTCAGGGTGGCGCTTTCCTGGCCGTCGATCAGCCCGGCATAGACCCGTGCATCCTGGCGCACCTGCAGCGAACCGTCGGCCCCCTCGGGGGAGATGATCAGTTGCAGGCGGCCGCGTTTTTGCTGCGGGCTGAAATGCTCTTGCTGGTAACGCGGCTTGGCGCCGCTGACATTCGGCACAATCCAGATTTGCAGGAAGTGCACCGCTTGGGTGGCCGAGTGGTTGTACTCGCTGTGCGCCACGCCGCTGCCAGCGCTCATCAGTTGCACGTCGCCAGGGCGGATCACCGAACCGGTGCCCAGGGTGTCCTTGTGTTCCAGGGCGCCCTCGAGCACATAGGAGAAAATCTCCATGTCCCGGTGCGGGTGTTGGCCGAAGCCCTTGCCGGCGGCGACCCGGTCGTCGTTGATCACCAGCAGGTCGGAAAAACCCTGCTCCCGCGGGTTGCGGTAGTTGGCGAAGGAAAAGGTGTGGAAGGACTTCAACCAACCGTGGTTGGCGGCGCCGCGATCAGAGGCTTTGCGAAGGGTCAGCATGGGGGAATCTCCTGTCGGGACGGGAATTCGTCCGGTTGAGGAGAAGGCTAATGTTTACCCTGTGATGCAATAAGTAGATGGAAACTGAAAGACTGTCCTTTTCGGGTTGACAATTTTGTGCGCTGAATCACGTATTCTTGTCCGACGATCGCGCGCCGTCCGGGCATAATCTGCAGGGTCGGCGTTAGGCTTTTAACCCTTTGATATCAGTGATCTTTATCCATGAAAACCGTGGCAATGGTGCTGTTTCCAGACTTTCTCCTGCTCGACATGGCCGGGCCCATGGAGGTGTTTTCCATCGCCAATCGTTATCTGGAGCCGAAGGACCATTACCAGCTCTCGACGATCGGCACCGAGCACGGCCCGTTGCGCGCTTCCAACGGCGTCAGCGTCCAGGCCGACATGCATATCGACCAGGCGCGCGACAACTATGACCTGCTGCTGGTGCCCGGGGGGCCGGGGGCCTACAACGAAAAGCACCCACCCTTGCTCGACTGGCTGGCGGGGGCCGTGCGCCGCTCGGCCGTCTATGGCTCGATCTGCACCGGGGCCTTCATCCTCGGCCATGCCGGGTTGCTCGACGGGTTTCGGGTGACGACCCACTGGCACTACACGGAACGCCTGATCCGGGCCTTCCCCAAGGCAACAGTGGAGACCGACCAGATCTTCGTCGAGGACCGCAACCTGATCACCTCGGGCGGGGTCACCGCCGGCATCGACCTGGCACTGGCGGTGGTCGCTCGCGACCACGGCAAGAAAGTCGCCCAGGACGTGGCCAAGGTGTTGCTGGTGGTGATGAAGCGCCAGGGCGGGCAGGCGCAGTTCAGCCCGTTGATGGCGGCGGTGGCGCCGCAGGAAACCCCGGTGACCCGGGTGCAGAACCATGTGCTCGAACGTCTGGACGAAGCCTTCAGCATCGAGCGCATGGCCAGCCTGGCGAACATGAGCACGCGCCATTTCGCCCGGGTGTTTGCCCGGGAAGTGAATATGACGCCCATGGAGTTCCTGCAAAGCGCACGCATCGACCGCGCCCGGAACCTGCTGGAGACCAGCGACCTGCCGCTCAAGACCGTGGCCTACAAAAGCGGCTTCGGCAGCGTGCGCCACATGCGCTTTCTGTTCAGTGAAAAGCTCGGCCTGACCCCCACCCAGTACCGCGAACAGTTCAGCTAGCGCCGGCTTGTCCGTCTGGCGCACCGCGATGGCCGTGATGCTCCCTCCAGGGCGGTTGTACCGTCATCGTTGCCTGCCAAGATACCGGGGAACTCTTGGAAATGGAGGTGCGGGAGCCTGGCGCCAGGCCGGGTTTCCAGCACGTGGATGCGCATGAACAGCGTCAGAGATTTGAACAGTGATGCGGTGCTGCGGTTCGGCCCCTACGCCTTCCACCTGCGGCAGCGGCTGGTCCTGGACGGCGATCGGCCGTTGCGCATGGGCGGGCGTGCCCTGGATATTCTGCGGGTGCTGGTCGAGCGCGCCGGCCAGGTGGTGGGCAAGGACGAACTGATCGCCTGCGTCTGGCCGGACTCGGTGGTCGAGGACATCAACCTGCGCGTGCACATCGCCGCCTTGCGGCGTGCCCTTGGCGAGGGCCAGGACGGACAGGGCTACATCGTCAACATTCCGCAGCGCGGTTATTGCTTCATCGCCCCGGTGCTGCGCGAGGTGCAAGAAGAGCCGGTCGCGCTGGCGAGCCTGCACAAACCCCAACACAACCTGCCGGCACGGCTGACCCCGGTCACCGGCCGCGACCCGGTGGTCGGCAGCCTGGTCCGGCAGTTGCCGGTGCGCCGCTTCATGACCCTGGTCGGTCCGGCGGGGATCGGCAAGACCACGGTCGCGCTGCGGGTCGCCGAGCTGCTGTTGCAGCACTACCGCGACGGTGTGTGGTTCATCGACCTGGCGAGCATCGACGACCCGGCGCAACTGGTCGAGTACATGAGGCACAGCCTCGAGCTGGACGCCGGCCTGGAGGCGCTGGCAACCCGGCATGCCTTGCTGGTGCTGGACAATTGCGAGCACCTGCTCGAACGCTGCCGGGCCGTGGTCGAGCAGGTGCTGACCTCGGCGCCACAGCTGTCGATCCTGGCCACCAGCCGCGAACCGCTGCGAGCCTCGGGGGAAACCGTGCATGGCCTGGCGGCCCTGTCGGTGCCGCCGGCTTCGGCGTTGCACAGCGTGGCCGAGGTCATGAGCCATTCGGCGGTGCAACTGTTCGTCAGCCGCGCCCGGGCCCGCCAGCAAGACTTTGCCTTGCGGGAACAGGACCTGGCAGCGGTGCGGGAAATCTGCCGACGGCTCGATGGCTTGCCATTGGCCATCGAACTGGCGGCGGCGCAGATCGACGCGCTGGCGCTGGTGGGGCTGCAAGCGCAGCTGGACAACTGCTTTCAACTGCTGACCCAGGGCCGGCGCACGGCCGTGGCGCGGCATCAGACGCTCAAGTCCGCCCTGGACTGGAGCTATCAACGCCTGAGCCGGCTGGAACAGACCCTGTTGCAGCGCCTGGCGGTGTTCGACACGGCCTTCACCGTGCGGGCCGCCACCGACGTCATCAGCTGTGCGGTGCTGCGGCCCGAGTGCGTGGCCGAGGTCATGGCGCAGTTGGCGCGCAAGTCGCTGCTGGCGGTGGAGCAGGGCCAGGGCACGACGCATTACCGCTTTCTCAACACCACCCGCGCCTACGCGCTGGAAAAGCTCGAACACAGCGGGCAACTGCGGGTGTTCGAAAGGCGGCATGCCCACGCCATCGGCAAGACCCGCTGGCTGTCAGTCAGGCAGGTCTCGTTGCAGCTCATCGAGCAGTTCACGGACGCGGGTTAGGTCCGGCGTAGAAAAACCTTCGGTGAACCGGGCGTAGAGCGGTGCGAGCAGCTCATGGGCGCGCCGGGCCTGGCCCTGGCGCTGCCAGAGCCGGGCCAGCGAGGTGGCGCTGCGCAATTCCCAGGTCAGCGCGCCCTGGGCCCTGGCCACTGCCAACGCCTGGTGCAGCACCGCTTCGGCGGTGTCAGGCGCATTGTCGGTCAACAGCGCCTCGGCCCTGGCGCGCAGGATCTCCGCCGTGCTCCAGCCGGCCGTGCCGTTTTCGGCCCGTTGCAGCAAAGCGTTATCGATAAAGCCGCCGTCCAGGGTCACCATGATTTCGCCGATCAGCCCGACGCCGGATTGCGGCGGCGAGAACTGCGGGGCGCCTTCGATGACCTGCGCATAGTGCCGGCCCCAGGTGTAGAACAGCAGCACCGAATGCTTCTGCGCCTGCTCCAGCAGCAGGCGCAGGAGTTCGCGGGCGGTCACGGTGTCGCCGTTGTAGTGGGCGATCAGGCAGCCGGCCAGCGCCAGGGTGTAGCAGATGGACGTGCCGTGGTTGATCTGCAAGGCGATCTCCAGGGCCTGGCGCGCGGTGCGCCAGGCTTTTTCCGGATGGCCCTGCAACCAGAGGATCCGCGCCAGGATCGTCAGGGCGGCGACGCTCTGGTCGTACTGCACGCCAAAGCCGCGGGTGAAGCGGCTCAGATTGCCGCTCTGGGCCATCAGCTGGATGACTTGCTCGGCCTTGTCCCGGGCCTGCGGCTGATCGCCGGCAAAGTGCAGGGCCAGCACCTGCAGGCGCTGGGTGCTGAGGGACATTGCGCTGGCGCCGGCGTCACGCAGCGCCAGGTGATCGAACTGCCGGCTTTGCTCCAGGGCCAGTTGGTAGTGGCCGCAACTGAGGTTGACCGCCATGTGCCCGGACACCGCCTTGAGCTGGGCGGCCACATCGTCGCTGCCTTCGGCCAGGGTCCTGGCGGCGACGAAGGCCTCGATGGCTTCGGCGCTGTTGCCCTGGGTGTGGTAGCAGGCGCTGCCGAGGGCCAGCTTGAGGGCCTGGGTCAGGCGCGGGCAGGGCTGCTCTGTCGCATGCAGCAGGGCCAGCGCCTTGCGCACATGGGCGCCGTGTTCCTTGAGCAGCGACAGCTCCTGCCACAGCGGCGCGGAGACCGCGGCCAGGCGGATCGCCAGCTGTTGCGGGCCCTGGGCATTCAGGCCCCAGTCGAGCGCCGCGCGGATGTCTTCCAGGCTGCGGGCGTGCCGCTCGACCCAGAGCGTCGAGGGGGTCTGTTCCCAATCGTCCTGGGCCTGGTGCATCAGGGCCAGGCAACGTTCGGCGTGCCGCCTGCGGGTAGCCGGAAATTCGGCAGCCTGCTCGAGTTTTTCCAGGGCGTAGCTGCGGGTGGTGTCCAGCAGGCGATAGAACACTTCCTCGTCGCCGACCTCCACGTTCAGCAGGGACTTGGCCACCAGCTGGGTGATCGAGGTGAAGACCACGCGGGCTTCGATGTGCTCGCCAACGATCACCGCCGCGGCCGATTGCAGGGTGAAGCCGCCCCGGAAGATGCCCAGCCGGCGCAGGCAGGCCTGCTCGCAGGCGCTGAGCAGCTCGAAGCTCCAGTCCAGGGTGGCGCGCAGGGTCTGATGGCGGCCCGGGGTGATCTGGCCGCCCTGGGGCAGCAGGCGAAAACTGCCTTGCAACTGGCTGAGCAAGCCGGCGAGCCCCAGGTTGCCGACCTGGGCGGCGGCCAGTTCGATGGCCAGGGGAATGCCGTCCAGGCGCCGGCAGATATCGATCGCCAGGGGCAGTTCGGCGTGGCTCAGTTCGAAACTGTCGTGGCTGGCCATCGCCCGTTCGACGAACAACTGCAGGGCCGAAAAAGTCAGGGCCTGGGCACGGTCCAGCACCGCGATGGGCGGTGGGCAATCGAGGGATTCCAGGCGCTGCACGAATTCGCCTTCGGCCCGCAGGCTCTCGCGGCTGGTGGCCAGGACATGCACCTGCGGCGCCGCGCGCAGGATGCTTTCGCAGAGCGGCGCAATGGCGTCGAGCAGGTGTTCGCAGTTGTCGATCACCAGCAGCATCTGCCGTTCGCGCAGGAAGCTCGCCAGGCCGGCCACCGGTTCGCCGTCGTGCAGCGCCAGGTCGAGGAGGGTCGCCAGGTGGCTGGTGATCATCCGCGGGTCGTTGAGCGGCGCCAGGTCCAGCAGGCGGATGCCGTCGCGGTACTGGCCGATCAGCTGTTCGGCGACCCGCAGGGCCACGGTGGTCTTGCCGATGCCGCCGGGGCCGACCAGGGTGATGAAACGCTGGCGCGCCAGTTGCCGCATCACATTGTCCACCAGCACCTGGCGCCCGATCAGGCGGGTGCGGCGCACCGGCAGGTTATGCCCGCTCGGCTCGGCGGGAGCGCCTGCGGGGCTTTGCTCGAAACGCTCGAGGGAGAACGGCTCCAGGGAGAAGGGCGCGACGAAGCTGTAGCCGCGCTGGGCCACGGTGACGATGTAGCGCTGGCCGGCCTGGCCGTCGCCCAGGGCCTTGCGCAGCGCCGCCATGTGCACCCGCAGGTTGGTGTCTTCGACCACGCTCCTGGGCCAGACCCGGGCGATCAGTTGCTGCTTGCTGACCACCTCGCCGGCGTGTTCCAGGAGGATCAGCAGGATGTCCATGGAGCGGCGGCCCAGGCGCAAGGGCCGCTCGGCTTCCAGGATCAGGCGTTGCCCGGGGTAGATCCGGTAGGGGCCGAAATGCACAGCTTGTTCGGGGGCTAGGGTCAACGGCTCACTCCTGCTGCTTTGCTCTTTTCCAGTGCTTCCCGTGGCACCTGTGCGGGAAGGGCGGACGAAGGGCACGACCTTCTATCTCGCGGTTTTCGAGCATGTTCCTCAGGTTTCCCGAACAACGCAACGCGGCGCGGACGGGCGTGCATCCGGTGCGCTGACCGCAGCAATCTCCTTGCCAGCGATGGGGCCCGTATTCATTGGCCGCGGTCCTGGCGACGAGCGGGCAGGGGCGATGCCCGCGCCATTGAAAATTAACAACGTTTAACTCGCCCTGTATCCGCCCTACGCCCAAAACTCCAGGTCTTCATGTCGCCGATCGAAGGGACGATCGTGCGTGCCGCGCGAAGAAAAAAGGGATGAACACGTCTGGAGGATGCCGGAATGAGCAAGGTGGTGGTGGTCTATCACAGTGGCTATGGCCATACCCGGGTCATGGCCGAAGCCGTGGCCCAGGGGGTGGAAAGCCACCTGAACAGCGCCTGCCGGCTGATCCCGGTCGAGGAGGTGCACGACCAGTGGGAGCGCCTGCACCAGGCCGACGCCATCATCTTCGGCGCGCCGACCTACATGGGCAGCGCCTCGGCGCCGTTCAAGGGCTTCATGGAAGCCACCGCGGCCTTCTACCTGGCCCAGCCCTGGCGCGACAAGCTCGCCGCCGGCTTCACCAATTCCGGTTGCCTGTGTGGCGACAAGCTCAACACCTTGTTGCAGATGGCGGTCTTCGCGGCCCAGCACTCGATGATCTGGGTCGGCCTCGACCTGCTGCCGGCGCGCTCCAGCAGCGGGGTGTTCGATGGCCAGTTGAATCGCCTCGGCAGTTCCCTGGGCGCCATGGCCCAGTCGAATGTCGAACAGTCCCCCGAACACGCGCCCCCGCTCGAAGACCGCCGCACCGCCGCGCACCTGGGCCAGCGGGTGGCGCGCCTGGCCGAGCGTATGGCCCATTCATCGATTTGAGTCACCCAACCCCCTGAAGGAGCAAAACGCCATGAGTACATTCACCACGCGCGACGGTACCGAGATCTATTACAAGGACTGGGGCAGCGGCCAACCCATCGTCTTCAGCCATGGCTGGCCGCTGAATGCCGACAGCTGGGAGGCGCAGATGATCTTCCTGGCGTCCAAGGGCTACCGGGTCATCGCCCATGACCGCCGCGGGCATGGCCGCTCCAGCCAACCCTGGTCGGGCAACGAGATGGACACCTACGCCGACGACCTGGCGCAGCTGATCGAACGCCTGGACCTGCAGAGCGCGGTGCTGTTCGGCTTCTCCACCGGCGGTGGCGAAGTGGCGCGCTACATCGGTCGCCACGGCACGGCGCGGGTCGCCAAGGCCGGGCTGATTTCCGCGGTGCCGCCGCTGATGCTCAGGACCGCGGCCAACCCCGGCGGCCTGCCGATCGAAGTCTTCGACGGCCTGCGCGAGGCTTCCTTGGCCGACCGTTCGCAGCTGTACAAGGACGTCGCCAGCGGGCCGTTCTTCGGCTTCAACCAGCCTGGCGCCAAGCCGTCCCAGGGCATGATCGACTGGTTCTGGATGCAGGGCATGACGGCGGGCCACAAGAACGCCTATGACTGCATCAAGGCCTTCTCCGAAACCGACTTCACCGAAGACCTGAAGAAGTTCGACGTGCCGACCCTGGTGGTGCACGGCGACGCCGACCAGATCGTGCCGATCGAAGCCGCCGGCATCGCCTCGGCCAAGCTGGTCAAGGACGCGAAGCTGCTGGTCTACCCAGGCGCGCCCCATGGCCTGACCGACACCCACAAGGACCGGCTCAACGCTGACCTGCTGGCGTTCATCGAGGCCTGAGTCGCTCGGCGACCTGCGCCTGATCCATAAAAAAACGCCGAGAGGTTTTGCCCCTCGGCGTTTTTTATTACCGGCCCTCAAGTGTGCCGCGGCCTTATGCACTCGCCTGGTTGAGGCAGGGGCGGGCGCGCAGGGCCCGGCAGCGCCAGGCGAACGGGTTGATGCCTTCGCTGTGGGTGAAGATGTGGCAGAAGTGCGCCTGGTCGCAGAAGCCGCATTCCAGGCTGATCTGCGTCAGGGTCAGGTCGGTGTCCTGGATCAGTTGCTTGGCCCGGGCGATGCGCTGGCAGCGAATCCACTCCTGGGGCGACAGGCCGGTGCTGCACTTGAAGGCGCGGGAGAAATGGCTGCGGGACAGGGCGCAGGCCCGGGCGAGTTCGGTGACTTCCAGGGTGCTGCTCAGGCCGTCGAGGATCATTTGCTTGACCAGGCTTTCGCGCCAGGGAGAAAGGCCGCCGGGGGTGGTTTTTCGGCTTTGTGGGGCGGGCGCCCTGACGGCGTTGTGCTGAGCGTGGGCCATGACGAAATTCCGTGTCGGTGGGCATGCGCCGGCGCACCGCAGGGTGGGCCGGGCGCTTCCCGATTTAGAAAACAGGTCTGCGCAGAGGGCTTCATTCTTGGTGGCGTGGCGGGGGCTTGCGAGTTAAACGTTGTTAATTCCGTTAACCCGCAGGTGGGCAGTGGCCGCAACTGAGCACATGGCTGCAATTTTTGCGGTGCGCGGCCGGTGCATGATCGACCTTGTGCGGCTGGCTCGGGAGTGGCCGTTTTTCTGACTCGATCAAAAAGGTGAAGGCATGACGCATTCTCTGCTGTGCACGTTGCGCGGAGCAGCCCTGGCATTGGCCCTGACATCGCTTGGCGCCCAGGCGCAGGCGCCGGTCCAGGGCACCCAGGTACCCGGTTACTACCGCCTGGCGGTGGGCGACTACGAAGTGACGGCGCTGTTCGATGGCTATAACGACCTGTCGCCGAAGCTGCTCCAGGGCATGACCCAGGGCCAGATCCGCGCCTTGCTGGCCCGCCGCTCGATCGAGACCCCGGGGGTACAGACCGCCTTCAACGCCTTTTTGGTCAACACCGGCAAGCAACTGATCCTGGTGGACACCGGCGCCGGCCAGTGCATCGGCGCCACCGCCGGCATGCTCACGACGAACATGCAGGCCGCCGGTTATCGCCCGGAGCAGGTCGACGCCATCCTGCTCACCCACCTGCACCTGGACCACGTGTGCGGGCTGGTGGACGGCCAGCAGCAACCGCTGTTCGCCAACGCCACGGTCTACGCGGCCCAGGCCGAAGCCGACTACTGGCTCGATCCGCAGGCGCTGGTCAAGGCGCCCGCCGGTGCCCGGGAGTTCTTCAAGATCGCCCAGGACTCCACCGCCCCGTACCGCGCCGCCGGGCGCTTCAAGACCTTCGCCAGCGGCCAGTCGCCGGTGCCGGGCGTCGAGGCCCAGCTGGAGGCCGGGCATACCCCGGGCAGCACCACCTACCGCTTCACTTCCCAGGGCCAGAGCATCCTGTTCATGGGCGACCTGGTGCATAACCTGGCGGTGCAGTTCGAGCACCCGGAAGTGTCGATCCGTTTCGACGTCGACAACCAGCAGGCGATCAAGGCCCGGGCCAAGGTCTTCAGCGAGGCGGCCAGCAGCAAGACCTGGGTGACCGCGGCGCACTTGCCGTTCCCGGGCGTGGGCCATATCGCCGCGGTGGATGGGCATTTCCAGTGGGTGCCGGCCGAGTACGGGCCTTACCAGCGGGCGGCCAAGGTGCCGATGATCGAGTGACGTGCGCTGGCTGAACACACAAGGGGACTGCCGCTATGAACCGTAACGATCTGCGCCGCATCGACATGAACCTGCTGGTGATTTTCGAGGCCCTGATGTTCGAGAAGAACCTGACCCGGGTCGCGGAAAAACTGTTCATGGGCCAGCCCGCGGTGAGCGCCGCGCTCGGCCGCCTGCGCGACCTGTTCGACGATCCGCTGCTGTTGCGCAACGGTCGCGGGATGGAGCCGACGGCCCGGGCGCTGGTGATCCTCAAGGAGCTGCAACCGGCGATGGACGCGATCTCGGGCGCGGTCAGTCGGGCCAAGGAGTTCGATCCGGCGACCAGCTGCGACCTGTTCCGCATCGGCCTCTCGGACGATGCCGAGTTCGGCCTGTTCCCGCCGTTGTTGAGCCAGTTGCGCGAGGAGGCCCCGGGCATAGTCGTGGTGGTGCGCCGGGCCAACTACCTGCTGATGCCGGCCTTGCTGGCCTCGGGGGAGATCTCGGTCGGGGTCAGCTACACCACCGAGTTGCCGGCCAATGCCAAGCGCAAGAAGCTGCGGGACATCGGCTGCAAGGTGCTGCGCGGCGACAACCGGCCCGAGCCCTTGACCCTCGATGAATACTGCCGGCGGCCTCACGCCATGGTGTCGTTCTCCGGCGACCTGAGCGGCAATATCGACCTCGACCTGGCCAAGGTCGGTCGCACCCGCCGGGTGGTGTTGGGCGTGCCGCAGTTCAGCGGCCTGCGGGCCTTGCTCGCCGGCACCGAGATGATCGCCACCGTGCCCGACTACGCGGCCTGTGCCCTGGTCGAAGGCTGCTCCTTGCGCGCCGAGGACCCGCCGTTCGCCATCGAGGCGGCGCAGTTGTCCATGGCCTGGAGCGGGGTGCACGACAACGATCCGGCCGAACGCTGGTTGCGTTCGCGGATCGCCCAGTTCATGTCCGAGCCTTTGAAGATCCACTCCGCCTAGATGTGGGCGGTCGTGCCGGGCCCTGGGGCGAAGAGAGCACATACGTTCAATTTTTCCCGCCCGCGCAGCGGCACCATTCACTCTCGGCGTCGACGCCGGGGACTTTTCAAATTGTGTGGGTGCGCCAATGAACGCTTCACCTTGGGATGAACGGGCCCGGGACCTCGGGCTGCTGTTTTTGCGAGTCAGCGCCGGGCTGTTTCTGCTGTGGGTGCACGGCCTGCCGAAACTGCTCGACTACAGCGCGGAACTGCAACGCATCGAAGACCCGTTCCAGCTGGGCGCCAACCTGACGCTGATGCTGGCGATCTTCGCCGAGGTGCTGTGCCCGTTGCTGATTGTCGCCGGGGTGGCGGTGCGCCTGGCCTGCCTGCCGATCCTCGCGGTGCTGCTGGTGGCACTGCTGGTGGTGCACCCGCAATGGAGCCTGGCCGAAGGCCAGTTCGCCTGGCTGCTGTTGATCCTGTTCAGCAGCATTCTGATCGCCGGCCCGGGACGGCTGGCCCTCAATGATCGTTTCGCCGGAGCCTTGCGTTATGTCTGATTCCAATCGCCTCGAGGCCAGCGCGCGGCCGGACTCCGATGAGGTCGTGACGCTGATCGTCAAGCACCGGGTCAAGGCTGGCCTGGAGGCACCCTATGAAGCCTGGTTGCGGCGCATTGTCGGGGTTGCCGGGCAGTACGAAGGGCACCTGGGCGTGGACGTGATTCGCGGCAAGAGCGGCGGCCTCGACCTGTTCACCTGCGTGCTGCGCTTTTGCTCCACCGAGGCGATGCAGCGCTGGCTCGACTCGCCGCAACGCCGGGCGCTGGTCGACGAAGCCGCGCCGATGCTGGCCGACGGCGACCAGACCGAAGTCCACCCGGTCCATGAATTCTGGTTTTCCACCCAGGCCGATGCCGCTTCGCCACCGCCACGGTGGAAACAGGCGCTGTTGACTATGCTGGTAATTCTGCCGCACACCCTGCTGGTGCCGCTGATCTGGGGGCCTGTGCTGCAACTGAATGCCTGGCTTGGCAATTATGTGGTCGCCACTTTCCTGATCACCCTGACCATCGTGCTCTCGGTGGTCTACCTGTTCATGCCCCTGGCGACCCGGCTGTTCGCCCCCTGGTTGCAAGCCTCTGTCGCCGATCGACACCTGGAGCCCGGCCATGGCCAATAACGACGACCCGACCGATCCTCTGCGCCGCCACTTGCTCGCGGCCGGATCCTTGCTCAGCGCCGCGGCGGCTTTCTGGCCGCGCCTGTCCCTTGCCTCTTCCCATTCAGAAGGACATCCGATGAACGCCGATCTGATTCTGTTCAATGGTCAATTCCACACCGTCGACCGTGAGAAACCCCGCGCCAGTGCGGTCGCCATCAGCCAGGGGCGCTTTGTCGCGGTGGGCACCGATGCCGAGGCCATGGCCTTGCGCGGCAGCGCCACCCAGGTCATCGACCTCAAGGGCCGCACGGTGATCCCCGGCCTCAACGACTCGCACCTGCACCTGATCCGTGGCGGCCTGAACTACAACCTGGAACTGCGCTGGGAAGGCGTGCCGTCGCTGGCCGACGCGCTGCGCATGCTCAAGGACCAGGCCGACCGTACGCCGACCCCGCAGTGGGTGCGGGTGGTGGGCGGCTGGAACGAATTCCAGTTCGCCGAAAAACGCATGCCGACCCTGGAAGAACTCAACCAGGCGGCGCCGGACACCCCGGTGTTCGTCCTGCACCTGTACGACCGCGCCTTGCTCAACCGTGCGGCCCTGCGGGTTGCCGGCTACACCCGCAACACGCCGAACCCGCCGGGCGGCGAGATCGTCCGCGACAGCAACGGCGAACCCACTGGCATGCTGGTGGCGCGGCCCAACGCGATGATCCTTTATTCGACCCTGGCCAAGGGGCCGAAGCTGCCGCTGGAATACCAGGTCAACTCGACCCGTCAGTTCATGCGCGAACTCAATCGCCTCGGCCTGACCAGCGCCATCGATGCCGGCGGCGGTTTCCAGAACTATCCGGACGACTATGCGGTGATCGAGCAACTGGCCCGGGAGCAGCAGTTGACGGTGCGCATCGCCTACAACCTGTTCACCCAGAAGCCCAAGGAAGAACTCACCGACTTCAAGAACTGGACCGGCAGCGTCAAGCTGCACCAGGGCGACGACTTCCTGCGCCACAACGGCGCCGGGGAAATGCTGGTGTTCTCCGCCGCCGACTTCGAGGACTTCCTCGAACCGCGTCCGGACCTGCCGCAGACCATGGAGCAGGAACTGGAGCCGGTGGTGCGCCATCTGGTGGAACAGCGCTGGCCGTTCCGCCTGCACGCCACCTACGACGAGTCGATCTCGCGCATGCTCGACGTGTTCGAGAAGGTCAACCGCGACATTCCGTTCAACGGCCTGCCATGGTTCTTCGACCACGCCGAAACCATCACGCCGAAAAACATCGAGCGGGTTCGCGCCCTCGGTGGCGGCATCGCGATCCAGGACCGCATGGCGTTCCAGGGTGAATACTTCGTCGACCGCTACGGCGCCAAGGCCGCCGAACAGACCCCGCCGATCAAGCGCATGCTCGCCGAAGGCGTGCCGGTGGGCGCCGGTACCGATGCCACCCGCGTCTCCAGCTACAACCCATGGACCTCGCTGTACTGGATGGTCAGCGGCAAGACCGTGGGCGGCATGGAACTGCACGCCGAAGGCCTGCCACGGCAGACCGCGCTGGAACTGTTCACCCACGGCAGCGCCTGGTTCTCCTCGGAGCAGGGCAAGAAGGGCCAGATCAAGGTCGGCCAGCTGGCGGACCTGGCGGCGCTGTCCGCGGACTTCTTCAGTGTCGAGGAAGAGGCCATCAAGTGGATCGAGTCGGTGCTGACCGTGGTCGACGGCAAGGTGGTGTACGCCGCCGGCGACTTCTCCAAGCTCTCGCCGCCGATGGTGCCGGTGCTGCCGGACTGGTCGCCGGTGGTCAAGGTGCCGGGGCACTGGCGTCCGACCTCGCCGCTGGTGGCCCAGGTGCACCAGTGCAGCGGCCCGTGCGCGGTGCACTCCCACAGCCACGAGCGGGCGCGCCTGTCGAATGTGCCGGTCAGTGACTTCCAGGGCTTCTGGGGCGCCTTCGGCTGCTCGTGCTTTGCCTTCTGACGATCCACAACAGTGCCGGCCGCAGCGGCCGGCGCTTATAGCGACATCCACCCACCTAGGAGTTTCACATGAGCAACGTACCCTACAAACGTCTGGACATTAACGACGCCGTTGTCCTGTTGGTCGACCACCAGACCGGCCTGATCTCGCTGGTCCAGGATTTCTCGCCCAACGAGTTCAAGAACAACGTGCTGGCCCTGGCCGACTGCGCCAAGTTCTTCAAGCTGCCGACCATCCTCACCACCAGCTTCGAATCCGGCCCGAACGGCCCACTGGTACCCGAGCTGAAACAGATGTTCCCGGATGCGCCTTACATCGCTCGTCCAGGCCAGATCAATGCCTGGGACAACGAAGACTTCGTCAAGGCGATCAAGGCCACCGGCCGCAAGCAACTGATCATCGCCGGCGTGGTGACCGACGTCTGCGTGGCGTTCCCGACCCTGTGCGCCCTGGAAGAAGGTTTTGACGTGTTCGTCGTGACCGACGCTTCCGGCACTTTCAACGAAGTGGTGCAGCAGGCTGCCTGGGCCCGCATGTCCGCCGCCGGCGCGCAACTGGTCAACTGGTTCTCCGTGGCGTGCGAGCTGCAGCGTGACTGGCGCAACGACATGGAAGGCCTGGCCAACCTGCTGTCGCAGCGTATCCCGAACTACCGCAACCTGATGAACAGCTACTCGGCATTCACTGCCAAATAAGCCCCGCGTTATCGCCGAGCTGAAAAAATGCCCGCCATTGTGCGGGCATTTTTTTGCCTCGCGGACACCGCGATCCCTGTAGCCGCTGGCGTAGCCTGCGATCGGCGGCGTAGCCGTCGTAAAACCAGGCGATGTGGTTTTCCAGGCAGATCGCGGACTCAGGTTTTGCGGCAACTGCGTTGCCGTTCGCAGCCTCGCAAGCTCGGCAGCGGCTACACAGGCAGCGCGATGCCTGTGTAGCCGCTGGCGTAGCCTGCGATCGGCGGCGCAGCCGGCGTAAAACCAGGCGATGTGGTTTTCCAGCAGATCGCGGACTCAGGTTTTGCGGCAACTGTGTTGCCGTTCGCAGCCTCGCAAGCTCGGCAGCGGCTACGCAGGCAGCGCGATCCCTGTAGCCGCTGGCGTAGCCTGCGATCGACGGCGTAGCCGTCGTAAAACCAGGCGATGTGGTTTTCCAGGCAGATCGCGGACTCGGGTTTTGCGGCAACTGCGTTGCCGTTCGCAGCCTCGCAAGCTCGGCAGCGGCTACACGGGCATCGCGGTCCCTGTAGCCGCTGGCGTAGCCTGCGATCGACGGCGTAGCCGTCGTAAAACCAGGCGATGTGGTTTTCCAGGCAGATCGCGGACTCAGGTTTTGCGGCAACTGCGTTGCCGTTCGCAGCCTCGCAAGCTCGGCAGCGGCTACACAGGCATCGCGATCCCTGTAGCCGCTGGCGTAGCCTGCGATCGGCGGCGCAGCCGTCGTAAAAACAGGCGATGTGGTTTTCCAGGTGGAATGAGGTGCTGGAACGCGAAAAAGCCGCTATAAAGCGTTCAGCTGTCAACCAGAGAGTGACAATGAACCCGTTCGAAGACATGCGTATTTTTTGCCAGGTCATGGACTCCGGCAGCTTCACCGCGGCGGCGGATCAGTTGGGCCTGTCCAAGCAGTTCGTCAGCCGGCGCCTGATGCAGCTGGAAGAACGCCTGGGCGTGCGCCTGCTCAATCGCTCGACCCGGCGCCTGGACGTGACGCCCCTGGGGCAGAGCTACTACGAGTCGGCGCTGCGCCTGCTCAGCGAAGTCGAGCAGGTGGAGCAGGGCATCGCCGGCCAGACCGTCGAACCCCGGGGCACCATTCGCCTGAGCGCGCCGCTGTCGTTCGCCATGGCCCATCTGGGGGAGCTGTTGCCGCTGTTCCTGCGGCGCTATCGCGATGTCGCGGTCGAGGTCGATCTCAGCGACCGGCCGGTGGACCTGCTCGGCGAAGGCTACGACCTGGCCTTGCGCATCGGCGTGCTGGAAGACTCGACGCTGATCGCCCGCCGCATCGCCTCGATCCAGCGGGTGTATTGCGCCAGCCCGGCGTACCTGGCCGAGCGCGGCACGCCGCGCAGGCCCGACGAGTTGCAAGGCCACGACTGCCTGCCTTACGGCCACGGCCGCCAGGTGCAGTGGCGTTTCGAAGGGCAGGGCAACAAGCCCTCGCTGGTCAACGTCACCGGCAGGATGCGGGTCAACAACGGCGAATTGCTCAAGGACGCGGCCATCGCCGGCATGGGCATCACTTACCTGCCGACCTTTATCGTCGAGGCGGCGCTCAAGGACGGGCGACTGGTGTCGCTGCTGGACGACTTCGAGCCCGCGCCCCTGGCCCTGTCGGCGGTCTACCCGCAGCACCGCCAGGGTTCGCGACCGGTGCAGGTGTTTATCGAGTTCCTGCGCGAACGGCTGAATCGCGGCGTGGTGTCGGTCGCGCGATAAGGCGTGGGGAGCATGCGCTGGCGTTAGCGGCGGGAGCCTGGTGCCATCCGGGGCGGTTGCCGGCTCAGCGCCCGAACCCCGCAGGCTCTCCCAATAATGCCTTTTGCCGCCAGGCGGGCGCGCTGGTGGGGAAAAGCACTTCGGTCGGCCGCAAGCGCGCCATGCCGCATGCCGCGGCGATACGCTGGCGTTGCTGGCCGCGGACAAGCGCTTGCCGATAACTGCTTTCGCTCTGTCGCAGCCCCAGCACATAACCCACGCCCGCCTGGAAATCGCCTGCATGGGCTTGCCACCAGGCTGCGATCAACGGCGGGTCGGGCCAGGGCAAGTTCTCATCGGGGTCCAGGGCGACATTGGCATCCTCAGGGTCGTCGTTCGGGCCGGCATCGAAATCCGGCAGGTCCTGCAATTCCAGATCGAGCAGCGCCAGGTCGGCGCCAGTCATCAGGCTGAAGGCCTCGCCAGCGACGCGGGCATGCGGCAGGTCGCTCATCTGCTGGATCAGCCAGGGCACACTGACCGGGTCGCCCAGCAGCCCAACGGCCTGGATGCCGATGCGCCGCTGCCCGGGGTTCTGCATCAGCTGGCGGATCCAGGCGATGCTGCGCTCGCGCTGTTGCCAGGCCAGCAATACGCAGAGCGCGCGGTACTGGAATTCGCCCGCTTGCTCGGCGAACTGGCGCAGCGGCTCCAAAGCTTCCTCGTCACCCATCTGCGCGGTGGCCCAGTTGGCCCAGAAGCGTGGGGCTGCGTCCTTATGCTGGCGGTGGGCACGAATAGCCGGCATCAGGTCACGACGGCGCAGCTCGCCCGCCATGCGCGCGGCCTGGGCGATAACGGCCGCATCGGCATGCGCCAATCCCGCAATCAACACTGCCCCCGGATCACGCCGGTGCATGCCGCAGGCGGCTAGGCCGATGCAGCGAAACAACGCTTCCGGCGAGCCGAGCAGCTTCTCCACCCAGGGTTCGACTCGGGGCCAATCCAGCCAGCCCAGCGCGGCACCCATATAACGGGCACCGTCGGGGTGGGCGCGCAGATGTTCGGCCAACTGGGTCATTGCGCAAGTATTGGTGGCTTCGAAGGCCAGCACCGTGGCCGCGAATATCTCGCCCTGGGCGTTGGGGTTGAGCTGCTGGAGCACCAGGTCCAGGCTCTTTAGCCCGCCTATCTGCAAAGCATCCAGATGAGCTTCGATGCGCTTGTCGAGATCGAGCAGGTGCGCCAGGTCGTAGTGGGGGGCGTGCACGGCAAGGTCGCGCAGGCCGGCCAGAAAGGTGGCCTCCTCAATATGCTGGTCGATGACGATACTGAGGCTCGTCATCGATCAGTTTTCTGGGCAAATATGGCGCCGCCACGTGCTGCCGTCGAAACTGAGCACGCATTCGTCGCCTGCCACCCACAGCACATCGGGCTTGGCATCGATGGCGTAGTAGGCCTTTTTGCCCTTCAGCGGCACCTTGGTCTCGCGCAGTTGCATGCCGTCGTACTCGAGCAACTGGTCGGTTGCGGTCACGTAGAGCTTGCCGGCGAACTCAACCATGTTTTCCAGCACTTCGGCGCACAGGTCGCGATCACCGATATCTGTCCATCCCGCCTGCGCGCTGCCTCGTAGCAGGATCCCGCCGGACCCGCCGATGTACACCACACCATCGGCGGCGCAGTGCACGCAGTAAAGCGGCAGGTTGGTGGGTGCCACCGATGCCTGCCAGCCTTTGCCGTCCCAGTGCCAGATGGCGCCGCCATCGCCGACGGCATAGACGTCGTCGCGCGAGAACCCGTCAATGCCGTTCAGGCAGGCCGTGACCTCGTCCACCAACGGAACATAGAGCCCCTGGTCGATGCGCTGCCAGACGCCCTTGCTTTGCCTCAATACCTGGTTCTGTGTGCCGCAGGCATACAGTTCGCCATCCACCTCGCAGAGGTCCATCAGGTAGACATTGTCGATGTCCAGCGTGGTGTCGGTGCTGGACTGCCCGGAGGGGTGTTCACGGAGTAGCCCGGCCCGCCCGAGGAAACAGTAGTTACCTTTCTGCTGCCCGCGCAGCGGTGCTCTCTGCAGAGCGCTGTAGACCACCTCGGGAATGTCGTAGACATGGAACCAGTCGTCCTGGTCGATCATCATCACCCGGGTTACGCTGGGCTCCGCGCCCTCCAGATAGAGATGCCCGCCGAGCAGCGCCTGCTCCGGTCCGATCGCGATAATGTTGGTGAAGTAGAGGGCGGTTTCGCTCTTTGCCATGGTTCAGATCCTATGGGCGTCCTGCGGGGGCTGGTGCGGAACGTGCGGGTGGTATGACTTTGCCCGCCGCGCCCGAGGCACGGAGGTTCAAAGTGTTGGTGCAGCCAGGTCCTTTCTTCGGCTTGGCCTTGTAGTACTGGTCGAGCTGGAAGGCAACGCACTCCTGCTCTTTTTTCGTCAGGTCGCGCGGGGGGCTCAGTGCGCCTCCTGCCGAGGCGGCCGCAGTGTTGCGTGCGGTTTCGTATTTGAACGGCTTGCCTTTGTCGAAGTGGTCCAATTCGACCGGATCGAACTTCGCATGGCAGCGCTTGTGCGAACCCTGGTGCTGGTTACCGCGCGACACGCAGATCACCGGGGCTTTCGAGTGACTGTAGCCGGCCTTGCCGCGCATGCAGCGGCCGGGTATCAGATGGTGGCCGGTTTGCGCCGCTCCGCTCGCTGTGTTCGGACAGGCCTTGCTATAGGGCTGCAGGCGCAGGTGTCCCATGCCGGCGCACTTGCCGCCCGGCTTGAAGGCCGCTTTCATCTTCGAGGTGTGCGGCCAGGTTGCCGTGTTGCCAGGAGACGGATTGTGGTTGTGGGTGGTCAGGTCGAGATGGCGAACGACGTTCAATCCTTCGAACTTCACGTCCATCGACCAGGAGATGAAATAGACCTTCCCGGTGTTGGTACTGGTGATAATGCCTTTCTTCGGCGCTCGACCTGCCTCGTCGCCATAGCTCTTCTTGAAATGGCTCTTATTCTTGAGCATCACTTCCTTGCCGGTGATCTTGATGGTCCGACTGCCCTGCGTCGTGTCCTTCGACATGCCGGTATTCGGATAGGGGATCGGTACGCCCATGGGGGTAGGTGGTGCCTGTGGCGGGGTGAAGCAGACGTCGGGAAATGAGGCTATCGATTTCCCCGAGGCCGACTTGCAGGAAAGTTCTCGACCATTGGCGTAGACCTCATTGGCCATCTAGTTCGCCCTCACACGCTGGTAGCCGAGCACCATCGCCGCCCGCTCGCCCCCATCATTGCTCGAATGACAGAGTACCTGCGCGCTGTGGCCGTAGCCTTTGCGCGAGGCAGCCAGGGCAATGCACAGCAGCGCGGGTCCGCTCATTGCCCCGCACTCGCCGATGCAGTCCGCGGGGCTCCAGAGTTCGACGCGCTCCTTGCGTACCCGCAGGGTCCGGCTCAGGGCCAGCGCGGCTTCCTTGAAGTAATACTGCTCACCCGTCAGGTCGGCGAGACGATAGTCGACATGCTCGAAACCGAAGCCGCAGTCATCGAACGCCGCTTTCACCGCCTGCGTGAGCCCGTCCGCGCGAAATGGCAGCCCCTCGCTTTCGACAGTAGCTTTTTCCCTTCCGAAACCAAGCCCAAGGCATAGCAGTTGCGGCTCTTCGCTGGCCCGCACGGCCGTTACCAGTATCGCCGCAGCTCCTTCGCCAGGAATGAAGCCGTTGTCGCAATGACTGCTGAGTAGCCGGTCTCGCTCCTGATAGGCCGCGAGCGTCGCCCCGGTGAGATAGGAATCGACACCTGCGATCAGTACCTTCGAACATCCCTGCTCGATGAGTTTACGTGCGTTGATCAATGCCACCGCGGCGCTCACCCGGCCCCGCGGGATCACGCAGGAGCGCTCGTGAAAGCGCTGGCCGAGGCGCTCCTCGATGGCCCGCAGCAAGGACTCGTCCAGGCGCTCCAGGCGTCCTGGCCGGTCGCTCTCGGCCACGCCGAGCAGCAGCGGTATGTCGTGGACGTCCTCGTCGGACAGACCGGACAGGCACTCTGCGATGGCCATGCTGGCCATTCCCACCAGTTGTGCATATCCGGAGGACGGCTCAGGCAGGATCACGGGCGCGCCGACCAACCATTCCCCTGCCTGGTCAATGAAACGGGTCTCCTGGAAATTATCGATAGCGCAACGGATCGCCGCGCAGCTCGCAGGGGCGCTAAGGCCAACGGCGCTGACCATGCCGGAGCCGATGATGCAGAGCGCGGTCATCAGGGCGTCTCCTCGGGCGTGCGTTTGGCTTTCACCAGGGCCGACAGCGACGGGTAGTAATCCTTGCCCAGTTCGCGGGCGCGCCACCAGCCCGTGGACATGCTGCCCACCAGCACCTGAGCGATCTCGAACAGGTTGCGCTTGAGCGGGCGGCTGGTGCGCCAGGTGATCTCGACGCGTTGCGTGTCGGTGTCGATCAGCAGGGTGTCGATCACCGCCTGCACGGTTTCATGGCCGCCTTTTTTCAGAAAGAAGGTCACCGGCACCTGCATTTCGGGAATGCGAAAGCCTGCGCGCTCCTGGGGCGTGAGGTTGAGCAACAGCACATCCTCGCCACCGCGCAGGTAGTGGGTCTGCTGATCCTCGGGGGCTGCCTGAAAGTAGCGCTGGTCGAAATCCGCCGGCAGAAAGGGAAAGCAGTCGGCCAGCCAGGCGTCGTCGTAGGTGCCGGCGAAGCGCGCGCGTTGTGGCCAGCCACGGCCGATGGGGCCGAGGGCCATGGGGCGGAAGTTGCCAGAGGGGCTGTCGATCGGTTTGCCCAACTCCTCGGTGCTCGGCATCGGCATGCCGACGATGTCGGCACTGTCGGAGCTGCGCGGGTACCAGCCGCAACCGATCGGATTGTCCAGGTAGCAGTGACGCAATTGGGGGTCGTTGGCGATCGGATGGCTGCCGCCAAACGCCCGGGCGTAGGATATGTCCTGCTCGGTAAACGGCTGCGGCAAGCCGGGAGCAACGCCCAACAGCCCCGATTGCCATTGCCGTGGACCGAGGACGGAAAAAGCCTTGCTCATCCGCCCGACGCGAATGCCCGCGGTCAGCTGCGTCACGGGTTTTCCGCCTGGGGCGTAGGCCTTGCCACGTACCAGGACATCGCAACATGGCTTGACCGGGGCGAAGTCCATTTCCTGCAGCGGGGCGCTGAGGCCGGGCTCACCGAGGAAGGTGTCGGCCATCAGCAGCGGTTGCTGGGTCTCGGCGAGGGTGGCCGCGCGGCCGTCCAGCGGCAGGTTGAACGTGCCTTTGGCCACCACCACCAGGGACTCGCGGCCATCGGGCGCCAGGCCCTGGGTATAGGCCGCAAGCAGTTTGCTGGCGTTGAGCAGTTCCATAGGCCGGATACCTGTCTAGTTGATCTGCACCGAACCGCCCTTGATGCGGTTGACCCCGCTGGAGCGGCTGGACAGGTAGGCGCCCTGGATGATCACTTTGCCCGCGCGGGTCAGGGTGATGCTGGCCTTGCCGCAACGCAGCACGATCTCGCGTTCGGCGCTCAGTTCCAGGCAATGCTCGTCCAGCCGCACGCTGGCGACTGGCTCGGGCGGGGCGTCCGCGCCGAGCAGGCGGCCGATCACCAAGGGGCAAGCCGGATCGCCGCCTTCGAACATCAGCGCAACCTGGCCGCCGATATCCGCAGGCCCCAGCAGCGCGGTGCAGCGGGCAACGACGCCGCTGGTATCCGGGCAACCCGGGTAAACGACCCTGGGCGCGCTGGCGTGCGGCAACTCGAGCAGGGTGCCGATGACCACTGCGTCGATGCGGGCCTGTATGGGTAGCGGGTGCTGAATCGTCATATACACACCTCCACTGTGCTGGCTCTGTACGAAAAGTGGCTGCGCGCTGGGCGCCTTCGGCGCTACGCGGGCCATGCTGCGTTAAAAACAGGCCCTAGTTCTGCAGGATCTTCTGGCCTTTGACCACAACGTTCCTGTTGGCCTTGATGTTGATGGCGCCGGAGCCGTCGATGGTGATGTCCTTGCCGCGAATCATGATGGTGCCGTCCTTCTTCATGGTGATGCTGGCCGCGCCCGTGGTCAGGGTGATGGAGTCGCCGGCGGTGAGGGAGAAGTTCTTGCCGACGTCCAGGCTGTCGTTCTGCTGGATATTGGTGGTGCGGTTCTGGTTAACGTCGCGGGATTCGTTCTTGCCGATCTGGGTACTCTGGTTGCCGTTGATCTCGATACCTTCGTTGCCCTTGACCGTTTCGTTGCGGTTGCCGGTGATGTCGATGGTCTCGTTGCCGCCCACGTCCTCGGTGCGGTTGCTGACGATGCTGATGGTTTCGTTGGCACCGACCTTTTCCGTGCGGTCCGCGCCTATGGTGATGGTCTCGTTGTTGCCCACCTTCTCGGTGCGATTGGCGCCGATGGTGATTTTCTCGTCGCTGCCGACATCCTCGGTACGGTTCACACCGATGGAGATGGTCTCGTTATTGCCGACCTTTTCCTTGCGATCCACGCCGATGGTGATGGTTTCGTTGTTATCGACGGTCTCGGTGCGGTCGTGTTTGACGTGCACGGTCTCGTCGTGGTCGATGGTCTTGCTGCGGTCGTGGCCGACCCAGTGGGTCTCGTCGTTCTCGACCTCGATGTCCTGGTTTTTCTCGGCGTGGATGAACAACTGCTCCGCGCCCTTTTTGTCCTCCATGCGGATTTCATTGAAGTTGGCTGGCGAGCCTTCCTTGCTCGAGCGGCTTTTCACCCCGCTCTGGGTGGCATTGGCCGGCAGCTCGTAGGGCACGGTCTGCTCGGCGTTGTAGACGCGGCCGGTGATGATCGGGCGATCCGGGTCGCCTTCGAGGAAACTGACGATCACTTCCTGGCCGATCCGCGGGATCTGCACCGACCCCCAGTTCTTGCCGGCCCAGGCCTGCGACACGCGCATCCAGCAGGAGCTGTTTTCGTTGGATTGGTCGTGGCGATCCCAATAGAAATGCACCTTGACCCGGCCATACTGGTCGGTCCAGATCTCCTCGCCGGCGGGGCCTACCACCCTGGCGGTCTGCGGCCCGCGGACAATGGGCAGGGGCGTCAGGGGCAGGGGGCGGAAGGCCTGGCCGGCATCCATGCAGTCCAGTTCGCTGATGAACTGCTCGGCCAGGTCCAGTTGCCCGCTTTCATAAAGCTCCTGGCGGATCTGATAGCGGGCGACCACCACCAGGTATTCGCGATTCTGGTCGGCGCGGTCGTAGCCGGTCAGCTTGAACAGATGCCCGCAGCCCAGGCCACGCGCCCGACCGCGCAACTGCACGCGCTCGAACTGGCTGTGAATGGCCTGGATACGGGTGCGTGCGTAATGCTCGCCATCCTTGCTCTGTACGTATTCGCCCGGGTAGTCGTAGAGCGGATGGTCGCCGTTGCTGTGGCTGCGCGACACGCTGGAGCGCACTTCGAGGCTGGCGCCGGGGCGCTGGAAGTCGTAGTCGTTCAACGCCAGCGAGCCCGGCTGGACTTCCCGCGCCAGTTGCCAGTCGTAGAAGTGGTCGCGCTCGCGCATCTGCTGATCGGGCGGGTAGAAGGGCACCGAAGCGTAGTCTGCCACCGTCGAGTGGGCGCCGTAGGCGTCGGCCAGCACCAGGACATGCCGCGCTTTCTCATGGCGGAAGTAGTAGTAGATGCCTTCCTGCTCCATCAGCCGGCTGATGAAGTCGAAGCTGGTCTCGCGGTATTGCACGCAGTATTCCCACTCGCGGTAACTGCCGCTCAGGTTGTCTTCGAAATCGGAGAAACCGAGGTCGCGGAACACCTGCTTGATGATGTCCGGCACCGTCTTGTTCTGGAAAATCCGGCAGTCCGAGGTGCGCGTGAGCAGCCAGAACCAGGGCCGCAGGCTGACCCGATAACCGGCGAACTGGCCGTGGCCGGTCAGTTGCCGGCAGCCGCAGGCAATCCCGTGGAAATAGCGTTTGCCGCCGCCGTGCAGCTCCAGGGTCAGGCCCATCGGCTTGCCCAGCAACTGGTCGAACTTGATCGCCCGGTCTTCGGACGTGAGGTCCAGTTCGTAATGGAACAATCGCCCCAGCTCCTCGCTGCCTTCCATGCTCTGCAACAGCAGGACCTCGCCGCCGAGGGGGCTGTCGACCTGCACCAGACGATTGCTTTGCGTGATTGCCATAAACGGCTTCCTCTGGCTCGCGTTCGGGCGTCAGTCATGCGGGTCGAATGCGTAGTGCAGCGCATTATCCCGCTGGCTGATGCGCACGCCCGCCAGCGGCTTGCCCTCGAGCATGCGGGTGAGAAACTCCCGGCTCATGTCCGGCAACAGGGTGTTGGTCAGGATGGCGTCGATCATCCGTCCGCCGCTCTCGATCTCGGTGCAGCGCGAGACGATCAGGTCGACCACGCTGTCGTCGTAGGCGAAGGGCACCTTGTGTCCGCTTTCCACGCGCTGCTTGATCCGCTCCAGTTGCAGGCGGGTGATGGCCTTGAGCATCTCGTCGCTCAGCGGGTAGTAGGGGACGGTCACCAGGCGCCCGAGCAGGGCCGGCGGGAATACCTGGAGCAACGGCTCGCGCAGCGCCTTGGCGATGGCATCGGGATCGGGCAGCCGTCGCGGGTCGCGACAGAGGCTGGCGATCATCTCGGTGCCGGCATTGGTGGTGAGCAGGATCAGGCAGTTCTTGAAATCGATCAGGCGGCCTTCGCCATCCTCCATCACGCCCTTGTCGAACACCTGGAAGAAGATTTCGTGCACGTCCGGGTGGGCCTTTTCCACCTCGTCCAGCAACACCACGCTGTAGGGTTTGCGCCGCACCGCCTCGGTCAGCACGCCGCCTTCGCCGTAACCGACATAGCCGGGCGGGGCGCCCTTGAGGGTGGAGACGGTATGCGCCTCCTGGAACTCGCTCATGTTGATGGTGATGATGTTCTGCTCGCCGCCGTACAGGGCCTCGGCCAGGGCCAGGGCGGTTTCGGTCTTGCCCACGCCCGAGGTGCCGGCGAGGAGGAATACGCCAATCGGTTTGCTGGGGTTGTCCAGCCCGGCACGCGAGGTCTGGATGCGCTTGGCGATCATCGCCAGGGCATGGTCCTGGCCGATGATGCGTTTTTTCATGTGCTCGTCGAGCCTGAGCACGGTATCGATTTCGTTGCGCGCCATGCGCCCGACCGGGATGCCGGTCCAGTCGGCGACCACCGCGGCCACCGCCTGGTAATCCACGGTGGGCAGAATCAACGGGCTTTCGCCCTGCAAGGTGGCGAGGCGGCTCTGCAGCTCGCCGAGCTTGTCGCGCAATGCCGTGCGTTCGGCTTCATCCAGGCGCGGCGATGGCGCAGCGGCCTCGCTACTGGTGTCGTCCAGCGGTTCGGCGGCGGCGCGCAGGGTGGCGCGGGTCGCCAGCAGTTCATCGACCAGGGCTTTCTCTTCGCTCCAGCGACTCTCCAGGGTCGCCAGGCGTTGGCGCTCCTCGCCGAGGGCCGCCTCGACCTCCTGCTGGCGAGTACCGATGGCGATGCCAATGGCCTGCTCGCGGCCGATGATCGCCTGCTCGGTGCTCAGCGCCTCGATGCGGCGGCGGCTGTCGTCCACTTCGGCCGGTACCGCATGCAGGCTGATGGCGACCCGCGCGCAGGCGGTATCGAGCAGGCTCACCGACTTGTCCGGCAGTTGCCGGGCCGGAATATAGCGGTGCGACAGCTTGACCGAGACCTCCAGCGCCTCGTCGAGGATCTGCACCTTGTGGTGCTGCTCCATGGTCGAGGCGACGCCGCGCATCATCAGGATCGCCTTGGCCTCGGACGGCTCGTTGACCTGCACCACCTGGAAGCGCCGGGTCAGGGCCGGGTCCTTCTCGATGTGTTTTTTGTATTCGGCCCAGGTGGTTGCCGCCACGGTGCGCAGGGTGCCGCGGGCCAAGGCCGGCTTGAGCAGGTTGGCGGCATCGCCGGTACCGGCCGCGCCGCCGGCGCCGACCAGGGTATGGGCCTCGTCGATGAACAGGATGATCGGCTTGGGCGAGGCCTGCACATCCTCGATGACCTGGCGCAGGCGTTGCTCGAACTCGCCCTTCATGCTCGCGCCGGCCTGCAACAGGCCGACGTCCAGGCTGCGCAGTTCGACATCCTTGAGGCTCGGCGGCACGTCGCCGGCGACGATACGCAGGGCGAAGCCCTCGACCACCGCGGTCTTGCCGACCCCGGCCTCGCCGGTGAGGATGGGGTTGTTCTGCCGGCGGCGCATGAGGATGTCGACCAGTTGGCGAATCTCCTCGTCGCGCCCGACTATGGGGTCGAGCTTGCCGCTGCGGGCCTGCTCGGTGAGGTCCACAGTAAAGCGCTTGAGCGCCTCCTGCTTGCCCAGCGCGCTGGGCGCCATGGCGCCGCTGGCTTCGCCCGGCGTGGCGCCCGCGTTGAAACCGTCGCTGGCGGCCAGGCCGTTTTCCGGCGAGTCGCCGAGGTATTCGTCGAAGCGCTCGATCAGGTGCTCGACCTTGATCTTGTCGAACTCGCGGGAGAGGGCCGCGAGTGCGTGGCGCAGGCTCGGTGTCTTGAGCATGCCGACGATCAGGTGGGCGCTGCGTACCTGGCTCTCGCCGAACAGCAAACTGCCATAGACCCAGCCGCGCTCCACGGCTTCCTCGACCTGTCCGGACAGGTCGGTGATCGAGGTCGAGCCGCGCGGCAGGCGGTCCAGGGCGTCGGTGATATCCCTGGACAGGCGCGCCGGGTCGAGATTGAACTGGCGGACCAGGCGGTGCAGGTCGCAGTCCTGCAATTGCAGGAACTGGTGCAGCCAATGCACCAGTTCCACATAGGGGTTGCCGCGCAGCTTGCAGAACACGGTGGCGGCTTCGATGGCCTTGTAGGCCGGGCTGTTCAACTTGCCGAACAGCGCGACGCGGCTGATCTCACTCATGATCGCGGCTCCTTGTGGGGGTGGTGTGACTGGCGTATTCGCGGGCCAGCAGCAGGTCGTCGGCATCCGTCGGCGGACTGCCGAGCCAGGTGTCGAAGCCCAGGCGGGTCTGGCCGTCGAGATCGATGCGCGGCACTTGCGCGCGCTGTAGCAGCAGATTGACTTCCCAATCCAGCTCCTCGCCCTGGTACTCGGCGACCCAGGCGGCCAGTTCGCCGAAGCTGTCCTGGCCGGGCAGCAGGCGTTGGTATTGCGCAAGGCTCAAAGGCCCCAGGCGGATGCGGAATTTATGCTGGCGATCCCAGACGTGGGTGCCCAGGCTCAGGTCGCTGCCGAGCGAGCACAGCGCGACGCCCAGCTGGCTGCGCTGCGGCAACTCCAGCCACTGGCCGACGTATTCCTCGATGCTCACCGGCACGCCGAAATAGTCTTCCAGGATCGCGCGCAAGCCGTCCGGGTAGCGGGTTTGTGCCGCCAGGTGACCGGTGAAGTGGTAGCGCGCCGAGTCGGCGATCGGGCCCTGGCCGAGCAGGCTGGTCATGCCCCGTCCGGACAGTGCGGCCAGGCGCATCGACCAGTAGTCGTGGTCGGGGCGGTCATGGCTGACGGTCGGCCGTGCCTCGGCCCAGGCGCGGTAGAACAGGCACAACAAGCGGTGATTGAATACGTCGAGAAAGCGCGTGAAGCTGGCGTCGCCGCTGTTGCGCTGGCGATCGCGGGCGTATTCGGTCAGGTGCAGCGGCAGCGGGCCGTTGGGCCCAGTGAGGCCGAAAAAGAACTGCTCGATGCGCGGCGCGGCGCCCTCGGCGTCGGTCTCGATGCTGGCCAGGGTCGAGGGGGCGAAGCCGCAGTCGGGTTTCTGCCCCAGGCGCAGCGGGTCGTCGTGCAAGCGCAGGGAATGGCCGATGCGCGGCCGGTCGCTGGCTTCGCACTCGATGCGCCGCAGCGCCTGGAAGAAGTCGTAGGCCCAGGGCTCGTCGGCCATCCGATCGATGCTGTGCAGCGGTTTCAGAGGTTCGGTCGACATCCGGGGTGCGCCTGCCATCGCATGATTTCGCCGCGCTCGGTGGTGCGCAGCACGGTTTCGGTGAAGCTGTTGATCGACACGTAACGGGCCAGGAAGCGCTCGAACACCGCACCCAGCAGGTACACGCCGGTGCCGCGGAAAGCGTTTTCGTCGAACTCCAGGCTGATCTCCAGGCCACGGCCAAACACGATCGGCCCCGGCATCGGCAACCGGCGGGTGCAGGGCGTGCTGCGCACCTGGCGCAGGCCTTCGATTTGCAACTGCAGCGCCGAATCGCCGGGGTCGCCGTACAGGCGCAGCAATTCGCGCAGCGCCGCGGCCCCCTGGCCCTGTTCGCTCAGCGACAGGTAGTTCAGCGATAGCTGGCTGATCAGCCGCCAGGCGCTGGCATCGTGCGCGCGGCTCGGCCGCGGCCGGCTTGGCCCGGCCAGGCAGCGCACGGCCAGCACCGGGGCGCTGTCTTCCAGGGTGAAATCGCTTTTGCCGGTCCCCACCGGCATCAGCAGCGGCAGGTCGCGGTTGGTGCACAGGGCGCTGAGGCCGAGCTGGCGCAAGTCGTGGCGATAGGGCGCCTGGTTGACATCCACCAGCGAGACGAAGGTTTCGCTGCCGATATAGGTCGAGCGGGGCCCGCGGCGCCGTTGCTGGCTGGACAGGCGACGCGGCTCGCGGCGGACGATGTAGTAGGCCTGCTCGCGGCCATAACGCAGCGGGTCGCGGATCGCATAGAACGGCTGGAACGGCTGCTCGGGGCCGCTGCCATGGCCGGTGACCTGGGTCAGGGAATGGATCTCGAAATCCAGCGGCCGGGTGCGGTCGGCGATCACCTGGTGCTCATGCACCCGCTCGCTCAGGTGAATGCGATCGGCGCGGCGTGGAAACAGGTTCACCGCCGGCGTGCAGAAGGGCACGAACTGGGCCGCCGACACCGTGCCTTCCAGGGTGCTGTCGAGGCGATCGAACAGCACCACCAACTCCAGTTCCTGGCTGCCGCAGCGCCGCACACCGGCGCTCAGTCCGGTGAAGTCGACGAACAGAAAACGATTGGGCAGGGCGAAATATTCCTGCAGCAGGCGATACCCCTGGAAGGCCCGGGGCACCACTGGCAGCACCGCGTCCTGATCGTCGAGGCCGCGGGGTTTGAGGCTCTCTACAGGCAAGCGCTCGGCCCAGTCGCCGTCGACGCTCTTGATAAACACGGCACAGGCATTGCCGAGCAACTGCTCGTACAGACGAAAAGGTTGCTCGTCGGCGCCATTGAGGTAGAGCGGCAGGCTGTCCAGCGCCAGGGCGTTGAACGGCAACCCGGCACCGCAGCGCAAGCGCAGGCGCAGCCCGGCCTTGGCCTTGGGTACGCTGGCGGCAAGGCGGCCGAGGGTCGCTGCCGGGTTGCCGAAGTATTCGGCATGGCCGACCTGCAACGGCCACAGTGTCACCGCATGGGCGCTGCGGTATTCGCAGGCGGTCTGCTCGCCATGGCCGAGCTGGCCGCGCAGGGCGGCCTGGCGTTCGACCGTGAAGCCGCTGGTCAGTGAGCCCTCGTTGGGGTCGGCGACCAGCTGGACCACCACCACCGAAGGCGTTGGCGCCAGGTAATGCGGGTAGGCGATTTCCAGCAGATTGTGGGTGAAGGTCGGGTATTCGGCGTCCAGCTTCAGGTGGACCCGCGCGCTCAGGTAGGCGAAGCCCTCCAGCAGGCGCTCGACATAGGGGTCGGCGCATTCGATGCCGGACAGGGTCAGGCGGCTGGCGATCTTGGGGAACTCCTGGGCGAACTCGGCGGCGCTCTCGCGGATATGCTGCAGCTCCTGGTTGTAATACTCGAGCATGCGCGGGTTCATTGGCGTCTCCTGGCGGGCTCGGCCGGCGTCACCTTGACGTGCCCGGTTTCCAGGTCGAGGGCGGTGCTGAGGAGCAAGCGCAGGGGCACCGGCTCGGCCCACAGATCGCCCTCGATCTCGAAGCTCAGGGCGTTGTGGCTCATGTCATTGCCGTCGAGTCGCGCGCGAACCTTCAACGAGCCTTTGAGGATGCGCGGCTCAAAGGTGGCGATGGTGTCGCTGAACAAGGCTTCGATGGCCTGTACATCGACACTCGAGGCGGTATGTCCGGCCAGGGGCGGCAAGCCGAAATTCAGCACCGAGTTGCCCGCCGGCATCTGCGCGGCCTGCTCCGGATCGAACAGCACGCAGGTGTTGAACAGCCAGGCCAGATCGCGCAGCACGCACGCTTTCAACTGGGTCAGCGACATGACGCGGCGCTCGGCGGCTTCTTTCGGGTTGTGCGGATCATCGTCGGTCAGGCGATCGAGCAACGAGGGTTGCAGGCGTTCTTGCAGGGTCAGCTCGGCCATCTTCAGTTATCCCTGTTGGCGCAGCCGAGGCTGCGCAGTTGATCCCGTAGGGCCCGCAAGGCGCCGCCCAACTGACCTGCACCCATCGGCTGTTCGGCGTTCATTGCCATCTCCTTTCGCAGGCTTCGAGCCGAGCCCTGGCGTGCGGTCAAACGTCGGGTTCGAACAGGCCGATAAACATTTTCTCATCCCACTGGAAAGGCGGGCAGGCCGTCACCCGGCTCACCGCCGACGAGGCTTCCAGACCCTGCCCGGTACTGCGTAGCCCCTGGATCTCGGTGCGGCAATCCTGGCTGGGCGAGGGCAGTTGCTCGCTGCTTTCCACCAATATCACCTGGCGTGTCCCCACCTGCTTGGTGCGCAGCATGCCGCTGGGGTCACGGTGGAACTGGCAAGGCCATTTCAGGCTCAGGTCGATGCCGGGTTGCTGCGGGACCAGCACGCGACAGTTGCCATTGCGCTCTTCCAGCAGCAGGTCCCGGGCCAGGAAGCGCGCCTGGGTGGCGCTATCGGCCGGGTTCTGCGCGCAGGCGGGCAAAATCAGACCCGCCAAGCCCGCGACCATAAGGCGAAACCGGCGCTGACTCATGACAGCTCCCAGAACCACACCTGGGCGGAGTGGTTGGCCGGGTCGTCGTAGGTCTTGGTGAAACCGCGGCTCCACAGGTCGATATGGTCGCCGGCCGCGCGACTCTCGCCACTGCGGGTAAAGCAATCCTTGAAAAAAATGATCCCGTTCTTCTCATTGAGCTGCAGCTTGGCCTTGGCCGCGTCGGTAAAGATGCTCGGCCGGCCCAGATGCTGGCGCCACAGCCAGTTCGCCAGCGACTCGGCACCGCGGGCGTGGCCGTGGCTGCAGCGCGGTTCCGAATAGGTGTGGCCATCCACGAGGATGCTTCTCTCGGCGTTGAGCGTAATGCTCATGCGGATCGCGCATTGATTCTCCCAACCGCCATCGCAAGGCTGGCTTTCCGTCGGGTAGTTGTTCCACAGATTGATGAACGCGGGTCTGGCCATCATCGAACCTCCTGTTGCGCCGTGGCCCCTGGTACAAAGCCGAGCACCCTGCGGCAGGGCTGCAGGGTGGCTGGCGTCACACCTTGACGTTTTGGCGGATATTCCAGCCGTACTTGACCGGGCCGCCGTCCTTGGAACCGTCCTGCTTCTGCGGTTGGTAGTCGACCAGCACCTGGCCGAAATTCAGCGCGATGTTTTCGGTCAGGCGATCCGCGCCGCCGCTGCCGCCGGTGCCGATCGAGGACACCAGGACCTCCTTAAGGGTGATGGTCAGGTACTCGACCGGATCGTCGCCGCCGGCCTTGCGCACCGTCAGCTTGGCCTCGTCGTAATGCTTGCCGCTGGAGCAGGCCATCATCAGGTTGGGGGAGGATTTATCCACCCACTTGGTCAACGTCAGGTCGTGGATATTGACCTTGCCGGCACCGCCGCCACCGCCCACATGCATGTTGCCGGACTGGGCCATGGCCCAACTCCAGGAAAGCACATCGATCTCCTCCTTGTGGTTCTTGTCCTGGGACTCGCCCTTGACGTCGCCGATCTTGATAAACATATCAACAGCCATCATGCCTCCTTGAGTGGTCTACACCACTGTGCTCCAGCGATTGGCCACGCTGTGTTGCAGTGCACCCGCCACCACGGCGAGTGCCACCGGGGATGGATCAAACCGCCTTGGCGGATGGAAGCTTGGATACCAGCCGCAGCGATACCGTGAGCCCTTCGAGTTGGTAGTGCGGGCGCAGGTAGAACTTCGAGCTGTAGTAACCGGGATTGCCCTCGACCTCCTCGACCACCACCTCTGCCGCGGCCAAGGGGTGCTGGGCCTTGGTGGTTTCGGTGGAGTGGGCCGGGTCGCCGTCCACGTAATTGAGAATCCAGTTCTGCAGCCAGCGCTGCATGTCGTCCTTTTCCTTGAACGAGCCGATCTTGTCGCGAACGATGCACTTCAGGTAATGGGCGAAGCGGCAGGTGGCGAACAGGTAGGGCAGGCGTGCCGCCAGGTTGGCGTTGGCGGTGGCGTCGGGGTCGTCATACTCGGCCGGCTTCTGCAGCGATTGCGCGCCGATGAAGGCGGCGAGGTCGGTGTTCTTCTTGTGCAGCAGCGGCATGAAGCCGTTCTTCGCAAGCTCCGCCTCGCGCCGGTCGGCGATGGCGATTTCGGTCGGGCACTTCATGTCCACGCCACCGTCGTCGGTCGGGAAGGTGTGCGTCGGCAGGTTCGGCACCTCGCCGCCGGACTCCACGCCGCGAATCCGCGAGCACCAGCCATAGAGCTTGAACGAGCGGTTGATGTTCACCGCCATGGCATAGGCCGAGTTGGCCCAGGTGTACTTGGAACTGTCGGCGCCGTTGGTTTCCTCTTCGAAGGCGAAGGCATCCACTGGGTCGGTCTTGGCGCCGTAGGGCAGGCGGGCGAGGAAACGCGGCATGGTCAGGCCGATGTAGCGCGAATCCTCGGAATCGCGCAGCGAACGCCAGGCCGCGTATTCCGGTGTGGTGAAGATCTTGGTCAGGTCGCGCGGGTTGGACAGCTCCTGCCAGGAGCCCATGCCCATCACGGTCGGCGAGGCCGCGCTGATGAAAGGCGCATGCATCGCCGCGCAGACCTTGGCCAGCTCGCCGAGCAGCTCGACGTCCGGCGACGACTGGTCGAAGTAGTAATCGCCCACCAGGCAGCCGAACGGCTCGCCGCCGAACTGGCCGTATTCCTCTTCGTACATTTTCTTGAAGATCGGGCTCTGGTCCCAGGCGGTGCCCTTGAACTTCTTCAGGGTCTTGTGCAGGTCGCCCTTGGCGATGCTCATCACGCGGATCTTCAGCTGCTCGTCGGTTTCCGTGTTGTTGACCAGGTAGTGCAGGCCGCGCCAGGCGCTTTCCAGTTGCTGGAAGTCGGCGTGATGCATGATCAGGTTGACCTGCGCGGTGAGCTTGGCATCGATCGCGGCGATGATCGATTCGATGGATTTGATCGCGTCGTTGGAGATCAGCTCGGTCTTGCTCAGGGCCTGTTCGGCCAAGGTGCGCACGGCGCTTTCCACCGCCTCGCGGGCGTGCTCGGTCTTGGGTTTGAACTCTTGCAGGAGCAGGGCGGCGAAGTCGCTCGGTTGTTCGATCGCGGCGTCTGCCTGGGCCTGCGGGTCTTTCATCAATTCGGCCATGGTCTGCGTCCTCTGTCAGGCTTGCGGCTCGGGTTCGGTCGGTTTCGGCGCACTGGCCAATGCCTGCAACAGCGCCGGGTCCTTGATCGCCTTCATGATCATGTCCTCGGCGCCGGTCTTGCCGTCCATGTAGGTCAGCAGATTGGCCAGCTGGGTGCGGGCTTCGAGCAGTTGGTTGAGGGCATCGACCTTGCGCGCCACCGCGGCGGGGCTGAAGTCGTCCATGCTCTCGAACGTGATGTCCAGGCTCAGGTTGCCTTCGCCGGTCAGGGCATTGGGCACGTTGAACGCCACCCGCGGTTTCATCGCCTTGAGCCGCGAGTCGAAGTTGTCGACGTCGATCTCCAGGAACTTGCGGTCGGCCACCGCCGGCAGCGGTTCGGCGGGCTTGCCGACAAGGTCGGCCATCACCCCCATGACGAAGGGCAATTGCACCTTCTTCTCCGCACCGTAAAGCTCCACGTCGTACTCGATCTGCACCCGGGGAGCACGGTTACGGGCGATGAATTTCTGGCTGCTGGTGTTAGCCATTTTTCCTCCTGCGCTGCCTAGGCGGCTGTGTTGGATGGGCGTCGGTTAAGCGTTTTCACTCGGACTGTTCCCCTTCAGGCCCGCGCAATTTTTCGAACTGGGAAAAACCGTCTGGAATCAGGTTGCTCACGATGGTGGCGAAATCCGCGCTGACCAGGCTCTTGGCGCGGCTCAAGAGCACGGGCACCGGGCTTGAGGGCTCGTGCCTGACGTAGTAACCGAGGATGCGGTCGAGGCTGCGCAGCACATCGTCACGGTTGCCGATCTCGCCGGCGATGCGCGGCGCGGCGGCGCTGGGGGCTGCGGACGTGGCTGCATCGACAGGCTCGCCGGCCTGCGCGACAGCGCTGGAAACGCCCGGCTGAGGGGCGTGCTCGGCGATGATTTGCACGGCATGCCGAAGCAGTTGCTTGATCGTGCCCAGGTCCGCGCCGTGGTTGGAGCCGACCCGTTCGTTGACCTCGCGCTCTATGGTCAACAGCGTGCCATGGGCATCGTTCAGGGCGGCGCGGCAGGCCTCGAGCTGTTCGCCCGCGCAGTCTTGAAAGGCCGCGCCGAGCTGTTCCGAACTGAGGCTTTCACTGGCGAAGCGCTGCAAGCCGGCGGCATTCAGCGCGGCCCGCAGGCCGACGTTGCCAAATGCCCGCGAGCTGATCAGCGGCATGCCCCAGAGCAGGCGAATGACTGGCTCGGCGTTGAGGCCGGCGAGGGCGTTGATCCGGAAAGTGGGGTCATTGTCATCTTCTGCATCCAGCTTGGGATGCAGGTCGTCCCAATACTGCGCGAGCAACTGCTGGATCAGCTGCAACCCTTGCACCAGGCCGGGCAAGCCTTGCAGGGCAATGGCGCTTTGCAGGAAGTAGTTGGCGATGCGCAGGTCTTTGCTGCGCGTGAACAGCTCGACGCAGAGGTCGCGGACCTGGCGCCATTCCGGCGGTGTGGCGGGTAGCACGGCATCGCCCATCTGCCGTTCGGGTTGGCCTTGCGCCGCGCGTTCAAGCTCGAGAAAGGCGGCGTCGTACTCGAGGTCGCCGCCACAGGGGGAGTCAGGGGAAATGGTTTCCAACAAGCGCTGTACATCCACCACGGACGTGATCTCCATATCGGCCCGGCAATCGGCGCCCGGTCAGGGCGAGCGCACGACAAAATCCCTTTCTGCGAATGCGTGTTCTATCCAGACCACTCTTTGGTCATTTCTGGATTCAATAATTGAACTGAAGTTTTAGCCCAGTTCAATTGTTGTCAAGAAACTCTCCGACCAGTGGAGGGAACCTTGTGGTGTTTGAAGATAGGTGGTGGGGGTGGTTCTTTTAGTTTCTTTTGTTATAGGGCTTATTTGAAAAAAGCGAATATAAGTGCAGGAACTTTGAGGGCGCGGAAATCTTTTAGGGGGCTATACTCGCTTTGCACTCGCTGGCATGCCCGAGCTGTTGTTATTGAGCAATACCGTACAAGGAGTTCTAATGCCGCTGCGTTTGACAATCACCAGTTATCACAAGCTGACTCCCGGCCAACGCGCGGAGTTCGAGCTTGATCGCGGTGAGCTGAAAATCGGTCGCAACCCCGAGAACGACTGGGTACTTCCAGACCCGGAGCGCCTGGTGTCCGGCCAGCATTGCGTCATTCAACTGCGTGATGGCACCTACTACCTGACCGACACCAGCACCAATGGCGTACAGCTGATGAATGCCGGCGTGCGCATGCACCGCGGCAACAGCGAACCCTTGCGCGACGGCGAACTGCTGCGCGTCGGCGAGTACGACATCCTGGTGCAGATCAACGGCGCGCCACAGATCGTCAGCGGCGCACCCGGGATGAGCGATCCCTTTACCGGCTTCGATGCGCTGATCAAGCGCCAGGCGCCGGGCGAGATGCCCGCCGCAGCGGCGGCGCCCCCCAGCAGGGTACAGATCCACGCGGGCGGTTCGCCCCTGGACACCAAGCCCGACCTGTTCGATTTTCTCGCGTCCCCGGCTGTCCCCCCTCCGGCGCTGGCCGACCACGTGCCGCCCGAACGCCATGATTTCCGCCCGCCCGAGCCACAACGCGCCAGCGCCCCCCCGGCCAGCGAAACCGGCGCGGCACCGGCGATTCCGGCGGATTGGGACCCCTTCACCGAGCTGGGTGCGGGCCCGGCGCCGGTGGCGCTGCCCCCTGTGCAAGCCCAGCCGCAACCATTGCCAGCGGCATCGGAGAATATTGTCAGCAGCGCACCCGAACCGGTCGTGCAACGGGCCGCGGTTGCGCCTGCGGCGCCGGCAATCGGGGGCGACAATGAACAGGTGCTGGAAGCCTTTCTCAGGGGCGCGGGGCTCGAGCACTTGCGTATCGACAGAGGCGAAACCCGCGCGCAAATGGAGGCCGTCGGCCGCAGCTACCGGCATATGGTCGAGGGGTTGATCGAGGTGCTGCGCGCCCGTGCCAGCCTCAAGGGTGAGTTCCGCATGGCCCAGACCATGATCCGCCCGGTGGAGAACAACCCCCTCAAATTCGCCCCCAATGTCGATGAGGCGCTGCTGTTATTGCTGCGTTCCGGCAACCAGGCCTTCATGCCGGCCGACCAGGCGATCAAGGAAAGCTTCGACGACCTGAAAGCGCATCAACTGGCCGTCATGGCGGGCGTACAAGCCTCGATCAAACACCTGCTCGAGCGTTTTCAGCCAGCGGTACTGGAAGCGCGTTTAAGTCAACCTTCGGCTATTGGCGCTTTGCTGCCCGGTAGACGTCAAGCGCAATACTGGGAGTTGTTCACGGAACTCTATGCGAGCATTTCCAGGGAGGCCGAAGATGATTTCGAGGATTTGTTCGGGCGTGAATTCAGTCGAGCCTATGAAGAACAAAATGCCAAGTTGCGAAAAGCCTGAGCGCCATCGGTTAGTTGAATAAAGGCTAATAGCCATTAAATAGTGAGTTGATCTTGTTCGGCTATCGGTAGTTTCGATTTGGAATAATAAGCGTCATGGAGGACGACATGCCAAAGTTCTTGTTGTTCGCAACAGCACTGCTGCTGACTGCCTGTAGTTCGAGTCCGCCGCCGCCCCCTACGCCTACTGTCGTTGTCATGCATATCCAGGCCGCTGCCGATCTGAATCTTTCGGCGGGCGGCCAGGCGACGCCGGTGCGGGTGCGCTTGTATGAGTTGAAAAACGGCGGAGCCTTCAGTCGCGCCGACTATTTCTCCCTGGTGAATGCCACCGGCGCGACCTTGTCCGCGGACCTGGTGGCGCAGGACGAATTGCTCATCCAGCCGGGTCAACGGCTGACCCTGGAGCGCACGCTCGACGAGCAGAGCCGTTTGCTCGGCCTGGTGGTGTCCTACCGTGAACTGGACAGCGCCGTGTGGCGCCAGGTGGTCAGTATCCCGAGCAATGAAACCACGCCATTGACGGTTTCCCTGACAGCCAGGGCGATCAGCGCGGCAGCCACGAAACCTGCGAATTAGTCCTGTCGAGGAAGCCAGCCCATGTCCTGGAATAACCGTGTGGTGTGGTCCGAAGGAATGTTTCTGCGGCCGCAGCATCTCCAGCAGCATGATCGCTACATGGAAGCCCTGATCGATGGCCGTTGCCGCCCGTTGAGCGCGGGGGGCTGGGGGTTCTCCGAGCTGCGCATCGACGAGTCCCTGCTCAGCCAGGGCAAGGTGGCGATTGTCAGCGCGCGCGGGGTGCTACCCGATGGCACGCCTTTCGACATTCCCGGCGACGATCTGCCGCCGCCGCCACTGAACGTGAACGACAACCTGCGCGATGCGCAGGTCTTCCTGGGCTTGCCGCTCAAGCGTGCCGGCAGTCGCGACACCGTGGGGGAGGGCGAGGCACCGGGCGGTGCGCGCTATATCAGCCAGGTGCGGGAAGTGCGCGATGACAACGCCGCCTTCGAGAGCCGCGCGTCGCTGGCGATCGGCGGCAAAGCCCTGCGCCTGCTGACCGAGCGCGACGGCCTCGGCGAATATGCCTGCCTCGGTTTGATCCGGGTCCTGGAAAAACGCGCGGACAATGCCGTGCAGCTGGACGACGACTATATCCCGCCGCTGCTCGATGTGGCCGCCTCCAGCGTGCTGGCGGCCTTTCGCAGCGAGCTGCAAGGGCTGTTGCACCAGCGCGGCGAGGCCCTGGCAGGCAGGGTGGTGGCCTCGGGGGCCGGCGGCGCCTCGGAGATCGCCGACTTTCTGCTGCTGCAACTGGTCAATCGCGCCGAGCCCCTGCTCAGCCACCTGGCCCGGTTGAGCCCCTTGCACCCGCAGGACTTCTATCGCGAGGCGGTCTGCCTGGCGGGGGAGTTCGCCACCTTTTCCGCCGCCGGGCGTCGCCCCAGCGACTACCCGGCCTATGCCCACGACGACCTGGCGAGCAGTTTCGCCCCGGTGATGCTGGATCTGCGGCAAGCCTTGTCGATGGTCATCGATACCCGCGCCACGCCGATTCCCATCGTCGAGAAATCCTACGGCGTGCATGTGGCGATGCTGGCCGACAAGAGCTTGCTGGAGATGGCCAGCTTCGTCCTGGTGGTGCGGGCCGAGGTACCGGCCGAAACCCTGCGCACGCATTTCCCCCAGCAGGCCAAGATCGGCTCGGTGGAACACATCCGCGACCTAGTCAACCTGCAGTTGCCGGGCATCGCCTTGCTGTCCATGCCCGTGGCGCCGCGGCAGATTCCCTATCACGCCGGCTCGAGCTATTTCGAACTGGACCGTGGCAGCGAGCACTGGAAACAGTTGGCCAACTCAGGGGGATTCGCCTTTCACATTGCCGGCCAGTTCCCGGGCCTGAACCTGGCCTTCTGGGCCATCCGAGGATAATTCGTCATGCACCCGATCGATGATCCCTTCGGCAGCTCTGGCGTAGGCGGCACTTCAGGCGGCGCCTCGCCGGGCGGCAACGACCATACCCTGATCATGCCGCGGCCCGGCGGGCGCTCCGTCGATGCCTCTGCCCCGAGGAAGGATGGCGCCAGCGCCGCCGATCCGCACATTGCGATGCCGGGCGCGCCGGTGGCGAGCAGCCTGGCCCAGGGCCTCAACCCGCTGGAGCGGGCGGCCGGCCCGATACTGGCGTTGCTGACCCGCTTGCGCAGCACTCTCGCTCACCCGCAACCGGCCAGCCTGCGCGCCCAGTTGCTGGCCTACTTGCGCCAGTTCGAGGAGCAGGCGCGCGCCGCCGGCGTCGCCCAGGATGAGGTGATGCTCAGCCGTTATGTGCTCTGCACCGCGCTGGACGAAGCGGTCCTCAGCACGCCCTGGGGCAGTACCAGCGACTGGGGCAAGCAGAGCCTGCTGATCACCCTGCACAACGAAGCCTGGGGCGGCGAAAAAGTCTTCCAGCTGCTCGAGCACTGTCTGCAGAACCCGCAGCAGCGCCTGCACATTCTCGAGCTGCTGTACCTCTGTATCTGCCTGGGCTTCGAGGGCCGCTACCGGGTCATGAATGACGGCCGCAGCCAGCTGGAGGCCTTGCGCGAACGCACCAGCGCGACCATTCGCAGCGTGCGCGGCGAATTCGAGCGCGAGCTGTCGCCGCATTGGCGGGGGCTCAGCGTGGTGCGCGATCGCTTGTCGCAATTCCTGCCGCCCTGGGTTGGCGTGGCCATTTGCCTGGCTGTGCTGTTGCTGCTGCTGTTCGGCTTGCGCCTGAAGCTGGCGGCCGACGCCGAGCCGGTGTTTCGCAATATCCACGCCCTGGGCGAGATCCCGGTGCAAACCATCGACCGTCCAGCGCAGCAGCCCAGGTTGATCGAACGCCCACGCCTGGCGCGCTTCCTAGCCGAGGACATCAAGGCCCAGCGCGTTGCCGTGGAGGATGCGCTGGATCGCTCGGTGGTGACCATTCGTGGCGACGAGTTGTTCGCCTCGGGCAGTGCGAGCATTTCCGAACAGTTGCAGCCCTTGCTGCTACGGGTCGCCGATGCCCTGCGCCAGGTCAAGGGCACGGTGCAGGTCACCGGGCACAGCGATAACCGACCGATCGCCACCTTGCGCTACCCCTCGAACTGGAAGCTGTCGCAGGATCGGGCGCAGCAAGTGATGGAGATCCTCGCCGCCCGCAGCGGGCAACCCCAGCGCTTCACCGCCGAAGGGCGCAGCGACGCGGAGCCTGTCGCCTCCAATGACAGCGCCGCCGGACGCGCCAGGAACAGGCGCGTAGAGATTACCGTGCTAGCGGAGGGCAACCAGTGAAGGCCTTTATCAATTTCCTGGTGCGCTGGGTGGTGCCGCTGCTCGGCCTGCTCGCCCTGAGCCTGGTGATCTGGTTCCTCGGTCCGCTGATCATCGTCGCTGCCTATGAACCCTTGGCCCCGGCGGCCGTACGCTGGGCGCTGATCGGCCTGTTGTTCCTGGCCTGGATCGGTGTGCGCGTATTGCGCATCGTCCAGGCCCGGCGCAACGCCGCCAAGGTCATGCAGGGCCTGGCGGCGGTGGCGCCGGATGCGGCCAGCGTCGCCACCGCCGAAGAGCTGGCGGCCCTCAAGCAACGGATGGACGAAGCGCTGCAATTGCTCAAGCGCAGCAAGCTCGGCGGTAACGAGCGGCGCAACCTTTACGAGCTGCCCTGGTACGTGATCATCGGTCCGCCGGGCTCGGGCAAGACCACCGCGCTGGTCAATTCCGGGATGCACTTTCCGCTGGCCGAACAGATGGGGAGCGGGGCGATCCGCGGCGTCGGCGGTACGCGCAACTGCGACTGGTGGTTCACCGACGAAGCGGTGCTGCTGGACACCGCCGGGCGCTACACCACCCAGGACAGCCATGCGGCGGTGGACAAGGCGGCCTGGCTGGGCTTTCTCGACCTGTTGAAGAACCAGCGCAAACGCCGGCCGATCGACGGCGTCTTCGTCGCCATCAGCCTGTCCGACCTGCTATTGGGCAGCGAGGCCGAGCGCAGCGCCCATGCCCGGGCCATCCGCACGCGGGTGCAGGAGCTGTATAGCCAGCTCGGTGTGCGTTTCCCGATCTACGTGATGCTCACCAAGTTCGACCTGGTGCCGGGGTTCATGGAGTTCTTCGACGCCCTGAGCAAGGAAGAGCGTGCCCAGGTCTGGGGCGTCACCTTTGCCCTGGACGATGGCAAGAGTCCCCAAGGCCCGCTGGCCCGTTTCGACGAGGAATTCACCGCTCTCGAGGCGCGTCTTACCGAGCGCTTGGTGGAGCGCCTGCAACAGGAGCGCGACCCCAACCGACGCGATCTGATCTACGGCTTCATCCAGCAGTTCGCGGCGTTGCGGCACAACCTGTCGTCCTTCCTCGAGGGGGTATTCAAGCCCAATCCCTATGAAGAGCGTGCGCTGTTGCGCGGGCTTTACTTCACCAGCGGCACCCAGGAAGGCAGCCCCATCGACCGTCTGATCGGCAGCATGGCGCAAAGCATGAACCTGGATCGCCAGCACCTGGCGCGCCAGACCGGCACCGGTCGCAGTTACTTCATCACCCGCTTGTTCCGCGATGTCGCCTTCGGCGAGCGCGGCCTGGTCGGCAGCAACCCCAAGGTCGAGCGCCGGCATCGCTGGATCAATCGTGGCGTACTCGCCGCCAGTGCCGTGGTCTTGCTTGCGGTGACGGCCATCTGGGTCGCCAGCTACCGCGCCAATCAGGCCTATATCGCCGAGGTGGACGCGCGCCTGGCGCCGCTCAAGGGGCAGGTCGAATCGCTCAGCCCGGCGCAGCGCGAGGTATTGGCCGTGCTGCCGCTGCTCAACGCCGTTCGCCATGTCGCCGACAATTCGCTGTCCTGGGCCGAAGGCTATGGCCTGTTCCAGGGCGACATGCTCGGCGCCGAAGCCACCAGCGTGTACCGCAAGCTGCTGATCGCGGTGCTGGCGCCGCGTCTGCTGACGCGCATCGAGGAACAGCTGCGCAGCGGCGGCAACACCGAGTTTCTCTACGAAGGCCTCAAGGTCTACCTGATGCTGGCCAGCGCCGAGCACTATGACGCCGATGCCATCAAGACCTGGATCAACCTCGACTGGGACCGCAGTCTGCCGCGCGACCTGGCCCCGGAACAGCGGCTGGCCCTGGCCGAGCATCTCAATGCACTGTTCGCCCACAAGCCACCACCGGCACGGCTGGATGAGGATCTGCTGGCCGACCTGCGTCGGCAGTTGCAACAGATGTCCGTGGCGCAGCGGGTCTACAGCCGGGTGAAGCGCCAGAAGCTGCCCGAGGGCGTAGCGGATTTTCGCCTCAGCGAAGCGGCCGGGCGCGACGCCGCCCTGGTGTTCACGCGCAAGAGCGGCAAGCCGCTGAGCGATCCGTTATCCGGTTTCTATACCTACCGCGGCTACCGCCAGGCGTTCATGGTCGCCAGTCTCAGCCAGTCCGGCGCCCTGGCCGAGGAGCAATGGGTACTCGGCCGGCCGCTGAACGACAACCAGGATGTCGCCAGCCTGGCCTTGGAAGTTCGGGCCCTGTACTTCCAGGATTTCCTCAACCAATGGGAAACACTGCTCGGCGATCTCGACTTCGTCTCGGTCAACAGCATCGCCCAGGCCGCCGATGTGCTGCGGGTGCTCTCCGGGCCAAACTCGCCACTGAAGAAACTGCTCGCGGCAGTGGCCAAGGAAACCAACCTGCAACAAGAGGATCGCCTGCTGGCCGAGAAGCTCAAGGCCGCCGACGGCACCGTGGACAAACTCAAGCAGCAGCTCGGCTCGCTGGTCGGCCAATCGGCCCAGGAAGATTCGTCGGCAGCCTCGCAGGTCGATCCTATTACCGCGCGCTTCGCCGAGCTCAATAGCCTGCTGGCCACCAGCGGGGAGGGGCCCGCGCCGATCGACGATCTGCTGGCCCAGCTCAACGAGCTCTATGTGCAGGTCAGCGCCATGAGCGGCGCCAGCGGCGAGGCCTTGCTGGGCGAGGCGAAGAACCAGGCGGTGGCCACGGCATCGCGGGTCAAGCTCGGCGCCGAACGTCAGCCGCCACTGGTGCAGAAGCTGGTCAACTCGGTGGTCAACGCCACCACCAGCAGCATGATGGGCGGCATCCGCACCCAGCTGAACGCGGCCTGGATCAGTGAGGTGGTGAATGTCTACCGCCAGTCCCTGGCTGGCCGTTACCCCATGGTCAACTCCAGTTCGCGGGAGGCGACCCTGGAGGACTTCGGCAACTTCTTCGGCGTGGGCGGGGTGATGGACAACTACTTTCGCAAGTACCTGCAACCCTACGTCAACACCTCGACCAGCAGCTGGCGCTGGCAGCCGGGCGCAGCGGAAAAACTCGGCATAGGCCCGGGCGTGCTGCAAACCTTCCAACGCGCCGCGGCCATTCGCGATGCCTACTTCCGCGCCGGAGGCACCCGGCCGACGGTTCGCTTCGAGCTCAAGCCCGTGGCCATGGACGCCTCCATCAGCCAGTTCCTGCTCGACCTGGACGGCCAGCAGCTCAGCTACGACCATGGCCCCAGCCGTCCGATGGCGATGCAATGGCCCAGCCCCAACAGCCTGGGGGTGGTGCGCCTGTCCGTCACGCCGCCCACCAGCGCCGGTCGTTCGGGGCTGACCCTGGAAGGGCCCTGGGCCTGGTTTCGCCTGCTGGAACAGTCCGACCTGACCCAGGGCAACGCCCCGGACCGCTTCACCCTGCGCATGCGCGTCGACAGCTCCAGCATCTCCTGCGAGCTGCGCGCCAGCAGTGCGTTCAACCCATTCAAGGGCCGGCTGCTGTCCGGCTTCAGCCTGCCGGAGCGCTTGTGAGCAGCCCCGGTTTCTACGGCAAGTTGGCCGGCCGCGGGGACTTCATCCACCGCGGCCTGTCGCCGAGCTTTATCGAGCGCTGGGATGCCTGGCTCTCCGCCGGCATGGCCACCAGCCAGGCGGCGCTGGGGGCGGCCTGGCTGGATGCCTACCTGGTCAGCCCGCTGTGGCGCTTTGCCGTGGCGCCGGGCCTGCTCGGCAGCGAGGCGGTGGTGGGGGTAATGATGCCCAGCGTCGACCGGGTCGGGCGCTACTTCCCGCTGACCATCGCGCTGCAGCTGGAGGCCGAGACCGACCTGGGCGCGCTGGTGGCCGGCCCGGATGACTGGTTCGAGGCGGCCGAGGCCCTGTTGCTCTCGACCCTGGAGCCCGAGGCCGATGTCGAGGCCTTCGAGGCCGCGGTGCCGGCCCTCGGTAGCCCGGTCTGTAGCGCGCAGGTGCTGCGCATGCCGGCGCTGGAGGGGCAGATGCGCTTCGCCGCCACGACTGCGGCGGCGCGCGGGGCGGTGCTGATGCAGCACGCCTGCGAGGGCGCGAGCCTCTGGTGGGGCAAGGGCTCCGGACGGGTCGCCGCCGGCCTGCTGCGCTGCCAGGGGTTGCCGGCGGCGCAGGATTTCAGCGGTTTTCTGCTGGGCGAGGGTGGCTGCGCGTCGCTTGCGCAAACCGTGCAGTTCGATTTCGGGAGCTGATTTTAAGAGCTGATTTTGGAAGCTAGGGACATTTCGGGAGCCAAGGCATGTCGTCAGCCGTAACGCGTTACGAATCCGCCAGCCACAGCCACGTCGGCATGGTGCGTCAGGTCAACGAGGATGCCTGTCTGGATGCCGTGCAAGCCGGCCTCTGGGCGGTGGCCGACGGCATGGGCGGGTATGCGGCGGGCGATTTCGTCAGCAGCCTGATCGTCGACACGCTGCGCGCCATCCCGCCCGAGCCCGCCTTGCCGGCCTATGTCCAGGCATTGCGGGCGGGGCTGGAGCAGGCCAACGCGGCGGTTCGCCAGGAAACCGCGCAGCGCGGCGTCGGCATCATGGGCAGCACCCTGGTGCTGCTGGCCGCCCGAGGTGACAAGGCCACCTGCCTGTGGGCCGGCGACAGCCGCCTGTATCGCCTGCGCGAGGGCCAGCTGGAGGTCATCAGCCATGACCACAGTTATGTCCAGGAGTTGCTGGACAGCAGGCTGCTCAGCGAGGACGAGGCGCGCGAGCACCCCATGTCCAACATCGTCACCCGCGCCGTGGGCACCCAGGACCGGCTGGAACTCTCGGCGGTGGACCTGGATGTGCGTCCCGGCGACAGCTTCCTGCTGTGCAGCGACGGGCTGACCAAGACCGTCGAGGACCATGAACTGCGCGATGTGCTGGGCAACGCGAGCCCCTATGAGGTGGTCCGCAGCCTGGTGCACCTGGGGCTGACCCGGGGCGCTCCCGACAACATCACGGCGGTAGTCGTCAATGCCCACTGAAAACGCATCAGCTGAAGAACGTTCGAGTCTGGACATGGACATTCCCGGCTATGCGATCGAGCGCGAGCTGGGCGAGGGCGCCATGGCCACGGTCTACCTGGCGACCCAGCGCTCGCTGGAGCGCAAGGTGGCGCTCAAGGTCATGGCCGCCGCACTGGCCGCCGACCGCAGCTTCTGTGAGCGCTTCCTGCGCGAGGGCAAGACCCTGGCGCGGCTCTCCCACCCGCACACAGTGACCATCTACGACATCGGCAATGTCGGCCACTTCTACTACATGGCCATGGAGTACCTGCCGAACGGGACGCTCAAGGAGCGGATTGCCGAGGGGCTCAGCCCGCAGCAGGGCCTGGTCTACCTGCGCCAGATCGCCCTGGCCCTGGGGTATGCCCATGCCCAGGGCCTGGTGCACCGGGACGTCAAGCCGGCCAATATCCTGTTCCGCGCCAACGGTTCGGCGGTGCTCTCGGACTTCGGCATCGCCAAGTCCCTGGAGGACCACACCCAGTTCACCCAGGCCGGTTTCGCCGTGGGCACACCCAGCTACATGAGCCCCGAACAGGCCCGCGGCCAGCAGATCGACGGGCGCACCGACCTCTACGCCCTGGGGGTGGTGCTCTACGAGATACTCACCGGCAAGCTGCCCTATATCGGCAGCGACTCGCTGTCCACGGCCCTGGCCCACTTGACCGAGCCGCTGCCCGAACTGCCCATCGCCCACGGCCGTTACCAGGGGATCCTGCGCAAGCTGCTGGCCAAGGACCCGGCCGAGCGCTTTGCCGATGCCGATGCCCTTATCGCCGCGCTGGACAACCTGCCGCCCGCCGGGGCGGCCGAGGCCGAGGCGACACAGTTGCGCCCATTGCCGTTGCCGCTCACCGCAACGGCCGCCGGCCAATCCGCGACGACCGACCTGGGCGGGCTGGCGCCGGTTTCCCTCGACATGCCGCCGCTCGCTGCGCCAAAGCCCGCACCCGAGCACGCACCCGAGCCAGCCGCCACGGCCACAGCCACCCGGGCCGCAAGCCTCGGCGCAGAGCCGCCGGCCGGGTCGCGCGGGCCGTTGTGGGCGCTGCTCGGTGTGGTCGTGGCCGGGGTACTGGCCCTGGCTGGCGGGGGCTACTGGTGGCTGCGCTCGACGCCGCCGGTGGAACCGCAAAACGACCAGGTCGAGGCGCAAAAAACGCCGGCTGGCGATGCGCAGGACTCGCCCGCCAAGACGGCCAGCGCAGTGCAACCGCCGCTGGCGACGAACGCCGATGGCGGCGACCGCCCGCTGCTGATGCCGGGCAAGAAAACCCTGTTCCAGCGGGTGCTGAGCAAGCCCGGCGCGCAGGTGTCCGGCCAGCCCGGGGCGGCGCCCAGCGGTGCCGCGCTGCCGGCGTTCTCGGTGCTGTATGTCTATCAGCGCAAGGCGGTGGCCGGTGGCAACTGGCTGGAGGTCGGCGCCGCCAGCGATGGCCAGCGCGATGGCTGGTTGCCGGCCGAGCAGGTCAGCGACTGGAAGCAGAGCCTGGTGCTGAAGTTCACCGAGCGCTCCGGTCGTTCGCCGGTCATGTTCCTGCGCGAGCAGAGCAGCCTCGAACGGTTCCTGGCTGACACGGCGCAGGCCCGCGCGGCCCTGCACAAGGCGCAGAACGAAGGCAGCGTGGACCCGCAGATCGTCGCGCTGGAGCCTGTGGCCAGCGCCATTCCCCAGGACCAGTTCTACCTGCTGCCGATTTTCCAGGCCCGAGAGAGCTTCGATGCCAACGGCCAGCCGGTGCAACTGCTCAACGTGGCCTCCATCGACCCCGGCAATACGCCCCAGGGCAAGGCCGAGGGGGTGGCCAAGGCCGGCAGCGATGCCTTCCGCACGGCGATAGTGCTGGTGGTCGACACCTCGGTGTCGATGCAGCCCTACATCGATCGGGTGCGCCAGGTGGTGCAGGCGTTGCACCGGCAGATCGCCGACCGTGGCGACCTGGACAGCGTCAGCTTCGGCCTGGTGGGGTTTCGCAGCAATGTCGAGAAGACCCCAGGCCTGGAATATGTGGCGCAAACCCTGGTGAGCCTGGAGGAGGGCCGCGATCCACAGCGCTTCCTCGAGCTGGCTGGCCAGGTCAAGGCCGCCCAGGTGTCCAGCCACGCCTTCAATGAGGATGCCTTCGCCGGTGTGATGGAGGCGGTCGAGGGCATGGACTGGAGTCCCTATGCCGGGCGGCTGATCCTGCTGGTCACCGACGCAGGCGCCCTGCGCAAGAACGATCCGCTGGGGCGCACCCAGATGAACGAAGCCGAGGTGCGCGAAGCCGCCCTCAGCAAACAGATCAAGATCTATGCGCTGCACTTGCGCACCGAGGCCGGCCGGAAAAACCACGGCTTCGCCGAGCAGCAGTACCGCAGCCTGACGGCCGACGCCAACCCGCAGATCGGCGACCTGTACATTCCGGTGGCGGGCGGCGATGTCGCTCGCTTCGGCGACACGGTCGCCGAGATCGGCTCGGTATTCGCCGACCGGGTGCATCAGGCGCGCAACAACCCGCTGCCGAGCCTGCCGTCGCTACAAGGGACACCGAGCGTCGCGAGCAAGGCCACGGCCATCGGCTACGCCATGCAAATGGACTTTCTCGGTCGCCAGTCAGCGGTCCGTGCGCCGCAGCTGATCACCGCCTGGACCTCCGACCACGACCTGACCAACCCCTCGCTGCCGGCGTTCCAGGTCTGCGTGCTGCTGACCAAGCTGCAGCTCAACGACCTGCAGCAGTCGCTGAAACTGATCGTCGATGCGGCCCGCCGTACCCAGACCTCGCCCAAGGATTTCTTCCAGGAAATCGCCAGCGCCAGCGCCCACATGAGCCGCGACCCGACACGGTTGAAGCAGGGCGGCAACCTGGTCGAAGGCGGGATCCTCGGCGAGTACCTGGACGGCCTGCCGTATCGCAGCAAATCGCTGACCATGACCCAGGACCTCTGGCTGTCCCTGAGCGTGGCCGAGCAGCAGGACTTCATCGACGAACTGGAGTCGAAGATCCGCCTGTACGAGACCTTCCACAACGACATTGCCAACTGGGTCCGCTTCGGCGAGGCCCAGCCGGGCGATGCGCTGTACCGCGTGCCCCTGGCGACGCTGCCCTGATGCTCAAGCTCAGGGATATCCGCAAGACCCGCGGCGAGGGACCACAGCGCTACAGCCTGGTGGTGCCCCAGCTCGACCTGCGCCCGGGCCAGCGCCTGGCCCTGGTCGGCCCCAGCGGCAGCGGCAAGAGCACCCTGCTGGACCTGCTGGCCCTGGTGCTGTCGCCGGACCCAGGCGGCGTCTTCGAATGCCGCGCCGACGACCGTACGCTGGATGTCGCCGGGCTCTGGCGCAGCGGCCGCCAGGATGTGCTGGCCGGGCTGCGCAGCCGGGTCATGGGCTATGTGCTGCAGACGGGCGGGTTGCTGGGGTTTCTCGACGTGCAGCGCAACATCGGGTTGTCGCGGGCGCTGCTCGGCCTGCCGGCCGATGCCACGATCTGGCGCCTGGCCGAGCAGCTGGAAATCGCCGACCAGTTGCACAAGCTGCCGGCGGCACTCTCCGTGGGCCAGCGCCAGCGGGTCAGCATCGCCCGGGCCCTGGCCCATGGGCCGAGCATCGTGCTGGCGGACGAACCCACCGCCTCGCTGGACCCGCTGAATGCCGAACGGGTCATGCAACTGCTGGTGGCCCAGGCCGAGGAGCGCGGTGTGTGCATCCTGGTCGCCACCCATGACGAGGCGCTGGCCCGGCGCGCCGGGCTGCAGCTGTATCCCTTGCAGGTGCAGCGCGGCGCGGATGGCGGGGTCACTGCGACCCTGGCGGGAGGTGGCTGATGCGGCTTGCCCTGATGGCCCTGCTGGCCTGGCACGACTACCGCGCCGAGGTGCGCCTGTCGGCTTGCGCGGTCCTGGCCTTGGTCGCCGTGCTCGCGCCCTTGCTGGTGCTGTTCGGCCTCAAGTTCGGCCTGGTCACCACCCTGACCGAACGCCTGGAGCGCGACCCCGCCGTGCGCGAAGTGGTGCCCATGGGCGGCGGGCGCTTCAGCGCTCAGGCCATCGCCGAGCTGGCCGCGCGTCCCGAGGTCGCCTTCGTCGTGCCGCGTACCCGACAGATCGCCGCGACTGCCGACCTCTACCCGGACTCGGCCGGCCAGGCCCTGACGGTCGAGATGATCCCCACCGCCGCGGGCGACCCGCTGGTGGCGCCCGGGCAACTGCTCCAGGCGCCGGACCAGGTACTGCTCAGCCAGCGGGCGGCGGAGAAACTCGGGGTCCAGGGCGGCGACGTGCTGAGCGCCGCGTTCGGCCGTCAGGTAGCCGGGCGCCAGGAATACCAGCGCACCCGCCTGCGGGTGCAGGGGGTCTTGCCACTCGCGGCCTTCCCGCGCGATGCGCTGTTCGCGCCCCTGGCCCTGCTGGAGGCCGCCGAAGACTACCGCGACGGCCAGGCCTGGCCTGGGTATGAGCCACAGCTGAACACGGCGCGGGTGTATCCGGGGTTCCGTCTCTACGCCGCGGACCTGGACGGCGTGGAGCGCCTGCGCCGGTATTTCGCCGAGCGCCAGTTGGAGGTCGCGACCCAGGCCGGCATCATCGCCCAGGTGCGCTCGCTCAGCCATAATCTGACCCTGGTGTTCTGGATCATCGCCAGCCTGGCCCTGGCCGGGGCCTTCGCGGCGATGACCGCCAGCGCCCTGGCCGCCGTCGAGCGCAAGCGCAGGGCCTTGTCGGTGTTGCGCCTGCTGGGTTTTTCGACCGGCGCCCTGATCGCCTTCGTCGTACTGCAGGCGCTGTACACCGGGGTGTTCGGCCTGCTGCTGGCCTGGGGCTTGTACGGCATGGCCGAAACCGGGCTGAACCGGCTGTTCGCACCGGCGGTGGGGGAGTACGCCTGCCGGCTGTTGCCGGTCCACTACCTGCTGGCCCTGCTGCTGACGCTGCTCTGCTGCCTGCTGGCGGCGGCCTCCGGTGGCTGGCGCGCGGCGCGGATCGAAGCCTCGGAAGGACTGCGCGATGTGTAACTGGCCGAGGGTTCCAGTTTGGTTGAAGGCTTCAGTTTGGCTGAGGGCTCTGGTCATGCTGGCGCTGGCCGGCACAGTGCAGGCGCAGGACGCCCCGGCGGATAACCCGAAACCGCTGCCCGATGACCTCAGCCTGCCGCTGCCCTGCGACGGTGAATTGGTGTTCCGCTACGTCTATGTCCTCGCCAAGGGCACCCTGGACGACCGCGAGGTCAATCTCGGCTACCCCTTCAGCGATGACGATCCGGGCTACCGGCAATCCTTTATCTCCGGTTACCGGCGCGACTACATCAACGGTCAGTTCGTCCTCGACGACCTGCCGGCCGACTGGCAAGCCAGAATCGCCCCGGCCCTGCCCAAGAGCGGGGCCGACAGCCTGCTCAAGCCGATGTTCTATTTCGTCGGCAAGTACGAGGTCACCGAGCGCCAATACGCCCTGGTCATGGCCCAGGAGGCGGCCTTGGCGGGGCAGGGCGAGGCGCCGGCCTGCGCGCCCATGAACGACATGTCCGCGCGCTTGCCCAAGGTCAAGCTGTCGCGCCTCGAGGCCGAGCGTTTTGCCGCGGTGTACAGCGCCTGGTTGCTCAAGTACCACCGCGACCGCTTGCCGGTCAGCGGCCGCGGCAAAGCGGCCGAGGACGGCGGCATGGGCTTTGTCCGCCTGCCTACCGAAGTGGAGTGGGAATTCGCCGCCCGCGGTGGCCAGGCGGTCAGTCGCCAGGCGTTGGAGGCGCGGTTGTTTCCGCGCAAGGTGCAAGGCAGCGACAGCGATGGCCCGCTAGGGGACTGGGCAGTGTTCAGCCAGGTCGCCGGAGGCACGGGGCAGGGCGCGCGGCTGTTGCCGATCGGGCTGAAAAACCCCAATCCATTGGGACTGTTCGACGTGATCGGCAATGCCGCGGAGATGGTCCAGGAGTCCTTCCAACTGGTCCACGCCGGCCGCCGCCAGGGCAGTTACGGCGGCTTCGTGGTCAAGGGTGGCAACTACCTGGAAGGCGAGCTGACGCTGTTCACCGGCATGCGCCGGGAGTACCCGCTGTTTGCCGCCGACGGCAGCGAACAGCGCAACGCCACCACCGGTTTCCGGGTGGCCCTGGGCGCGTTGTCGGCACCGCGCTCCCGCTACGAGGAACTGTTCGAGCAGTGGCAGCAGGAAGGCCGCCTGGCAGGCCTGACCGATGAAATCGAGGCTGCCGAAGATCCGACCCAATTACTGGACAGTCTCATCGCCAGCAGCACCGACCCGAATTTGCAGGCCCGCCTGGCACGGGTGAACGAAGAGCTCAAGCGCAATGTGTCGCTGATCGCCCGGCAGCGCGAGGAGGCCGCCGGCAACCTGATCCAGTCGGCGGCCCTGGTGGCCGAGACCGTCAACAACTACAACATTCGCCTGACCAACCTGAAGAAGGATCGCGATCAGGCGCGGGCCGCCCAGGACGAAGCCACCGCCAAGCTCTATGAAACGGCTATCGCCAATGGGCGCAGTGCGCTCGAGGGGGCCCTGGCGATCTACATCGACAACCTGGCGAACGGAACGCGCTACACCGACGCGGTGATCCAGGCGCAGTTCCAGCGGACCCGGGAAGAGCTCAATCACAAGCCGGTACTGGGAAAAAGCCTGGTCGCCCGGGCCACACTTTTCGTCAGGCACGTGGGCCAGTTTCGCCAGCAGCGCCGAGCCGATCCGGAGACGATCCTGAAGGAGCTTCTTGGACCCTGAGCAGGGTGTCGGAACGGCCGTCGGTGGCGGCGAAGACCAGCTAGGCTGGATGTAGCGTCAGCAGGCTTCGCTCACGTCGGACAGCACTCGCTTTGCGCAGAAGCCGAAACGGAATTGATACGCACAAAAAGGAGAGACATGACCATGGACACTTCACTCAAGAACTGCGCTTCGATCCTTGCTCGTACCCTGCCGTTGCCTACCGCGGTCTGCTGCGCCCTGCTGCTGGGCGGATGCGCGGGCTTCGGCTCTCCAAGCTCGAAGGTCGCGGCCCAGACCAAGGTCGAGTACTACCCGCAATGCTATGAGCCGGTCAGCCAGCTGCGCAGTTCCGACAAGTCGATGACCCAGTCGGTGGCCACCGGCGCCGTTGCCGGTGGCCTGCTCGGCGGCCTGACCGGGGCCCTGGTCGGCAATAGCAGCGATGCCGGCCGCAATGCACTGATAGGCGCCGCCGCCGGGGCCCTGGTCGGCGGCGCGACCGGCTACTACAGCGAACGCCAGAAGCAGATCAGCGACGACCGTGCGCGCATTGCTTCCTACGCCAGCGACATCGACCACAGTACCGGCGAAATCGACCGCAGCATCAGCTACACCCGTACCGCGCAGAACTGCTACCAGCGTGAATTCACCTCACTGCTCAATGCGCGCAAGACGAAGAAGATCAGCGACAGCGAAGGGCGCCTGCGGCTGGCCGAGATCGTCAGCGGCCTGAAGGAAACCAATGCGCTGATGGCCGCCGCGGACGGGCGTGCGGGCGAGAGCATTGATGTCTATACCCAAGCCTATGAGAAAGACCTGCAGACGGTCGGTGTGCAACGCCAGGACGTCGCTCAGGTGGCCGCCGTGAAGCCTCCGGCCGCCACCGATAAGAAGGCGTCGACCAACAAGAAGGCCAACGTCAAGCCGACGACGAAGAAGAATGTGCCCAAAGAAGCCGTCACCACCGAGCGCACCTTGCAGCAAGCCACGGCCAAGCGTGAGGAAGGCCAGAAAATTGCTGCCCGTGGCCAGACCATGGTCAACGACGTGTGCAGCAACCCCGACATGGGTGACTGGGCACCGCCTGCTTGCTCGAAAGCCTGAGGCGAGAAAGGCGAGCGGGATCCTGTCTATGGCCATCACCGGCAGGTATCTGGCTCGTCACCTTGATCGCCCGGTCGAAGACTCTGGCAAGGAGGGGGTGGGCCTCTTTCCAGGGTTTGGGTGAGCCGATTGGAAGTTCAATCTTTTTGACGACGACGTCCTTGATGTCCGGCGCGGCCAGTCCAGCAATGAATTTCTGGAGGTCGACGGGTTTGGGGGGAGAGGTGCCGTCTTCTGGATTGGGCGGCGGGCCACATCACGTCGTCGGGCGGTGGTGTTTTTGTATTTTGTGTTAATTAGAAACAATCGTGGTAAGCTGGCCGGCGGATGATTGGAGCGCTCCGACAAAGCCTCGATCAGTCATCGGGTGTCAGGGGTGCGCTCTATATCCCCTCATCTGGCATGACGTCCTGTTGAGTCTTGAGACGACCTACTTCGTTCAGGTGCTTCCAGAGAAATTGCGCGGCTTCTTCGCGCCGATCGGATTCGATGAGGTCGAGCAAATGGATGTGTTCCTGGCATTGCGCCATAAGACGGGTGCGATCGACGTTGGCCTTGTAGCCGATGAAGCGCCTGAGCTGATTTTGCTGGCGTATGGCATCGATGAAAAAGACATTGCCGGAGCACTGCACGATCATTTCGTGAAACTGGGCGCCCACCTGGAACAGCTGGGCACGGGACAAGGTCTGGATATCCCCGTCGAGCATGGCCTGCTGTTGCTGCCTGGCCTGGGCGAACGCGGCGTGATCGACCTGATAACCAGGCTCGAGCAGGGCAGCCGGTTCGATGGCCATGCGGAAGCGGTAGCTCTGGATGTGCGCCTGGGCGTTATGCACGAAGTCCTTCAGACCCCATCCTTGCCCCGGCTTGCGTTCCACCATGGCTTCGCTGGCCAGCCTGTTCAAGACCTTGAGCAACTGCCCGCGCGGTACTTCGTAACGGCGCAGCAGTTGGGCCTCGAAAAAGTGCTCAGGAATTTCACCGCCAAGAATGTCGTCGACCACGCGAAGGTAAAAGTCTTCGAAAGGATCGCTGGCGAGCGGGAAGGCCGTTTCCTGAATCTGCCCGGCGTCTTGTTTCAGAAAGTAGCCGCGGTTGGGTTCCTGGATGGCGAGGTCCCATTCAGCGAGCAAGGCAAACACTCGCCGGACCGGCGAGCGCGAAACACCCAGCGCTTGAGCAAACGTCTGCTCGCGCAACGGCTCACCGGCTTTCATCGAGCGCGCGCGAATCATCTCGATAACGCGGGGGGCCAACTGCAAGGCGAGGTCTTTCTTGATCACAGGCTCTCTCTCGGATGATTGACGTCAGCCCGTTTCCGCTGGGGCGGGTGCCCCCACCGGACTGGAGTTGGAAAATACCATACGAAGGTGTGGGGATCCGCGCAAATTGACCACGCCCGACAGTGCAGTGCTGGAGATGCGCAGGATGCTCCAGGCTGATGATTTCATTTCTTCCCAGGACGGATGTTTACCCCATGCTCAAGTTCAATGCTCATCTCGGTTTCCAGTTCAATGAATGGCCTTTTCTGCAGCGCATCGAGGCTGCCGCCGCCGCTGGTTTTCGGGCGGTGGAGTTCCCGTCGCCCTATGAGTTCGACGCCAGTCTCCTGGCCGACCACCTGGCTCAGCACAGCCTGTCGTTGATTCAGTTCGCGGCACCGGCCGGGGTTACCAAAGGCATCGCTGCCTTGCAGGGCAAGGAAGAAGAGTTTCGCGACGGCTTGCGCCAGGCTGTGAGCTACGCCAAGGCGCTGGCGTGTTCGGATGTCCACATCATGTCAGGAGTGACGACACAGGATGAGGCGGCGCTTACCTTCGGGAGCAACCTGGAGTACGCAGTCAAATACTTCGAAGACCAGGGGTTGCGGCCGCTGATCGAAGTGATCAGTGCGCAGGCGATGCCGGACTACTACATGTCTGACTTCAACAAGGCGCATCAGGTGCTGGAGAGCTTTGCGAGTGTCGGGCTGATTCTCGATCTTTACCATGCCCAGCTTCTGACTGGAGATGCAGCCGGGGTTCTGGCCCGGTTTTATGACAGGACCGTCCATGTGCAAATTGCCGACTGCCCGGGCCGTCACGAGCCGGGAACGGGGAGCATGGACTTTGCTGCCTTGTTCGCGGCGCTGGAGCAGCGTGGCTACCGAGGATGGATCGGCTGTGAATACCGCCCCTCCGGCGCTACTGTTGCGAGCCTTGACTGGATCAAGCAGCTAAGTGCCTAGGTTCTGTGCGAGACCCTTTGAAAAGCTGAATGGGCAGAGATGGCGGCGATTCTACCCATTCAGCTTTTCAATCGCCGCCATCAAAGGCAGAAGCCCCAGGTAGCTGCAGTGGTTATATCTACTGGGGTGAAATGTCTGTCACAACATCCTGACGTGCGTAACCGGCAACCCTGACGAAATCCGACAGATGCCAGATATCGCCGTTAGCGGCCCAGGTCCCATCCACCACGTCGTTTATCACGATGGAGGTCATCAGCACACGAGGATCGTCCGCGCTCAGGCAACCGGCAATTGCCTTATGCAGTACTGCGGCGTAGTGAGCCCGGCGCCCGGCATTCAATTCTCCGGCAGGAGCCAGTACCTGTATGTGGCAGGGTATGAATTGGTCGAAGTCGCTACGCCCACCACACATCCAGCGTGAATCAGCAACCTCATCGAGCATGACCCAACACAGAAGCCGCTGACGAGGATCATTGCCGAGCCCGGTGGCTTCTGCTGCTGCGCAGTCAACAGCTGCCAGAAGTTGTTGAATGGTGCCTTCGCTCAGCACATTGGCGGGCAGTTTAATCGTGATGTTTGGCATGAATGGATGTTCCTGATGAGAGGGACACCATTGAAGCGTTATCCGCTTTGAGGCGGAATTGGCTGATCAGACATCTTTCGTGCAGAATCGGCCAATGAACGATTTCATTGTTGTTGTCCCCCCTGGGGCGTTTGCCTCCAGCGTCACGTTGTCCTTGGACATACTTTCAACTGCATCAAAGTTGGCGCCACGGCTAGGTTTGCCAGAGCCGCGCTGGATTGTCTGCTCAACAGTAGAGGGGCCCATTTCATTAGGTGGAGGTCTGAGTCTGCTCACGCAGAGGTTGACACTCCCGTCTGATGGACGAGCCTGCTGGATTCTTCCTGGGTTGGATGTTGATGATTCGACTGAGTTGGAGTCGAGTTTGCTGCAGCCTGAGATTGAGTCAGTGCTGGCCGCTTTACGTCAGCACGTGGCCGCTGGCGGGACTGTTGCGGCGTCATGTTCAGCCGTCTTTCTCTTGCACGCAGCTGGACTGACTGAAGGGAAAACGGTTACGACGACTTGGTGGCTGGCCGCCACATTGCGGCAGCTAGCGGCAGGTTGCTGTAACGTCGACCCGGACCGTATGGTGATTGAGGATGCTCCCCTGGTTACTGCGGGCGCAGCCTTGGGGCACACCGATTTATTGATGCACTTGATCGGCCAACGTTTTGGTCCGGAACTGGTCGCCGCAGTGGCCAAAGCTTTGCTTCTAAATCAGCGGCAGTTGCAATCACCCTTTATGGTGCCGGCGTTGATGGCACATGGTGAGCTGATTGCGCAGCTGATCGCTCATGTCGAGGTGTCGCTTCCAATGCCGGTGAGTGTTGATTCTCTGGCGGAAAAGATGCGAATGAGTACACGAACGCTATCCAGGCGGGTATCCAAGGCTACAGGGCATGGGCCTTTGCACTTAATTCGAACTGTCCAGTTGAATAAGGCGCGAGCGCTACTGGAAAGTAGTCGATGCTCGGTGGAGTCTGTCGCCGAGCAAGTGGGTTTCAGCGATTCAACGGCTTTGCGCCGCCTCTTGAAGAAGCACTTGAATGCGACTCCGAGACAACTGAGGTAGTGCAGCAGGAACAAAAAGACATCCTCTGAGGGCTTCTCTTGTGTGACTGAGCCCGTCTTTCATGAACTGGCCTTAACCTTGGACACCGGTTGCGGTGCTTGCCTCGCTGCGGTACCGACTGCAGGCTGCGGAAAGTGTTTGGCGCAACACTTGAATGGATTCTATAGAAGCATCGAGGACTCTTGATTGATTCCGTGGCGCAGCACCTGGGCGAGCATCGCGAACCCATCATGCAGGGCCTGATCACCGCCAGAGGCATTACTGACGCTCGCGCGGACGAATTGTGGAACCGTGCCTTTACCGATGCTGAAGGCATCGGCGATCGAGATCAGGTGATTGCGCTGGCGTAGCGAGTACTCGATTTCCGATGCGCGCCAGGGAGCCGGTACCTCGATCCAGAAGTGAGGGCTGTATTGATGCGTTCTGTAGGTCAGCCCTTGCAGCAGTTTTTCGACCGCCTGCTTACGGCGCTCTATTTCCGCTATCTGCTGATGTAGCAGTGAGCGTGCAGTGCCATCTTCAATCCAGAGGTAGGCGATCTCATGGGGCAGTGGCGAAGCCATCCAGCAGCTGTTGCGAATCGCTGCTGCGTGGCGCCCTATCAATGCCTGCGGTACATGGACATATCCAGCCCGAAGCCCCGCGGCGACTCCTTTGCTCAAGCTGCTGATGATGATCCCGCGCTCAGGTGCGTACATGCTGATTGGCATTGGCCTGTCCTGCATCAGCACGCCATGGGTCTCGTCCTCGATGATCAGCACATTGTGTTCGCGGCATATCTGCGCAATTTCCTTACGGCGCTCGGGGCTGAGAATCGCTGTCGTCGGATTCTGTATCGTCGGCGTGCAGTACAAGGCGCAGACTCGATTGATGCTGCAAATCTCAGCAAGCGATGCAGGGATCAACCCTTCCTCATCCATTTCTATACCCAGGACCTTGATACCCAGAAATCGAGCGATGCTGATGAGGCCTGGATAGGTGAGGTGTTCCGTGACCAGCGTGTCTCCAGCACGCAGCATTGCAATGAGGACCGTCAGCAGGCCGTGCTGGCTGCCATTGACGCAGAGGATCTGCTCGGCCGATGACCTGAAGTCACCATGCGCCAGCCATTGGGCGCCTGCTTCTCGGTGGCGCTCAATACCCGTATCTGGCGTGTAGAGCATCAATTCCTGCAGTCGCTCCACATCTCCCGAGAGCTGCGCCATCGTGCGCGCCAGCAGCGTGGCTTCCATACCGGGGATGTGCATGTTGCGACTCATATCGTGGCATTCATCCGCTGCCTCGATGAAGTTGCGAAAGCCGGCATCGCGAGGGCGTTCCTGCTCGCGTGCACGAACGAAGGTGCCGTCACCCACCCGCGCCATGACCAGCCCCATGCGCTCCAGTTCCGAATAGGCCCGACTGACGGTTCCGGCAGTAACGCCAATCTTGTCGGCCAGGATGCGATGTGGCGGAAGTTTGAGGCCTTGTCCGATAGCACCGTTATTGATGGCCTGTTCTATGCCCTGGGCAAGCCGCATGTACTTGGGCCCTGGACCCTCTTGCAGGGCATTCTTGAAGATTGAAACGGTGTCAATAACGGGTTTGACAGGCATATTTTCCTCAAATTAACCTGATATCGAATCAATATATTGAGTTGATAAGAATATTCTCATGAATGAATCAGATCAATCTTAAAAATTTACCTTATAAGAGCCTAATAAAAACATGTCAATCAGCATGGAAGTGCAGGATCAGCCTGCAGCAGGGAGATGGATGGCGGGCTTGGTCACCACATTGCTCTTTCTGGTGGTCTGTCTCAGTTGGGGGACCACATGGCTTGGCATCAAGATAGCGGTGGAGAGTGTGCCACCACTGACATCTGCAGGTTTGCGTTTCTTGATCGCCTTTCCGCTGTTCCTGGGGTTTGCGTGGGTACGGCGCGAATCGATATTTTTCCCCCGCAAGAACTTTGGTTTTTTCATCTTTGTCACCTTGTGTTACTTCAGCGTGCCGTATTACCTGTTGAACTACGGCGAGCAGTATGTTGCTTCCGGGCTGACGGCACTTTTGTTCAGCAGCATGCCGGTTTTCATCCTGATCTTTTCGTCCATCTTCCTGAGAGAAAAGATATTTTTTTCGCAAGTTGTCGGCATAGCCATTGGCTTCGGCAGCTTGTTCATGATTATCAAGACACAGGGACTGCATCTCGATTACTCGGAGCTTTTCGGAGTGATCGCTATCCTGATCGCGGCTGTGATGCACGCCCTTTGCTATGTCATTACCAAGCAGAGAGGCGCCGAGATAGGGGTTATCACATTCAATACCCTGCCGATCGGCATTGCCGGGCTGGGGCTGTTCATGACGGGCTTGGTGCTGGAACATCCCGACCTTGCCAGCGTGACGCCGCGTTCCTGGCTGGCATTGACCTATCTGGGTCTGGTGGCTTCCGTGGGCGGTTTCATTGTCTATTTTTTCCTGCTCAAGCGCTTGAGCCCGGTCATTCTGTCGTTCGTATTCATCATCTTTCCAGTATTCGCCGTCCTTATCGGCGCCTGGTACGAAGGCACGCCTATCTCTCGACAGTTGATCCTCTATTCGCTGTTGCTACTGGCAGGCTTTGCCATCACCAAATTGCCGGTAGAACGGCTTCTCGGATGGGGCAGATAACCAATGGGCATTCTGAATGCAGGCAATCTCTCGGTGGTCAGGAGCGGATTGCCAGTTCCTCATGCCCAGAAACTCCCCTGACAATGGCTAGAGAGGCTGGGCTAGTCGGGTGCAGGTGAGTACAGGCGTCCAGCTCGGGCCCAGTCCTGGGGGGCGGTTTCGGTAAAGATCACGTCGACGGATTCAGTCGGGCACTTCAGGATTTCGGCGGCCAGCCGAGTCGCTTCGGCGGCGTACAAGGCTTTCTGCTGCTGCGTTCGGCCTGGCAGGAGTTCGACCCGGATAATGGGCATGACGACATCCTCAACGAAACGATGGGGGGAGGAGAGCGCCGGCCAACCAGCGAAGGTCCGGCGCTGTTCTCCGTTCACTTGATGGGTTCGACCTTGAACGAACGATTCATCTTGTACAGGGTTTGCGCGCCGAGCCACTTGTCGAAAATCGCCTGGCTTTCGCCGGACGCTTCCATGTCCTGCAAGGCGCCATTGACGGCCTGGAGCATGGCCTTCTGGTCTTTTCGCACCCCCAGCCCCCACACCTCGCGGCCGATGGCAGGCTGAACGATGGCGTAGCTGGATGCATTGGCGCCGAGACGGCTGGCAAGTTTATGGAAGGTCTCTTCGGAGGTGCTGAAACCCTCGACCTTGCCTTGCATCAGGGCGGTGAAAGCCGTCGATACATCCTCGAAGCCGATGGCTGTGGCGGTGGGTATCTGCTCCTTGATGTAATTCTCGCTGATGGAGCCCTTCACGAAGCTGATTCGCTTGCCCGCCAGATCGCCGATAGAGGTGAAGCCACGGCTGCTCCGCGCCGCGACAATGTTCTGGCTGACGTAGTAGGCATCCGAGTAGTCGATTTGCCCGGCGCGTTGTGCCGAGTACGCCAGGCCGGCTGCCAGCAGGTCCATATGGCCCTGTTGCAGTTGGGGGATTCTCGCCTCGATGGATACCGGCTTGATACCCGCCTTGACGCCGAGTCTCTTGGCGACCGCATTGCAAATATCCACGTCATAACCGACGACGGCTCGACTGCCGGTGTCCGTGTAGCCAAAGGGTTCGAAAATATCCAGGACCCCGCAAAGCAGTGTCCTCTTGGCTTTGACATCAGCCAGCTGGTCTGCATGCACCTGGGCGGTGGCCAGAAAAAAGCAACCTGCGACCACCGGAATCAGGACCACTGTTCGAAGCTTCATTGCGACATCCTCAGATTTTTTGTACTGAAAGTTGCATGGCCTGTTGAGCCAACACGAGCCAGTTCGCGTTGTTTTCAGGGGGTGATTAGCGGACCAGGAAGCCGTTTTTCAGGGGATCCCGATCATCGAGAATCCAGTTGCAGAAACCGCAGATATAAGCGGAGCCGGACACTTCTGGAATGACGGCGGAGAACTCGCCGACACGGGTTTCACCGATGACTTTGGCGCTGAAGACGGACCCGATGACGGACTCGTTGACGAGTACATCCTCGCGGGTGATTTCACCTCGCAGATACAGCTGGGCAACTCGACCGCCCGTACCGGAGCCGGTCGGCGAGCGATCGACTTCCCTGTCCGCGAAGATGCAGCAGTTGGCCTGGGTCGATCCCGGATGGCGCGGTGCGCCGTCGATGATGGTTCCATAGATATGGTTGATGCCCGCAATGTCGGGATGAACGACCGGGCAGGCCAGGTTGGCGGCCTTTTTGACCTCCGCGCCGAACTGCTTCAGCGCTTCAATCGACGACTCGCGAATCTCCAGGCCATGGGGCGCTGCGTTGGTATAGAAGTAGAAGGCGCCGCCGTAGGCGATATCGCCGGTGACGGCGCCATAGGTAGGCGTCTCTACCGTCACATCGCGCTTGTAGATAAAGGACGGGACGTTGATGAAGCGCACGCCGTTGGCATGGCAACCATCCCACTGCACAAAGGCCTCGATGAAACCGCAGGGCGCATCGATACCCACGCGGGTTTCCGGAGTCTGCCGCACTACCCAGCCCAGCTCCACCGCGGCAGTGGCGAGTGCAATGACGCCATGACCGCAGTGGTCGCTGTACCCCTCGTTATGCACGAAGATGATGCCGAAATCGGCATTCGGGGAGACGGGCTCCGTCAGGTAGCCGCCATACATGTCGGCGTGACCGCGCGGCTCGAACATCAGCGCCTGGCGGATCTCATCGGCGTTTTCCAGCAGCCAGGTCCGGCGCTCGATGATGGTTTTCCCCTGCATGCTCGGGAGACCCGAGGTGACGATGCGAAACGGCTCGCCGCCGGTATGGACTTCGACGGTGCTAATGGTGCGAGAAATTTGCATGGATAGAGTCCTTTTGAAGATGTAGCGATCCGCAAGAGCGCTGGCCGGTTCAGCGGCCCGCGCTTGCGAGGGGGAGATCGGCTATCAGCGACCGGGTTCGTTCACTCGCCCGCGGCGAGCGTCTGAAGCGCCACACGAGCGGCGGCCAGGTCCCAGGCTGCGGTGCCCACGCTCTTGAAAACGGCGGGACGAGACGTGTCGACGTCCTTGCGGAGCGCGTCGGCCAGCGAGCTCACGCGCGACCAGTCAATGCCGGCCTGCAGCAGGTCGCCTGCCTCGTGCCGGGCGCCGGCCGGGTCGTCGGCGTAGAGGTCGCTTGTGTCCAGGGTCACTTTCCCCAGCTCGGCCATTTCCGGTTTGAAGGCGCCCACGCCTATGACAACTCGCCCCACCCGGGCGGGCTCGTTGTAGACCGGCTCGGTGCTGGTGGTCACCGTGACGACGACGTCCACTTCAGCCGGAATGTCAGGGCCACAGGGCTCCAGGTGCCCATGCAGCTGGCGATTGCCGGCGCAGAACTGCGAGGCTGCCTGTGCATCCACCCCACGTACCCACACCGTGCTTTGCGGATAGATCGCATGGATTGCCTGCACGTGGTAGCGCGCCTGGACGCCGGTACCGAAAAGCAGGATCTGCCGCGGCTCCTGTTTGAGCAGGGTACGGATCGCCAGGAGCGTCACCGCGGCGGTACGGCGCCCGGTGAGCTCCGGCCCATCCAGCAGGCAAATGACCTGGCCGGTGGCTGCGTCGCAAAGGGTCACGGTGCCATGGATGGTGGGAAGCTGGCGTTGGCTATTGCCGGGATGGACGTTGACCAGTTTGTGAATGCCGATGTCCTGGGCGGTGGCGGGCATGCTCAGCATGACTCCAGCCTCGCCCAAGGGGACGACCATTCGCTCCGGGCTGTGGATTTGGCCGGCAGCCAACTCCAGCGCTGCCTGTGCGATGGCCTCGACCAGCCTGTTGAAGTCCAGAAGCGCCGCAGTCCTGGCCCGGTCACAGATGATGATCGGGGCGTCGTTGTGTGCGGTTGCAGCAGGGAACCGAGTACTCATGCAGATGCTCCAGGTGGAAAGTGACATTCAGTGGCGGTGGATATCGGAGAGGAATTTTTTGGCACGGGGGTGTTTCGGCGCGCTGAAGAACGCCTCCGGAGGGGCGACCTCCAGGAGTTCTCCCTGGTCGATGAACCACACGACGTCCGCGACCTCGCGCGCGAACTTCATCTCGTGGGTAACGCACACCATGGTCATGCCTTCACTGGCGAGCGCCTTCATGACGGCAAGCACCTCGCCCACCATCTCGGGGTCGAGGGCACTGGTCGGCTCGTCAAACAGCATCACCGGAGGCTTCATGGCCAGTGCCCGGGCAATCGCCACGCGCTGCTGCTGGCCGCCGGACAGTTGGTTGGGGTAGGCATCCGCCTTGTGCCCGAGCCCGACCTTGGCCAGGAGCTCCAGGGCCATCTCCTGGCTCGCTTGGCGATCGGCCTTGTTGACCCAGAGCGGCCCGCAAGTGACGTTCTCCAGCACCGAGAGGTGGGGGAAGAGGTTGAACTGCTGGAAGACGAAGCCGATGTGGCTGCGCAGGCTGTTGATGTCGACGCGCTTGCCCTGCACGTCTTGTCCGTTGACACGGATGGTGCCGGCGTTGATTTCCTCCAGGCGATTCAAGGTGCGAATCAGCGTGGACTTGCCGGACCCGGAGGGGCCACACAGGACCACGACTTCGCCTCGTTTGACCGCGGCGGTGAAGTTCGTCAGTACGCGATGCTCGCCGTACCACTTTTCGACGCCGCTCAATTGAATGATGAGGTTTTCCTGGGGCTCGGCGCCGGTGCGCTGGGCGATGGATTTCATGGTCGTCATTGCGCTACAGGCTCATTGGAAGTACTGACGCGGGGAAGGGGGAACGTGCGGGAGTTGCGGCGCTCGATACGCGCCTCCAGCACACGAACGGACTGTGTCAGGGTGAAGCAGATGGCGAAGTAAACGAGCGACAGCACCAGGAAGACGCCGAAGGGTTGCGTCAGGACGCTGCTGTTCACTTGGTTGGCGGCATAGGTCAGCTCATTCACCCCGATGACGTACCCCAGGGAGGTGTCCTTGATGGTGGTGACGAACTGGCCAACCAGGCTGGGCAGCATGTTCTTCAGCGCCTGGGGCAGGACGATCCTGCAGGTCCGTGTCCAGTAACCCATGCCCAGGGCCATAGCCGCTTCGACCTGGCCGCGCTGCAACGCCTCGATGCCGGCTCGAACGATTTCGGCCAGGTAGGTGGCCTGGAAGATCACCAGGGTCACCGCCATGGTCGTGAACCCGGCAACGGGGCGTCCCAGGATCATCGGCACGATGAAGTAGGTGGCAAAAATCAGCATGACCAGCGGGATGCTGCGAAGTACGTATCGCACCGCGCAAGCCGGGTAGCGAAGCACCCTGTACCCGCTGAGCTGGGCCAGCGCGAGCAGCACGCTCAGGGGGAGGGCCAGGCCGATACCTGTGATCGACAGGAGCAGCGTGGCAACCACGCCACCCAGCGGACCATTCGGATAAGCCCCGATCAGGAACAGAAGCCAGTACTCGTGGATGATATCGAGCATGATCAGCGTCCCTTTATCCGCAGGCACTGGCCCAACCAGTTGCCAAGGAACAGCAGGCCGAGCGCGACCACTACGTACATCACGGTGCTGATCGCGTAGGTTTCGAAGATGCGGAAGGTGGCGCTGGAGATCTCCTTGGTCACGTACGTGAGTTCCATGACGCCGATCACCATGGCCAGGCTGGTGGTTTTCACCAGCATCACGGTGCCGCTGACAAGCGGGGCGATGGCGACGCGCAGGGCTTGCGGCAGGACTACCCGGCGCATGGCTGCGGCGTAGCTCAGGCCCAAGGCTCGTGCGGCCTCTTGTTGGCCTTTCGCAATACTGCGCAGGCCGCTGCGGATGTCTTCGGCGAAGTAGGCGCCGTAGTAGAGGGCAATGGCCACCGCGGCGAAAATGAACTCGCCATGGTTGGCGTTGACCCAGTCCTGGAGCGCTTCAGGAAGTACGCTGCCGACCCCGAAGTACCAAAGGAAGATATGGACCAGTGGAGGGACATTGCGCTGGTACTCGATGAAGGCCAGCACCAGAAGTTCCAGGGCCCGCACTTTTGTCATGCGCAACAGCGTGAGTGCCAGGGCGATCAGGAAGGCGGCCAGCCAACTGGTCACGGAGAGCAGCAGCGTGAGCGCCAGACCGAGAAGGAGCGTCGCCCCGTATTCGTTCAATAACGACATGTCCTGCCCTCATTGATGAGTGAATGGGCAATGAGCCCCTGGCTGGGAATGTGAAATCCCGAACGTAGAACCGACCACTCTCAGCTTCATGTTTTTGTTATTCATTGGAGCCTTCTGCACAACAAGGTTGTGGGGAATTGGTTTTATGGAAACCGCATTAAGCGTTGGTTGTTTATTTCACTGGGCAGAACTCCTGGATGTCGCGAATACCGGTCTGTTTTTTGCTCCAGTTGTCGGCTAACCTACGTCCAGTTTTGGCAGGTTGCAACGATCGAAGGGCCCGGAAAGTTCTGATTCGGTTTGGAAGTCGACCTGTTTGATAAGGGAAACCAGAAAATTGGTCGTGATACGCCCGATTTAGAGCGGTTTGTAAGGTAAGTCTGAAAAATTGGTAAGGTGGTCTTGAAAAGCAACCCAAGCGATATGCAAAGCGATTTCCGCCCCAAGCAAATTTACGAACAAGTGGCCGATGAAATTCGCGCGGGAATCATCAATGGCACCTACCTGCCCGGGTCGCGCCTGCCTTCGGAACGGGACCTGGCACAGCGTTTCATGGTGAGCCGGCCCGCTGTTCGTGAAGCGATAGGCGCCTTGCAGAATGAAGGAATGGTGGTGACCCGCCTTGGCTCCGGCACCTACGTTGCTGAACGGGTGATGGAGCAACCCTCGATGCAGGGTGCCTCCAGGTCAGAAGCGGACTTCAGTCCCAACAGCGTTCTTGAGGTACGCCTTCTGATCGAGCCGGCTATTGCGCGACTGGCGGCCAGGCGCGGCAAGCGCAATGCGCAGGCTGAGCACTATCTGGCCCAGATGGCCGGTGTGAAGGACGTCAATGACATAAGCCAGCAAGCCTTGTGGAGCGAATCCGACCGCCTCTTTCACCGTCAGCTCGCGGTCATGACCGAGGATGCGCTGATGGTGAAAATCGCAGATGAGGTTTCAGCGAGCATGGCGCAGCCGTTGTGGAATCGCTTGCGCGACGATGGCATATACGATGCCAATCGCATCCAGCTCTATGTGGCGGAGCATCGTTTGATTTATGAGGCGATCGTCTCCGGCGACGAAGAGGCAGCGGCCTTCTACGTTGAAAACCACCTCAAGCGGGTGCAGCGCGATATCAACACCTGCGAGTGACAGGCGGGCCCCAGGCCCGGCAAGCCGGTCCAGGAAGCGGTCGTTCTCAGGCCTGTTCCTGGCCTGAGCGACTTTCTGGCCCGCAGCCCTTCGATCGAAGTCAATTGCTTGCGCACAAAAACTACCTCTCCCGCATACCCGATACCCGCTGCGAGCGCACCGCTGGTCATCGCAAGATCGGCCAGTCAATCCAGTAACTAGACTAATCGGGATACCCCGGCGCGGTGTGTACTGCACCTGTCGCTACCGACAATCGGATTTTCCTGGGCGAAGCAGGTATGCGGCGCCACGGTCGCGCGCCTGGAAGGCCTGTTTCGGCATCCCGCGGCGCGCCTGCAGCAATCACTTCCCAGCTACCCACGATGACGCCCAAAGCCCGTGCCAGAGCCTTCTGGTCTCCAGGCCGTGGGGGTCTTGCGTGTGTTTGCGCGCCGCGCCGTTGCCGGGGCCATGCCGGTTGTCCGAGGTGAACCGGCCAATGGCTGCGCGCAGCTGTTCGGCATGATCTAAGCTCCAAAAAGCTTGGCCTTTCGAGCAGAGGTTTCAATGCAAAGCCCACCTGAAAACAGTCTGAAAAATGCGTTGAAGGTCTGTAGAGACAGCTTTGTTTTCGTCGGTTTTTTCAGTTTCTTCATCAATGCGCTGATGCTGGTCCCGACCTTCTACATGCTTCAGGTGTATGGGCGGGTGATGACCAGCGGCAGCCTGACCACCCTGGCCATGTTGACGTTGATCATGATCGGACTGGTGATCACCCTCGGCTCCCTGGAATGGATTCGTTCGCGCATCATGGTCCGGGTCAGTACCCGGCTGGATGTGCTGCTCAGTCGGCAGGTCTACAAGGCCAGTTTCAAGCGGGCGCTGGACAGCGGCGGGATGGACGCCTCGGCCCAGTCGCTCAACGACCTGACGGGGTTGCGGCAGTTTCTTTCCAGCAGCGGTCTGTTCGCCTTTTTCGACGCGCCCTGGATGCCGATCTATATCGCCGTGATGTTCCTGTTCCACCCCTGGTTCGGCTGGGTCGCGACAGGCAGTGCGCTGGTGTTGCTAGTGCTCGCCTTCGTCAATGAGAAGCTCACGGGGCGGGTGCTGGCCCAGGCCAACCGGGAGCACATCAGCGCGACCCTCTATACCACCAAGAACCTGCGCAACGCCGAAGTCATCGAGTCCATGGGCATGCTGGACACCCTGATGGATCGCTGGGGACGCCGGCAGAGAAGCGTCCTGCTGCTGCAATCGCTGGCGAGCGACCGGGGCGGCGTCGTCACGACGCTTTCGCGGACTTTCCGCCTGCTGGTGCAATCGCTGGTGCTGGGCCTGGGGGCCTACCTGGCGGTGGACCATCAGGTGGGGGCCGGCCTGGTATTCGCCGGGGCCGTGCTGCTGGGGCGGGCACTGGCGCCCATCGACCTGATGATCGGCAGTTGGAAGGGCTTTATCGCCGCCCGTTCGCAATACAACCGCCTGAACGACATCCTCGGCAAGCAACAGGCGCAACCCGAGCGTCTGTCCTTGCCCGCGCCCGAGGGCAATGTGCAGGTCGAGAACCTGATTGTCGCGGCGCCTGGCTCGAAAACCCCGATCCTCAAGAACATCAGCTTCAGCGTACCGGCCGGTTGCGTGGTGGGCATCATCGGCCCGAGCGCCTCGGGCAAGTCGACCCTGGCCAGGGCGCTGATCGGCGTCTGGCCGCCGCAGAATGGGGTGGTCCGCCTGGATGGCGCGGACATCAGCACCTGGGACAAGCGTGAGCTTGGCCCGTATATCGGTTACCTGCCCCAGGACATCGAACTGTTCGAGGGCAGCGTCGGCGAGAACATCGCCCGCTTTGCCGAGATCGATTCGGCGAAGGTCATCCAGGCCGCGAGGACCGCTGGCGTCCACGAAATGATCCTGCTGTTGCCCGATGGCTACGACACCGTGATCGGCAGCGAGGGCGTCATGCTCTCGGCAGGGCAGCGCCAGCGCATCGGGCTGGCCCGCGCGCTGTACGGCAACCCGCGGCTGATTATTCTCGACGAGCCCAATTCCAATCTCGACGAAGTCGGCGATCGCGCCCTGGCGGCCGCCATCCAGCAGATCAAGCACACCGGCGCGACCCTGTTCGTGATTACCCATCGCACCAACATCGTGTCGCAACTCGACCGGCTGCTGGTGATGAAAGCCGGGATGGTCGGCCTCTACGGGCCGCGCGAGGAAGTGCTGGCCGAACTCAGCGGGCAGCAACCGCCGATACCGAAACACACCGGGCCAGTACCGGTGGCGACCAATGTGGCGTCGATCGATGCCCGCAAGGACGATGGCGGTGAATCCTATGCCTAGTCGTCAGATAGAAAGCTTTTCCGACCTGCCGGTATCCGATCGCAAGGCTCACCGCCTGGGCATGGGTATTGTCGGCGTGACCTTCGGCCTGTTCGGCACCTGGGCGGCGCTCGCGCCCCTGGACGGCGCCGCTTACGCGCCGGGGGTGGTCACGGTGCAGGCGTACCGCAAGACGGTCCAGCACCTGGAAGGCGGCATCGTCAAATCGGTGCTGGCCCATGATGGCGACATCGTCAAGCGCGATGACCCGCTGATCATCCTCGACGATGCCCAGTTGCGCTCCGAATACGAGGCAACCCAAAGCCAGCTGATTGCGGCCAGGGCCATGGAGTCGAGGCTGATTGCCGAGCGCGATGGCTTGCCGGCGATCGATTTTGGGCCGATGAGCGATCCCGCCAGCGTGCGGGGAGAGGAAGCGCGCCAGGGCGAGACCCAGGTATTCAACGCGCGGCGCGGCTCGCGGCTGGGCCAGATATCGGTGCTGCGCGAGCGAGTCAGCCAATTGCATCAACAGATCAAGGGCCTGGAGTCGATGATCGCGGTCAAGGTGCAACTCGAGAAATCCTACAGCGGTGAAATCGGCGATTTGTCCGAGATGCTCAAGCAGGGCTTCGTCGACAAGCAACGCCTGCTCGAGCAGGACCGCAAGCTGGGGATGCTCAGGTCGGAGGTGGCCGATCACCGTTCCACCATCGACAGGACGCGCCTGCAGATCAACGAAACCCAACTGCAGATCCTCCAGGTCGACAAGGATTTCAATTCCGATGTGGCCAAGCAGCTGGCCGAGGTGCAGACCAAGATCTACGACCTGCAAGAGAAGACTTCGGCCCTGGAAGACCGCCTCAGCCGCATTGTCATCCGCGCCCCCGACGCCGGCATGGTGATTGGCATGACCGTGCACACCATTGGCGGTGTCGTGCGTTCGGCGACGCCCTTGCTGGACATCGTGCCATCGGTTTCCGAGCTGGTCATCGAGGCCCAGGTGGCGCCGGTGGACATCGACCGGGTGGCCATCGGCAAGCGCGCCGACATCCGTTTCGGCGCGTTCAAGAGCTCGACCACGCCGGTGATCGAAGGCGAGGTCAGCAGCGTCTCGGCCGACCGGCTGACCAACGAAAAGACCGGGGCGGGCTATTACCTGGCGCGGGTCCGGGTCACCGAGCACGGGGTGCGCACCTTGGGTGAGCGCAAGTTATTGCCGGGGATGCCGGCAGATGTGTTGATCGTCACCGGGCAGCGCACGCTGTTGCAGTACTTGATGCAGCCAGCCCGGGATGTGATGTCTCAATCAATGATCGAGGAGTGACTGTGGGAGCGTCGTCAGTTCTGCTAGGGAGTGCATTCATGCTTGCAGCGGGGGCCGCCTTGGCGCAAACCGCTGCAGGAACGTCAACCGGGGTCAGCGCCTCGACCTATTCCACCGACCTCATGCAGCTGTATCGCGAGGCACGGCTGGAAGATCCACAGGTCCTGGCTTCCTATGCGCAAGCGCAGGCCGGCAAGGAGCATCAACGCGAGGCCCTGGGGTCGCTGTTGCCGCAACTGTCGCTGAATGCCGGGGCGAACCGGATCCACCAGGAAAACGACCTGATACAGCAGCGCAGTTTCGATAGCGAAAGCTACAGCCTGGTGCTGCGCCAGTACCTCTACAACAAGGCCGCGTGGGAGAACTACCAGAAGTTCAAGAGCCTGGCCAAGCAGTCTGAATCCGAAGCGCTGGATACCCAGGCCGAGGCCGCGGTGGAACTGGCGCGGCGCTACTTCACCGCGCTGGCGGCCGAGGATGAGCTGGAGTTGGTGCGGGCGGAGCGGCGAACCACGCAAAAGAGCCTGGACCGGGTCAATGCGCTGTACGCAAAACAGATGGCATTGATTACCGACCAGCTCGACCTCAAGGCCCGGGTGGACCTGCTCGCGGCCCAGGAACTGGATGCGCGCAACCAGGCCAGCATCAGTCGCGAGGCGCTGGCGGAACTCGTCGGCCGGCCGGTCAAGGAGAAGCTCAACCGGATTCGCGACGACGCGCAACTGCGGGTTTCGGCGCAGAGCCTGGAGTCCTGGGTGCGCGACGGCATGGAGCTGAACCCGACCCTCAAGGCCAGCGAGAGCGGCGCCGAAGCGGCGAACGCAGCGTTGCGCAGTGGCAAGGGCGGGCACTATCCGACGGTCAGCCTGAACCTCAGCGCGCAGCAGACCAACGAGGGCTACAACAATACCCTGGCGCCACGCACCGACAGCTATGTCGCCGGCATCGGCGTCCAGGTGCCGCTGTACAGCGGCGGCTCGACCTCGGCGCGGGTCCGTGGGCTCTACCAGGACCAGCTGGTCGCCGAGCAGCAGTTGGAAGCGATCCGGCGCCGGGTGGTCAAGGAGATCACCAGTGCCTACCTGACCGCCAATTCGAACGGCGAAAAGATCGACGCCAGCCGTTCGGCCCTGGCCTCGGCCCAGCTGTCCAGGGTGGCGGCGGAGAAGGGGCTGAGCTACGGCATGGTCAATGCCGTCGATGTGCTGACCAGCGTGCGCAACGAGTTCCGCGCCCGGCGCGACCTGCTCAAGACGCAATACGACTTCCTCAGTAACGTCTTCACGCTCAACCGCTGGGCGGGCAAACCGCCGGTGGAAAGTATCGAGAATGTGAATGCCTGGTTGAGTCCCGGTAGCGCCAGCCAGGCCATGGGCGTTCGCGTCGAGGACCAGGAGTAACGGCCGCCTGGCCATTCGACTGTTGCGCTCTACAGCCCCGGAGCCGGAGAAATCCGCGCTCGTCAGGGGTTGGTTACAGCTGGCCCAACGGCAAATGAGCACACGTCGGTGCCCCTGGCGGGAACGACATCCGCACCTTGAAGATCATGGGTTTTCTGTTCACCCAGTCGGTTGGCCATGCCGCCGAGGTTTTGGTCCCGACAGCCGAATCGCTTGCGCGGGGGATCGGCATCGAGCCGCTGGTTTCATGGCACGGCCGGCTTCGTCGGTAAATTGACGTTCTTATTCAGCACTGATTTATTCGCGCGCCACTCGTCTGTTAATTGACGAGCCTGGTTGGATCCGAGCCTGCCCACAGGTCACCCGCAGCGCGCCTAAGACCTTGATTTTCGAGGGGCAGGGCGCCTCGGAGGAGCATCGATCACGTGACCCACACCCGGCTTGAGTCGAAGACCGACGGATGGGTTGGCAGGCAGCACAGTGGGCTGGCCTAGACTCAGTTGAGGGCTCGCGGATGCCCTGCAGCACATGCAAACTATTGATAGTTATTCTTATTTGTGCAGTTTCAATAGCTTTGCCCGGCTTCGGGAAACCTCCGCAACATCTGCCTGTACCCTGGGTCGCCAAGACCCGGGAAGGCACTTTCAGAGCCTGTCGGCGCTCGCATCCGTCCTTCAAGAGCGAGTGGCCGATCAAGGAAGGCCAACGCGTATGAAGGTCATCGTTTTTCAAGGGGAGGCAGCAAGATCATGCCAGACCAGAAAAAAACGATACGCGTGATGCTGATCGATTGCCGTCCCCTCGTGCTTATGGGGCTTCATGATTTGATCAATGCGAGGAAGCCCCGGATGGAGGTGAGTGGCCAGGCCACTACCTACACCACTGCGCTGGACCTTGCCGATCAGCTGCGTCCCAACGTGATTTTTTTCAGTTTCTTTCCGGATGCGTTGAACCCCCTGGAGGTGGTCGCAGGGCTGACCCGCCGCCCGGATATCAAACTGCTGGTGCTCAAGGGCCTGTACGAATCCGTTCCGGTTGCCCAGGTGATCGAGGCGGGCGCGCGCGGCATCGTGCTGGCGGAAGACCCGACGGAATCGATCGTCCGGGCCATTATCAAGGTCCACGATTATGACGTCGGGCTGGACCGAGCCTGGTCCGGTGGGCTTTCCGGCTATGCCGCGACCCGGCACATACCCTTGCGATGCAACCTGGAGCAGGCGAAACAGGCGCGGCTGACGCTGCGCGAGCGGGAACTGATTCGCGCCATCGTCGGCGACCCGTCCGCCAAGTACATGAGCATCGCCGAGCGCCTGGGCATCAGTGAGCACACCGTGCACAACCACCTCAGCAACATCTATCAGAAGCTCAACCTGATCAACCGCATCGACTTGCTGATGTATGCGCTCAAGCACGGGCTCACCGACAACGAAGAACCGCCCGACTCCACATGGGTGGAACTGGAATGAACTGATCAAGACAAGGCAGCCCCAGTGGTTGTCCTTGTCGCTGTCCTTGTCGTCGTCGACCTGGGGGCCCAGGCCGAGGGCGATGCCGTGCTCATCGTTTGCTGCCCCATGAATGCGCTGGCTGCCGTCGCGCTTTTTGCGCTGCCTGGGCATTTGCCGCGGCTACGGTCGAGGACTTTCGCACTGGAGCGGCAAAAAAAAGCGAGGGTGGTTTCCAGGCCACCCTCGCTTGGGTTTGACGCGCCAGGTTTCAGACGCTGCCCATCACAATGTCGGTATTGAGCACATCGACCCCGACCAGGGTGATGGTGGTTATCTGCCCACCCGTCTCGGCTACCGTGACGATGCTGTCGGCACCGGCGTTGTTGATCGACTGCACAGTGGCGCCGGGGTCACCAATGAGCACCACCGCATCGTGCTGGCCTGCACCGGCATCGAAACCGCTGACCTGGTACTTGTTCTCGGCGCCCGACAGGTCGATGTTGAAGGCATCGCGCTCACCCGTGGTGCCCACCAGCCTGAAGTCGAAGAGGGCATCGGTCGTGTCGTTGGCGAACAGGTTGGCGTCGAACGTGCTGGTCGCCGTGTCGCCATCCTTGTCGGTCACCGTCGCGTTGAACGCCAGCTTGACGTCGCTGGCCAGGCTCAAGGTCTCGTGGCTGAACTCGATCGTCGGGATCTTGATCTCGCCCCGGGCCATCGTCAGCTGCACCGCATCGATCAAGGATGTGGCCGATTGCTCGACGGTGAAGGACACCTGTCCACCGGCCTCCGGCGTCAGGGTGTTGACCTCGATCAGGTTGGAGAAGGTGCCATCTTCGTAGAAGACCCTGTAGTACAGGTCCTCGGTGGCCGTGTTGTAACCGCCCACGGAGTTGTCGATAAACACCTTCATGCTCGTCAGCAGGCTTTCCGGGTTGACCACGAAGCTTTCATCGGCCGCGCCGATCGCCGCCAGGTTGTCGCCCTGGAGCAGGTTGTTGGCGATGCCGATACCGGCTGTGCTGACGTTCAAGGCCGCTGTGCCGATGTACGACGGCAGGGGATTGGTCTGCAACTGCGCTTCGGTCGGATCGGACGCTCCAAGCCCGATGCCGGTCTGGATGCTGTTCGCGCCGCTTACCGGAGCCAGCGGGTTGGCGCCGAAGAACACGATGTGCTCGGTGCCGATCGTCAGCGTGCGCACGGGGTCCGGGCCACCGGCATCCAGCGAGCCGTCGGCACTGCTGAGGACGATGGTCGAACGGAAGCCTTCCTCCAGGTCCAGGGCATAGGTGCCATTGGCGTTGGCGGTCAGCGTGTAGTGCACGGTGGTATTGGCCGTTGCCGCGTTGTTGTCGAAGTCACCGGTCAGGGTGCCCGCGAACTGATACGCGCCATTGGCATCCGGCGAAGGCGACTGCTCGACCAGCGTACCGGTGCCGGTGGTGGTCGTGTCGTCCGGCCGGACCAGGGTGAACTGGCCGTTCACCAGCGAGATGTCCAGACCGGCCGCACCCAGCCCGTCGGCGCCGGCCGCCATGTCCCAGTAGCCTTGTTGCGCGTGGTCGGTCCCCGTGCCGATCAGGTTGCCGAAGGCCAGGGTTGGCGTGTCGTCATCGACGGTGATCACCAGCTTGTCGGCTGCGGCGGTCACGGTGTCGCCGTCCTTGTCGGTGGCCTGCAGCATCGTGCCCAGGTTGAGGGTGAGGTCGTTTTCGTCGTTGCCCGTCGCGTGATCCAGGTGCTGGAGCAGGTTGAAGGTGTAGGCACCCGCTACCGTCAGGCTGAGGGTGAACACGTCAGTCGCGCCGGCCTTGGCGGTCAGGGTGTTGCCCAGGACGCTGTAGGTCAGTGCCACGCCACCGGAGCTCAGCGCTGGCAAGCCGCTGGTGTTGCCCGACAAGGAGTAGCTCAGCGGTACGTCGGCCCCGGACTGGAAGATGCCGCTGACGTTGCCGCTGACCGTGGTGACCTCGCCCGGTACGTCGCCGATACCACCGGCGATGCCATTGGCCAGGCCGTCCTCGTCGACGGTGCCGGTCACGGCGGTGCCATTGGCCGTTGGCGTGTCGTCATCGATGGTAATCACCAGCTTGTTAGGCGCGGCGGTTACCGAGTCGCCGTCCCTGTCGGTGGCTTTGAGCAAGGTACCCAGGTTGAGGGTGATGTCGTTTTCATCGTTACCGGCTGGGTGATCCAGTGGCTTGAGCAGGGTGAAGCTGTAGTCGCCCGCGGCACTGAGGCTGAAGGTGAAGACATCGACTGCGCCGGCCTTGGCCGTGAGGGTATCGCCGGCGACGCTGTACACCAGTGCCACGCCGCCGGACGTCAGGGCTGGCAAGCCACTGGTATCACTCGACAAGGAGTACGTCAGCGGTACATCGGCACCCGATTGGAAGATACCGCTGATGCTGCCACTGGTCGTGGTGGCTTCGCCGGGCACGTCACCGATACCACCGGCAATGCCGTTGGCCAGGCCGTCTTCATCGACGGTGCCGGCCGCAGCGGTTCCGGTGGCGGTGGGCGTGTCGTCATCGACGGTGATCACCAGTTTCTCGGCGGCGGCGGTTACCGAGTCGCCGTCCCTGTCGGTAGCCTTCAGCAAGCTCCCCAGGTTGAGGGTGATGTCGTTTTCATCGTTGCCGGCTGGGTGATCCAGCGGTTGCAACAGGGTGAAGCTGTAGTCACCCGCGGCGCTGAGGCTGAAGGTGAAGACATTGACGGCACCGGCCTTGGCGGTCAGGGTGTCGCCCAGGACGCTGTAGGTCAGCGCCACTCCAGCGGACGTCAGGGCTGGCAGGCCACTGGTATCACTCGACAAGGAGTAAGTCAGCGGTACGTCGGCACCCGACTGGAAGATACCGCTGACGCTGCCATTGGCCACGGTGGCTTCACCCGCCACATCACCAATACCACCGGCAATACCATTGGCCAGGCCGTCTTCATCGACGGTGCCGGCCACGGCGGTGCCATTCGCCGTTGGCGTGTCGTCATCGACGGTAATCACCAGTTTCTCGGCGGCAGCCGTCACCGAATCGCGGTCCTTGTCGGTGGCCTTCAGCAAGGTACCGAGGTTGAGGGTGAGGTCGTTTTCATCACTGTCGGCTGGGTGATCCAGTGGCCGCAGCAGGGTGAAGCTGTAGTCACCCGCGGCACTGAGGCTGAAGGTGAACACATCCACGGCGCCGGCCTTGGCGGTGAGGGTATCGCCGGCGACGCTATACACCAGCGCCACTCCGCCAGACGTCAGGGCTGGCAGACCGCTGGTATCACTCGACAGGGAGTAAGTCAGCGGTACATCGGCCCCGGACTGGAAGATACCGCTGACACTGCCGCTGGCCACGGTGGCTTCGCCGGGTACATCGCCGACACCGCCGGCAATGCCATTGATCACCCCGTCTTCGTCGACAGTGCCGGTCACGGCGGTGCCATTCGCGGTGGGGGTGTCGTCATCGACGGTGATCACCAGTTTCTCGGCGGCAGCCGTCACCGTGTCGCCGTCCTTGTCGGTGGCCTTCAGCATCGTGCCCAGGTTGAGGGTGAGGTCGTTCTCGTCGTTACCGGCTGGATGATCCAGCGGTTGCAGCAGGGTGAAGCTGTAGTCCCCCGCAGCATTGAGGCTGAAGGTGAAGACATCGACGGCACCGGCCTTGGCGGTCAGGGTATCGCCGGCGACGCTGTACACCAGTGCCACTCCGCCGGACGTCAGGGCTGGCAGACCGCTGGTGTCACTCGACAAGCTATAGGTCAGCGGTACGTCGGCGCCCGACTGGAAGATGCCGCTGACACTGCCGCTGGCCGTCGTGGCTTCGCCGGGTACATCGCCCACACCACCGGCAATGCCATTGATCACCCCGTCTTCATCGACGGTGCCGGTCACGGCGGTTCCGGTTGCCGTTGGCGTATCGTCATCGACCGTGATGACCAGCTTGTTGGCTGCGGCGGTCACTGTATCGCCATCCTTATCGGTGGCTTTCAGCAGCGTGCCGAGGTTGATCGTGATGTCGTTTTCATCGTTGCCGGCTGGATGATCCAGCGGCTGCAGCAGGGTGAAGTTGTAGTCACCGGTAGCACTGAGGCTGAAGGTGAAGACATTGGTTGCGCCCGCCTTGGCGGTCAAGGTGTCGCCGGCCACGCTGTAGACCAGCGCCACGCCGCCAGACGTCAGGGCCGGCAGACCGCTGGTATCACTCGACACGGAGTACGTCAGCGGTACATCGGCACCGGACTGGAAGATACCCGTCACGCTGCCGGTGGCCGTTGTCGCTTCGCCCGCTACATCGCCGACACCACCGGCGATGCCGTTGGCCAGGCCGTCCTCATCGACGGTTCCGGCCGCAGCGGTTCCGGTGGCGGTGGGCGTATCGTCATCGACCGTGATCACCAGTTTTTCCGCCGCAGCCGTTACCGTGTCGCCGTCCTTGTCGGTGGCTTTCAGCAAGGTTCCCAGGTTGAGGGTGATGTCGTTTTCATCGTTACCGGCTGGATGATCCAGCGGTTGCAGCAGGGTGAAGCTGTAGTCACCGGCAGCATTGAGGCTGAAGGTGAACACATCGACGGCACCCGCCTTGGCGGTCAGGGTGTCGCCCACCACGCTGTACACCAGCGCGACTCCACCCGAGCTCAGGGCTGGCAGGCCACTGGTATCACTCGATACGGAGTAAGTCAGCGGTACATCGGCACCGGACTGGAAGATACCCGTCACGCTGCCGCTGGCCGTCGTGGCTTCGCCAGCCACGTCGCCGACGCCGCCGGCAATACCATTGGCCAGGCCGTCTTCATCGACGGTGCCGGCCGCAGCGGTTCCGGTGGCGGTGGGCGTGTCGTCATCGACGGTAATCACCAGTTTCTCGGCCGCAGCCGTCACGGTGTCGCCGTCCTTGTCCGTGGCTTGCAGCAGGGTGCCAAGGTTGAGGGTGAGGTCGTTTTCATCGTTACCGGCTGGGTGATCCAGCGGTTGCAGCAGGGTGAAACTGTAGTCACCCGCGGCGTTGAGGCTGAAGGTGAAGACATCGACGGCACCCGCCTTGGCGGTCAGGGTATCGCCAGCCACGCTGTACACCAATGCCACTCCGCCGGACGTCAGGGCCGGTAGGCCGCTGGTGTCGCTCGACAAGGAGTAAGTCAGCGGTACGTCGGCACCGGACTGGAAGATACCCGTCACGCTACCGCTGGCCGTTGTCGCTTCGCCCGCTACGTCGCCGACGCCACCGGCGATGCCGTTGGCCAGGCCGTCTTCATCGACGGTGCCCGCCGCAGCGGTTCCGGTGGCGGTGGGCGTGTCGTCATCGACGGTGATCACCAGTTTCTCGGCGGCAGCCGTCACCGTATCGCCATCTTTATCCGTGGCTTGCAGCATCGTGCCCAGATTGATGGTGATGTCGTTTTCATCGTTACCAGCCGGGTGATCCAGCGGCTGCAGCAGGGTGAAGCTGTAGGCACCGGCGGCACTGAAGCTGAAGGTGAATACCTCGGCGCCACCCACGCCCGCATTGGCGGTCAGGGTGTCACCCACGACGCTGTAGACCAGCGCCACGCCACCCGAACTCAGGGCTGGCAGGCCACTGGTGTCGCTCGACAAGGAGTAAGTCAGCGGCACGTCGGCACCGGACTGGAAGATTGCCGTCACATTGCCGCTGGCCGTGGTGGCTTCGCCAGGCACGTCGCCCACACCGCCGGCAATACCGTTGGCCAGGCCGTCTTCATCGACGGTGCCAGCCTCGGCGGTGCCGGTGGCGGTGGGCGTGTCGTCATCGACGGTAATCACCAGCTTGTTGGCGGCGGCCGTTACCGTGTCGCCGTCCTTGTCGGTGGCTTGCAGCAGCGTGCCGAGGTTGAGGCTGATGTCGTTTTCGTCGTTACCGGCCGGGTGATCCAGCGGTTGCAGCAGGGTAAAGCTGTAGTCACCGGCAGCATTGAGGCTGAAGGTGAAGACATCGACGGCGCCGGCCTTGGCGGTCAGGGTATCGCCGGCAACGCTGTACACCAGCGCCACTCCGCCAGACGTCAGGGCAGGCAGACCGCTGGTATCACTCGACACGGAGTACGTCAGCGGTACATCGGCGCCGGACTGGAAGATACCCGTCACGCTGCCGCTGGCCGTTGTCGCTTCGCCCGGTACGTCGCCGACACCACCGGCAATGCCGTTGGCCAGGCCATCCTCGTCGACGGTTCCGGCTGCGGCAGTGCCATTCGCGGTGGGGGTATCGTCATCGACCGTGATCACCAGTTTCTCGGCGGCAGCCGTCACCGTATCGCCATCTTTATCCGTGGCCTTCAGCAAGGTGCCGAGGTTGAGGGTGATGTCGTTCTCATCGTTGCCCGCAGGATGATCCAGCGGTTGCAGCAGGGTAAAGCTGTAGTCACCGGCAGCATTGAGGCTGAAGATGAAGACATCGACGGCGCCGGCCTTGGCGGTCAGGGTGTCACCGACAACGCTATACACCAGGGCTACGCCACCCGAACTCAGGGCAGGCAGGCCGCTGGTGTCGCTCGACACGGAGTAAGTCAGCGGTACATCGGCACCGGACTGGAAGATACCCGTCACGCTGCCGGTGGCCGTTGTCGCTTCGCCCGGTACGTCGCCGACACCACCGGCGATACCGTTGGCCAGGCCGTCTTCATCGACGGTACCGGCCGCAGCGGTTCCGGTTGCGGTGGGCGTATCGTCATCGACGGTGATCACCAGTTTCTCGGCCGCGGCCGTCACCGAGTCGCCATCTTTATCGGTGGCCTTCAGCAAGGTGCCCAGGTTGAGGGTGATGTCGTTTTCATCGTTACCGGCGGGGTGATCCAGTGGCTGCAGCAGGGTAAAGCTGTAGTCACCGGCGGCATTGAGGCTGAAGGTAAACACATCGACGGCGCCGGCCTTGGCGGTCAGGGTGTCGCCGACAACGCTATACACCAGCGCCACGCCACCGGACGTCAGGGCAGGCAGGCCGCTGGTGTCGCTCGACAGGGAGTAAGTCAGCGGTACGTCGGCTCCGGACTGGAAGATCCCGGTGACATTGCCGCTGGCGACGGTGGCTTCGCCAGGTACGTCGCCGACACCGCCGGGAATACCGTTGGCCAGGCCGTCCTCATCGACGGTTCCGCTGGCAGCGACGCCGGTCGCGGTGGGCGTATCGTCATCGACGGTGATCACCAGTTTCTCGGCCGCAGCCGTCACCGAATCGCCATCCTTGTCGGTGGCTTTCAGCAAGGTACCGAGGTTGAGGGTGATGTCGTTTTCGTCGTTACCGGCCGGGTGATCCAGCGGTTGCAGCAGGGTAAAGCTGTAGGCGCCCGTGGCGCTGAGGCTGAAGGTGAACACATCGACGGCGCCGGCCTTGGCGGTCAGGGTGTCGCCGACCACGCTGTAGACCAGCGCGACGCCGCCGGACGTCAGGGCCGGCAGGCCGCTGGTGTCACTCGACAGGGAGTAAGTCAGCGGGACATCGACGCCGGACTGGAAGATAGCGTTCACGCTACCGCTGACGCTGGTGACCTCGCCAGGCACATCGCCGACACCGCCGGGAATGCCATTGGCCAGGCCGTCCTCATCGACGGTGCCGGTCGCAGGGGCTCCGGCCGCGGTCGGTCCATCGTCCTCGAAGATCATCTTCGAGCCGATTTCGGTGGTGATCGTGGAGGGATGGCGCAACGAGAAACCATCGATATCGAAGTCGGCGTGGTTATCGCCCCTGGCGTTGACGGCGGCCCCGTTTTCGATCAGCACGCGGTTGTGATCGGCGCTGGTGGTGTATTCGATCTGGTAGCCGGCCTTGACGCCGGTGATGGTGGCCACGCCACCCGAGAAGCTGATGGCAATGTTCGGATCATTCACCGACCCGTCGGAGTTCTCGATCAGCAGCCCGGTGCTTTTATCGAAGATGCGCACATTGGTGATGGCCACCGATGCATCGTTCGCATAGCCGTTGACGAAGTTCACGCCGGTTTCAACCGCAGTGTTGTAGGCACTGATCTTGACCATCGCCGTCTTGCCGCCTTGCAGCTGCACGACATCGAAACTGGCGGTCTTCGTATTAAACATCGCGGTGTAGTCGATATTGGCTTCGACGTCCGCTTCGTTCTGGCTCAGGTTGGGCACGGTCACATCCAGCCGGGCGCCCGTGACGAAGGTCAGGCGGATGCCTTCCTGTTCGGTGATCATCTGGTTGTTGGTACCGATGGTGACCGCGCCACCACCCTGGCTGGTATTGATCGTGTCGCCAGTGTTGATATTCGCACCGCTCGATTGGTCTGCCGGGTCTTTACCGGTGGCGATGATCGTCGGATCGCTGATCCGCAACACACCGCCGTCATCGACCACCGTCGGGTTCGCCCCGGTGAACATCAGGAACAGGTTCAGCCCGGAAGGTGCGTTGCTCAGGTTGAATCCATCCTGGAGGGTGCTGACGAAGACCTTGTTCAGCAGGTTGAGGGCATCGTCCGGGTTACTGGCATCGGGATGTTTGAGCGGTTGGTATTCCACGGTCCAGATCTTGCCGCCGCTGACCGGCGATCCGGTTTCTTCGATATAGGCCGCGAACACGATCGCGCCGTCAGGGCCGCCGGCCCGGCCCAGCAGGATGTTGTTGTTGGTATCGGTGTACAGCAGGATGCTGGTGCCATCGAGGGTATCCAGGCCGCTGTCCAGGCCGTTGAGCGCCGTGCCGAGGCTATCGGTGAACTTGATATCGAGGACGTTGATGCCGGGCGTCAGGTTGAGGGTGAAGGCATTGCTGCCGGTGTCGCCCACGGCACCGGTATAGCCACTCAGGGCCGCGTCCATGGCGGTACCGGCGCCCAGGGCGGTCAAGCGGGTGGCGAAGGTCGAGGGCAGGGAGGTCAACAGGATGTCATTGTCGTTAGCGTCTCCTGCCGGAGTTGGTGTGGCGGTGGCGTTCTGCAACCCGCTGGTTTCGTCCAGGGTCACGCTTGCACCGGTCACCACGGGCGCGGGGTTGTTCGCCTGGGTGGTGCCGGCGGCCAGCGTTTCGTCGCTGGAGAAGACGGGGTAGAGCGCAGTACTGGTGTCCGTGGTCAGGTCGTTCGTGGGTGATGTTGTTGTTTTAGAGGTAATCATGACGTTCTCCAGTGCAATACCAGTCATTGAGGCCGCAGCTGGGCCCCCTGTTGGCAGATGCAACCACTATGGAGATGCCACGCCGGTTGCGCATTGGCCGATACTCCCAGGCTGGATGGGAGTTTCAGCCCATGCGGCAGGGGAGGCGGGAGGAGGCAAAGCAGCGATCGCCAAGAGGGCCCTGGGGGGCTTTTTTACTGGCCCGAGATGGCGGCGACAGGCCGTCGTAGAGCGGCGTGACGGACGCCTTGAGCGTTCGCCGCGGAGCTCGATTGACGCTGCAGATATTGCCGCCAAAAAAAGCGAGGGTGGTTTCCAGGCCACCCTCGCTTGGGTTTGACGCGCCAGGTTTCAGACGCTGCCCATCACAATGTCGGTATTGAGCACATCGACCCCGACCAGGGTAATGGTGGTTATCTGCCCACCCGTCTCGGCCACTGTCACGATGCTGTCGGCGCCGGCGTTGTCGACCGACTGCACGACGGCGCCCGGGTCACCGATGAGCACCACCGCATCGCGCTGGCCTGCGCCGGCATCGAAGCCGCTGACCTGGTACTGGTTCTCGGTGGCTGCCAGGTCGATGTTGAAGGCATCGCGCTCACCCGTGGTACCCACCAGCCTGAAGTCGAACAGGGCGTTGGCCGGGTCGTTGGCGAACAGGTTGGCGTCGAACGCACTGGTCGCCGTATCACCATCCTTGTCTGTCACCGTCGCGTTGAACGCCAGCTGGATATCGCTGGCCAGGCTCTGGACCTCGTGAATGAACTCGATGGTCGGCACCTTGATCGTGCCCTTGCCCATGGTCAGCTGGACGGCGTCGATCAGGTGGCTGCCGTCCCACTGCACGGTGAAGGAGGTCTGGCCTCCGGCCTCCGCCTGCAGGTCGGCGGCCTGCACCTTGATCGGCGCGCCCGAGGTCGTGCCATTGTCGTAGTAGATCGTGTAGTACAGCTCTTCGGTGGCCGGGTTGTAGCCCTGCACCGAGTTATCGATATAGACCTTCATGGCCGTCAACAGCGTCTCGGGGTTGATCACGAAACTCTCGTCGCCGGCATTGATGCCCGCCGTGTTGTTGCCCTCCAGGTTGTTGTTGGCGATGCCGATACCCGAGGTGCTGACGTTCATGGCCGCGGTGCCGATGAACGATGGCAGCGGGTTGGTCTGCAACTGCGCCTCGGTCGGATCGGAGGCGCCGAGCCCGATGCCGGTGAGGATGCTGTTCGCGCCGGTCTGTGGAGCCAGCGGATTGGCGCCGAAGAACACCACATGCTCGGTGCCTATGGTCAACGTGCGCACCGGGTCCGGACCGCCGGCATCCAGCGAGCCGTCGGCACTGCTGAGGACGACGGTCGAGCGGAAGCCTTCTTCCAGGTCCAGGGCATAGGTGCCGTTGGCGTTGGCGGTCAGCGTGTAGTGGATGGTGGTATTGGCCGTGGCCGCATTGTTGTCGAAGTCACCGGTCAAGGTGCCCGCGAACTGATACGCGCCATTGCCATCCGGTGACGGCGACTGCTCGACCAGCGTACCGGTGCCGGTGGTGGTCGTGTCGTCCGGCCGGACCAGGGTGAACTGGCCGTTCACCAGCGAAATGTCCAGGCCGTTGGCATTCAGCCCGTCGGCGCCGGACCCCATGTCCCAGTAGCCTTGTTGCGCCAGCTGGGTACCGGTGCCGATCAGGTTGCCGAAGGCCAGGGTCGGGCTGTCGTCATCGACGGTGATCACCAGTTTGTCGGCTGCGGCGGTCACGGTGTCGCCGTCCTTGTCGGTGGCTTGCAGCAGCGACCCCAGGTTGAGGGTGAGGTCGTTCTCGTCGTTGCCCGCCGCGTGATCCAGCGGCTGCAGCAGGGTGAAGGCATAGGCGCCCACGGCATTGAGGCTGAAGGTGAACACATTGACCGCGCCCGCCTTGGCGGTGAGGGTGTCGCCCAGGACGCTATAGGTCAGTGCCACGCCGCCCGAACTCAGGGCTGGCAGGCCACTGGTGTCGCCCGACAAGGCATAGCTCAGCGGTACATCGGCTCCGGACTGGAAGATCCCGGTCACGCTGCCGTTGGCTGTCGTTACTTCGCCCGGTACGTCGCCGACACCACCGGCGATGCCGTTGGCCAGGCCGTCCTCATCGACGGTGCCGGCCGCGGCGGTGCCATTCGCCGTTGGCGTGTCGTCATCGACGGTAATCACCAGTTTCTCGGCGGCGGCCGTCACCGTATCGCCGTCCTTGTCGGTGGCTTGCAACAGCGTGCCGAGGTTGATCGTGATGTCGTTTTCATCGTTGCCGGCTGGGTGATCCAGCGGTTGCAGCAGGGTGAAGCTGTAGTCACCGGCAGCATTGAGGCTGAAGGTGAACACATCGACGGCGCCGGCCTTGGCGGTCAGGGTGTCACCCGCGACGCTGTACACCAATGCCACTCCGCCGGAACTCAGGGCTGGTAGACCGCTGGTGTCACTCGACAGGGAGTAAGTCAGCGGCACGTCGGCCCCGGACTGGAAGATCCCCGCGACGCTGCCGCTGGCCGTGGTGAGTTCACCCGGCACATCCCCGACACCACCGGCAATACCATTGGCCAGGCCGTCTTCGTCGACGGTGCCGGCCCCGGCGGTGCCATTCGCTGTTGGCGTGTCGTCATCGACGGTAATCACCAGTTTCTCGGCGGCGGCCGTCACCGTATCGCCGTCCTTATCGGTGGCTTGCAGCAGCGTGCCGAGGTTGAGGGTGATGTCGTTTTCGTCATTGCCCGCTGGATGATCCAGCGGTTGCAGCAGGGTGAAGCTGTAGGCCCCGGCAGCGCTGAGGCTGAAGGTGAAGACATCGACGGCGCCGGCCTTGGCGGTCAGGGTGTCGCCGACAACGCTATACACCAGCGCGACGCCACCGGAAGTCAGGGCTGGCAGGCCACTGGTATCGCTCGACAGGGCATAGCTCAGCGGCACATCGGCACCGGACTGGAAGATCCCGCTCACGCTGCCGCTGGCCGTGGTGAGTTCACCCGGCACATCCCCGACGCCACCGGCAATGCCATTGGCCAGGCCGTCCTCGTCGACGGTGCCGGCCTCGGCGGTTCCGGCCGCGGTTGGTGTGTCGTCATCGACGGTGATCACCAGTTTCTCGGCCGCGGCCGTCACCGTGTCGCCGTCCTTGTCGGTGGCCTGCAGCAGGCTACCGAGGTTGATCGTGATGTCGTTTTCGTCGTTGCCCGCTGGATGGTCCAGCGGCTGCAGCAGGGTGAAGCTGTAGTCACCGGCAGCATTGAGGCTGAAGGTGAACACATCGACGGCGCCGGCCTTGGCGGTCAGGGTGTCACCTACGACGCTATAGACCAGCGCCACTGCGCCGGATGTCAGGGCCGGCAGGCCGCTGGTGTCGCTGGACAAGGCGTACGTCAGCGGCACATCGACGCCGGACTGGAAGATCCCGCTGACGTTGCCGCTGGCGCTGGTGATTTCGCCAGGCACGTCGCCGACACCGCCGGCAATACCATTGGCCAGGCCATCTTCATCGACGGTACCGGTCGCAGGGGTTCCGGCTGCGGCCGGCCCATCGTCCTCGAAGATCATCTTCGAGCCGATTTCGGCGGTCGCGGTGGAGGCCTCGCGCAGGGTGAAGGCACCGATGTCGAAGTCGGCGTGGTTATCGCCCTTGGCGTCCACGGCTGCGCCATTCTCGACCAGCACGCGGTTGTGGTCTGTGCTGGTGGTGTATTCGATCTGGTAGCCGGCCTTGACGCCGGTGACGGTGGCCACGCCGCCAGCAAAGCTGATGGCAATGTTGGCGTCGTTCACCGAGCCGTCCGAGTTTTCGATCACCAGCCCGGTGCTTTTATCGATGACCTGGACATTGGTGATCGCCACCGAGGTGTCGTTCGCATAGCCGTTGACGAAGTTCACGCCGCTTTCGACTGCGGTGTTGAAGGCACTGATCTTGACCACGGCAGTCTTGCCGCCTTGCAGCTGCACCACATCGAAACTGGCCGTCGTCGCATTAAAGACCGCGGTGTAGTCGATATTGGCTTCGACGTCCGCTTCGTTCTGATCCAGGTTGGGCACCGTTACGTCCTGCCGCGCCCCGGTGACGAAGGTAAAGCGAATGCCTTCCTGTTCGACGATCATCTGGTTATTGGTGCCGAAGGTGGTCGGGCCACCGCCCTGGCTGGTGTTGATGGTGTCACCGGTGTTGATATTGACGCCCGATGACTGGTCGGCAGGGTCCTTGCCGGTGGCGATGATCGTCGGATCGCTGATCCGCAGGACGCCGTTATCGTCGACCACTGTCGGGTTGGCCTTGGTGAACATCAGGAACAGGTTCTGCCCGGAAGGCGCATTGGTCAGGTTGAACGTCAGGTCCTGGCTGGCGCCGACAAACACCTTGTCCAGCAGGGTGAGGGCATCGTCCGGGTTGCTCGCGTCCGGGTGCTTGAGCGGTTGGTATTCCACGGTCCAGATCTTGCCGCCCGACAGCGGCGACCCGGTTTCCTCGATATAGGCGGCGAACACGATCGCGCCATCAGGGCCGCCGGCCCGGCCCAGCAGGATGTTGTTGTCCGTATCGGTGTAGAGCAGGATGCTGGTGCCATCGAGGGTGTCCAGGCCGCTGTCCAGGCCGTCGAGCGGCGCGCCCAGGCTGTCGGTGAAGCCGACATCGACATTGATCGCATCGGGCGCCAGGTTGAGGGTGAAGGCATTGCTGCCGGTGTCGCCCACGGCGCCGGTGTAGCCACTCAAGGCGGCGTCCATGGCGGTACCGGCGCCCAGGGCGGTCAGCCGGGTGGCGAAGGCCGAGGGCAGGGCGGCCAGCAGGATGTCATTGTCGTCGGCGTCGCCTGCCGGGGCTGGTGTGGCCGTGGCGTTCTGCAACCCGGCGGTTTCGTCCAGCGCAACGTTGACGCCGGTCGCTACCACGAGCGGGTCGCCCGTGAGGGATAGGTTTTCTTGCAGGGTAGTCATGACAATTCTCCTAGGCAGTTCCAGCCATTGGGGCCGCACTGGGCCCTCTGCTGGCAGATGCCACAACTATGGGGATGCCTGGGAGATTGCGCATTGGCCGATACTCCCAGGCGGGCTGGGAGTTTCAGCCTACCTGGGCGGGGACACGGGATAAGGCGCAGGGGCTGGCCTGTTGCGTGCTCTTCAAACCTGATGCCGCTCGAGCATTCGGCGCGACAAGCGAGGCCTGTTGATGCTGCAAAAAAAACGGGGGCGGTTTCCAGGCCGCCCTCGCTTGGGGTTGACGCGCCAGGTTTCAGACGCTGGCCAGGACGATATCGGTATTGAGCAGATCGACGCCGACCAGGGTGATAGTCGTCACTTGCCCGCCGGTCTCGGCAATCGTCACGACACTGTCGGCGCCGGCGTTGTTGATCGACTGCACAGTGGCGCCGGGGTCACCAATGAGCACCAGCGCATCGTGCTGGCCTGGGCCCGCGTCGAAGCCGCTGACCTGGTACTGGTTCTCGGTCACCGACAGGTCGATGTTGAACGCATCGTGCTCACCCGTGGTGCCCACCAGCCTGAAGTCGAAGGTCTGGTCGCTCGGATCGTTGGCGAACAGCTTGGCGTCGAACGCGCTGGTTGCCGTGTCGCCGTCCTTGTCGGTGGTCGTGGCGTTGAACGCCAGCTGGATATCGCTGGCCAGGCTCTGGGTCTCCTTGATGAACTGGATCACCGGGACCTTGACCGTGCCCAGGCCCATCGTCAGCTGGACGGCGTCGATCAGGTGGCTGCCATCCCACTGGACGGTGAAGGAGGTCTGACCTCCCGCTTCCGCATGCAGGTCGGCGGCCTGCACCTTGATCGGCGCGCCCGAGGTCGTGCCGTCCTCGTAGTAGGTCGTGTAGTACAGCTCTTCGGTGGCCGGGTTGTAGCCCTGCACCGAGTTGTCGATAAAGATCTTCATGCTCGTCAACAAAGTCTCGGGGTTGATCACGAAACTTTCGTCGCCGGCATTGATGCCCGCCGTGGTGTTGCCCTCCAGGTTGTTGTTGGCGACACCGATCCCGGAGGTACTGACGTTCATGGTCGCCGAACCGATGTACGACGGCAGCGGGTTGGTCTGCAGCTGCGCTTCGGTCGGGTCGGGCGCTCCGAGCCCGATACCGGTGAGGATGCTGTTCGCACCGGTTTGCGGCGCCAGCGGATTGGCGGCGAAGAACACCACGTCTTCGCTGCCGATGATCAGCGTGCGTACCGGGTCCGGACCGCCGGCACCCAGCGAGCCGTCGGCACTGCTGAGGACAACGGTCGAACGGAAACCTTCCTCCAGGTCCAGGGCATAGGTGCCGTTGGCGTTGGCGGTCAGCGTGTAGTGGACAGTGGTATCGGCGGTGGCCGCATTGTTGTCGAAGTCACCGGTCAGGGTGCCGGCGAACTGGTAGGCGCCATTGCCATCGGGTGATGGCGACTGCTCGACCAGGGTCCCGGTGCCGATGGTGGTGGTGTTGTCCGACCGGACCAGGGTGAACTGGTCGTTCACCAGCGAGATGTCCAGGCCGGTCACCCCCAGCCCGTCGGCACCGGCCGCCATGTTCCAGTAGCCTTGTTGCGCATGGTCGGTCCCGGTGCCGATCAGGTTGCCGAACGCCAGGGTCGGCCCATCGTCCTCGAAGATCATGTGCGAGCCGATTTCAGCGGTGGTGGTGGAGGCCTGGCGCAGGGTGAGGCCACCAATATCGAAGTCGGCGTGGGTATTGCCCTTGGCATCGAGGGCCGCGCCGTTTTCGATCAGTACCCGGTTGTGGTCCGAGGCCGTGGTGTATTCGATCTGGTAGCCGGCCTTGACGCCGGTGACGGTGGCCACCCCGCCAGAGAAGCTGATGGCAATGCTCGGATCATTCACCGAGCCGTCCGAATTCTCGATCACCAGCCCGGTGGCGATGTTGATCACGCGGACATTGGTGATCGCCACCGACGTGTCGTTGGCATAGCCATTGACGAAACTCGCGCCACTTTCAACCGCAGTGTTGAAAGCACTGATCTTGACCACGGCACTCTTGCCGCTTTGCAGTTGCACGATATCGAAGTTGGCCGCCTTGGCATTGAACATCCCGGTGAAGTCGATATTGGCTTCGACATCGGCTTCATTCTGATCCAGGTTGGGAATGGTCACGTCTTGCCGGGCGCCGGTGACGAAGGTAAAGCGAATGCCTTCCTGTTCCGTGATCATCTGGCTGTTGGTGCCGAAGGTGGTCGGGCCACCGGCCTGGCTGGTGTTGATGGTATCGCCGGTGCTGATGTTGACGCCCGATGACTGGTCGGCGGGGTCCTTGCCGGTGGCGATGATCGTCGGATCGCTGATCCGCAGCACGCCGCCGTCATCGACCACCGTCGGGTTGGCCTTGCTGAACATCAGGAACAGGTTCTGCCCGGAAGGCGCGTTGGCCAGGTTGAACGTCAGGTCTTGGCTGGCGCCGATAAACACCTTGTTCAGCAGGTTGAGGGCATCGTCCGGGTTACTGCCATCCGGATGCTTGAGCGGCTGGTATTCCACGGTCCAGATCTTGCCGCCCGACAGCGGCGACCCGGTTTCTTCGATATAGGCGGCGAACACGATGGCGCCGTCAGGGCCGCCGGCCCGGCCCAGCAGGATGTTGTTATCTGTATCGGTGTAGAGAAGGATGCTGGTGCCATCTAGGGTATCGAGGCCACTGTCCAGGCCATTGAGCGCCGCGCCCAGGCTGTCGGTGAAGCTGATATCGACATTGATCGCGCCAGGCGCCAGGTTGAGGGTGAAGGCATTGCTGCCGGTATCGCCCACGGCGCCGGTATAACCGCTCAAGGCGGCATCCGTTGCGGCACCGGCGCCCAGGGCGCTCAACCGGGTGGCGAAGGCCGAGGGCAGGGCGGCCAGCAGGATGTCATTGTCGTCGGCGTCCCCCGCAGGGTCTGACGTGGCCGTGGCGTTCTGCAACCCGGCGGTTTCGTCCAGGGCAACGTCGACACCGGTCGCTGCCACGAGTGGAGCGCCATCCGCCAGGGCGGTGGTGGTCAGTGGATCGTTGCTGGGGAAGACGGGGTACAGAGCGGTAGGGGTATCAGCGGTCAGGTCGGTGGTGGGGGATTGGGGTGTGGTCATGACAGGCTCCTCGGCAGTTCCAGTTGCGGGGGCCGCACTTGGGCCCCTCTGCTGGCAGATGTCACAACTATGGGGATGCCTGGGAGATTGCGCATTGGCCGATACTCCTAGGCCGTCTGGGAGTTTCAGACTATTTGGGAAGGGAAATGGGGGTGAGGCAAAGGCGTCGGTCCATTACGTGCCCTTCACGCCTTGTGCGGCTTGAGCGTTCGGCGCGGCAGAAAAAAACGAGGGCGGTTTCCAGGCCGCCCTCGCTTGGGGTTGACGCGCCGGGTTTCAGACGCTGGCCAGGACAATATCGGTATTGAGCAGATCGACCCCGAGCAGGGTGATGGTCGTCAGCTGTCCGCCGGTCTCGGCAATCGTCACGATGCTGTCGTTGCCGGCATTGTTGATCGATTGCACAGTGGCGCCCGCATCACCCACGAGCACCAGCGCATCGTGCTGGCCCGGGCCGGCATCGAAGCCGCTGACCTGGTACTGGTTCTCGGCGACCGACAGGTCGATGTTGAAGGCATCCCGCACACCGGTGGTGCCGACCAGCCTGAAGTCGAAGGCCTGGTCGCTCGGGTCGTTGGCGAACAGCTTGGCATCGAACGCGCTGGTTGCCGTGTCGCCGTCCTTGTCGGTGGTCGTGGCGTTGAACGCCAGCTGGATATCGCTGGCCAGGCTCTGGGTTTCCTTGATGAACTGGATCACCGGAACCTTGATCGTGCCCTTGCCCATGGTGAGCTGGACCGCGTCGATCAGGTGGCTGCCATCCCACTGGACGGTGAAGGATTTCTGTCCTCCCGCTTCGGCGTGCAGGTCGGCGGCCTGCACCTTGATCGGCGCCCCCGAGGTCGTGCCGTCCTCGTAGTAGGCCGTGTAGTACAGCTCTTCGGTAGCCGGGTCATAGCCGCCCACGGAGTTGTCGATAAAGATCTTCATGCTCGTCAACAAGGTCTCGGGGTTGATCACGAAACTCTCGTCACCGGCATTGATGCCCGCCGTGGTGTTGCCCTCCAGGTTGTTGTTGGCGATACCAATGCCCGAGGTGCTGACGTTCATGGCCGCGGTGCCGATGTACGACGGCAGGGGATTGGTCTGCAATTGGGCTTCGGTCGGGTCGGACGCCCCGACCCCGATGCCGGTGAGGATGCTGTTCGCACCGGTCTGCGGCGCCAGTGGATTGGCACCGAAGAACACCACATGCTCGGTGCCTATGGTCAGGGTGCGTACCGGGTCCGGCCCGCCGGCATCCAGCGAGCCGTCGGCACTGCTGAGGACGATGGTCGAGTGGAAGCCTTCCAGCAGGTCCAGGGCATAGGTGCCGTTGGCGTTGGCGGTCAGCGTGTAGTGGACGGTGGTGTTGGCCGTGGTCGCGTTGTTGTCGAAATCACCGGTCAGGGTCCCGGCGAACTGGTAGGCGCCATTGCCATCGGGTGACGGTGACTGCTCGACCAGCGTGCCGGTGCCGATGGTGGTGGTGTTGTCCGGTCGGACCAGGATGAACTGGCCGTTCACCAGCGAGATGTCCAGGCCGGTCACCCCCAACCCGTCGGCGCCGGCCGCCATGTTCCAGTAGCCTTGTTGCGCGTGGTCGGTCCCGGTGCCGATCAGGTTGCCGAAGGCCAGGGTCGGGCTGTCGTCATCGACGGTGATCACCAGCTTGTCGGCCGCGGCCGTCACCGTATCGCCATCCTTGTCGGTGGCTTGCAGCAAGGTACCGAGGTTGAGGGTGAGGTCGTTCTCGTCGGCGCCGGCCGGGTGATCCAGCGGCTTGAGCAGGGTGAAGGCGTAGGCTCCCGCGGCGTTGAGGCTGAAGGTGAACACATTGATCGCCCCCGCCTTGGCGGTCAGGGTGTCGCCCAGGACGCTGTAGGTCAGCGCCACCCCGCCGGAACTCAGGGCTGGCAGGCCGCTGGTGTTGCTCGACAGGGCGTAGCTCAGCGGCACATCGGCCCCGGACTGGAAGATCCCGGTGACGCTGCCGCTGGCTGTCGTTACTTCGCCAGGCACGTCGCCGACACCGCCGGCAATGCCATTGGCCAGGCCGTCCTCATCGACGGTACTGGCCGCGGCGGTGCCATTGGCCGTTGGCGTGTCGTCATCGACGGTAATCACCAGCTTGTCGGCCGCGGCGGTCACCGTGTCGCCGTCCTTGTCGGTGGCTTGCAGCAGGGTGCCGAGGTTGAGGGTGATGTCGTTTTCGTTATTGCCGGCGGGGTGATCCAGGGGCTTGAGCAGGGTGAAGCTGTAGGCACCTGCGGTGCTGAGGCTGAAGGTGAACACATCGACGGCGCCGGCCTTGGCAGTCAGGGTGTCGCCCAGGACGCTGTAGGTCAGCGCCACCCCGCCGGAGCTCAGGGCGGGCAGACCGCTGGTGTTACTCGACAAGGCATAGCTCAGCGGCACATCGGCCCCGGATTGGAAGATCCCGGTCACGCTGCCAGCGGCGACAGTCGCCTCGCCAGCTACATCACCGACACCACCGGCAATGCCATTGGTCAAGCCGTCTTCATCGACGGTTCCGGTCGCAGCGGTTCCGGTTGCGGTGGGCGTATCGTCATCGACGGTGATCACCAGCTTCTCGGCCGCGGCGGTCACCGCGTCGCCGTCGCTGTCGGTGGCTCGCAGCAACGAGCCCAGGTTGATCGTGATGTCGTTCTCGTTATTGCCGGCCGGGTGATCCAGCGGCTTGAGCAGGGTGAAGCTGTAGGCACCTGCGGTGCTGAGGCTGAAGGTGAACACATCGACCGCACCGGCCTTGGCGGTGAGGGTGTCGCCCAGGACGCTGTAGGTCAGCGCCACGCCACCGGAGCTCAGCGCCGGCAAACCACTGGTGTCACTCAACAGGGTATAGCTCAGCGGCACATCGGCCCCGGACTGGAAGATGCCACTCACGCTGCCGCTGGCGTTGGTGGCCTGACCCGCCACGTCGCCGACGCCGCCGGCAATGCCGTTGGCCAGGCCATCTTCGTCGACGGTGCCGGTCACGGCGGTGCCATTCGCGGTGGGCGTATCGTCATCGACGGTGATCACCAGTTTCTCGGCGGCGGCCGTCACCGTATCGCCATCCTTATCCGAGGCCCGCAGCAACGACCCCAGGTTGATCGTGATGTCGTTCTCGTCGTTGCCCGTGGCGTGATCCAGGTGCTGGAGCAGGGTAAAGCTGTAGGCGCCCGCGGTGCTGAGGCTGAAGGTGAACACATCGACGGCGCCCGCCTTGGCGGTCAGGGTATTGCCGACCACGCTGTAGACCAGCGCCACCCCGCCCGAACTCAATGCCGGCAGGCCGCTGGTATCGCTCGACAAGCTATAGCTCAGCGGCACATCGACACCGGACTGGAAGATCCCGGTGACGCTGCCGCTGGCCACAGTGGCCTCGCCGGCCACGTCGCCGACACCGCCGGCCACACCGCTGGCCAGGCCATCTTCATCGACGGTACCGGTCACGGCGGTTCCGGCCGCTGCCGGTCCATCGTCCTCGAAGATCATCTTCGAGCCGATTTCGGCGGTGGTGGTGGAGGCCTGGCGCAGGGTGAAACCACCGATATCGAAGTCGGCGTGGGTCGTGCCTTTGGCGTCCAGGGCGGCGCCGTTCTCGATCAGTACGCGGTTGTGATCCGCGGCGGTGATGTATTCGATCTGGTAGCCGGCCTTGACGCCCGTGACGGTGGCCACGCCGCCAGAGAAGCTGATGGCAATGCTCGGATCATTCACCGAGCCGTCGGAATTCTCGATCACCAGCCCGGTGGCATTGTTGATCACGCGAACATTGGTGATCGCCACCGACGTATCGTTGGCATAGCCATTGACGAAACTCGCGCCGCTTTCGACCGCGGTGTTGAAGGCGCTGATCTTCACCACGGCACTCTTGCCGCTTTGCAGTTGCACGATATCGAAATTGGCCGCCTTGGCATTGAACATCCCGGTGAAGTCGATGTTGGCTTCGACATCGGCTTCGTTCTGATCCAGGTTGGGAATGGTCACGTCCTGCCGGGCGCCGGTGACGAAGGTAAAACGAATGCCTTCCTGTTCCGTGATCATCTGGTTGTTGGTGCCGAAGGTGGTCGGGCCACCGGCCTGGCTGGTGTTGATGGTGTCGCCGGTGTTGATGCTGATGCCCGCCGATTGGTCGGCGGGGTCCTTGCCGGTGGCGATGATCGTCGGATCGCTGATCCGCAACACGCCGCCGTCATCGACCACCGTCGGGTTGGCCTTGGTGAACATCAGGAACAGGTTCTGCCCGGAAGGCGCATTGGCCAGGTTGAAGGTCAGGTCCTGGCTGGCGCCGATAAACACTTTATTCAGCAGGTTGAGGGCATCGTCCGGGTTACTGGCGTCCGGATGCTTGAGCGGTTGGTATTCCACGGTCCAGATCTTGCCGCCTGATACCGGCGACCCGGTTTCTTCGATATAGGCGGCGAATACGATGGCGCCGCCAGGACCACCGGCCCGGCCCAGCAGGATGTTGTTGTTGGTATCGGTATAGAGAAGGATGTCGATGCCATCGAGGGTATCGAGGCCGCTGTCCAGGCCATTGAGCGCCGCGCCGAAACTGTCGGTGAAACTGACATCGATATTGGTCGCGCCGGGCGCCAGGTTGAGGGTGAAGGCATTGCTGCCGGTGTTGTCCGCGGCACCGGTGTAGCCACTCAAGGCCGCGCCTGCCGCGGTACCGGCCCCGAGGGCGCTCAACCGGGCAGCGAAGGCCGAGGGCAGGGCCGTCAGCAGGATGTCATTGTCGTTGGCGTCTCCTGCCGGGGCTGGTGTGGCGGTGGCGTTCTGCAACCCGGCGGTTTCGTCGAGGGTCACGCTTGCACCGGTCGCCACGACCATCTGCGCGCTGTCCGTCAGGGCAGTGCTGGTCAGTGTGTCGTTGCTGGGGAAGGCGGGGTACAGAGCGGTAGGGGTATCAGCGGTCAGGTCGGTGGTGGGGGATTGGGGGGTGGTCATAACAGACTCCTCGGCGTTTCTAGTTGTGGAGGCCGCACCTGGGCCCCTCTGCTGGCAGATGTCACAACTATGGGGATGCCTGGGAGGTTGCGCATTGGCCGATACTCCCAGGCCGTCTGGGAGTTTCAGCCTATGCGGCGGGGGGAGCGCGGGTGCCTGCTGCCTTATCTGTCCTCGGCGAACGCCTCCTCGATAAAGGCCTCCAGCTCTGCCTCTTCAAGCAGCTCGATGGAAAAATGCCCGAAGCGTTTCGGTAGCCAGAGGATGCGTGTCCCGCTGGGCGACTGCAGATTGTCGCGCGACAAGGGTTTGCCGTTCTCGTCTTCCGGCTGCACCCCCGCGGCCAGCAACTCGTCGTAGGCGGCCTCGATGTCCGGCGTGCAATAGCAGTGACGGTAGATCGTGCCTTCACCGTTGCTGTCCATCAGCGCCTTGAGATTGCCGGCAAAGGGTTGCACCAGCATCAGGCGCTCGGTGCCGAACCTGACGATCGCATAATGCACATGCAAACCGTCGCGCTGCCAATCCAGGGTCCTGGAAATCCTTGCGCTGAAGACCCGGGCGTAATACGCACAGGCTTGCTCGAGGTCTTTGACGAGCACATCCACGTGGCTGAATTTCAATTTCAATGGCTTCTCCTTTTTCCCTGGTGAGATTCGTTTGCCGCAGGTCCGGGTAGGCTACCCATTGGCTGCTTCAGGGTGCAAAAAAAGCCACTCGTTAGAGTGGCTTTTTGTATGCCCGGGATCTGCATCCCGCAGCGTATCGGGCACGCTGCGAGGGCGCATTGGCTCAAGGTTTTGGCGGTGGGGTAAAGGTGCCTGGGCAATAGGCTGCCTTTCCGTAGTTCTGGGTTTTCTTGACGATTTCGCTCAGGTCCGCTGCGCTGTTGAAGTCATAGGCATAGATCCCAAGCTCAGGGTCGAAGAAGAACAGGTTGGTGGTGTTCTTGTAGATGCCCATCGCATGCCCGCCGCCGGCCACACTGTGGCCCTCGGCGGACACGAAGATGAAGTTCCCGGCCTTCAGGGCCTTCAGCGAATCCACCGTGGTCGGCACCGGGTTGAACGGGTCGAAACTTGAAGTCGGCAGCAGCATGGGGGGCAGCAGGAAAACGAACGTCTCTCCGTCTTCCACCTGATCCTGCAGATCATCGCATTGCTGGGGTGTCAGCTTCATGGCCTGGGCCAGGCCCGAATTATCGATGGCCGCCAGCCACTTCATCACGGCCGCCTCGCAGACCCCGTGGGGGTGCCGGTCGGTTCTGTTGATCCATTTGACTAATAGTTTTGCGCTCATGACCGCTCCTTGGTAATGCCTCTGTCCAGTTGTCCGGTGCGTTGAATGCCTGGCTCGCCGCAGGCGCGACGAAGCCCGGAGTGCTTCAGCCGTTGCAAACAGCCTGTTGAGGTATAGATCGGCTTTTTTGCCCTCGCCATGGCGGAGCGATGACCGGTGTCGTGGCCTTGTCTGCCGGCATGACTGAAGGTGCCAATACCGATCGCCAAAGGCTGTGGCAGCCCCTTGGAACGCCGCGAAAAAACCTGTCTTCCCCACGCAAGGCAGGGTAGTTTACGCGCCACAATTACAAGGACGTTTGGGGTCGCGAGTGGGTGCGTATCGTCTGTTGTTGGCTGTTCTGGTTGCTGTTTCACATATGGGCAAGACATTCCTGGGGCTCAATCCCGGGGTGATCGCCGTGATTTCCTTCCTGGTCATCAGCGGTTTCGTGATGACCTCGCTGATCGAGCGCAGCTACCAGGCGCCGGGAAAAATCGGCCTGTTCTACCTGGACAGGGCCTTGCGGCTTTACCCGCAATTTCTGTTCTACTTCGCCGCCTCCTGCGCGGTGATCTATTTCCTGCTGCCCGGCACGCCGCAAGCCGCCGAGCTGACACTCAGGAACATCGCCGCCAGCCTGCCGATCGTGCCCCTGGGTTTCTATATGTTCGGGGCGGCCGGAGCGGAGATCTTGCCACCGGCCTGGTCGCTGGGGCTGGAGATGTGCTTCTACCTGGTGATCCCGTTCCTGATCCTCTGCGGCGTGCGCGGCGTTGCCTTTGCCCTGTCTGTAGCGGTCTTCCTCGCCGCGTGCCTGGGCTTCATCGACACCGACCTGTACGGCTACCGGCTATTGCCTGGCGTGCTGTTCATGTTCCTGTGCGGCAGCTACCTGTACCAGGCGCGGGCGAGGGGGCTGCTGATCGCTGGCGGCAGCGCCGTGGCGGCGGCGCTGATCTTCGTGGCGATCATGGCCGGCTGGATAGAGCGTCGGCCGTTCAATGCCGAGGTGACCGCCGGCCTCGCGCTGGGCGTGCCCGCGGTGTACCTGCTGACGAAGCTCGGATTCCACCGGATCGACGAGTTCCTCGGGAACATCAGCTACGGCGTGTTCCTCAACCACTTTGTGGTCATGTACCTGCTGCGTGCGTTCTGGCCGGTGGCCTACGAGGCGCCCATCGTTGCCAGCGTGCTGGCGCTGTCGCTGTTATTCAGCGGGGTTTCGTACTACTGCATCGAACGGCCGGCGTTGAAGCTTCGCCATGGGCTTCGGGGCGGCGCGAGGTATGAGGCGGGGGCGGCGCAGGGGCGGGAAGTGGCGGCTTGATGCTGGGGCGGCTGATGTTTTTGAGCGCCATCTGACCGGATCGATCACCGGGCATCTGTCCGGCGGTGCACCAGATCGGGGGGAGGGAATCGAAGGTCGCCCATGACGGCGCGACCCGATTGGCACGAGTAGACCCGCCAGGGCGGCGGGTCCGAAAGGGCTCAGAGTGTCGGCAACTGGCCGATGCGACCGAACATTTCAGTGACGATCTGCAGGTCCAGCTGGAACTGCTCGACGGTCTTGAACTCGTTGTCGTTGTGGCCGGTGTACTTGACCTCGGGACGAGCCAGGCCGAATTGCACGCCGTTGGGCAGTTCATGCACCGAGGTGGCGCCAGCGGAGGTGCCGAACTGGTGCTGCATGCCGAGGTTTTCGCTGGCCACCGCCAACAGCGCCTTGACCCATTCACCCTCGGGGTTGCGGTACATCGGCTCGGCGATCTTGTAGTCGAAGTTCACCGCGACCTGGTTCTTCTTGCTCCAGGCGGCCAGCTTGTCGGCTATTTCCTTTTTTAGCACCTCCGGGGTCTTGCCCTTGGGCACGCGCAGGTTGACCGCCAGCTTGAAGGCCTGTTCATCCTGGCCGACATAGGTCAGGGAGGTGGTCAGCGGGCCCATGAAGTCATCGGCGAAACCGACCCCCAATTTGTTGCCCAGGTAGTCCAGGCCCCAGTTGTCGGCGGCGTAGCGAGCGGCATCGGTGATCGGGTTGTGCTTGAGCGCGACCTTGCCATCGAGGCTGTTGATGAAGTCGAGCATGCGCGCCACCGGGTTGACCCCGGACTCGGGCTCGGAGGAGTGGGCGGACACGCCAGTGACCGTCAGCTTGACGTCCTTGCCTGCGACCTTGGCGGCCACGCTGAAGTCGCCGCCATGGGTCTTGGCGTATTCGCTGCCGGCTTTCTGCAGGCTGGCGGCCAGTTCGGCGGGCTTGTCGGTCACCAGGGTGGCGACCGAGGCGCCCGGGATCTGGTTGGTGGCCAGGCCGCCGGTCATCGACACGATTTCCGCGCCTTTGCCTTCGGCGGTACGCCGCGGGAAGCTGGCCATGACGGTGCCGTAGCCCTTCTCGGCGATCACCACCGGGTAGCCGCCATCCAGCGCCAGGTTGTAGTTGGGCGTCGGGTTGCGTTCGAAGTAGTAGGGGATGGCGTCGCCGCTGGTTTCCTCGGTGGTGTCCACCAGCAGCTTGAAGTTGCGCGCCAGCGGCAGCTTCTCTTCCTTGATGATCTTCATCGCGTACAGGGCCACGACTATGCCGTTCTTGTCGTCCTCGGTGCCGCGGCCGTACATGCGGTCGCCGACCAGGGTGACCTTGAACGGGTCGAGCTTGGTGCCGTCCTGCAGCACCCAGTTCTCCGGCGTCACCGGCACCACGTCGGCATGGGCGTGGATGCCTACCACTTCTTTGCCGCTGCCTTCCAGGGAGATCTCGTAGACGCGGTTGTCGATGTTGCGAAAGTTCAGGTCGAAGGATTTGGCCAGGGCCTGGATCTTGTCGGCGATCTTGAGGAACTCAGGGTTCTCGTGCTGGGGCACGCCGTCGACGCGCACGGTGGGGATGGCCACCAGTTCGCGCAGGGTTTCGGTGGCGGCCTTGCCGTACTTCACCCGCGCATAAAGGCCCAGCAGGCGATGGATCTCGTTCTGCTGCTCGGCGGAAAGCGTCTTGTTGTCGAGGAAGGCATTGATCGCCGGGCCGAGGTTGGCGCTCTTGGCCAGCTCGCTCTTGCCCAGGGTGCCGAGGAACTGGCGGAAGTCCTTGACCGATGCATCGGCGAAACTCTTGAGAATCGCCGCGTTCTGCTGCGGGGTGATGTTGGCGTGGGCGGTCGTGGTGAAGGCTGACAGGCTGGCCAGCATCAGGGTGGCCGCGGCCAGTTGCTTGAGGGAAAAATCCATTGCGGGAGGCGTTCCTTGCAGATTGTTAGGAAATATCTGACCTCCCACGCTAACACCACGGGGGACTGGTACGGGAGTCCCCGAAGTGGGATCTGTCGCACAGAAATGCAAAAGCGGCGCAGAAACGAAAAAGTGCCGGGAGGGGCAGTCCTGAGCATTCCGCGCGGGTGGGGGGGGCAGCCTGGGCAACCGCGCCGCGACGGCCGTCAACCAGGCTGATGTCCAGCTGGGTCAGGGTTTGGGCGTGGCCGGGCTCGCCGCTCCTGACCCGGGCTCAACTTGCAGTGCCGGGCGGGCGATCACGCTGAGGATGCTCAAGGCGGCGATCACCAGCCCCGGCGAGGTCGCCAGCAAGACCCCGCTGGTGCCGGCGCCGGCCGCGAGGATCTGCCCGGCGGCGAGAGGGCCGGCCACCGATCCCAGGCGGCCGATGGCCACTGCGGCACCGACGCCGGTGGCGCGCACCAGGGTCGGGTACGAGGGTGGGGCCAGGGCGTACAGCACCAGTTGCGCGGCCATCACGAACAGCCCCGCGGCGAACCCGGCGCAGGCCATGGGCAGCAGGCCCGCCGACAGGCCGACCCCGGCCAGCGCCGCGAGCAACCCGGCGTAGACGAACAGCACCACCTTGATGCCGTTGCAGCGATCCAGCAGCAGGCCGCCGAGCAGCGAACCGAGGGCGCCGCCGAGGTTGAACAGCATCTGCACCAGCCCGGCCTGGGGTTTGCTGAAGCCTTGTTCCAGCAGCAACGACGGCAGCCAGTTGAGCAGCATGTACATCACCGTCAGGGTGAAGAAATAGCTCAGCCACAAGGCCAGGGTGGTGCGCGCCCGGCCTTCGCCGAACAGCGCCTGGCCGGTGGAGAGGCGGGTCAGGCCGGGGTTGCCTTGTTGCTGGCGAAAGGCGCTGGACTCGGGCAGCAGCAGGAGCATCAGCGGCACCACCAGCAGCGGCGCCAGGCCGCCGACGATGAAGGTCGCCTGCCAATGGTCGGTGAACAGCATGGCCACCAGCGCCGCCAGGGCGCCACCCAGGGGCACCCCGGCGTACATGATGCTGATGGCGGTGCCACGGCGTTGCTCGCCCGCGGCCTCGGCGCACAGGGCGATCAGGTTGGGCAGGGCGGCGCCCAGGCCCAGGCCGGTCATGAAGCGCGCCAGCAGCAGGCCCGACAGGCTGGCGACATAGGCGGTGGCGAGGGAGAACAGGCCGAACAGCAGCACGGCGCCGATGAGGATTTTCTTGCGGCCGATGCGATCGGCGATCCAGCCGCCGAAGAAGGCGCCGGGCAGCAGGCCGACGATCCCGGCGCTGAACACCCAGCCCAGCATTCTCGGGTCCAGGGCGAAGCTCTGGCGCAGGCCCGCGGCGGCGGTGCCGGCGGCTTGCAGGTCGAAGCCTTCGATCAGGGCAACGATAAAACACAGGGCGATGGTCAGCGTCGTGCGACGCGATGGAGTGTCCATGGCAAACCTCATTGTTGTTTTTGTTGGGGGCGGACGCAGCGGAACGCGCCTGTTCGCTCGAGCGTTGGCAGGCGAAATTAAGATTAACAAAGATAACTAAAAATTGAAGGGTGACCGGATCAGCCTGAAAGATAGATTTAGTTATATGTAAATCAATGGCTTATTAGTCTTATCTGGCGTTATCTGGAAAATAGATAAGAATATTAATGTTCGATTATCGGTCATTATGGATTGACGCCGGCCCTTGGCTGTTTCCATTCTCTGGCCGTGGACGCCTGCCATGGCCGGGCGATCCCGTTCCGCAAAACAACAACAATAAGTGGACTCGAACATGCCGAACCTCTCACGCAACGCCCTCGCGGCGCCGTTGGCCCTACCTGCTTGCCTGTGCTGCCTGGTCCTCTCGGGGCTGGGTGTGGTGGCCGCTCCGGCGCAGGCTGCGGGCTTTATCGACGACAGCCACGGCACCCTGACCCTGCGCAATTACTACCTCGACCGCGACTACAAGGACGACGGCGCGAAAACCGCGGCCCGGGAATGGGCCCAGGGGGCGATCCTGAACCTGGAGTCGGGTTTTACCCCGGGGACCGTCGGCTTCGGCCTGGACGCCCGCGGGCTGCTGGGGATCAAGCTCGACTCGGCGCCGGACCGCAGCGGCACCGAACTGCTGCCGGTGTCGGCCAGCGACAAGCGCGCGGCGGACGAATATTCGCGCCTGGCGATGACCGCCAAGCTGCGCCTGGCCCAGACCAGCGTGAAGACCGGCGATGTGTCGATCTTCCTGCCGTTCGCCTTTGCCAGCCCGTCGCGGCTGCTGCCGCAGACCTTTCGCGGCACCACCCTCAGCTCCAAGGACATCGATGGCCTGACCCTCAACACCGGCTATATCGACCGCATCAACAAGCGCGATTCCACCGACTACCAGGCGCTGAGCATCGCCTCGCCGAACCGGCGCTTCAACGGCGCGGCCACCTCATCGCACATGGCTTACCTGGGGGGCGACTACCAGGTCAATCCGGAGCTCAGCCTGCGCGCCTACCATGCCGAAGTGGCGGACCTCTACCAGCAGGACACCCTGGCCCTGCTGCATAACCTCAAGCTCGGGGACGGGGTGCTGAGCAGCGACCTGCGCAGTTTCTTCAGCCGCGAAGACGGCAGCGCCAAGGCCGGCAAGGTGGACAACCGCAACCTCTCGGCGCTGTTCGCCTATCGCTGGGGCGGGCATCGCCTGAGCCTGGGCTACATGCACGCCAGCGGCGACACGGCGACGCCTTATCTGTCGGGCACCGAGTTGATGGGCATGAGCGAACTGACCATGAGTTCCGACTTTCTCAACGCCCGGGAACGCACCTGGCAGGCCATCTACGACTACGATTTCGCCGCCGCCGGGCTGCCCGGGCTGAAGAGCCGCCTGCGCTACGTGCGCGGCGACCATATCGAACTGGCGGCGCTGAATGCCGAGGACCGCAAGGAGCGGGAGTTCCAGATGGAGCTGGGGTACGTGATCCAGAGCGGGCCGCTGAAGAACCTCGGGCTGCTGGCGCGCAAGTCGATCTACCGCAACGATTTCCCCGCCGGCGCGGCGTTCCGCGATGAAAACCAGACCCGCTTCCTGGTGCTCTACACGTTGCCGATCTGGTGACGCCAGCCGCCGCACCACCGACCCTGTAGCCGCTGCCGAGCCCGCGAGGCTGCGATCGGCAACGCAGTTGCCGCAACCTGCCTCCGCGATATGCCTGGATAAAAGCGTTCGCCGGTTTGCGACGGCTGCGCCGCCGATCGCAGCCTGCGGCAGCGGCTACAGGGATCGCGGTGTCGGGGTAGCCGCTGCCGAGCCTGCGAGGCTGCGATCGGCAACGCAGTTGCCGCAAAACCTGCATCCGCGATCTGCCTGGATAAAGGCGTTGGCCGGGTTGCGACGGCTGCGCCGCCGATCGCAGCCTGCGGCAGCGGCTACAGGGATCGCGGTGTCGGGGTAGCCGCTGCCGAGCCCGCGAGGCTGCGATCGGCAACGCAGTTGCCGCAAAACCTGCTTTCGCGATCTGCCTGAATAAAGGCGTTCGCCGGGTTGCGACGGCTGCGCCGCCGATCGCAGCCTGCGGCAGCGGCTACAGGGATCGTGGTGTCGGGGTAGCCGCTGCCGAGCCTGCGAGGCTGCGATCGGCAACGCAGTTGCCGCAAAACCTGCCTCCGCGATCTGCCTGGATAAAGGCGTTCGCCGGGTTGCGACGGCTGCGCCGTCGATCGCAGCCTGCGACAGCGGTTACAGGGATCGCGGTGTCGGGGTAGCCGCTGCCGAGCCCGCGAGGCTGCGATCGGCAACGCAGTTGCCGCAAAACCTGCCTCCGCGATATGCCTGGATAAAAGCGTTCGCCGGTTTGCGACGGCTACGCCGCCGATCGCAGCCTGCGGCAGCGGCTACAGGGATCGCGGTGTCGAGGTAGCCGGTGCCGAGCCCGCGAGGCTGCGATCGGCAACGCAGTTGCCGCAAAACCTGCCTCCGCGATCTGCCTGGATAAAAGCGTTCGCCGGGTTGCGACGGCTGCGCCGTCGATCGCAGCCTGCGGCAGCGGCTACAGGGATCGCGGTGTCGGGGGTAGCCGCTGCCGAGCCCGCGAGGCTGCGATCGGCAACGCAGTTGCCGCAAAACCTGCCTCCGCGATCTGCCTGGATAAAGGAGTTCGCCGGGTTGCGACGGCTGCGCCGTCGATCGCAGCCTGCGGCAGCGGCTACAGGGATCGCGGTGTCGGGGTAGCCGCTGCCGAGCCCGCGAGGCTGCGATCGGCAACGCAGTTGCCGCAAAACCTGCTTTCGCGATCTGCCTGAATAAAGGCGTTCGCCGGGTTGCGACGGCTGCGCCGCCGATCGCAGCCTGCGGCAGCGGCT
>Ga0209676_1000146_pt1 | contig 174095 bp, 148 predicted proteins | sample AraplaCvi_mLB_r2_FD_184282 | JGI IMG/M metagenome (GOLD analysis project Ga0209676, IMG submission 184282) | Arabidopsis root microbial communities from North Carolina, USA - plate scrape MF_Cvi_mLB_r2 (SPAdes) (version 2) | ecosystem: Host-associated > Plants > Roots > Endosphere | place... | reverse complement strand
CTCAGGCTCGGCTGCGCCGCGGCGCTGCTGATCGCGCGCGGGCGGCTCGTCGACGAGCTGCTCGACCGCGCGATCTGGGGGCATGACGAGACCACCGAGCTGCAACGCGAGGACGGCCGCAGCTTCGTCAAGCGCCGCCGCATCGACAGCCGCCTCGGCCTCGCGATGCTCGCACGGCTCGACCGTATGGTCGAAACGCGGGCGCGGGCGGGTGAGGAGATGCTGGCGCAGGTCGTTGCCGGCGACTGGCCGGGCTTCCTCTCGCTCTTCGACGCCGCGGCCGCCGCGCGCGCTACCGACCAGGCGGACGGACAGGCCGACCGCCAACCCCCAGGCCTCGCCGCCGCGCTCGCCCTCTGGCTCGCCGCCCGCGACAACCGCGCCAATCCCCTCGCCACCCTCTGGCGCGACACCGCGATCGCGAATGAAGTTGCGCAGTTTTCCGCCGGTTCCGACGAAGCGTCCGAGCCCGAACCGACCCCCGACGAAGAGGCCGCAGCGATGACCGTCTGGCACGACAAGGAAACCGGCGAACTGCGCACCGACTTCCCGCCTCCGCAAGACTATGTCGGCATCGAGGAAGGTGTCTTCGGCGACCCCGACTATGAACGCACGCTCGACGCGGCCGAGGAGGAGGCCTGCGAAGCCGCGCACGCCGAGCTCGTCGAACCGCTGCGCATCGCCGGCGAAGCCGCGCGCCGCGCCTTCTTCGGCCTTCCCGACCCCGCGAACGATCCCGCGCCCGCGAACGGGAAAATACGGGGATCGGCGTGCGGCTGAGCCGCAAAAGTGCAGCAAATGCGCAACACTGCTGACACGAACGTCAGCCGGACATGCTTCCGCGATTGATTGCGCGCGCGCGCGAAGCCAAAGAGCCAGTGGTTTTTCCGCTCTCCCATTATCAACTCTGTTTCAGGAAGCTCGCCATGCGCCACTTTCCTTCCACTATTGCTATAGGCATCGCTCTCGCCACGTCGGCGTGGGCCGCCCCTGCCGCCGCGCAGGATACCGCCCCCGTCGCCGAAGACAGCGGCCTCGGCGATATCGTCGTCACCGCGCAGCGCCGCGAGGAAAGCTTGCAGGACGTGCCGGTTGCCGTCTCGGTGCTGTCGGGTAACACGCTCGACGCGATCACCTCGACCGGCTCGGACGTGCGCGTGCTCGCGGGCCGCGTCCCCAGCCTCAACATCGAAAGCTCGTTCGGCCGCACCTTCCCGCGCTTCTATATCCGCGGCCTCGGCAACACCGACTTCGACCTCAACGCCTCGCAGCCGGTCAGCCTCGTCTACGACGACGTCGTGCTCGAAAACCCGATCCTGAAGGGCTTCCCGATCTTCGACCTCGACCGCGTCGAAGTGCTGCGCGGGCCGCAGGGCACCTTGTTCGGCCGCAACACCCCCGCCGGCATCGTCAAGTTCGACACCGTCAAGCCCGGCAAGACCGGCGGCTATGCGCGCGTCAGCTATGGCCGCTACGGCACAAGCCAGGTCGAGGTCGCGGCGGGCGCCGCCGACGACAGCGGCTTCTCGGTCCGCCTCTCGGGCCTCTACCAGCACCGCGACGACTGGGTCGACAATATCGCGACCACCGGAAAGAAGGATCTCGGCGGTTATGACGACATCGCCGCGCGCCTCCAGCTGCAATATGAAAACGGTCCCTTCACCGGCCGCGTGACCGGGCAGGTCCGCATCTATGACGGCTCGGCGATCATCTTCCGCGCCAATACGCAGGTGCCGGGCAGCAACAAGCTCGTCGGTCTCGGCGGCGCGGGCACCGAATTCAAGCGCGACAAGGTCTGGCAGGACGGGCTCAATTTCCAGAAGCTCAACACCTATAATGCGGCGCTGAACCTCGAATATGATTTCGGGCCGGTGACCGCTTACTCGATCACCTCCTACTGGAACGGCAATTTCCGCAGCCGCGGCGACATCGATGGCGGCTTCGGCGCCGTGTTCCTGCCCGTATCGGGTCCGGGGCTCATCCCGTTCCAGGCGCAGAGCCAGGACAATGTCCCGAGCCTCGATCAGTTCACGCAGGAAATCCGCATCGCGTCGAACAACAGCGGCGGGCTCGGCTATCAGTTCGGTGCCTTCTACTTCGACGAAAAGCTCGACATTTCGAGCTTCGAATTCGGCGGCCCGACCGACGCGACCCCGTCGGCGATCGCGATCCAGCGTCAGGACAGCGAAGCCTACGGCCTCTTCGGCTCGGTCAACTACGAGTTCGACAATGGCTTCAAACTGCAGGCCGGCGCGCGCTACAACCACGACACGCGCGATTTCGTCGCGTCGCGTCCGGTTGAAACGCGCCCTGACTTCGTCGTCAATCCGAACACCCCGGTCCCGCCGCAGGCCGCCAAGGTCAAGGGCAAGCTGCTGACGTGGGACGCGAGCGCGACCTACGAAGCCTCCGATGCGCTCACGCTCTACGCCCGCGTCGCGCGCGGCTATCGCGCGCCGTCGGTGCAGGGTCGCCTGACCTTCTCGCGCGTGATCTCGACCGCCGACCAGGAAGAGACGATGTCGTACGAAGCGGGGATCAAGACGAATTTCCTCGACAACCGCGTCCGCTTCAACCTGACCGGCTATTATTTCGACACCAAGGATCTTCAGCTGACCGCCGTCGGCGGCACGTCGAACGTCGCGAGCCTGCTCAACGTCGACGCCAAGGGTCATGGTATCGAGGCCGAACTGCAGGCGGCGCCGGCGAAGGGGCTGACCTTCTCGATCGGCGGCGCATGGAATGTCGCCGAGATCGACGACGCCAACGCCTTCGTTGCGGGCTGCGGTTCGGCGACGCCGTGCACCGTGCTCGACCCGCCGCGTGCCGGCAGCCCGGGCATCTTCTCGATCGACGGCAACCAGCTGCCGCAGTCGCCGAAGTTCACGCTCAACTGGACCGCGGGTTATGAAATCCCCGTCGGCGACGGCGCGATCTACGCCTTCACCGACTGGTATTATCGCTCGAAGGTGCAGTTCTTCCTCTATCGCTCGGTCGAATTCTCGGACGACAAGCTGCTCGAGGGCGGCGTGCGCGTGGGCTACCGGACCGACCGCTTCGACATCGCGGGCTTCGTGCGCAACATCACCAACGATGAATCGCCGACCGGCGGCATCGATTTCAACAATCTGACGAGCTACGTCAACGAACCCCGGATCTATGGCATCGAAGCGGGTTTCAAATTCTGAACGGCCTTCGATCCGCGCGGAGTTTTGCTCCGCGCGGATCGGGCTTCGTTTCCAATTACGTCCATGTTATCATCGCCCTGCAACACTGTGGGAGTCGATGATGCCCCGTTTGACCGCCAGCCTGATCGCCCTGGGACTCGTGTCCGGCGCAACCGCTGCGTCCGCTACCGATATCAACTCGGCCGCCGATATCGGCGCGCGGAGTTATTCCGAAAGTGTGCGCATCTATCCCCAAAGCCGCGACAACAGCCCGAAGGCCGTTCTGGCGCGGCTCGACCGGCTGTGTGCGAGCAAGCGGCGCTCCGACCAGCAGCAATGCGAACAGGCATGGCGCGCAATCAACGCGGCCTACGCCGAATTGCAGGCCAAACGGGCTGCCTCCGCGCTGAAGGAATAGGCGGCGAGGCCGGGCGACCGGCCGGCGCCGAAAAGCGCTTTCCTACAATATTTCGCCATGCTTTCATCCTCCGGTCGATCGGTCGGAGGGACGATATTGCCTGTTTCGCGACTATGCGACCGGCCCGACGCGCTCGTCGGGTTCGAGGCGGACCAGCGGGCGCTTGCGTCCCGTGAGCTTCGCAAGGACGCGCGGGACAACCGCATGATGCTGCGCCCAGTTCCAGTAGGCGACATAGGCGGGATCGGCGAGGAGATGCTTCTCCTCGGTTTTCGCGCGCCAGTAATAGACCCCGCTGACGAGGCCGAGCAGGATGACGTTGCGCGCGCCCTCGACCCAGCCGCCCGCCGTGACGAGGAAGGGCAGCGAACCGACCCACCAGCTCATATTCTTCGAAATATAGGCGGGGTGGCGTGTGAAGGCGTAAGGGCCATGCGTTATGACCCCGCGGTGGGTCAGGTTCGAAAAGCGGATGCCGAACGCCATCGTCGCCCAGCTGTAGACCGCGGTGAGCAGTCCGAGCACAATCGCCCACACGGCCAGCAAGCCGTCGTGATCCTGCAGCCAATGGCCCCAGTCGGAGCCGTAGACCTGATAATCGAGCGGGCCGCCGTTCATCAGGATGAAGGGCGGATAGCAGACGAGCGCAGCGACCCACGCCATACCGTAAGGGTTGGCGGTGCGGATATGTGCGTCGAGCGGCTTCAGCGTCAGGATATAGCCGACCGTCGCGATATGGACATCGACCAGGTAAAGGAAATTGATCGCCCACAGCCCCATCATATAGGGGTTGGCGAGCACCTCGCTCATCGGCACGGTAACCAGCGCCGAAAAATTGCCTGGCACGATCGACAGCATGAAGGCTGTGAAAAACCCCTTCACCGCCCATGCGCGCAGATGATGGCCGATCGCGCGTCCGTCGACCGGCTGACCGGGTGCAATCAGCCAGCGGCCCAATTGCCAGCAGCCATCGCGCGGTTCGACCATGCGACGATCGAGCCACAGCATATAGGGCACCGACACGAGCAGCAGCCAGGGCGCGACGGTTTCGAGCAGATTCATCGAAAAGGCGTAGTTGCCTTCCCAATAATAGCGCATCGTCGCATAGATCAGTGCGATCAGCCCCCACGTCGCCCACATTCCGGCGAGTTTGGTCAGGCTGATATCGAGTGTTTCGCGCCACGGGCGCCGCAGCGTCCAGTCGATCCCCGTCGACGGATTGCGATGCACCTTGTCGACGAAAACTGACCACAACACCATCGGCACGCCGCATGCGAGCACACTCGCAACCGCCGAATTGGGTCCGTTCATCGGTCCGCGCGTGCCCCAGTCGATACCGAGGAAGGCAGCGATATCGGGCGCGAAGCGCGCGATAAGCAAATAGCTTATCAAACCCGCAAGCCCGACGACGCCGACACCGGCGCTGACCGCCGAGCGTGGCCGCGCGCTCGCGGGCGCGTCGATGCCGCTTGCCGATTCGCGGGGGTCGGATGTGATCGATTTCGCCATGATATTCACCCGCTTAGCGTTACCCGAAAATGGTAAGCAAGCCGTCAATCGCATTTGCCGATTCGCAAGCGATTTCCAGCCAAAATGGCAGCATTCCTGCGATCTGACACCGTTCACCGCGCGATGGTTTCGACTCGGCCCGACTCGCGCCCCAAAGATTCGCTCCGCGGTAACGGGCCTGATAAGGCGCGCATCAATCGGGGCGGAGGGCTCCACAAAACAAACAAGATGGGGTCGCCACTTGTCATCGAGAACAACGGGCCTGCGCCAGTTGCGCCAGCGCGCCTCTGCGCTGTTTCAGGACCATGAAATCTTCGTTCGCACGCATGGCCATGTCCGGTTCGTGCGCGTCAGCGCGGTCTGGCAAAAACGCGTCGCACTGATCGCCGGCGTCGTCCTGCTCGCATGGGCTGGCGCGACGCTGGCCGTGCTGGTCAACCAGTTGCTCTCCGCCGACGAACGTGCCGCTGTCGCGGCGAAGCAGGCCGAAGCGAGCGCCGCCGAAGCACGCATCGCCAAATATCGCGACAATGTTGCCGAAACCGCCGCCGACCTCGAAGACCGGCAGGAACAGCTCGAGGAATGGTCGAAGGTCCACTTCGGCGTCGAGCCCGCGGCGGTGACGCCGGAGGCCCATACCGAAGGCGCTGCGCCGGCCGCCGAACAGGCACCACTCAAGACCAGCGCGATGATCGACCCGAACCTGCCGCCCGAAGCGCAGGTTCTCGCCCGCCTCGAGGCGCGGCAGGAAGATTTCGCCAACCGCCTGCTGACCGCCGTCAACGAACGTGCAGCCAAGGCCGAGGGCGCGGTCGCCAAGCTCGGCATGAACCCCGCAGCCCTGATCCGCAATGCCGCGGCCGGCCGCGGTGGTCCCTTCATTCCCTATCGCGGGGGCAAGGGCCGCGCGAGTTCGCTCGGCAAATCCTTTGCAGCGCTCGAAAGCGCGCTGTTCCGTATGGAGGTGCTCGAACGGACGCTCGTCGCGATCCCGTCGGGCCAGCCTGCAAATGTGCTGATGCTCTCGTCGAGCTTCGGCTATCGCAGCGATCCTTTCACCGGCGCCGGCGCCATGCACGCGGGGCTCGATTTCCCCGGCCCGATGGGCACGCCGATCCTCGCCGCAGCGCCCGGCCGCGTCGTCTATGTCGGGCAGAAGTCGGGTTACGGCAATGTTGTCGAGATCGATCATGGTCAGGGGATCCTGACCCGCTACGCCCACTTGTCGGGCTTCACGTCCAAGGTCGGCGCGCAAGTTGCCGCCGGCGAGCAGATCGCCAAAATGGGCTCGACCGGGCGTTCGACCGGCAGCCACCTGCATTTCGAAGTCCGTTTGAACGGCGTCGCGGTCAACCCGCGCCGCTTCCTGGAGGCCAAAGCCGATGTTCTCGAAGTCAAAGACGACGCCCGACAGCGAGTCGGTTCCGTCGCTGCCGTCCGTGGCGCCCGCTAAGATGGCGACGGGCGCGCGTCACACGACCTTTTCGATCCTCGGATCGGACGTCGTCGTCACCGGCAATGTGTCGGCCAGCGTCGACCTGCATGTCGACGGCAAGATCGAGGGCGACCTGAAATGCGCCAACCTCGTCCAGGGCGAGGCGAGCGAGATCAAGGGTTCGGTAGCCGCCGAGACCGCAAAGATCGCGGGTCTGCTGGACGGCGCGATCGAGGCAAAGACGCTGATCGTCCACGCGACCGCGCGGATAACGGGCGACGTGACCTACGAGACCATCACGATCGAAAATGGCGGCAAGGTCGAGGGCAAGCTCAGCCATCGCCGTCACGGTGCCGGCGCAAAGTCCCCGCCGCCGCTGGAGATCGTCGAAAACAAGCCGGCCGCGGCCAGCCTCTGAGGCAGGGGACTGCGCTTCGGTGCAGTCTCAGTTCGAAACCGCGACGTCGCGACCCGGTGCCGGTCCGGCGACGTCGCGGTGCCGCTGGACGACCACCCTGTTGCGGCCGCCGCGCTTCGCATCATAGAGCGCTTCGTCGGCGAGCCGGTAAAGACTCTGGAAATCACAGGCAGGCCGCACCTCGGCCGCACCGACACTGGCGGTCACCGGCCGTTCGCCGACCGTTTCGCTATGATCGCATGCCGCGATCCCGCGCCGGATGCTTTCGGCAAACCGGGCGAGGATGATCCCTTCCATCCCGATCGTGAGCAGGCCGAATTCCTCGCCGCCAAGCCGCGCAACGGTACACATCGGCCCTTCCCATCGCCCGATCCGGCGCGCGATGCCGCACAGTACCATATCGCCCGCGTCATGGCCGTATATATCGTTGATCGACTTGAAGCGGTCGATGTCGACGAGCAGCAATGCAGCCGGCAGATTGTCGGCATGTGCACGTTCCAGCAACGGCGAAACGCTTTCGATAAAGCCGCGGCGGTTTGGCAGGCCGGTGAGCGGGTCGTGACGCGCAAGTTGCCGCGCCTGCGCTTCTGCATCGCGCGCATCGTCGCGCTCGACTCGCAGGAGCGCGAGCCGACGGGTAGCGGCCGCCGCGAGCCATAGTGCCTGCCATGTCGCCGCCACGAGCACGACGAGCTTTGAACCGCCGCCCCAGAAACCATTCTCGACATCGACAACATGGACGCAAGCGAGCGCAGCCATCGGCAGGCCCCAAGCCGCGAGGAAATCGCGTGCCTCGATCGATCCGCGACGCCACGCCCAGCCGAGATAGAGAACGACCGCCAGCAGGTCGGCGATAATCACGAACCCGAGGACATCCGCAATCATGCCGAGACTGCCGCCCCGCATGAGCGCCAGCGGGACACCCGCTATTCCGATGGCCAGGCCGAGGACCATCGCAGTTGTCCTGACTCCCTTGGGCGCCAGACCCCGATCCACCGCCGTCACAGCGCTCAGCGTCGCAAGCGCGACAGCAAGACAGGCCAAGAAGGTGCAGAGCTGCGCGGTTGGAGTCCCCGCCATCCCTGGCAATAGCGCAAGCGGCATCTGCGACCAGAAACCGCCCCACAGCAACATCGTGCCCGACCAGGCCGCTTGCCAGACGAGATATTGCCGGCGGACAGCGAAGGCGAGCGACAGGCTGTAGATTCCGCTTACGAGCAGGAGAGTCAGTGCCGCGCCCACCGCCGCCGCCACCCCCGCCGATTGTATGCCCGCCTCGTCCTTCGGCAGTACGCGTGCACGGACCAGTTCATGCGCCGAAAGGCCATCGAAGCGCATCGTCACTGCGGTCAGCGACGCGGCGTGGTCGGGCGCCTCGAACAATATCTGCCCGCCAGCGCGCCAATGCGAGCCATAGTCGCCCGCGCGCACCTGCTGCCAACGCGTCGTGCCGTCGGCAAAGGAAAAACCGGCCGCCAGCCTGTCGAAACGCGACAGATGGACCATGAGCGCGAGATTGCCGCGCGGCGCGTCGCCTTCGAGCGACGCGCGAAGCCAGAGGCTCTTCTGCTGATACCCCGCCGGCTCTCCATCGCACGCAAAGCGCAGCCGGGACATATCCGTGTCGCCGAGCGCCGTAGCGCTCACCGCATGGCAAAGGTTGCGATCGACGTCGAGGGATCTGGCGTTCACCGCGCCCGCTGACAGGGCAAGCAGGATGGCAGCGAAACCCGGCACCAGCCGGCCGCACAGATACGCAAGGAAGGCCCGCCCGGCGGTCATGGGCGCGCTATCGCACCAAACTGTTCGAAAATCTTTACCATCTGACGACGACCGGGTTTCAGCGCATGCCGGGGCGGCCGACGCCCAGGTGCACCATGATCCGGTCGCCGAGGCCGATCCCTTCGGATTTCTGGACGGCGACCTTGACCGGAAGCAGATAGCCCCCGTCGCGCGGAAACAGCGATGTCGCAAATTCTGTGCCGCCGACGATCGCCACGACGGGTACGACGCCCCAGCCGTAGCTTGCCGTCATTGCGGCGTAGCGGATCGCGCCGACATGCTCGTCGGGAACCGGCGCGAAAAGGAACGGCGCCGGCCCGCGCCATTCGATGATCCGCGATTCGAAGACGATCTCTTCCATCAGTTCCTCGGCGCCTGCCGGCGATAACCGAGCGCCTCGGCGATATGGATGCGTCCAAGGGTTTCGGTGCCTGCCAGATCGGCAATCGTCCGCGCCACGCGCAGGATGCGCGTATAGCCCCGCGCCGACAGCCGCATCGCCTCGGCCGCCTGCGCGAGCAGTTTACGGCCCGCCTCGTCGGGAGTCGCCACGGCCTCGAGCAGGTCGCCATCGATCTCGGCATTGGTGCGTGCCTTGTGCGCGGCATAGCGCGCAGTCTGCACGTCGCGCGCCGCCGCGACGCGCGCGGCTACATCGGCGCTGCCTTCGGCGGGCGGCGGCAGGACGAGATCGGCGGCGCTCACCGCCTGCACCTCGACATGCAGGTCGATGCGGTCGAGCAGCGGGCCCGAGAGCTTCGTCTGATAGTCGGCGGCGCAGCGCGGCGCGCGGCTGCATGCGAGCGCCGGATCGCCGAGATGGCCGCAGCGGCAAGGGTTCATCGCAGCGACGAGTTGGACGCGCGCCGGGAAAGTGACATGCGCATTTGCCCGCGCGACGCTGACCTCGCCCGTTTCGAGCGGCTGGCGGAGCGAATCGAGCACGCTGCGCTGGAATTCGGGGAGTTCGTCGAGAAAGAGCACACCGAGATGCGCGAGGCTGACCTCTCCCGGCCGCACGCGCAGCCCGCCGCCGACGAGCGCGGGCATCGAGGCTGAATGATGCGGCGCGCGAAAAGGCCTTGCGCGGACGAGCCGCCCGCCCTCGAGCGTTCCTGCAACCGACGCGATCATCGACACCTCGAGCGCCTCGGCGGGCGTGAGGTCGGGAAGAATGCCGGGCATGCACGCCGCCATCAGCGACTTGCCCGCGCCCGGCGGCCCCGACATCATCAGATTGTGTGCGCCGGCCGCCGCGATCTCGAGCGCGCGCTTTGCCGTTTCCTGCCCCTTGACCTGCGACAGATCCGCGACGCGGGCGGGCATTTCGACCTCGCCCGGCACCGGCGAAGGCAGCGGCGCATTGCCCCTGAAATGGTTGAGCAGCGACAGGAGGTCGGGGGCGCCGAGCACTTCGACATTGCCCGCCCACGCTGCCTCGGGCCCTTGCGCCGCGGGGCAGATCAATCCGCGTTCGAGACTGCCTGCATGGATCGCCGCGAGCAGCACACCGGGCGAAGCCGTCACGCGGCCGTCGAGCCCCAGTTCGCCGACGACCACATAAGAGGCGAGCGTTTCGGGGTCGATCACGCCCATCGCGCCCAGAAGCGCCAGCGCGATGGGCAGATCGTAATGCGAGCCTTCCTTGGGCAGGTCGGCGGGCGACAGGTTGACGGTGATGACCTTGGGCGGGAGCGACAGGCCGATTGCGGCGATCGCGGCGCGGACGCGCTCGCGGCTTTCGCCGACCGCCTTGTCGGGCAGGCCGACGACGACGAAGCGCGGCACGCCGGGCGTGACCTGGCATTGCACCTCGACCCCGCGGGCTTCGATGCCGAGATAGGCCGTGGTTGAGACGACTGCGACCATATTCCCCCCGGAATGGCGGTGATGTGCCCCCTTTGTTCCGATCCTCTTTAGGCGAAGTGGCGGGGAGGTCGAGTCTTTTTCGGAAGTTGTCGAAAGTGCCGCGGAGCGTAAGTCTGATTGCATATTTGACAACATACCAACTAGTCGGTATGTAGATTCGCATGACGACGAATCAGCCTCCCTCGATCCCCGCAGCCGCCGCCCGCGATGTCCCCTCGGCGGGCGGCGGTAGTGCGGGAGCGCGCGCACCGCGTGGCAGCGCGCGCGCGGCGCTGATCGCGGCGGCGCATGCGACGGTGCGCAAGCAGGGTTATGCGGCGACGACGGTCGACCAGATCTGCGCCGCAGCGGGCGTGACCAAGGGCGCCTTCTTCCATCACTTCGCGTCGAAGGAAGAGCTGGCGATCGCGGCGGCCGAAGGCTGGACCGAGCGCGCACGGCCGATGTTCGAGCTGGCACCGCATGTGAAGCTCGACGACCCGCTCGACCGGCTGCTCGGCCATATCGATTTCCGCCTGTCGATGCTCGACGGGCCCACCGAGGATTATACCTGCTTCGTCGGTACGATGGTGCAGGAAGCCTATGCGACGAACGATCGCATCCGCGCCGCGTGCGAAGCCAGCATCAATGCCTATTGCCAGGCGCTCGCCCCCGACATCCAGGCGGCGATGGACGTTTACGGCGTGCCCGATGATATCACCGCACTCGGCCTTGCCCAGCATGTCCAGTCGGTGCTGCAGGGCGCCTTCGTCCTGGCCAAAACGACGAACGACCCGGCGATTGCACGCGGCACCGTCACCCATCTGAAGCGTTATGTCCGGATGCTGTTCGGCGCGGGCGGTACGCCATGACGCGACAGGTAATTGCGGCCGCGCGCCGCCCACGCTGACCTCAACAACCACCACCCCCAAGGAGAGAGTAGATGCCCCAGATGATTTTCGTGAACCTGCCGGTTACCGACCTTCCGAAGTCGAAGGCCTTTTACGAGGCGGTCGGCGCGGTGAACAACCCCGCCTTCACCGACGACACCGCCGCGTGCATGGTCGTCACCGAAGGATCGATCCACGTCATGCTGCTGACGCATGAAAAATGGGCGACCTTCACGTCGAAGGCGATCCCCGACGCGCACACGACCGCGCAGGTCCTGCTCTGCGTCTCGGCCGACAGCCGCGAAGATGTCGACGGCCAGGTCGACAAGGCGGTCAAGGCGGGGGGCAAGGCCGACCCGACCCCGACGCAGGATTTCGGCTTCATGTACGGCCGCAGCTTCGAGGATCCCGATGGCCATATCTGGGAAGTGATGTGGATGGACCCCACCGCGATCCCCGCCGGCGAACCCGCCGAAGCCACGGCCTGACGGCAATATAGGGAGGAGGAAGAGGATGACCGACACGCCCCCCGGAAAGGGCCAGTTGATCGCCGGCCGCGTACTGAGCGGCCTTGTGATCCTCTTCCTGCTCTTCGACGCCGGATTGAAGCTGGTGTCGCCCGAAACCGCGATCAAATACAGCCCGCCGGACCTCGGCTGGCCGCTCGAGGTCGGCACGATGTACCTGCTCGGTACGCTGCTGCTGATCCCGACGCTGCTTTACATCTGGCCCCGCACGGCGATCCTCGGTGCAATCCTGATCACCGCCTATCTCGGCGGCGCGGTCGCCACGCATGTCCGCATCAACAGCCCGCTGTTCAGCCACATATTGTTCGGCGTCTACCTCGGCCTGATGCTGTGGGGCGGCCTGTGGCTGCGCGATCCCCGCGTCCGTGCACTGATCCCGCTGTCGAAGGGAACGGCCGCATGAGCTTTCAGGCCTATCTCGACAATGTCGAAAGCAAGACCGGCAAGTCGGCCGAGGCGCTGAAAGCCATCGCGATCGACAAGGGTCTCGCCGACGCGAGCGGGCTCGCTCCCGGCGTCAAGCCCGGCGCGATCATCGACTGGCTGAAGAACGATTTCGACCTCGGCCATGGTCACGCGATGTCGATCGTCGCCTTCATCAAAGGCAAACGGAGCTAGACTCCGTCTTGAGAACAAGAGGATAGTTCGATGACACGACGCTCTCCCCTCCCGGCACTTGCCTCCGCCTTCGCGACGATCGCGGTCGCGGCAACGCTCGCCGCGCTGCCGCAACCCGCAGCGGCCGAAGCCCCGGCGCCGAAGCCTGCTGCCGGCCAGTCCGGCAGCACGCCCCGGAGCGGCGAGGTCGATGTCGCGGGCGCGGCGATCCATTATCAGGTCTATGGCGACCTCAAATCGGGTCGCACCCCGCTGGTTGTCCTGCACGGCGCCTTCATGTCCGCCGACGCGATGAAGCCGCTGATCGATCCGCTCGCCGCGACCCGGCCGGTGATCGCGGTCGATGCGCGCGGCCATGGCCGGTCGGGCGGGGTCGACGGGCCGCTGAGCTACGACCGGATGGCCGACGATACCGCCGCGGTACTCGACAGCCTCGGCGTCCGGCAGGCCGACGTACTCGGCTATTCGATGGGCGGCTCGACCGCGGTCGCGCTCGCCGTCAAGCATCCCGACAGGATCGGCAAGCAGGTGATATTGTCGGCGACCTCGCGGCTCGACGGCTGGTATCCCGAAGTGCTGGCGGGAATCTCGAAGCTGACCCCCGAAATCTTCGCAGGCAGCCCGATCGACACCGAATATAAAAGGCTGTCGCCCGCTCCGCAGAAATTCCCGGTGCTGGTCGCGAACATCAAGTCGCTCGACGCGACGCCTTTCGGCTGGTCCGACGCCGCGGTCCGCGCGATCCCCGGCCGGACGATGGTGATCATCGGCGACGCCGACGGCGTGACGCTCGATCATGCGATCCAGCTGTTCAAACTGCGCGGCGGCGGCGATGTGGCCGCGGCGACGCAGGGCTTCCTGACCTCGGCGCCGAAAGCGCGGCTCGCGATCCTGCCCGCAACCTCGCACATCGGGATCATGGGTGAAGTTCCGGCGATCGCCGCAATGGTCACGCCCTTTTTGGACGACAAGGCGCCGCCGCCGCCGTCCTTCTAGCGCGGCTTTTGCTCCATCGTCATTCCGGCGGAGGCCGGAATCTCGACGGGGCCGACGAATTGCAACGATGAGAGGAGTTCCCCCATGTCCGTAAACCAGAACGCCAAGCTCGAGATCACCGCCTTCGACTGGGTGCCCGATTTCGCGCGCGGCTATGTCCGCGACCTGCGCCCGCGCTGGGCGTGCGAGGAAATCGGGCTCGATTATGCCGAGCATCTGATCAGCGCGATCAACCGCCCCGCCGACCATTTCCTGTTCCAGCCTTGGGGACAGGTGCCGGTGCTGAACGACGGCGGCATCCGTCTGTTCGAAAGCGGCGCTATCCTGCTTCACCTCGCCGAGAAGGACGCGCGGCTGATGCCCCGCGACCCGCAGGCCCGCGCCAACACGCTCGCCTGGCTGTTTGCCGCCTATAACAGCGTCGAGCCGATGCTGTTCGAGCTCGGCAATGTCGATATTTTCTCGACCGAAGAGGAATGGGCGAAGCTGCGCCGGCCGAGCCTGATCGAGTTCATCCAGGGCCGGCTCGGCCGTCTCAACGACGCGATCGGCGACAAAGACTATCTGACGGGCGAATTCAGCGTCGCCGACATCGCGATGGCGACCGTGCTGCGCGAAGCCGTCGAAGCGGGGCTGATCGCCGAGCAGCCGCGGCTGCAGGCCTATCTGGACCGCTGCCTTGCCCGTCCCGCCTTCCAGCGCGCGATGGACGCGCAGCTGGCCGCCTTCAGCGAAGAAGCGGGACCGCCCGCCGCCTGAAACCCCTCCCCACCCCCCAAGGAGAGACAAGATGACCTATGTAGAAGGATTTGTGGTCGCGGTGCCGACCGCCAACAAGGAAGCCTATCGCAAGCACGCCGCCGACGCGGCCCATCTGTTCAAGGAATTCGGCGTCGCGCGCATGGTCGAATGCTGGGGCGACGACGTCCCCGACGGCAAGGTCAATGACCTGAAAGGCGCGGTGCAGGCGAAACCCGACGAGACCGTCGTGTTCAGCTGGTTCGAATATCCCGACCGGGCGACGCGCGACGCCGCGAACGAAAAGATGATGAGCGATCCGCGCATGGCGGCGATGGGCGGCGAAATGCCGTTCGACGGCAAGCGCATGATCATCGGCGGATTCGACTCGATCGTCGACGACCGCGCGGCGGGTGAGACCGGCTATGTCGACGGCTATGTCGTGCCCGTGCCCGACGGCAACAAGGAAGCCTATCGCGCGCTGGCGCAAAAGGCGTCCGAAGTATTCCGCGACTATGGCGCGACGCGCGTCGTCGAGGCGTGGGCGGACGACGTCCCCGACGGCAAGGTCACCGATTACGCGCGCGCCGCGCACAAGAAGGACGGTGAGAGCGTCGTCTACAGCTGGGTCGAATGGCCGAGCAAGGAAGCCCGCACAGCAGGCTGGGAAAAGATGATGACCGACGAGCGGATGAAGCCCGATCCCGAGAACAACCCGTTCGACGGCGCGCGCATGATCTACGGCGGCTTCGCGCCGATCGTCGAGGCCTGACGATCACCGGCTCCTCCCTGTGCCGGAGGCATGGGGAGGTGGCCGCCCGCAGGGCCGACGGAGGGGCCAATGGCGCCGAAGTCGCGGCCCCTCCACCACGCCCTTCGGGCGCGGTCCCCCTCCCCATCGCTTCGCGACAGGGAGGATCGAGAGGACGGAAACGATGATCACCCTTTACGGAACCCCGCCGACACGCGCGCTGCGCGCGATGTGGCTGCTCAACGAACTCGACCTCGCGCACGAGATCGTCCCCGTCGACATCGGCGCGGGCGAAAACCGTACCCCCGAATTCCTTGCGCTCAATCCCGCCGCAAAGCTGCCGGTGCTGGTCGACGGCGAACTGGTGATCAGCGAATCGGCGGCGATCCAGCTCTATCTCGCCGACAAATATGGCGACCGCTTTCCGGGCGGCGGGCTGATCCCCGAGACACCCGAGGATCGCGCCCGGATGCATCACTGGCTGTTCTTCCTGATGACCGAGATCGAGGCACCGCTGTGGCGGATCGCGTTGCACAGTTTCCTCTATGCGGAGGATGAGAAGTCGGAGGCGGAAATCGCGCTCGCGAAACGCGACGGCCGGCGGATGATCGCGGTGCTGGAGCAGCATATGCAGGGGCGCGATTTCATCGTCGGCACGCAGGTGACGGTCGCCGATTTCAACGCCGCCTTCACGCTCGACTGGGCGAATGAGGAGGGGCTGCTCGACGAAGCCCCTGCGCTCCGCGCCTGGCTGGAATCGCTGTACGCCCGCCCGCGGGCGCCGGTGACGATCGCCGAAGCCATGGCGGAGCTGGAGGCATGACCCGCAACGAACCCGGCACGACACGCACGGCCGCGTGCCGGTGCGGCACGGTGCGGCTGGAACTTACGGGCGAGCCGATCCTCGCGGCGACCTGTTATTGCCATAGCTGCCAGCAGGCGGGGCGGAGCTTCGAAGTGCTTCCCGGAGCGCCGCAAACCGTCGGCAGCGACGGCGGGACGCCCTATGTCCTGATGCGCAAGGACCGGCTCGAATGGCTGTCGGGATCGGACCGGCTCGAGGAATATCGGCTGAAGCCCGATTCGCCGACGCGGCGCTTCGTGGCGCGCTGCTGCAATTCGCCGGTCGCGCTCGAATTCACCAAGGGGCATTGGCTGAGCATCTATTCGGGACGCATAGCGGAGGAGGAGCGCCCGGCGCCGGAAATGCGAACGATCGTCGGCGACCGGCCGGACGGCGTCGAGCTGCCCGAAGACATCCCCAATTACCGGACGCCGTCGGGCAAGTTCATGTGGCGACTGCTGAAAGCGTGGGCCGCGATGGGTTTTCGCGCGCCGTCGATCGAAGCGACGAAGGGATATGCGCCATGAGCAAGACCGTCGAGCGCGTCGAGATGCGCAGCATAACAAGCCCGGGCTTTTCGCAGCAGGTCGACAAGGCGAAATATGACGCGATGAAGGATGCGCTGCTGCGGGCGGTGCCGAAGGGCAAGCCGGGGCTCACCGTTGCCGAGGTCAAGGAAGGCGTGCTGCCCCTGCTCCCCGACGATCTTTTCCCCGGCGGCGCCAAGGCGGGCTGGTGGTTGAAGGGCGTCCAGCTCGACCTCGAGGCGCGCGGGGTGATCGCGCGCGAAAATGTGAAGCCGCTGCGGCTGCACCGGCTATAAGCCCGACCAGAAGGAAGCAGGCCATGCAACATCTGTCCTTCCCCGGCGAGAGCCCCGAATATCGCACGGCGCGCGCCGAACTGCTCGCCGACGAAATCGCGCTGCGCCGCCAGATCGAGGCGGTCGCCGCGAAACGCCGCGCGCTGCCGCCGGGCGGCGAAGTGCCCGAGGATTATGAATTCGAGCGGACCGGCGAATATCAGCGGCCCGAACGGGTGAAGCTGTCGGAGCTGTTCGGCGGGAAGCCGGACATCATCCTCTACAGCTTCATGTTCGGGGCCGAGCGCGACAAGCCGTGCCCCGGCTGCACGCATATGCTCGACGCGATCGACGGCAGCGCACGCCATGTCGGCCAGCGCGCGCCGCTCTATATAGTCGCCAAATCGCCGATCGCGCGGCTCGAGGCGTGGGCGAAGGCGCGGCGCTGGCCGCACCTCGTCTTCCTGTCCGACGTCGACGGGCGCTATTCGGCGGATTATTTCGGCGACACGTCGAAACTGACCGACGCCAAGCGCGCCGAGCATGGCATGAAGCCCGGCGAGAATTGGGACGAGACGATCTTCAACGTCTTCCGGCGCGATGGCGCGAGCGTCCGCCACGTCTGGGCGAGCGAGATGGCCTATGCGCCCGAGGATCCCGGCCAGCACCACCGCGCGGGCGACCTCGTCGATCCGCTCTGGGGGCTGCTCGACATGACGCCCGGGGGGCGCGGCGACTGGTTCCCCGGCCTGACCTACTGACACGAGCGAGGAGAGCGACGATGAACGCAGCATCGAACTTCATCTGGTACGAGCTGATGACCCCCGACCCCGCCGGCGCGGCGCGCTTTTACGGCGCGGTCGTCGGCTGGACGATCGCCGACACCGGCGAGCAGACCGCAGGCGGTGTCGATTACCGCATGATCGGGCGCAGCGACGGCGGCAACGCCGGCGGCGTGCTCGCGCTCAGTGCCGACATGATCGCGGGCGGCGCGCGGCCGATCTGGATCGGCTATCTCCACGTCGCCGACGTCGATGCCGCGGTCGCGGCGATCAAGGCCGACGGTGGCGCGGTGCAGATGCCGCCGATGGATATCCCCGTCGGACGGATCGCGATGGTCGCCGATCCGCAGGGCGCGGTCTTCTATGTCATGGATCCCAAGCCGCCCGCGGGGATGGAGGGCATGGAGAGCGACGTGTTCTCGGTGACCGAAGCGCAGCATATGCGCTGGAACGAGCTCGCCGCCAGCGATCCCGACGCCGCCGTCGCCTTTTACAGGAAGCATTTCGGCTGGGGGCAGGAGGGCGAGATGCCGATGGGCGAGCTTGGCGCGTACCGCTTCATCCAGCGCGGCGATGTCGGGCTCGGCGCAGTGATGCCGCTGATGGAAGGCTATCCGGTGCCGGTCTGGAATTTCTATATCGGCGTCGACGATATCGACCGCGCGCGGAGCGCCGTCGCGGCGAACGGCGGCACGATCACGAACGAGCCGATGGAAATCCCGGGCGGCGAATATGCGATGAACGCGATCGACCCGCAGGGCGCGGCGATCGGCTTCGTCGGCCCGCGCAAACAGGGAGAGAGACGATGAGCAACCAGGGCCCGACGACCGGCCTCACGCCACATATCGCGATCGCCGACAAGCGCGCGAGCGAGGCGATCGATTTCTACATCAGGGCGTTCGGCGCGACCGAGAATGTGCGCGTGCCCGCCGACGACGGCGTGCGGCTGATGCACGCGTATCTGACGATCAACGGCGGATCGCTGATGATGCACGACGAATTTCCCGAATATGTCGAGAATGAGAGCGGTCCGCCCGATGGTGTGACGCTGCATCTGCAGGTCGACGATGCCGATGCGTGGTTCGAGCGCGCGGTCGCGGCGGGCGCGAGCGTCGTGATGCCGCTCGACAACATGTTCTGGGGGGACCGCTATGCCCAGATAAAGGATCCGTTCGGCCATGTATGGTCGATCGGCGGGCCCATCAAAGGAGAGTGACAATGGCTGACAAAAATCCCGTGACGCTGTGCCTGTGGTACGACAAGGATGCCGAGGAAGCGGCGAATTTCTACGCCGCGACCTTTGCCGACAGCAAGGTCGGCGCGGTCCACCGCGCGCCCGGCGACAATCCGAGCGGCAAGGAAGGCGATGTGCTGACGGTCGACTTCACCGTGCTCGGCATCCCGTGCGTCGGATTGAACGGCGGCCCGGCGTTCAGGCACAGCGAGGCCTTTTCCTTCCAGGTCCACACCGACACGCAGGAAGAAACCGACCGGCTGTGGAACGCGATCGTCGGCAATGGCGGACAGGAAAGCATGTGCGGCTGGTGCAAGGACAAATGGGGCCTCAGCTGGCAGATCACCCCGCGCGCGCTGGTCGCGGCGACGATGGGCTCCGACAAGGCGGCGGCGAAGCGCGCGTTCGAGGCGATGATGACGATGAAGAAGATCGACATCGCGGCGATCGAGGCCGCTGTGCGGGGCGAAGCCGTTGGCGCGGCGTAATCCCGCGCTCTTCGCCTGGGCGCTCTGCGGCACGCTCGACATCGTCTATGCGGCGGTGTCGAGCGTGCTGCGGGGCGGCACCGTCTCCTCGATGCTCCACGCGGTTGCGAGCGGGCCCTTCGGCGACGGCGCCGTCAAATGGGGCATCGCCGGCGATATCGCGGGGCTTGCGACGCATTTTGCGATCATGGGCGCGATGGTCGCGGCGTGGTTCTTCGTCGCGCGGCGCTGGACCGCGCTGACAAGCTGGCCATGGTGGCTGACGGGCACGCTCTACGGGCTGCTGCTCTATGTCATCATGAACGGCGTGGTGCTGCTGCTGCGCTTCGGTTCGCCCTTCCCGCCGACCGACCTCGTCAAGGGCGCGATCGCGCTTTTCCCGCACATCTTCTTCGTCGGCTGGCCGCTCGCCTGGCTGACGCGCAAGGAAGGCAATTGATGCTGATCTATTACGGCCACCCCTTTTCATCCTACACATGGAAGGCGCTGATCGCGCTTTACGAGAAGGGGATCGAATTCGACTATCGCTCGGTCGATCCGGCGTTCCCCGATCATATGCCCGAGCTGCGGGCGCACTGGCCGGTCGGGCAGTTCCCGCTGCTCGTCCATGACGGCGTGCCATATTTCGAATCGTCGATCATCATCGAATATCTCGACCACCTCGTACCCGAGCCGCGCCTGATTCCGCAGGATTTCGACGCGGCGCTGAAGGTCCGCTTCTTCGACCGCATATTCGACAATCATGTGATGGGCCGGATGCAGGCGGTGGTGGCCGACGCGATCCGCGGGCCCGATGCGCATGTGCCGACGATCGTCGAACAGGCCAAGGCGGCACTCGAGACCATCTATGGCTGGCTCGACAAGGAATTGGCGGGCGGCGGCTGGGCGACGCCTTATGGCTTCAGCCTTGCCGATTGCGCGGCGGCGCCATCGCTCTTCTATGCCGACTGGGTTTACCGGATCCCGGAGACGTACGACAATCTCCGCGCCTATCGCGCGCGGCTGCTCGCGCATCCGAGCATTTCGCGCTGCGTCGAGGATGCCCGGCCGTATCGCGCCTATTTCCCGCTCGGCGCGCCCGACCGCGATTGAAGTCCCGCATGCGCCCGGCGAAAGCCGGCGTCCTGCATGATGAATGCGCGATATCCCTGGGCCCCGGCTTTCGCCGGGGTTCACCTTCCGGACGGAACGTCCCGAAACGGGGTTAACGCGGCGCTGACGCTGCCTGTTTGCCGGTTGATCATCGCGCCCGCGCGAAAGCGGGTTCATGGTTTCACCGTCGGCCCTCCTCCGAACGCTGATCGTCGCCGCGCTGGCGGCGGTGCTCGCGTTCGCGCCGGCGCATGCGCAACAGGTCGTGACGATCACGACGACGGTGACGTGGACCTATACGGACACCGACACCGACGGGGACGTCGAATATATCGACGAGGGCGCGGCGCTGCTCGACGACGAGGCGCTCGCAGAGGATGCGGGGTTTGCGGCGACGCGGCGCTATGCACCCGCCGCCACGCTCGCGACGCTCGGTCATGCGAAAGCGACCTATGGCCCCTTTTCGGTGATCGACGGCGCGACCGTGCGCATGGCGGGCGACGTCACGTCGGCGACCCCGCGCCAGTTCGCCGCGATGCTCGCGGCCTGGCCGGGGCTCAGGCGGCTCGAGATGATCGATTGCCCCGGCAGCCTCGACGAGGAAGCCAATCTGATCCTGGCGCGCGCGATCCGGCGACAGGGTATGGAAACGGTCGTCCCTGCGGGCGGCTCGATCCGCTCGGGTGCGGTCGAGCTGTGGCTCGCGGGCGTCACCCGCCGCGCCGCACCCGACGCCGAATTCGGCGTGCACAGCTGGGCCGACGAATATGGCCGTGAGGCCAACGACTATCCCGCCAACGATCCCGTCCATGCCGAATATCTCGGCTATTACCGCGAAATGGGCATGGATACCGCGAAGGCGCGCGCCTTTTACGCGCTGACCAATGCGACGCCGTTCGACGATGTCCGTTACCTGACGCGCGACGATATGGCCCGGTTCGTGCCGCTGAACTGAAGGTAGCCGCCGGCGATCGCCTATAGCTACACGCCCAACGACAATGCCCGGGAAGGCCGCTCTCGATCGACCGGGAGCGCCCACACTCTTTCCCCTTGTCATTCCCGCGAAAGCGGGAATCCAGGGATGGGTCAGCCGACGGACGCTCTGGGTCCCCGCTTTCGCGGGGATGACAAGGGTGGGGCAGGAACGGCCGTTTGCGCCCCGAAACCCCCGCTTTCGATCGGCGACCCGCACGCGCCAAACTGCTTTAGCCTTGTAACACGCCGCCGCCTCCCCCACATCGCCCCCATGGCGAAACGCAGCCTCTACCAGCGATTGCGGTCGAACCCGCGGGTGCGGACGGCGCTGTTCGTCCTCGGCGTGCTGCTGATGATCGCGGCGCCGCTGCTCGGCCCGCTGCCGGGGCCCGGCTTTGTCCTCCTGTTTCCCGCCGGACTGATGCTGGCCTTGCAGAACAGCGAATGGGCGAAACGCGTCTATGTCCGGTTCAAGCGGCGCCACCCGCGCTACGCCGGCTGGACCGACCGGTTGATGCGGCGTACGAGCGCAGCGCGGCGGCGCGAGCGCGACGCCGTGCAGGCGATCGATAGCGAAACGCCCGAAAATCCGCCCCGATGACGATTGACTTTGCGCTGCAACTCGCTTATCCGCGCCCCCATCGGTGGCCGCCCACGTTTGGCGGCCCTTTTCTGTTAGAGCCTTTAGAGAGAATTTGGGGATACCGCGATGAAGCGTACCTATCAACCGAGCCGCCTCGTTCGCAAGCGTCGCCACGGTTTCCGCGCCCGCAAGGCGACTGTCGGCGGCCGCAAGGTTCTCGCCAACCGCCGCGCCCAAGGCCGCAAGAAGCTGTCGGCCTGATCGCTGACGCTTCTGCGCCAGCCCGTCTGGTGCGAACGCTTTCAAAACGTAGCGAATTTCTGGCCGCAAACCGCGGCCTTCGCTTTCCCATGCCCGGCTTTGTCCTGCTCGTCCGCCACCGCGGCGACGGAGAGGATGCGCTGGGCGTTGGCTATACCGTCAGCAAGAAGGTCGGCAACGCCGTCACGCGCAACCGGATGAAGCGCCGCCTGCGCGCCCTGTGCCGTGCCGCGCTCCCCGAATCGGGAATCGCGGGTGCCGACCATGTGCTGATCGGCCGGCCGGGCGGCAATGACATCCTTTTCGCCGAGCTGGGCGAGCATCTCGATTCGGCGCTGAAGCGCGCGGCGAAGAAACTCGCGGCGAAGCCGTCATGAGCGTCGCCCTTCGCCCTTCCCGTCACCCCGGACTTGATCCGGGGTCCCGCTCAGCGACGTTGAAAAGCGGGACCCTGGATCAAGTCCGGGGTGACGAAGAGAGAAAAACAGCGATTGCGAGTGAAGTTGCGCAGTTTTCGGGGCTTTTCCTGTGATCGCGAAACTGCTCATCCTGATCGCGCGCGGCTGGCAGATTGGCCCCTCGCGCATCCTGCCTCCCACCTGCCGCTATGCACCGTCGTGCAGCGAATATGCGATTATTGCGCTTCGCCGCCATGGTGCGATCAAGGGTGGCTGGCTGGCGACAAAGCGGCTATTGCGCTGCCATCCTTGGGGCGGTCACGGCTACGACCCCGTTCCGTAAGCATTCCCGACATCCGTTTTAGACGAAGAGAGACCGAAGAGCGTGGACGACAAGCGTAACCTGATCGCGGCGATTTTGCTGTCGGTAGCCATCCTGATCGGCTGGAACTTCGTCGCCGAAAAATTCTTCCCGACCCCGCCGAAGCCCGATGTGACCAAAACGGTTGCCGGCACGCCCGGCGCGGCGCCGACCGCGGCGCAGGGCCAGCCGAGCGCGCTGCCGACGCCGGGCGCCCCGGCCGCGCCGGCCGCACAGACGATCCGCCCGGTCGACACCGTACTCGCCGAAGGGCAGCGCATTCCGATCGAAACCCCTGCGATCAAGGGATCGATCAACCTTGTCGGCGCGCGCGTCGACGACATCACGCTCAATAAATATCGCCAGACGATCAAGAAGGATTCGCCGACGGTACGCCTGTTCGCGCCGGGTGGAACGCAGGCCGCCTATTTCGCGAGCCTCGGCTGGTCGGCGCAAGGCATCGCGGTGCCGAACGCCAACACGGTCTGGACTGCAACGGGCACCAGGCTGACCCCGACGACGCCGGTGACGCTGAGCTGGGCCAACACGTCCGGCCAGACCTTTCGCATCGAATATAGCATCGACGCCAATTATCTGATCACCGCGAAGCAGACGATCGCCAACACCGGCACCGCGCCGGTGAGCGCGAGCAGCTTCGCGCTGATCGACCGCCTCGGCAAGCCGACCGATCCGCACGAGCAGGACAGCTATACGATTCACGTCGGCCCGACCGGCTATCTCGACGGCAAGACGATCATCGACACCGATTATGACGATGTCGAAGAGGCGCCGAACCGCAGCGTCCGTTATACGTCGGGCGCATGGCTCGGGTTCAGCGACAAATATTGGCTCGCGGCGATCGTCCCTGCCAAGGGCGAGCGCATCACCGCCGCGATCAGTTCGCCCGCGGCGAACAATTACCAGACGCTGTTTGCGCGAGATTTCACGCAGGTCGCGCCGGGCAAGCAGGTGACGACCACCAGCCGCATCTTTGCGGGCGCCAAGGAAGTCTACACGCTCCAGCGCTACGAGAATGATCAGGGCATCACGCGCCTGTCGAACGCGATCGACTGGGGCTGGTTCGAATTTTTCGAGGTGCCGATCTTCAAGCTGCTCGACTGGCTGTTCAAGCAGGTCGGCAATTTCGGCGTCGCGATCATGGCGCTGACGCTGATCATCCGCCTGCTGATGTTCCCGATCGCGCAGCGCCAGTTCGGATCGATGGCGCAGATGCGCCTCGTCCAGCCGAAGATGAAGGCGCTGCAGGACCGCTACAAGGACGACAAGCCGAAGATGCAGCAGGAGCTGATGAAGCTCTACAAGGACGAGAAGATCAATCCGCTCGCCGGCTGCCTGCCGATCGTGATCCAGATCCCGATCTTCTATGCGCTCTACAAGGTGCTGATGCTGACGATCGAAATGCGGCACCAGCCGTTCATCCTGTGGATCAAGGATCTGTCGGCGCCCGATCCGCTGCACATCCTCAACCTGTTCGGCCTGCTGCCCTTCACGCCGCCGTCGATCCTGTCGATCGGCATCCTCGCGGTGATCCTCGGCATCACCATGTGGCTGCAGTTCCGCCTTAACCCGCAGGCGACCGACCCCGTGCAGCAGCAGGTGTTCAAGATCATGCCGTGGCTGTTCATGTTCATCATGGCGCCGTTCGCCGCGGGCCTGCTGCTCTACTGGATCACCAACAATATCCTGTCGATCGGGCAGCAGCAGTGGATGTACCGCAAGTTCCCGCAACTGAAGGCGGCACCGGCGAAGTGAGCGAGATCGATCCGGGTGCGGAAGACAGGGCGGAGCGGGCGCGCAAGCTGTTTGCGGGTCCGATCGCCTTCCTGAAATCGGCGCCCGCGCTCCAGCATCTGCCGAGCCCGGGCGTACCCGAGATCGCCTTTGCGGGGCGTTCGAACGTCGGCAAGTCGTCGCTGCTCAACGCATTGACGAACCGGGGCGGGCTCGCGCGCACCTCGGTGACGCCGGGGCGCACGCAGGAACTCAACTATTTCGACGTCGGATCGCCGCTGGTGTTCCGCCTCGTCGACATGCCCGGTTACGGCTTCGCCAAGGCGCCCAAGGATGTCGTCAGGAAATGGCGTTTCCTCGTGAATGATTATCTTCGCGGACGGCAGGTGCTGAAACGCACGCTGGTACTGATCGACAGCCGCCACGGGATCAAGGACGTCGACCGCGAGGTCCTCGAAATGCTCGACGTCGCGGCGGTGAGCTATCGGATCGTGCTCACCAAGGCCGACAAGGTGAAGGCGAGCGCGCTCGCCGAAGTCCACGCCGCGACCGAGGCCGAGGCGCGCAAGCACCCCGCGGCGCACCCCGAGGTGATCGCGACGAGCAGCGAGAAAGGCATGGGCATCGCCGAACTGCGCACCGCGGTGCTGGAGGCGGTCGAGCTTTGATCCTCTCCCCTCGCGCTTGCGGGAGCGCGCGGGGGAAGGCATGTAGAGGGAATCCCGGGCCGGAACAGGCCCTCCCCTAACCCCTCCCGCAAGCGCGAGGGGAATCCGGAGACCCCATGAAACTCTTCATCGGCAACAAGGCATACTCCAGTTGGAGCCTGCGCGGCTGGCTGGCGGTCAAGCACAGCGGCCTGCCGTTCGAGGAAGTCACCGTCCCGCTCTATGACGAGGAATGGAGCCAGCGGCGCGAGGGCGACGAGTTCGCGCCGTCGGGCGGCAAGGTGCCGATCCTGTGGGACGGCGACGATATCGTCGTGTGGGACAGCCTCGCGATCATCGACTATCTCAACGAAAAGACCGGCGGCACGGAGCATTTCTGGCCCGACGACATGGCAGCGCGCGCGATGGCGCGCTCGATGGCGGCCGAAATGCATTCGAGCTTCGCGGCGCTCCGCCGCAACCACAGCATGAACATCCGCCGCATCTATCCGCCCGCCGAGCTGCTGCCCGAGGTGCAGGCCGACGTCGTGCGCATCTTCCAGATCTGGGCCGAGGCGCGCGCGCGGTTCGGCGGCGAGGGCGATTTCCTCTTCGGCAACTGGTCGGCGGCCGACATCATGTTCGCACCGGTGGTGACGCGCTTCGTCACCTACTCGATCCCGCTGCCGCGCTTTGCCGCCGCCTATGCGCAGGCGGTGATCAGCCACCCTTGCATGCAGGAATGGATCGGCGGCGCGCAGGCCGAGGACTGGGTGATCGAGAAGTTCGAGGGGCCGGTGGAGGGCTGACGCCGCGCCGGCCGTTCAGGACCCGATAAGGTCGTCCGGATAATCTGCAGCCATGCGCAGACCCCTCATCCTGTCGGCAATCGCCCTCGGCCTCATTGCCGGCGCGGCAACCGCCGCGACCCTTGCCGCTCCCGGCGCCGCACACTGGGTGATCGGCCCGATCATTCGCGGCAAGAATTATTCGCAGGGCATGCCGCTCCAGCCGCAGCCGACGCGCACCGGCTGGTATTTCGACTTTCCGGTCGGCAGCCGCGAGGCGGGGCATGTCCATTATGTGACCTTTCGGGCGTCCCCGGTGGCGCCGGCGTCGACGATCGTCGTGCGCTACCGCGTCGATGCGGCGCCCGGGACGCGCTTCGTGCCGCAGGAATCGCCGGAACTTCCTGCGACCGTGTCGCTCTATTTCCAGCGGCGCGGCGACAACTGGTCGGCGAAGGGCCGCTACGAACATTATCGCTGGTACGCGCCCGCCGGCACCGTGCAGGAGATCGCGCCCGGCGAGCACGAGATCCGCGTCGCGCTCGACGATCCGCAATGGATATCCGTCCTCGGGCGGACCGCCGGGGCGAACCCCGGCGCGATCGAGGCGGCGCTTGCCGACGTCGACCGGATCGGCCTCGTCTTCGGGGCGGCTCCGGCGCGCGGGCACGGCGTCTTCGCGACCGCGCCGGCGCGCTTCACGCTGCTGGGGTTCGAGGTGCGTCAGGGAATCCGCGATGCCAGATAGGGCGTGCCGTCCTTGTGGAAATAGCCGTCGGGCGTGAACAGCATGTCGATGTCCGAATAGCCGCCGCCGGTGTCATGCGCCTTGCCGCCACCCAAGGCGACGAAGACGCAGTCGGCATCCGATTCGTTGATCAGGTGATGGCCGTTGGTGCTGCCCTTCGGCCACACCGCGATATCGCCCGCGCGCATCGGCCAGCGCCCGTCGTCCTCGACCAGCACCGCCTCGCCCGAAATCATCACGAGCATCTCGTCCTCGCCGTCGTGCCAGTGGCGCTGCGACGACCACGCGCCGGGCCTCAGCACGACATGGCTCGCAGCGAAATCGCCAAGCCCCGTCGGCGGCGCGAGACGGCGATACCAGCGGCCCTGCACGGGCGCATCGTAAGGCGCGGGATAACCGGTGGCGTTGGTTTGCGGGATGGTGTCGAGATCGAGCTTGGGCATGACAGTCCTCGTGGAGTTTGTTCTGCCTTTGTTTCGCACAAAGGTGGCGCGATGCAAAGCCTCGACTTCGCGCGGTGCGAGGGCGTAAAGGGCAGGCATGACCCACCATGTCGATCCCGTAGAGTTGGCCAAGGCGCTGATCGCCGCGCCGAGCGTCACCCCCGCCATGGGCGCCGTGTTCGACACGCTCGAAGCGGCGCTGACCCCGCTGGGCTTCACGGTCGAGCGCTTCATCGACGGGATCGAGCCCGACGGGCCGGTCGAGAATCTGCTCGCGGTGCGGACGGGCAAAGGTCCGAAGCATTTCGGCTTTGCCGGGCACCTCGACGTCGTGCCGCCCGGCGTCGGCTGGACCGGCGATGCCTTCGCGCCCGATATCCGCGGCGACCTGCTCTACGGGCGCGGCGCGGTCGACATGAAGGGCTCGATCGCGGCCTTCGTCGCCGCCGCCGCCGCTACCCCCGCCGAGGCGGGCACGATCAGCCTGATCATCACCGGCGACGAGGAAGGACCGGCGATCTTCGGTACGCGCGCGCTGATGGAACATATGGACGCGCGCGCGGTGAAGCCCGACATGATCGTCGTCGGCGAGCCGACGTCGGTGAACCGGCTGGGCGACATGGTGAAGATCGGGCGCCGCGGGTCGGTCAATATCTGGATCGACGTGCCCGGGACACAGGGCCACGTCGCCTACCCGCACCTCGCCGACAATCCGATCCCCAAGCTGGTGAAGATATTGGCGACGATCGAGTCGGTGAGCCTTGACGCGGGGACCGACTGGTTCCAGCCGTCGAACATCGAGTTCACCGATATCGAGGTCGGCAACGGCGCGACCAACGTCATCCCCGCCTCGGCCCGCGCGCGGCTGTCGATCCGCTTCAACGACCGGCATCGCGGCGCCGACCTTGTCGCGATGATCGAGCGGATCGCGCACGACGTCGAACCGGGCGCGAAAGTGCTCGGCAAGATTTCGGGTGAAGCCTTTCTGACCCCGCCGGGCGAGCTGTCCGAACTCGTGGCCGAGGCGATCCATGCCGAGACCGATCTGAGGCCCGAAATGTCGACGACCGGCGGAACGTCGGATGCGCGCTTCCTCCATACGCTCTGTCCGGTGGTCGAGTTCGGGCTGACCAATGCGACGATGCACAAGCTCGACGAAGCGGTCGCGGTCGAGGATCTCCGCACGCTCACCGCCATCTATCGCGGCATATTGATGCGCGCTTTCCTCTAGGGTCGGGCCCTAGTCGTCGCGGCTGCGCCGAAGGATCACATAGACCGCGCCGGCGCCGCCATGGCTGACATGCGCGGGGCGGAGCGCGACGATCCGGTCGGCATGGGGCGAAAAGGCAAGCCAGTCGGGAAGCGAGGCGCGGATCGCGCCGCGCGGACGCGGGTCGCCGTGCATCATCGGCAGGCGGTCGGCGCCCGGACGCAACCGCCCCGCGACGACGAGCAGCACGCGCGCACCGCGCAGCAGCGCGCGGCCGATCGCCTCGTCGAGCAGCACCTGCGCCGAGGCAAGCGTGTGGCCGTGAAGGTCGATGCTGATGTCAGGACGGACGAGCCCCTTGCGCAGGCGACGATCCCAATGGCCGTCGAGCGTCGCGGCCTGATGGGTGCGGCGCGGCGGCGGCAGCTTCGCCGGCGCAGTGCGCTGCGCCGCCGTTGGGGCGGCGGTGCTGCGCGGGGTCGGTTTGGGCGGCTTGACGGTCGGCGGCGCGGCGGGCGCGAGCGGCGCCCGGGCTTTGGGCAGCGGCGTTACCGTCGCTGCGACCTTTTTCCACAGCGCGCTTTCGTCGGGATCGAGGCGCCGCGGCATCGCGGGTTCAGCCGGCGGGAGGGATCAGCCGCGCGATGCTGGCGCGCGGGAGCAGGAGCAAAGCCGAGCCGCGCGCCGCCATGCCGCCGGCGATCGCGCGGCCCTCGTCGCCCGCGCCCCAGAAGCTGTCGAAACGGTTGGCGCCCTTGATCGCGCCGCCGGTGTCCTGCGCGACCCAGAGGCCGTTCGGTTCGGCGCGGTCTAGCGAGAGGAAGACGGGGGCGCCCAAGGGCACATATTTCGGATCGGCAGCGACGCTCGCGCGGCCGGTGACCGGCACCCCGAGCGCCCCGAGCGGACCGGGACCGGTGAGTTCGCGGAAGAAGACCCAGCTCGGATTCTCGTTCATCACGGCAGCGCCGCGCACGGGGTCGGCGCGGAGATAGTCGAGGATGCCCTGCATCGATGCCTGCCCGCGCTGGAGTTCGCCGCGATCGAGCAGCAGCTTGCCGATGCCGACATAGCCGCGGCCGTTCTGCGTATCGTAGCCGATGCGCATGATGCCGCCGTCGGGTAGCCGCAGGCGCCCCGAGCCCTGCACCTGCAGGAAGAAGAATTCGGCTGCGTCGGCCGCCCAGGCGATTTCGAGCCCGCGCCCGGCGAGCGCGCCGCTCTCGATCGCGGTGCGGTCGTAATAGCGGGTGAAATCGCTGCCATCGACGCGGCCGCGGATCTTGCGGCCCTTGAGGTCGTCGGCGAACTGGCCGAGGTCGACTTCGACGAGGTCGGTGGGGCGGCTGTAGATGGGCACGTCATAGCCCGGCTGCATCGTGCGCGAGGCGGCGATTTCGGGCTCGTAGTAACCGGTGACGAAGGCGGCGCCCGCGCCGACCTGCACCGTCCCGAAATAGCGCGTGAAGAAAGCGAGCGCGTCGCCGTCCTGCCAGCCTTTCGCGGCGGTGCAGCTTTCGGCCCAGTCGGCGCCCTGCGTCAGGCCGCTGGTATCGGCGCGTCGCTGTACCGAGGGGCAGCTTAGGCGGAACGCGGCGAGCGCAGCGGTCGCCTGCTGCGCGGTCACGCCAAGCGTTGCGAAATCCGGGCCGGCGACAACGCCGCTGGCGGCGGCGGTCGCGGCGTCGGCGGGGACGGCCGCCGCGGGAAGCACCGCGCGCGGCGTCGCCGGGATCGGCTGCGCGGCGGCACCGGCGCCTTCGGACGGCCGCGGCACATAGGGACGCGGTGTGCCCGCCGGGCGCGATGGCGCGGGCGTCGTCGTCGGGCGGCCTTCCGCCGCAGGGGCGACCGAGGCGCAGCCCGAAAGCAGCGGCAGGACGGCGAGCAGCGCGAATCCGAAAGTCCGCGCGCGCGGCGCCCCCACCGTCAGGATCATGGGGTCAGGCCGATTCGGCTTCGTCGAGCACCCAATTGGGGTCGTTGCTGCCGATCTGGCGGCGGAAGGTCCAGAGGTCGTCGGCCTGTGCCGCATCGCTCATCGAGCCGGCGATCAGCTTGCCGTCGGCGTCGCGGGTCACCGCGCTGATGTCGGCATGGTAGCGCACGGTGACGCGCGCTTCGCCACGGTTGAGTTCGACCGCGGTGATCTTGGCCGAATCGATGCCGATCAGGCGGTTGTCGAGCGTTTCGCCGCGCGCTTCGCGTGCAGCGATCGCCTCGGCAAAGGCTTCGTAGCTGTCGTCGTCGCAAAGGTCGCGAAGCGTGTCGCGGTCGCCCTTCCAATAGGCCTCGAGGATCATCCGATACGCCGCCTCGGCGCCCTCCATGAAGCGGCCGGCGTCGAAATTGCGGTCGGTCGCGAGCAGTTGGCGAAGACCGGCCTCTGCAGCGGGTTCGTAGACGAGACCCGACGTGTCGGCCGGAGCGGATGCCACCGCCTGCGCACCGTCGCCCTCGTCGAGGCGGGCCGGCGCCGTGGCGGCGCGTTCGCGCGGCAGCACGGGTTCCTGTTCGTGCCCCGTGCGCTTGCCGAGCACCGAGTAGAGCCGCATGCCGAGGAAGGCGGCAATCATGGCGAGCAGGACGATCGAAAAAGCAGTCACGGGCAAAAGTCCAATGCGGGCAACGGAAACATATTGGTCGTTACATAGGCGATGCGCGCCCCAGTTTCAAATCACCATGGCCGCTACGGCGCGGCGGGTCAACGATTCGCCCTTAACTATAGCGGGCGAAAGGGCGCCCATTGTGCTCGCTGCCGGGCGCTGCTAAGCGCCGCGACAACCATCCGCCGCGGCTCCGGCACGGGTGCGCGGGTCGGATATTGTTTCCATCTTTTCAGTGAAAGTTCCTTCCATCATGGCCGACGAGACGAGCCCCGACCTCAACAACCCCGCCCTGCAGCCGAATGGCGAAGACACGAGCCCGGCGATCGGCCTGATCTCGCAATATGTGAAGGACCTGTCGTTCGAAAATCCGAACGCGCCCGCCGTCTATCAGTGGCAGGAAGCGCCGCAGGTCGATGTCCAGTTCAACATCGCCGCCGACAGCATCGGGGAAAATCTGTACGAAGTGACGCTGAAGATCGACGTCACGTCGAAAACCGATCAGGGCACCAGCTTCGTCATCGACCTCAAATATGCCGGCCTGTTCGGCGTTCGCAACGTCCCCGACGACCAGCTGCAGCCCTTCTTCCTTGCCGAAGCGCCGCGCATCCTCTTCCCCTTCGCGCGCCGCGTCGTCGCCGATGCCGTGCAGGATGGCGGCTTCCCGCCGCTGCTGCTCGAGCCGATCGATTTCCACGGCCTGTTCGCGCAGCAGGTCCAGGCGGCGCAGGCCGAAGCGGCCGGCGAAGTCGCGGTCGGCCAGGCCTGAGCCCGGTAACGGGGGCGAGCTGAGGGCTTGAGCAGCCTCGTCAAAAATGTGGGGACGATCGGCGGCCTGACGATGGTCAGCCGCATTTTCGGCTTCGCGCGCGACATGCTGCTCGCCCGGGTGCTCGGCGCCGGCCTTGCCGCCGACGCCTTCCAGCTCGCCTTCACGCTCCCCAATACCTTTCGCCGGCTGTTCGCCGAGGGCGCCTTCTCGGTCGCCTTCGTGCCGATGTACAGCCGCGCGCTGCACGGGGAGGGCGGCGAGGAGGCCGCGGAGAAATTCGCCGACGACGTCCTGTCGGTCTTCCTGTGGGCGCTGTTCGCTTTTTCCGCGATCATGATGATCGCGATGCCGGGGATCGTCTGGCTGCTCGCACGCGACTTTCAGGAGGTGCCGGGCAAGTTCGAATTCGCAGTCTTCCTGAGCCGCGTGACCTTTCCCTATCTCGCGCTCGTCAGCCTCGTCGCGATGCTGTCGGGCCTGCTCAACGCGCGCTCGCGCTTCGCGCCGGGCGCCTTCGTGCCCGTGCTGCTCAATATCGTGCTGATCGGCGGCATCGTCACCGGCTGGTGGCTGCGCGGCCCGGGCGGCGACGACCGGATCGTCGCCGAGGCGCTCGCGGTGTCGGTCAGCCTCGCGGGCGTGGCCCAGCTCGGCTATATGGCGTGGGCGGTGCGTCGCGCCGGGCTCAGGCTCCACTGGCGCTTCCCCCGCTTCACACCCGAGGTGAAGAAGCTCGGCATGCTGATCCTGCCCGCGACCTTCGGTGCCGGCATCTATCAGGTCAGCCAGTTCGTCGACACTTTTTTCGCGACCTCGCTGCCGCAAGGCTCGCTGACTTTGCTCAAGCTCGCCGACCGGCTCAACCAGCTGCCGCTCGGCATCGTCGGCATCGCGCTCGGCACCGCGATTCTGCCGATGCTGTCGCGCCACATCCACAGCGACGACGCGGCCGAGGCACAGCGATTGCAGAGCAACGCCTTCGAGATCGCGACCTTGCTCACGCTGCCCGCCGCCGCCGCGCTCGCGATCTGCGCGCCCGCCTTCACCGCCGCCTTCTTCGTCGGGGGCAAGTTCACCGCCGAGGATGGCACGATCATGGCGCATATCGTGATGGCGCTCGTTGCGGGCCTGCCCGCCTATGTCGTGATCAAGATCCTCAATCCCGGCTTTTTCGCGCGCGAGGATATGCGCACCCCGGTATGGACCGCCTTCGCGTCGCTGATCGTCAATATCGCGATCAACCTCTATGTCGTCGAACATTATGGCATCGTCGGACTCGCGGGGGCGACCGCGGCGTCGGCGACAATCAACTGCATCCTGCTCTACACGATCCTGCACCGCCGCGGCTGGTTCCATTTCACCGCGAAGCTCGCCGGCCGGATCGCGCGCCAGATCGTCGCGGTCGCCGCGATGTCGGCGCTGCTGTGGTTCATGATGCCAAGAATGGCTCCCTATTATGGCGGATCGGTGATCGAGCGCATCTGGTCGCTCGTCGCGCTCTGCGCCGCGGGCGGCGCGGTGTTTTTCGCGGTCGCCTTCCTCGTCGGCGCGCTTGACAAGGATCTGGTTCGCATGCTCACGCGGCGGCGCGCGACACCCGCGCCCACCAAGGAGTAGAACATGCGGACGCTATCGGGCATCCAGCCCACCGGAAATTTGCACCTCGGCAATTATCTGGGCGCGATCCGCAACTGGGTGCGCATGCAGGACGAGATGGCGGGCGACAAGCTCTACTTCCTCGCCGACCTGCACGCGATCTCGATGCCGCACGTCCCCGCCGAGCTGACCGCCAACACGCGCGCGATGACCGCCGCGCTGGTCGCGTGCGGTATCGACACCGACCGGTCGATCCTCTTCAACCAGGCGCGCGTGCCCGCGCACGCCGAACTGCAATGGCTGCTCAACGGCACCGCGCGGCTCGGCTGGCTGAACCGCATGACGCAGTTCAAGGACAAGTCGGGCAAGAATCGCGAAAGCGCGTCGGCGGCGCTCTATACCTACCCCGTGCTGCAGGCGGCCGACGTGCTGCTCTACCAGACGACGCACGTCCCCGTCGGCGAGGACCAGAAGCAGCATCTCGAACTCGCGCGCGACGTCGCGCAGAAGTTCAACAATGATTATGCCAGCGACGAGGCGCCGGTCTTCACGCTGCCCGAGCCGATCATCCCGGCGGGCATGGCGCGCATCATGAGCCTGCGCGACGGCGCCGCGAAAATGTCCAAGTCCGACCCGTCGGACATGAGCCGCATCAACCTGACCGACGATGCCGACACGATGATGCAGAAGGTCCGCAAGGCGAAGACCGACCCCGAGGTGCTGCCGTCGGACGCCGAAGGGCTCGAGGGGCGCGCAGAGGCGCGCAACCTCGTCGGCATCTATGCCGCGCTCGCCGACACGAGCGTCGACGCGGTGCTGCGCGACCATGCGGGGCAGGGGTTCGGCGCGTTCAAGCCCGCACTCGGCGAACTGCTGATCGAAAAGCTGGGCCCGATCAACGCGCGCTTCGTCGCGCTGAAGGACGATGCCGCCGCGCTCGACGCGATCCTCGAAAAGGGAGCGGAGAAGGCGCGAACGCTCGCGAAGCCGACGCTCGACGCCGCTTATGCCGCGCTGGGGCTCTGCCGCTGACACGCCGCTGTTTCGACGCGAAATTTCTTGTTTTTGCGTTCCGCGCCCCCATATTCGGGCGTGGAATGCCGTGCGACGAAACGGGTTCAACCAAGGTTAAGTCGCATCGGCATAGTCTATGGTATGAAAACGCGGCGCGACCGCGCACCCGAATCACGGAGCCAAGACGATGAGCAAGATCAATTTTCGGCGACTGGGCCTGGCCGCCATAACCGGCGCGGCGCTTGCGCTTGCCGGTTGCGCGACGCCGTTCAAGGCCGATGTCGCGCGCTTCCAGTCGCAGCTTCCCGCGCCGCAGGGCCAGAGCTTCACCGTCGAGGCGAGCAACCCCGCGCTGCAGGGCGGCATCGAGTTCGGCCAATATGCCAATCTGGTCGCGGGCGAGCTCACACGCTTCGGTTATCGCCCCGCGGCGAACGGCGAGCGGGCCGACATGATCGTCCGCATGGACTATGGCGTCGACAAGGGGCGCGAGCGCGTCGTGTCGAGCCCCGGCTTCGGCGACCCGTGGTACGGCGGCTATTACGGCCGCGGCTTCTATCGCCCGGTGATCGTCAGCGGCCGCGGCGGGCGCCGCTATGTCTATGGCTATCGCGACCCGTTCCTGTGGGGCGGTTTCGGACCCGGCTGGGGCGGTTATAACGACGTGTCGAGCTACACGGTCTATACGAGCGGCCTCAATCTCCAGATCAATCGCGCCGCCGACGGCTCGCGCCTGTTCGAGGGTCATGCCGAGGCGCAGTCGCGCGACAATAATCTGCAGGCGCTGGTTCCGAACCTCGTCGAGGCGATGTTCACCGGTTTCCCCGGCAACTCGGGCGAACGCGTGCGGATCACGGTGGCCCCGCCCGAAAAGGGCTGAGCGCCTCACACACCAAAACAAAAGGCCCGCCCTCCGGAAGGAAGGCGGGGCTTTTTTTGTCCGCCGTGGATAAGTCGGGGGACAATTCCGGGACACGCCCGGGAGAAACTGTGGATCAGCTGTTGAGTGCGCGCCGGATCGCGGCGATCTCGGCGTCGAGTTCGCTGTCGGCGACGCGCAGCGCCTCGACCGTGCGGACGGCGTGAATCACCGTCGAATGGTCGCGCCCGCCGAAGCGGCGCCCGATTTCGGGATAGGAGCGCGGCGTCAGTTCCTTGGCGAGATACATGGCGACCTGCCGCGGGCGCGCGACCGCGCGCACGCGGCGCTTCGACGCCATCTCGCTCTTGTCGAGCCGGTAGTGGGCGCAGACCGCACGCTGGATCTCGTCGATCGTGATACGCGGGCGCGCGCTGCGGACGTTCTCGGCGAGCCGGTCCTCGGCGAGCGCGAGGTCGACCGTCGTGCCGGTGAGCGCGGCATAGGCGAGCAGCTTGTTGAGCGCGCCCTCGAGCTCGCGGATGTTGCGCGTGAAATGCTTGACCAGATAGGCGACGACGTCGCCGGGCACCTCGACCATCGGCATCGCGGCGAGCCGCTGGCGGATGATGCGCTCGCGCAGGTCGTCCTCGGGCGCCTCGATATCGGCGACGAGCCCGCCCGACAGGCGCGAGAGCAGCCGCGCCTCGACGCCGTCGAGCAGCGCCGGCGGCCGGTCGGCCGTCACGACGAGGCGCTTGCCCGCCGTCAGCAGGTCGTCGATCGTGTGGAGCAGCTCTTCCTGCGTCGAATTCTTGCCGATCACGAACTGGAGATCGTCGAGCAGCAGCAGATCGGCGGCGCGCAGCCGCGCCTTGAACGCCATCATGTCGCCGCTGCGCATCGCGCCGACGAATTCGAGCATGAACTTCTCGGCCGACATCAGGATGATGTTCGCGGTCGGGTGCGCCGCGGCATAATCCTGCGCGATCGCCTGGAGGAGGTGCGTCTTGCCCTGCCCGGTGCCCGAGCAGAGATAGAGCGGGTTGAACTGCGGCGCCTCGACCATCGCCATGCGGCGCGCGGCGTTGGCCGCGAGGATGTTCGAGCGCGCGACGACGAAACGGTCGAAGTTCAGGCGCGGGTCGAAGCCGGGCAGCGCGGGATTGGCTGCGGGCGCAGCCGGCACCGGCGTATCGAAGCTCGGCAGCGGCGACGCCGCGAGCGTCGCGGCGCGATCGTCGGCCGCCGCCCCGCCGCGCACCATGACGCTGCGCACAGCGGGCAGTTGCTGGCGCCACGCGAGCTCGAGCCGGTCGCCGAAGCGTTCGTTGATCCAGTTGGCCGAGAAGCGGCTGACGGTTTCGAGCGTCACTACGCCCGACAGCGCACAATAATCGGCAAAGCGGACGGGCTTCAGCCAATGATCGAAGGTACGCACGCCGAGGTCGCGACGCAGCCCTTCGGCCACGCGCGGCCAAAGCGTCGCGGCATCCCCGCTCATAGCTCCGCCCTTTGCGTTTTGCTCATGCCGATTGCTGCCCTCTATCACGCCGTGCCGCCCCCCTGAGGTCCCCGTGCGCCGGACGTTCGGGCAGCCGCCACGCGCCGATCCGTCACCCGTGCGCAGGCACAGGCTTCCTGTCCGGGACAAGCGGCCCGAAAAGTTGCGAATCATGTCGATGTGACGGCCGCCGGCGAAGGCCGACGACGCACCTGTCTAGTCAGGGGGCGGCGAGTCGATCAAGGGCTGGCCATGTAAAAATACTGAAATAAAAATCTTGACTCGCCGGGGGGACCGGAAACGCGCGAAAACGCCATTTTATGCATTATTTTCAGTGGTTTATTTGTGACAATCCGGCGACGAAACAACGAATCGCCGTAAATCCGTCACTTACCGCGGTGCAACACTATTGCCATCGCGCTGTCACAATATCGGATGCAAAAAAGGACCCGCAGGCAAGATACCAGCGGGTCCTTTTTGTTCCCTTTCGGGACGGGCCAAGTCAGGCGATCGCGTTGACGCTCTTGGTCAGGCGCGAGAACTTGCGGGCCACGGTGTTCTTGTGGAGCACGCCCTTGGCGACGCCACGCGCCATTTCGGGCTGCGCGGCCTTGAGTGCGGTCGCGGCGCCATCCTTGTCACCGGCGGCGACGGCTGCTTCGACCTTCTTCACCAAGGTACGAATGCGCGAGACGCGATTCTTGTTCACGATGGTGCGCGCGGTGTTGCGGCGGATGCGCTTTTTTGCCTGCGGCGTATTGGCCATAAATTCCTCTAGTCTTTCAAACGGTCTACATGGTCGGAGCACAGCCTCAGCGGAGCAGCCGAATCGCGCGAATTGCAGCGAATCAATGTCCGGATGCGGCCGGTTCCGGACGACCGGACCCTGCTCGAAGGGTGCGCGCATAGCGGCGAAGGGCGATTTGGTCAATGGGTTTGCGGGCAATTACCCGCATTATCGTTGGCATTTCGGGCAATAGAAGGTCGACCGGCCCGATTGCACGATCCGCGCGATCGTCCCGCCGCATTCGCACGCCTCGCCCTCGCGCCCATAGACGCGCCAGTCCCTGGCGAAATAACCGAGGTCGCCTTCGGGGCTCAGGAAATCGCGCAACGTCGATCCGCCGGCGGCGATCGCGGCGATCAGCACCGCCTTGATCGCGGGCACGAGCACAGCGAGCTTTGCCTTGGACACATCGGCGGCGGGCTTCACCGGCGAAATACGTGCCATGTTGAGCGCCTCGCAGACATAGATGTTGCCGAGCCCCGCGACGACGGTCTGGTCGAGCAGCATCGCCTTGATTGGCGCGCGCCGCCCCGCAAGCGCCCTTGTGAGATAGGCGGCGTCGAAAGCGTCGGACAAGGGTTCGGGGCCGAGCGTCACGAAGGCCGGGAACAAGATCAGCGGGTCGCCGCTGACGAGGTCGACCGACCCGAATCGCCGCGGGTCGTGAAGGAAGAGCCGGTGTCCGGCCCCGGTTTCGAGCAGCAGATGGTCGTGCTTGCCCGCCTCGCCACCCTCGGTGCGCCAGCGCCCCGACATGCCGAGATGGAAGATCATGTGATCGTCGCGGTCGGTCGAAACGATGCCATATTTGGCGCGCCGCGACAGGCCCGTGACCATCGCGCCGGTGAGCCGCTGTGCAAGGTCGGCAGGAAAAGGCCGGCGGAGATCGGGGCGGAAGGTGGTGACCGCGGTCAGCCGCTGGCCTTCGAGAAAGGGGGCGAGGCCGCGGACGGTGGTTTCGACTTCGGGGAGCTCGGGCATATCGCGCATCGGGCTACGCGCCATTTGCGCGGGCGGCAAGGCCCCGCTAAAGGCCGTTCGACTTTACCTCTCCCCCGCAAAGGCGCGCACTCCATGGCCACTCCCGACACCGTCAGCTTCGGCTATGAACAGGTCCCTGCGGGCGAAAAGACCGCGATGGTCGGCGAGGTGTTCAGCCGCGTCGCGCGCAAATATGACATCATGAACGATGCGATGTCGGGCGGCATGCACCGGCTGTGGAAAGACCGCTTCGTGCGCCGCGTGAAGCCGCGCGAGGGCGAGACGATCCTCGACATGGCGGGCGGCACCGGCGACATCGCCTTTCGCATGGAGCGCTTCGGCGCCAGCATCACCGTCGCCGACATCAACCCCGACATGCTGGGCGTCGGCGTCGAACGCGCCGCGGAACGCGGCATCGACAGCCTCGTCTGGTCCGAGCAAAATGCCGAGAAGCTGAGCTTCCCCGACCAGTTTTTCGACGCCTATACGATCGCCTTCGGCATCCGCAATGTCACCGACATTCCGGCGGCGCTCACGGAAGCGCACCGTGTGCTGCGCTATGGCGGGCGTTTCTTCTGCCTCGAATTCTCGACCAATGAATGGCCGGGGTTCGCGCAGGCCTATGATGCCTATTCGCACCATCTCGTCCCCAAACTCGGCAAGCTGATCGCCGATGACGAGGACAGCTATCGTTACCTGATCGAATCGATTCGCCGTTTCCCGACGATGCCCAAATTCGCGCAGATGATCCGCGATGCGGGCTTCACCGCGGTGAAGGTCGAACCGATCCTCGGCGGTCTCGTCGCCATCCATAGCGGGTGGAAAGCTTGACCCGACCCGTCACGCATATTGCCCGCCTGCTCAAGTGGGGGCGTATCCTTGCGCGTCACGGAGCATTGCGCGGGATCGAGACCGCGCCGCAGACGCCGCCCGGGGTCAAGCGCCTCTGCCGCATCGCACGGCTCGGCACGATCCAGCCGAAGATACCCGACTATGCCGCCGCGTTCCAGGCGATCGGTCCCGCTGCGGTCAAGCTTGGCCAGACCCTCGCAACGCGCCCCGACCTCGTCGGCGAGGAAGCCGCGCATAATCTGCTGACGCTGCAGGACGCACTCGCGCCCGTCGGGTTCGAGCGCATCCGGCAGGAAATCGAGGCGACCTTCGAAGTCCCGCTCGAAAGCCTGTACAGCGAATTCGACCCCGAACCCGTCGGATCGGCCTCGATCGCGCAGGTCCACCGCGCGGTGACGACCGAGGGCCGCAAGGTCGCGGTCAAGGTCCGCCGCCCCGGCATCGACAAGCAATTCGCGCGCGACATCGACACCTATGAATGGGCGGCGGCGCATCTCGAAGCGCTTGGCGGCGAAGCGACGCGGCTGCGCCCGCGCGAAGTGATCGCCAATTTCCGCCGCTGGACGCTGCGCGAGCTCGATCTGCGCCGCGAGGCCGCCTCGGCCTCCGAACTCGCCGATGCGATGGTCGGGGTGCCGACCTATGAGGTTCCCGCGATCGACTGGGACCGTACCGCGAGCCGCGTGATGACGCTCGACTGGATCGATGGCATCAAGATTTCGCACCGCGACCAGCTGATCGCCGCGGGGCACGACATGGAAAAATTGTCGGCGAACCTCGTCAACGCCTTTCTGCGGCAGGCGATCGCCGAGGGATTCTTCCACGCCGACATGCACCAGGGCAATCTGTTCGTGAAGGCCGACGGCACGATCGCCGCAGTCGATTTCGGCATCATGGGGCGGATCAACCGGCAGGCGCGCTACTGGCTCGCCGAAATCCTCTATGGCCTGACCACGGGCAATTACCGGCGCGTCGCCGAGATTCATTTCGAGGCACAGTACGTCCCCGACTATCACAGCGTCGAGGAGTTCGCGACGGCGCTGCGCGCGGTCGGCGAGCCGATGCGCGGCAAGCCCGTGAGCGAATTGTCGGTCGGGCAGATGCTCGACGGGCTGTTCGCGATCACGCGCGATTTCGACATGCAGACGCAGCCGCACCTGCTGCTGCTCCAGAAGACGATGGTGATGGTCGAGGGCGTCGCAACGATGCTCAATCCGAAGATCAACATGTGGGACGTCTCGGGGCCCTTCGTCAGCGCATGGATCCGCGACGAACTCGGCCCCGAAGCCGCACTTGCCGATGGTCTGCGCGAACAGGGCAAGACGCTCGCGCTGATCCCCGACATCATCCGCCGTCTCGACGCCCAATTGCCACGCAAGGGCGCCGCGCCGCCTGCGCCGCCGCTGCCCGAGATTCCGCTGATGTGGGACAAGGGCGAGAAACGCCGCTGGTGGCGCTATGCGCTGACCGCGCTCGCGGGTGCCGCGGCGGGCGCTGCCGCGCTGTGGACGCTGGGAATCGGCCAAGTGGCCTGATCCCGGGCGGCAGCCCATGAAGCGGCCCGTGGTTACCGGACATTTACCTTGAATCGCTAAGGCCTGACCTCGACCAACCCCGGACGCGAAATCCGGACTGAACCGAGGTTTCATGCGCCACGACATATTGATTGCCGATAGGACCCTGCCCGTCGACGCGCTGCCGCTCGAGGTCGCGGTCGTGGTGCCGACGCTCAACGAGGCCGCCAATGTCGAAAGGCTGATCGCGAAATTGTCGGTTGTGCTCGCCGGGCGCGGCTGGGAAGTCGTGTTCGTCGACGATAATTCGCCCGACGGGACGAGCGAGCTGGTACGCCGCATCGGCCGCGACGCGCGGCATGTGCGCATCGTCCAGCGCGTCGGCCGCCGCGGGCTGTCGTCGGCGGTCGTCGAGGGCATATTGGCGACCGCAGCACCGGTGGTCGCGGTGATGGACGGCGACCTCCAGCATAGCGAGGACGCGCTGCCACAGCTGATCGACGCGATCGCGGGCGGCGCCGCCGATATCGCGGTCGGCACGCGCTACGTCGCAGGCGGCGGGATCGGCGACTGGGACAGGGACCGCGCGCGGATGAGCCGGCTCGCGACGCGCGCCGGGCAGATCGCGCTCGGTACCGACGTGTCCGATCCGATGAGCGGCTTCTTCGCGATCCGCCGCGACGCGTTCGAACGCGCGTTGCCGCGCCTCTCGGCGATCGGGTTCAAGATATTGCTCGACATATTGGCGTCGAGCCCGGTGCCGCTGAAGATCGCCGAAATCCCCTATCAGTTCCGCACGCGCGAGGCCGGCGAGAGCAAGATCGGCGCGCGCGTGATCGCCGAATATGCCGAGTTGATCGCCGACAAGACGATCGGCCGCTTCGTGCCTGTCCGCCTGCTGAAATTCCTGATGGTCGGCGGGCTCGGCGTGTTCGTCCACCTCGCCGTGCTGCGTATGATCCTCGGCACCGGCAGCCCCTTTGTCGCCGCGCAGAGCGCGGCGGTGATGACGGCGATCGCCTTCAACTTCTTCCTCAACAACAGCTTCACCTATGCCGACCGCAAGCTGAAGGGTTGGCGCCTCGTCGGCGGCCTCGCCAGCTTCTATGCGATTTCGGCGCTCGGCGCGGTCGCCAATATCGGTATCGGAACGTGGATGGCGGGGCAGGACGAACGCTGGTGGGTCGCCGGCGTCGCCGGCGTCGTCGTCGGTGCGATCTGGAATTTCGCCATGTCGTCGGCGCTCACATGGCGCAAATGACAGGCGCGGCGCCGGACTGGAACCGCTTCGCGGGGGTTGCACGCCCGGTTGCCGGAGCGGTGCTGGCGCTGCTCGCGCTGCTGATGCTCTGGGGCGTACAGGGCGGCGTCGGGCGCGACCATCTCGCGGTCGCCAAGCCGACGTCGGCGCGGTTCGAAGGGCTCGTCGGCGACCATGCGCTGTATGCGCACATCGCGAAGCGGGTCGCCGACGGCGAATCCTATTATGCGGCGGCGGCGGCCGAGCACCGGAACGGGCATTATCCGCTGCGGCCCTTCGTCGCGGTGCGCCTGCCGACGCTGGCCCATATCGTCGCCGCGCTCGGCGAGCGGAACATGATGCTCGCGCTCCTCCTGTTCGGCGGCGCGGCGGTTCTTGCATGGTACCGGCGGCTGCGCGCCGACGCCGCCTTGCCGCGCCATGCCGCGATCGGAGCGCTGTTCGTGGCCGCGAACCTGACGCAGCTAGCGGCGCGCGAATGGCTGTACATCCACGAGGTGACGGCGGGGGTGCTGCTCGCGCTTGCCCTCGCGCTCTATCGCCCGGCGCGCCCGTGGGCGACCATGGCGCTCGTCGCGGCGGCGCTGGCGATTCGCGAGACGGTCCTGCCCGTCGCGATGCTGTTCGGACTGTTCGCGCTGATCGACCGCGACTGGCGCGCAGCGGCGGGATGGCTGGCGATCGGTCTGGCTTTCGCGGGCGGTATCGCGGCGCATATTGCGGCGCTCGCCGCGGTCACCTCGCCCGCCGATGCCGCGAGCCAGGGGTGGCACGGGCAGGGCGGCTGGATCGCCTATCTGTCGTTCGTGCAGGCGTCGTCGCTGCTGCGCTTCCTCGCAGGCTGGGTCGGCGCCTTGCTCGTCCCGCTCGCCCTGCTGGGGTGGGCGGCGTGGCGTTCGCGGCTCGGGCTCGCAATGCTTCTGATCCAGCTCTTCTACGCTGCGCTGCTGATGCTCTTTGCGCGCCCCGCCAATTTCTATTGGGCAATGCTGGTCGTGCCGACGCTGTTCGTCGGGCTCGCCCTTGCGCCCGCTGCGCTGGCCGGCCTCGTCGGCTCGCTGCTGCGGCCCGCGCGCGCCGCTCCCGCCGTTGCGCCGGCCTCGTCTTGAACTGGCGCGCCGAAGCGCATAACTGGGGGGCGAAGGAGACGGCGATGATTCACCCCCTGTCGGTCGCCGCCCGTCCGGCGCGGACCCGCCCCTGCTGATGCCCGCACCGCGCATTCTTCTGATCGTCGGCGGCGGCATCGCCGCGTACAAGAGCATCGAACTCGTCCGCCTGCTCCGCAAGGCAGGCTATGTCGTCCGCTGCGTGATCACGCGCGCGGGCGAGCAGTTCGTGACCCCGCTGACGCTCGCGGCCCTCAGCGGGAACAAGGTCTACACCAATCTCTTCGACCTCAAGGACGAGGTCGAGATGGGGCATATCGAATTGAGCCGCGAGGCCGATCTGGTCGTCGTCGCGCCCGCGACCGCCGACCTGCTCGCGAAGATGGCGGCGGGGATCGCCGACGATATGGCGACGACGCTGCTGCTCGCGACCGACAAGCCCGTGCTCACCGCGCCCGCGATGAACGTCCGCATGTGGCTGCACGCCGCGACGCGGCGCAATGTCGCGACCTTGCGCGGCGACGGCGTCACCGTGATGGAGCCCGACGAGGGCGAGATGGCGTGCGGCGAATATGGCCCCGGCCGTTTGCCCGAACCGGCGGCGATCAAGGCAGCGATCGACAGGGCGCTCGCCAATCCGCCGGCGACCGTGCCGCTGACCGGCCAGCCCGATTTCGCCCCCGCCAACCACCGCCCGCTGTTCGGGCGGCGGATCCTGATCACCGCGGGGCCGACGCACGAGCCGATCGATCCGGTACGCTATATCGCCAACCGGTCGAGCGGGAAGCAGGGCTTCGCGATCGCCGCCGCTGCCGCCGAAGCCGGCGCCGAGGTGCTGCTGATCGCGGGCCCCGTCCCGCTGCCGACCCCGCCCGGCGTGATCCGCGTCGACGTCGAGACCGCGGTCGAGATGGCCGCCGAGGTACAGGACGGCCTGCCCGTCGACGCCGCGATCATGGTCGCCGCGGTCGCCGACTGGCGCGCCGCCCAAACCGCGGGCCAGAAGATCAAGAAGGACGGCAGCGGACAGGTGCCGCCACTCGCGCTCGCCGAGAATCCCGACATTCTTGCCAGCGTGGCCAAAAGCCCCGAGCGCCCGCCGCTGCTGGTCGGTTTCGCCGCCGAGACCAACGATGTCATTGCCCACGCGCAGGCGAAGCTCGCACGCAAGGGATGCGACTGGATCGTCGCCAACGATGTTTCGGCCGACCCGATGGGCGGCGAGAGCAACCGGGTGCATATCGTCAGCAAGGACGGCGTGGACAGCTGGGACCGGCTGCCCAAACAGGCCGTCGCCCGCAAATTGATGGAAAAGATCGCCGATGAACTCGAACAGCGTATCCCCCTTGAAAGAGATTGAAATCGCCATCCAGCGCCTGCCCAACGGCGGCGGCCTGCCCCTGCCCGCCTATGCGTCGGACGGCGCGGCGGGGATGGACGTCGTCGCGGCCGAGACGCTGACGATCCGCCCTGGCACGCGCCACGCGGTCGCGACGGGGTTCGCGATGGCGATCCCGGCGGGCTACGAGGTGCAGGTGCGCCCGCGTTCGGGGCTCGCGCTCAAGCATGGCATCACCTGCCTCAACACCCCGGGCACGATCGACAGCGATTATCGCGGCGAGGTCAAAGTGATCCTCGCGAATCTCGGCGACGAGTCGTTCGAGATCAAGCGCGGCGACCGCATCGCGCAGCTGGTTCCCGCACCGGTACAGCGTGCGGCCTTTGCCGAGGTCGAGACGCTCGACGAAACGGCGCGCGGCGCGGGCGGCTTCGGTTCGACCGGGGTCGAAAGCGACGCGGTCGACGAGACTGCGAACGCCGCCGGTGTCGCCTCGCTGTCGGGCATCAAGCTGCGCTGACCGGTGCTCAGCGACGCCGAACTCGACCGATACGCACGCCAGATCATCCTCCCGGCCTTTGGCGGCGCGGGACAGGCGAAGCTCAGGGCCGCGCATGTCGCGGTGATCGGCGCGGGCGGGATCGGCTGCCCTGCGATCACCTATCTGGCGGCGGCCGGCGTGGGGAAGCTGACGATCATCGATGATGACGCGATCGAGCTGTCGAACCTGCAGCGCCAGCCGCTGTTCACCGACGCCGATATCGGCGCGCCGAAGGCCGGGGTCGCGGCCGATGCGGCGCGGCGGATCAACCCGCATGTCGAGGCGATCGCGATCGCGAGGCGTCTCGACGACGCCAACGCCGAGGCGCTGCTGGCAGGCGCGAGCCTGATTCTCGACGGCTGTGACAATTTCGCGACTCGGCTCGCGGTCAACCGCGCCGCGGTCGCGGTCGAAATCCCGCTGCTCAGCGCTGCGATCGGCGCGTTCGAGGGTCAGGTCGCACTCTATGAAGGCTGGCGCGCCGATCAGGCCTGCTATGCCTGCCTCGTCGGCAACGATCCCGACCGGCCGGGGATCAACTGCGCCGAAACGGGCGTGATGGGCGCGCTGGCCGGGATGATCGGGACCATGGCGGCGCTCGAGGCGGTGCGCGCACTCACCGGCTGGGGCAACGCGTTGACGGGGCGGCTCGCGATCGTCGATATGCTGGATCGCCGCTGGCGCGAGGTCGGCGTGCCCAGGGATCCCGCGTGTCCGATATGCCAGGCCTGAACATCATCGTCGCGGTCGCCGAGGGGCGGCGGCTCTATGCGGCGCTCGAGACGGCGATGGCCACGGCAGCGCTCGGGCGCCCGGTGCGCGTCTTCGTGCAGGGCGAAGCCGTGGAATTGCTCCGCGCGCCTGTCTCGTTCGCCGGCGACGCGGCGCGCAAGGCCGCCGGCCAACCCGATCTTGCGTCGATGGTCGAGGAAGCGATCGCGATGGAGGTCGGCCTGTTCGTCTGCCAGTCGGGCATGGCGCTCGCCGGCATGGCGGCAACCGGGCTGGCTTCGCAAATGCGCGCCGCGGGACTCGTCAGTTTTCTCGCCGACGTTGGCGCCGACGACCGGCTGATCGTCTATTAGACCCTATGGATTGTCGCAGACCTTGATCGCATCGGGCTCGGGGCGCGCGCCCTCGGGTTCGAAGCGCGCGAGATAGCCGCCGGCGTGCTGCTTGTCGTCGTAGGAGACGAGCTTGTAGCCCACCGCCTCGAATTCGCAGACAAGCAGGCGGAAGGGCGTGCCATGCTGCGCGATCGGGCGATCGCCGTCGACGACGAGTATCTGCCCGCCCTTGCGCAGCGCCGGGCGCAGGCGCCACAGAAACGCATAAGGCTCGCCGATCTCGTGATACATATGGACCATGAAGACGCGATCGAAGCTCGCGACGGGCAGCCGCGGATCGTCGACCGCGCCGAGTTTGAGCGAGACATTGTCGAGCCGTTCGCGCGCGACGCGGTCGGCGAGCCGCTCGATCACCTCGGGCATGATGTCCTGCGCAAGCACCCGTCCGCTGGCGCCGACGCGCTGCGCAAGCCGCACGGTATAATAGCCGTCGCCAGCGCCGATGTCGGCAACGGTCATGCCGGGGCGGACGTCGGCAGAATCCATCACGTCCTCGGCCTCGTTGACGCGGTCGCGGGCTTCCTCGGTCGACCATTTGGTCGAGACCGTCGGCGCGACCGGCCGGTCGGCGGGCGGGAAGTCGCGCGCGCTTGTCGCGCGGTCGCTGTCGTCATCCCATGGCGCATCGCAGCCGCCGAGCAGCGGCAAGAGCACCAGCGCGGCGAGGACGACCGCGCGCCGCATCAGTCGATATCTTCCACTTCGACCTTTTCGCCGGTGACCTTCTGCGACAGCGCCGCGGCCATGAAGGGATCGAGCGCACCGTCGAGAACATCGGACGGCGCGGTCGAGGTGACCCCGGTGCGCAGATCCTTCACCAGCTGGTACGGCTGGAGGACGTAGGAACGGATCTGGTGGCCCCAGCCGATCTCGGTCTTTGCCTGATATTCGCCCGACGCCGCGGCCTCGCGCTTTTGCAGTTCGGCCTCGTACATGCGTGCCTTCAGCATCCCCATCGCGGTCGCGCGGTTCTTGTGCTGCGACCGGTCGTTCTGGCTCGCAACGACGATGCCGGTCGGGATGTGCGTGATGCGCACCGCCGAATCGGTCGTGTTGACGTGCTGTCCGCCCGCACCCGAGGCGCGATAGGTGTCGATCTTGAGGTCTCCCTCGTTGATCTCGATCTCGATATTGTCGTCGATCACCGGATAGACCCAGACGCTCGAGAAGCTGGTGTGGCGCCGCGCCGAGCTGTCGTAGGGCGAAATGCGGACGAGGCGGTGGACGCCGCTTTCGGTCTTCGCATAGCCATAGGCATTCTCGCCCTTCACCAACATCGTCGCCGATTTGATGCCTGCCTGTTCGCCCGCCTGATACTCGACGAGCTCGACCTTCATCCCGCGCTTCTCGGCCCAGCGCATATACATGCGCTGGAGCATTTCTGCCCAGTCCTGGCTTTCGGTGCCGCCCGCACCGGCGTGGACCTCGATATAGGCGTCGTTGGCGTCGGCCTCGCCGGCGAGCAACGCCTTGATCTTGTCTTCCTCGGCGCGCGCCGCGAGCGCAGCGAGCGAGGCCACGGCCTCGTCGACCATCGCCTCGTCGCCTTCCATCTCGGCAAGCTCGATCAGCTCGGCGGTGTCGGCGCATTCGGTTTCGATCGCGCGCGTCGCGGTGATCGCCTCGTCGAGCCGGCGGCGTTCGCGCATGACCTCTTGCGCCGCCTTGGCATCGTTCCACAGCGTCGGGTCCTCGACCTTCGCATTGAGTTCGTCGAGCCGCCGCACCGCGCGGTCCCAGTCGAGGAAACGGCGCAGCAACGCCAGTGCGGCCTTGATCTTGTCGATATGATCCTGCGCTTCGGCGCGCATGTCCTTGCTCCTGAAATATGTTGGTCCCGCCCTTACGGCCTCAACGGCCGCAGGGGAAGGCGGCGCGCGACGTCAGATGATGCCGCCGCGGTCGTCGAGGAAGTCACTGTCGGTGCGGCCCGACGGTCCCTTCTGCGACGCGCCGCCGGTCGTCCGCCGCTGCGTCCGGATCGGCTTGATTTCTTCCTGGCGGATCGTCCGGCGCGGTTCGCTTTCGGGCTTGAACGCCTCCCAGATGATCGACGCCTTGGGATCGGTCCCCGGCCAGCTGCCATAGACGCGGCGCCCCGACTGGCGGTCGATGCGCACCATGCGCACGCCCTTCGGCGCGGAGAAGGGGATCGGCTGGCGATCGGCGAGCGCGGCGAGCGCGAAATCCTTGAAGATCGGCGCCGCATAGCTGCCGCCCTGCGCATAACCGCCCATGCTGCGCGGCTGGTCGAAGCCGATATACATGCCCGCGATCACGTCGGGGGTGCCGCCGACGAACCAGACGTCGTTCGGCCCCGAGGTCGTCCCGGTCTTGCCGAACAGCGGCACGCCAAGGTCGCGCAGCCGCACCGCGGTGCCGCGCTGGACGACGCCTTCGAGCATATGGACGACCTGGTATGCGGTGATCGGATCCATCAGCTGCTTGCCCGACCGCGTGAAGCGCGGCATCGGGCGACCGTCCCAGTCCTTCCTGTTGCAGCCCTCGCACGGCTTCCAGTTCGCCGGGAAGATCACCTTGCCGCGGCGGTCCTGCGCATAGTCGATCACGCGCGGCTTGAGCTCGCGGCCGTGGTTCGCGAGCATCGCATAGGCATTGGTCATCTTCTCGACCGTCGTCGAACCGGCGCCGAGCGCGGTCGAAAGATAGGGTTCGTGCTTGCCGATGCCCATCGTGCCGATCATCTCGACCACCGGCTCCATCCCGATCTGGCTAGCGGTGCGCACCGTCATCAGGTTGCGCGACTGTTCGAGGCCCCAGCGCATCGTATGCTCGCCCGATCCGCCGGCACCGCCGAAATTGCGGAAGCATTTGTTGCCGAAACGCGCGCCCTGATAGACGCAGAACGGGCCGTCGACGATCATCGTCGCGGGGGTCATGCCGTTGTCGAGCGCGGCAGCGTAGACGAAGGGCTTGATCGTCGAGCCCGGCTGGCGCTCGGCCTGCGTCGCGCGGTTGAAGGGCGACAGGCGGACGTCGAAGCCGCCCTGCATCGCATAGATGCGCCCCGAATGCGGGCTTTCGACGACCATGCCGCCCGACACTTCGGGAATGTTGCGCAGCGCATAGCCGCTGCCGCCGGTCGATTTGACGACGATCAGGTCGCCGGGGCGCATCGCCGAGAAGGCGCTGCCGCCGGTCTTCCGATAGCCCATCGCCGCCGCGCTCGCGGGCAGCGTGCCCGTATCGCCGTTGGCGAAGCCGATACGCGCGCCGCCCGCCGATTTGGAGAGCACGGCGGCGACGCGCCAATTGTCATAGTCTATCCCGATGAAGCTCGACGCGAGGCGGCTCTGCCACTGGTCGTCGGCCTCAATCGTCGCGATCGGACCCGACCAGCCCTTGCCCGCGTCGTAGCGCTGGAGCCCCTTGCGCAACGCCATCGTCGCGCCTTGCTGCATCTTGCCGTCATAGGGGGTGCGCACCCAGAGGCCGCCGGCATAAACGCTGTGCGGGCCGTTGTCGGCGGTCTCGCCGAACTGGCCGATCAGCTGGCGCCGGACTTCTTCCATATAATAGCCGCCGACCTGCGCGACCGCGGTATTGCCCGTGTTGGTGAGGCCGAGCGGCATGCCGCGCGCGGCGTCGCGCTGCGCGGCGCTGATCCAGCCATTGTCGTACATCGAGCCGAGCACGAAATTGCGCCGCGCCAGCGCCTCGCGCTCGAACCGCGCGCGCCCGTATTTCTCGGGCGCCTTCGGCAGGATCGCGAGGAAGGCCATTTCGTGGAGCTGGAGCTGGTCGACGTCCTTGTCGAAATAGGCACGGCTCGCCGCCTGCACACCGAAGCTGCGGCGGCCGAGCGGGATTTCGTTGAGGTAGAGCTCGAGAATCTGTTCCTTGGTCAGCGCGCTCTCGATGCGCATCGCGAGGATCGCCTCGCGCACCTTGCGGCGATAGCTGAGCTCGTTGGTCAGAAGCAGGTTCTTCGCGACCTGCTGCGTGATCGTCGAGGCGCCGACGGGGCGGCCGCTGCTCGTCAGATTGGTGACGATCGCGGTTGCGATACCCGGATAGTCGATGCCGCCATGGCTGAAGAAGGTCTTGTCCTCCGCCGCAAGGAAGCTGCGCACGAGGAGCTGGGGATATTCGCTATATTCGAGCTGGACGCGGCGCTCGCGCGCATAGCTGTGGACCGGCTTGCCTTCGCCGTCGCGAACCATCGTCGGCAGCGGCGGCTCATAGTCGCGCAGCTGGTCAACCGACGGCAGGTCGCGCGCGAAGATCGCCCAGATCAGCGCGATGCCGAGCAGGCCCGCGAGAACGAGCCAGCCGAGCCAGCGGAACCAGCGCCGCGTCCACATGTCGCGGAACCAGGCGATGACGGCATTGCCGTCGCGGCGGAGGCGAAGGCGGAAATCGGGCGGACTGTCGGCGGCCATATGTCCCCGCCTCTAAAGCCTGCGCAGCCGAAAGGGAAGTATGGTTGCGGCGAGGCGTATCAGCGGGCGCCCGCCGTCAGGTCGAGCAGCGCTGCGCGGAGCATCGACGCCGTTTCGGCGCGCACGGCATCGGCCGGAATGCGGTCCTCTTCGTAAAGCATCTCGTCGGCCGCGAAGCCGAGCTCGACCGCAAGCCGGAGCGTCGCCCAGAGGCTTTCGCGCGCGATGTGCGCGGCATGCGGCGCGCAGGCATCGACGAGCCGATCGGTGACGTGACGATGCGATTCGAGGCGGACGTGGACGAGCTGCGGCGATGCATGGAGCGCGCGGAGGATCCACACCGCGCCGGGTTCGGCGCGCGTCGCCGCGGCGTTTGCGGCGAGGAGGGCGCCGATGTGATCGGCCATCGCGGCGATGCCGCCGGGCGCGTGACGCGCGAGCCAGGCATCGAGCGCGGCGTTCTGGCGCTCCATCAGCCGCCGCCCGAGCGCCTCGATCACCGCATATTTATCGCCGAAATAGCGGTAGAGCGCGGGCGGAGTGAGCCCGGCGCGCGCGGCGATCATGTTCGTCGAAATCCGCTCGAGCCCGACTTCGGCGAGCAATTCGCCCGCGACGTCGAGCAGCCGCCCCTGCGTCTGCCGTGCGCGATCCTGCTTTGGCGGCTGGCGGACGGCGGCGATCACCGCGCGCGGCCGCGCGCGCTCACCGGCCAGATATCGACGAGCGTGTCGCCGGCGACGACATGGTAGCTGTCGTAGAGATTCACCGTCGGGTCGCAGTGCGGGACGGTCAGGCTGACGGGGTCGCCCGGCGCGAGTTCATTCCCGATGTCGGGCGCGATCAGCGCGGCATGTTCGTCGCCCATGAAGGCGAAAAAGGCGGTTTCGGGCGCGCCGCGCTGCACCACCGCGACGCCGCCGTCGGTCGAGAGCGACTTGTAGCCGGCGTCGATCGTCACAAGCCCGCTGTGGTTCGCGCTGACGACGCGTGCGTCGACCGCCAGCGACACCTCGAACGGCGACCCGGCGCCGTCGGCGATGTCGCAATCGAGATATTGCTTGTCCATGAAGACGTAGCTGCCCGCCTGCAGTTCGGTGAAGACGCCGAGTTCGAGGTCGATGCGGTGGGTGCCGGTGCCCGATCCGGTGACGATGCCGGGCGCGAAGCCCGCATCCGTCAGCGCGGCAATGATTTCCTGCAGATAGGCCGTGCGTTCGATGATCGCGGCGCGGCGGTCGGCATAGCTTTCGATATGCTGCTGCGATCCGCAGTAAAATTGTACGCCGCGATATTCGAGGCTCGGCGATGCCGCGATCGCCTTTGCCAAAGCCACCGCCGCTTCGGCCGACGCAACGCCGGTGCGCGCGATGCCGGGATCGATATCGATGATGACGTCGAGGCGCGCACCGGCGGCGGCGAGCGCCGCCTGCAGGCGTCCGGCGACCGCCACATGGTCGACGACCGCCATCAACCCCTCGGCCGACGCCGCAAGCCTTGCCAGCCTGTCGATCGCGGCGGGCGCGGCGACGGGCGAAGTGATGAGGATGCCCGTCACACCGCCGCCGGCGAGCACCTCGGCTTCGCCGATCTTGGCGCAGCAGACCCCGACCGCGCCCGCCGCAAGCTGGCGGCGCGCGATGTCGACGCTCTTGTGCGTCTTTGCATGCGGGCGCAGCGCGACGCCCTTGCCCGCCGTCAGCGCCGCCATTCGGGCGATATTGCGGTCGAGCGCGTCGACATCGAGCACAAGCACCGGCGTGTTGAGATCAGCGCGCGAACCCTGCCGGCCGATCAGATGGTCGTGCAATTCACGGTCGGTGGTCATGCGAAGAGTGTCTCCAGATGCGGGTTGAGAAATTTGCCGGCAGGATCGGCGGCGCGGCGGACCGCGGTATAGCGCCCCGCCATCGGATAGAGCGCCGCGACGTCGGCGCGGCCCAGCGTGTGACGCTTGGCCCAGTGCGGCCGTCCACCGGCGCCGCGAAAGATCGCCTCGGCATCGGCGAACAGCGCGGCCCATGGCATTTTCGCATATTGGTGCATCGAGATCGCGGCGACCGGGCCGGCGTTCATCGGGCTCATCCAGATATCGTCGGCGGCGACGGTGCGATATTCGAAAGGAAAGGTCACGGGCAGGCGTTTCCTGCGGATCCAGCCGACGACCTCGTCGAGCGTCTCGAGCCCCGCGGCGCGCGGCATTTCATATTCCATTTCCTCGAAGCGGATCGTGCGGTCCGAAGGGAAGATGGCGTGCGCGGGACCCCGACGGCCGCCGCCGATGTCGGTTCGCATCATCAGGCGCTGCAGGAAGGGCGTGAGGAACGGCAGGCGCGCGGCGATATCGAGTATGCGGCGAAACGCCGTTTCCTCCATATCGGTCGTGCTCGACGGCGGATCGCACGGATCGCACGGATCGAGCGTCTTCAGGATCACATCGTCGCTGTGCGGGAAGAACCAGAATTCGATATGGCGGTGCCGCTGCGCAAGTTCGTCGTAGCTTTCGCGGATTTCGGCCCAGCGGCGCTTCTCTATCCGTTCGGCGAGATGAAAGGCGGGGACGACCGCGACCTCGATCTCGGTCGCGACGCCGAACAGCCCGAGCGACAGGCGCTGCGCCTGATAGAGGTCGGCGTTGGTCGTGGCGTCGCACCAGTGCGCCTCGCCGTCGGCACCGATGAGCCGGAAGCCGCGCGCGAAGGTCGACAGCGAACCGAGGTCGACCCCGGTGCCGTGCGTGCCGGTCGCCATCGCGCCCGCAAGCGACTGCGGATTGACGTCGCCCTAGTTCGCAAGCGCGAGCCCCTCCTCCCACAATGCGGTCGTGAGCCGGCGAATGCTCCAACCCGCGGGGATGCGTGCGGTCCGGCGGTCGGCGGCGAGGTGAAGCGTTCCCGCCATATCGTCGAGGCTGACGATCAGCTCGCCCGATTCGCAGAGCGGCATGAAACTGTGCCCGGCGCCGGCAACGCGCAGCCGGTTTGCGCTGCGGACAAGCGCCGCGAGTTCGTCCTCGCTTTGCGGACGCACGACCGCGCCACCCGCGATGACGCTGCCCGACCAGTTGCTCCAGCTCATGACCATCTCCGGAAGCCAGCGCCATAGAGCTGTCCGCAGATCAAAAGTTAGTCAAGACTATATTTTCTGGCGGCGAGTTTCGACCGGGAGCGGACCTTTCCTTCATCGTCATCCCGGACTTGATCCGGGATCCATGACTTCAGCGCTGCGATGGATCCCGGATCAAGTCCGGGATGACGAAGTGGGCGGGAAACGGCGGTTCCCCCACCCCAAAGCCGACACCGACGCCGCGCCGTGTTTGCCGGTGATCAGCGCCCGAGCGCCGCAATCCGCCGCGCGAAGTGGACCTGCACCGCGTCGCGAACGCCGCGGGCAATCCTTTTCTGCCCCGCAGATGAGCCGAGAAATTCTGCGTCATCCTTGTTCGAGATGAAGCCGGTTTCGAACAGGACCGACGGCGTGTCGGGCGCCTTCAGCACGATGAAGGAGGCGAACCGGCGCGCAGTCATGCGGAATTTGACCTCGTCGGACGCCTCGCGCTGGAGCAACCGCGCGAAATCCGAGGCGACATTCATCGTTTCGCGCTGCGCGAGGTCGAGCAGGATGGCCGACACATCGCCGCTTTGCGCGCCAAGGTCGACGCCGTTGATGATATTCGCCTTGTTCTCGCGTGCGGCAAGCCGCGCGGCTTCGCGGTCCGACGCGACTTCGGAGAGCGTATAGATCGACGCGCCGCTGGCCTGCTGATTTTCAGCGGCGTCGGCATGGATCGAAATGAACAGATCGGCCTTGAGCCGACGCGCGATGCCATAACGTTCCTCGAGTACGAGGAAACGGTCGTCGGCGCGCGTGAGCGCAACACGGACACGCCCCGATGCAATCAGATCGTTCCGGATCGCGCGGGCGATCGCGAGGGTGATGTCCTTTTCGCGCTTGCCGCTGTGCGGCGAGATCGCGCCCGGATCATGCCCGCCGTGCCCCGCATCGATCACGACGAGCGGCAAGCGGCCGTCGGCGGGCCCGTCGATCCGCGGCAACGCCACCGACGGCTTCGGCTTGCCGATCGGCACGGTCACGCTATATCTTTTTCCGGGCCGCCTCGCGCGGAAACCGGCAGAAATATGCAATTCGCCGCGCGGACGATCGAATGCCGCGCCGGCGACCGGCGGGCCCGCCATTGCCGCGGGCGGAGTCGCGATCAGGCCAAACAGCGCGAGCAGGCTCATGGCGCGTCTATGCCGCGCGCGGCGCATGATGGTCCAGCGCTTATTCGAAAACATATGGCCCCCGCGGCGGATCAGGATGAAACCGCCCTCAGGGTCGGGGCCCGTTGATTGCACGTTCGAGGCGTCGAAACGGCGAAGATAATGGGCCCTGACCCTTGGCTATGGTGCGCCAAATGCCGGTCGATCGGCAAGGTCGATCGCCGATATGTCGCGTCCGCGACAAATGGCATTCTTGCAACACCATGACAGCCTTACCATCTTTCTGCCGTGGTTGTGGTTGCCGTCGGGACATGCCAATGCTAGCACGCCATCACTGACGGTGTCGTTCCCGGTGCCGTCCGGCCTTTTGAGGGGAAGGCCTGCTCCGCGACCGCGCGGATCATGGCCGCCTTGGTGCCGGACATGCGGGGAAGGGCGACCTGCCGTCAGTCCACCCGGTTGACCGGACAGTCGGGGCGTTCGCTTGCGCGCCCGCCCCGTCCACCCGCTCATCCCGTAACAGGTTGATGCCGCATGAGGCTTGCCATGCCCTCTTCTGATCCCGACGCGGGCGCTTTCGCCCCGGTCGTCGCAGGATTTGAAGACCGCATGCGCGTCCACGACCGGACGCAGGCTCCTTTCGGCAATAACGTCTTTTTTCCTTTCACCCGTATCCGCCGCGGCCTTCCGCAAGGAGGGTTAGCGGGATTTTTTGATGGCGCGCCGAGGCGCGCTTGGAGTGTATATAATGACCACGCGCATGTTGATCGACGCGCGGCACCGGGAAGAAACCCGGGTCGCCGTCACCAAGGGCAACCGAATCGAGGAGTTTGATTTCGAGTCCGCCGAGCACAAGCAGCTCAAGGGCAATATCTATCTGGCCAAGGTTACCCGCGTCGAACCGTCGCTGCAGGCGGCGTTCGTCGAATATGGCGGCAATCGTCACGGCTTCCTCGCCTTTAGCGAAATCCACCCCGACTATTACCAGATTCCCAAGGAAGACCGCGACGCGCTGCTCCGCGAAGAGGCCGAGCATGCCGCCGCCGCCGCGCAGCGCGCCGAGGAAGATCTCGACGAGCTCGAGGGCGATGTCGCCGACGTCGAATATCATGACGAAGACGAAAACGGCGACGCCCCCGCGCCCGAAACCATCGGCGAAGACGGTGAAGGCGACGAGGAAGGCGATACCGAAAACGGCGACGCCGAGGACGGCGAAGGCGAAGAAGGTGCGGAAGGGACCGGCGAAGGTCGCGGCGATCGCAAGCGTCGCGGACGCGATGGCCGCAAGGGTGGCCGCGGGCGCGGGCGCGGGCGCCGCAATGACGACGAGGACGGCGAGAGCCGCATGTCGCTGCGCCGCCGTTACAAGATCCAGGACGTCATCCGCCGCCGTCAGGTGATGCTGGTCCAGGTCGTCAAGGAAGAACGCGGCAACAAGGGTGCCGCGCTCACCACCTATCTGTCGCTCGCCGGCCGCTATTGCGTGCTGATGCCGAACACGATGCACGGCGGCGGGATCAGCCGCAAGATTTCGAACGGCGCCGATCGCCGCAAGCTGAAGGCGATGATCGACGAACTCGCGCTGCCGCCGACGATGGGCTGCATCGTCCGCACCGCGGGGATGAGCCGCACCAAGGTCGAGATCAAGCGCGACTTCGACTATCTCGCGCGCCTGTGGGACGAGATTCGCGAAAATACGCTGGGGTCGAGCGCGCCGGCGCTGATCCATTCGGACAGCGACCTCGTCAAGCGCGCGATCCGCGATATCTACCACAAGGATATCGAGGAAGTGCTCGTCGAGGGCGACGAGGGCTACAAGGCCGCGAAGCAGTTCATGAAGCTGCTGATGCCGAGCCACGCGCGGCGCGTGAAGCAATATGCCGACCCCGTCTCGCTCTATCAGCGCTATGGCGTCGAGGATCAGCTCGCGGGGATGCTCAATCCCGTCGTGCAGCTGAAATCGGGCGGCTATCTGGTGATCAACCCGACCGAGGCGCTGGTGTCGATCGACATCAACTCGGGCCGGTCGACGCGCGAGCATAATATCGAGCAGACGGCGCTCAGCACCAATCTCGAGGCGGCGCACGAAATTGCCCGCCAGCTGCGCCTGCGCGACATGGCCGGCCTCGTCGTGATCGACTTCATCGACATGGATCATGGCTCGAACGTCCGCAAGGTCGAGCGCGCGATGAAGGACGCGCTGAAGAATGACCGCGCGCGCATCCAGGTCGGCCGCATTTCGGGCTTCGGCCTGATGGAGATGAGCCGCCAGCGCCTGCGCACCGGCGTGCTCGAAGCCTCGACGCGCCCGTGTCCGCATTGCGAAGGCACCGGCCTTGTCCGCACCGCCAGCTCGGCGGGTCTCAGCGCGCTGCGCCTGATCGAAGAGGAAGCCGCGCGCGGCAAGGGCAACAAGATCACCCTGCGCGCGAGCCAGGAAGCGACCTTCTACCTCCTCAACGAAAAGCGCCGCGAACTGCGCGAGATCGAGGAACTCTACGGCGTCACGGTCGAAATCCTGCCCGACGGCGAGACCGAGGGTGCGCGCATGGCGGTCGAAGTCAGCGGTCCGCCGCCGGTCGCACGCCGCAGCTTCGCCCCGATCGCGCCGATCGAGGACGATGACGACGACTATCCCGAGGACGAGGAAGAAGAAGCCGAAGAAGAGGCCGCCGACGAGCGCCCCGCGCGGTCGCAGGGCCGTCAGGAAGGCGCGCGTGATCGCGAGGAAGGCGAAGGTGACGGTGAAGGTCGCAAGCGCCGCCGCCGCCGCCGCCGTGGCCGCCGCGGTCGCCGCGATGACGAGGGCAATGAAATCGGCGAAGGCGCCGAAACCGGTGACGAACGCGACGGCGATGACAGCGAAGAAGCCGAAACAGCTCCGGCCGAAGCCGTCGAGATTGCGGCCGACGCGGACGCCGAGGAAGCCGAAGCCAAGCCGCGCCGCCGTCGTGGCGGACGCGGACGCAAGAAGGCCGACGCGACCGACGGTGCCGACGACGCCGTCGTCGAAGCCGAAGCGGCTCCGGTAGAAGCGGTCGAAGCCGCCGAACCGGTCGCCGAAGAAGCCCCGGTTGCCGAGGAAAAACCGAAGCGCAAGCGCGCGCCGCGCAAGACCAAGGCCGCTTTGGCCGCCGAAGCCGAAGCCGAGGCTGCGGCAGCCGCCGAAGCGCCGGTTGTCGAAGCGCCCGCCGCCGAAGCTCCGGCCGAAGTCGAAGCCGAGCCGGCCAAGCCCGCGCCCAAAAAGCGCGCGAGCCGCGCCAAGAAGGCCGTCGCGGCCGAAGCGGCAGCCGAACCCGCAACCGCGGGCGAGGCCGAGCCGGTTGCGGTCGAAGGCGAAGGCCCCGACGGCGAACCGCGCCGCGGCTGGTGGCAGCGCACGTTTGGCAATTGATCGTCCAAGCCGATCAGGTGGCAATTGATTGTCGAATCCGATCGGGTGACACCTGATATCAGGGCCGATTGATCGCATAAGCACGATCTGCACCTTGCGTCCGCGCGACCTGAACCCCAATAAGCCCCCATGGCTTCACTCGGGGTTCAGGCGCGCGGCGCAAGAGAGGCGGGGATGACCGCTTTCCCGCCGCAACCCGCGTCCGGGGCGCAAAGGCTGCGCCCTCTTTTCCGTATCGCGCTGACATTGCTTGCGATGTTCGCCATCGCGCTTCGCCCGGCGGCGGCGCAGTCGATCCTGCGCGACGCCGAAACCGAGGCGCTGTTCCAGGACATGATGGACCCGCTGCTCGTCGCGGCGGGGCTCAAGCCCGGGCAGGTACGCGTCCACCTGCTCGGCGACCGCAGCATCAACGCCTTCGTCGCCGGCAGCCAGGACATCTATGTCTTCAGCGGGCTGATCGAGGCGGCCGATAGCGCCGAAGAGGTGCAAGGCGTGCTCGCGCACGAACTCGGCCATGTGATGGGCGGCCACGCGATCCGCGTCAACGAAGGCGCCAAGACCGCGACGGGCATTTCACTGCTCAGCCTGCTGCTTGGCGCCGCAGCGATCGCGGCAGGCGGCGGCGAGGCCGGCATGGGGATCATGATGGCGGGTCAGCAGGCCGCACTCGGCAAGTTCCTCGCGTTCAGCCGCGTGCAGGAATCGACCGCCGACGCCGCGGGCGCGCAATATCTGTCGAAAGCCGGGATCAGCGGCCGCGGCAGCCTCGCCTTTTTCAAGAAGCTGCAAAATCTCGAGTTCCGCTATGGGGTCAAGCAGGACGACGATCAGGCCTATGGCCGGACGCACCCGATGTCGGGCGACCGCATCCAGACGCTGCGCGAAGTCTATGTCATCGATCCCGCGTGGGAAAAGCCCGCCGACCCGAAGATCGAGGCGCGCTTTCAGCGGATCAAGGCGAAGCTGTCGGGCTATATCGCCGAGCCCGAACGGACGCTGCGCAAATTTCCCGAAAGCAACACGACGATCCCGGCGCGCTATGCGCGCGCCTATGCCTGGCACAAGAGCGCCTACCCGCAAAAGGCATTGACCGAGGTCGAGGGTCTGCTCGCGACCAGCCCGAACGATCCCTATTTCCTCGAACTCGAAGGACAGGTGCTGCTCGAATCGGGAAGGCCCAAAGAAGCGATCCCGGCACTGCGCAAGGCCGTGACCCTGTCGCGATCGCAGCCATTGATCAGCGCAACGCTGGGCCACGCGCTGATCGCGACCGAGGATCCCGCAAACTATGCCGAGGCCGAAGAGGTGCTCAAGACCGCCGTCGCGCTCGACAACCAGAATCCCTTCGCTTGGTACCAGCTCGGTATCGTCTATGCGAACAAGGGCGATCAGGCGCGCGCCGCGCTCGCCTCGGCCGAACGCTACCAGCTTGAGGGTGGACAGTCGGGGCTCGCGCTGCGTAATGCCGAAACGGCGATGCAGGGCTTGCCCCAGGGCTCGCCCGACTGGATCCGTGCACAGGATATTTCGCTGGTCGCTCGCGCCGAGGTGGAACGCGAGCGCAAACGGCGTTAGATTCGATCAGGAAAAAGCGGGGACCGCATCGCCAACACCGATGCGCAAGGGCAACAAGTGACTGAGAATAAAGAAGATTACTACCAGCCATGGCTGCGCGACCCCGCGCCGACGTCCGGCATGGGCGCGCCGGGGCGCGACGAAGGGCTGGCGAAGCCAAAGGACGAACCCCCTGTCGGCCTCGACCTGACGCGCTACAGCAAGCCCGAAAAGCCGCGCGGCGAGCCGCTGGTGAAGCCCGAGGCGATCAGGGCGGGCGCCGCGAATCTGTGGGACCATATCCGCACGGGTGCCGGGGCCTTCGCCGACTGGACGATCCGCGTCGGCGAGCGCGCCGATATTCCCGCACGCGTCGAGGCGATGGAAATCCCGCGCCGCTCGCGCGAACTCGCCGCGAAGGCCGGCGCGCTGACCGCCCGCGTCGCGCGTGCCGCCGGTCGCGGATCGGCGCAGGCGGGCCGCGCCGCAGCGAAGGCGAGCGGCGAGGCCTGGGACAAGATGGCACTGGGCGACAAGATGGCCAAGTTGTCGAGCGAAGCCGGGCGCGGGCTCGGCGAAGTCGCGGACAAGACCAGGGCCGGCGTCGTCGATATCGCCAGGGCAAGTGGCGAAAATATTCGCGAGCAGCTTGGCGACGCCGCGAGCAAGCTGCGCCCCGCACCGCGCGAAGAGCCGGCACCGCCACCGTCGGGGCTCGAACAATTGCTCGCGCGCGAGGCGGCCGAGGCAAAAGCGGCCACGACCGCGCCGGCCGCGCCCGATCTGCCGCTGTTCGCGGGCGACACTGCGATCCCCGCCATGGCGAAGCCGACGCCGGCAAGCGCAACGACCATGACGGAAGGCGACGACCGTTCGCCGATCGTACAGCCGGCGAAAAAGTCCGCAGGCGCCAAAGCCATGTCGGCGCAGCGCCCGCCGCAAATCAGGGGGACCGGGATGGAAGGCGTTTCGACGCGCACATGGAGTCTGGCGCTCGGCGGCCTGTTGCTGCTCGCGCTCGTTTTCTGGCTGGGCGGCCGCTTCGGCGGCGGAATGAGCAAGAGCGAGGTCGAGACCGTCGTTGCCGACTATATCAGGGCGAACCCGCAGATCATTCCCGAGGCGCTCGAGGCGCAGCGCGGCCGCGAAGTCGCCAAGGCGATCGACGCGATCCGCCCGGCGCTCGAAAAACCCTATGCCGGCGCGTGGGCCGGCAATGCCGACGGCGACGTCACGCTGGTCGTCTTCACCGATTATGCCTGCGGTTTCTGCCGTGCGAGCGTGCCCGACGTCGACCGGCTGATCCGCGAGGACAAGCGCCTGAAGGTCGTGTTCCGCGAGCTGCCGATCATCGCGCCGCAGAGCCGCGATGCCGCGATCATGGCGCTCGCCGCCGCACGGCAGGGTAAATATGACGCCTTTCACCACGCGATGTTCCGCGCGTCTTCGCTCGACAAGACGGCGATCGCGGCGGCAGCCGAAAAGGCCGGCGTCGTCACCGACGGCAGCGCCGATGCCACGGCGAACGAGGCGCTGTTCCAGCGCGAGCTCGACAGCAATCTTGCCATCGCGACCCAGCTGCAGCTCAACGCCACTCCGACGTGGATCGTCGGCAACCAGCTGTTCCAGGGTCAGATCGGTTATGACGGGCTCAAGCAGGCGGTGGCCAAAGCCCGCGCGGCGAAAAGCTGAAGGCGGGGCATTTGGCGACCGTCACGCTCGACCAGGCGCTCGCCAACGCCCGCCAGCTTCTGAACGGCCAGCCCGGTGCCGCGCTCGCGCAGGCGCAGGCGATCATCGACGAAGTACCGACGTCGGCGGCGGCGCACCGCCTCGCCGCGCACGCGCTGCGCGCGCTGGACCGCGAGGCCGAAGCGCAGGCCGCCTCGCTCGCCGCTGTTTCGGCGACGGTGCATGACGAGGCGATGGTCGAGGCGGCGCTCGCGCTCGCCGACAACCGCCTGCCCGACGCCGAGGCAGCGCTGCGCGGACGGCTGCGCGAGGACGCGACCGATGTCGCGGCGATCCGCATGCTCGCCGAGGTCGCGGGGCGTATCGGACGATATGACGACGCCGAGAGACTGCTGTCGCGCGCGCTTGAGCTGGCGCCGGGCTTCGGTGCCGCGCGCGCCAATCTCGCCACCGTCCAATACAAGCAGAACCGCTTCGCCGAGGCGGCCGCGACGCTCGAGGCGGTACTCAGCGAGGATCCCGACAACCCGGCACACGCGAACCTGCGCGCCGCCGCGCTCGGCCGCATCGGCGGCTATGACGAGGCGCTCGCGCTCTATGCGGAGCTGACGCAGCGCTTCCCCGATCATGCCAAGCTGTGGATGAGCCATGGCCATATGCTCAAGACCGTGGGGAGACAGGATGACGGCATCGCCGCCTATCGCCGCGGGCTCGCCGCCGATCCGGGCCTCGGCGAAATCTGGTGGAGCCTCGCGAACCTCAAGACGATCCGCTTCGATGCCGACGATCGCAAGGCCATGGAGGCGGCGCTTGTCGTCGCCGAGCCGAAAAATATGCCGGCGGCGCTCGCCGCTGCCGATCCTGAGGGCGACGCGCGCGCCGACGACCGGCTGCACCTGCATTTCGCGCTCGGCAAGGCGTATGACGATGTGGCCGAGCATGAACCGGCCTTCCGCCACTATGCCGCGGGGAACGCCATTCGCGCCGGCCAGCTCGGCTATCGCGCCGCCGAGACCAGCGCCATGGTCGATGCGATCATCGCCGCCTGCACCCCCGAATTCTTCGCTTCGCGCACCGGCGCCGGCGATCCGGCACCCGATCCGGTCTTCATCCTCGGGATGCCGCGCGCCGGATCGACGCTGATCGAACAGATTCTCAGCTGTCATTCGGCGATCGAGGGGACGATGGAGTTGCCCGATATCCCCGCCCTCGCACTCGGCCTCGGCCGCGAGGCGAAGGGCGACGGCCGCCGCTGGATCGCGGCGCTGGCCGAAGCCCGCCCCGAACAGCTCGCCGAAATGGGCGCCGACTTCCTTCGCCGCACCGCGGTCCAGCGCAAGACCGACAAACCCTTCTACATCGACAAGCTGCCGAACAACTGGCTCTACACCGCTTTCATCCGTCTGGTCCTGCCGAATGCGAAGATCATCGACGCGCGGCGGCATCCGCTCGACTGCTGCTTTTCGAACTTTCGCCAGCATTATGCGAAGGGCCAGGCGTTCAGTTACAGCCTGGCCGATGTCGGCGGCTATTATCGCGACTATGTGCGGCTGATGGCGCATATCGATGCCGCGCAGCCCGGACGCGTCCACCGCGTGATCCACGAAGCGCTGCTCGACGACCCCGAAGCCGAGGTGCGTGCGATGCTCGCCTTCCTCGGCCAGCCGTTCGAGGAAGCGTGCATGGCGTTCCACGCCAATGCGCGTGCCGTGCGTACGGCGTCGAGTGAACAGGTGCGCCGCCCGATCAACCGCGACGGTGTCGGGCAATGGCAACCCTATGAAAAATGGCTCGATCCGCTGAAGCAGGCGCTCGGGCCCGTCCTGCCAGCCTACCCCGGCGTGCCTGCCACATCCGGCTGATCCACACAGCGACCAATCGTTGCCTTTCAGCAACAGCATTCGACATTTTCGACCAACAACTGCGGCGCTGCACAACAATGCTTGCGCTTGCGCTGCGCCGCGTCATTCTCCGTCACAGGACTGTCATTTGAGGGGGATTCCATGCGGAAACTATCGGCAGTATTGACCAAGAGCGGCGCTTTCCTGCTCGGCAGCACGATCCTGTGCACGTCGGGAACCGCGCTCGCGCAACAAACCGATACGAACGACGACCGCGACATCGTGGTGACCGCGTCGAAGCGTGAACAGAATCTGCAGGATGTGCCGCTCGCGATCACCGCGATCGGGACCGAGCGGCTCGACGAACTGCAGGTCAAGGAATTCCAGGACGTCGTCAAATTCCTGCCATCGGTGACGATCCAGACCGCGGCGCCGGGCTTCAGCCAGGTCTATTTCCGCGGCGTCGCATCGGGCGAGAATGCCAATCACTCGGCGTCGCTGCCGACCGTCGGCACCTATCTCGACGAAATGCCGATCACGACGATCCAGGGCGCGCTCGATATCCACGCCTATGACCTTGCGCGCGTCGAGGCGCTCGCGGGACCGCAGGGCACGCTCTATGGCGCGAGTTCGATGGCGGGCACGATCAAGCTCGTCACCAACCAGCCCGATACCAGCGGCACCTACGGCGAGGTCGGGGTCGAGCTCAACAATGTCGCGCACGGCGATTTCGGCGGCGTCGTCGAGGGTTTCATCAACGCCCCGCTCGGCGAGCGCGCGGCGCTGCGGCTCGTCGGCTGGTACCGCCACGATGCAGGCTATATCGACAATATCCCGGGCAGCCGCACCTATCGTATCTGGCAGCCGACCGACACCGACGGCGACGGCGAGAATGATACGCTCGTCGACGCGCCCGGCGACGACATCACCCAGACCAACGCCGATCTGGCGAAGAAGAATTACAACGACGCCGACACCTATGGCGCACGCCTCGCGCTCGGCATCGATCTCGACGACGACTGGACGCTGCGCCCCACGATCATGGGCCAGATCCAGAAGACCAACGGCAGCTTCGCACAGGAACGGTCGAATTCGGTCACCGGCAAGCTGCAGACGGTCCAGTACAATCCCGAATCGTCGAAGGACAAATGGCTGCAGGCCGCGCTGACGATCGAGGGCAAGCTCGGCAACTGGGACCTGACCGTCACCGGCGGGCACCTTCGCCGCAAGACCGACGTCGAGAGCGACTATTCGGATTACGCCTATTTCTACGACGCGCTCGCCGGGTCGGCGGTCTATCTCTATGACAATGCCGGCGACCAGATCAGCCCGAACCAGTATATCCGGGGCATCGACCGCTATCGCCGCAACTTTTTCGAAGCGCGCGTCGCGTCGCCCGCCGACGCGCGTATCCGCTTCATCGGCGGCCTGTTCTGGCAACGCCAGAAACATAATATCGAACAGCATTATATCATCGACGACCTGTCCGACGACCTCGAGGTCCCGGGCACCGTCGACAATATCTGGCTGACCAAGCAGGTCCGCGTCGACCGCGACTATGCCGCGTTCGGCGAACTCAGCTTCGACATCACCGACAAGCTCACGCTGACCGGCGGCGGCCGCGTGTATAAATATGACAACAGCCTCGTCGGTTTCTTCGGCTACAACAACCCCGGTTTCAGCAGCAATCCGGTCTATGCGTGCCAGGGTCCGGTGGTGGTCGACGGGTCGCCCTGTACCAACCTCGACAAACGGACGAAAAAGACCGACTTCATCCACAAGCTGAACCTGACCTACAAGTTCAGCGACGATGCGCTCGTCTATGCGACCTGGTCGCGCGGCTTCCGTCCCGGCGGCATCAACCGGCGCGGGTCGTTGCCGCCCTACGGGTCGGACACGCTCGACAATTACGAATTCGGGTGGAAGACGAGCTGGGGGCCGGTGCGCTTCAACGGCGCCGTCTATCAGCAGGACTGGAACGACATCCAGCTGTCCTTTCTCGGGCTCAACGGGCTCAGCGAAATCCGCAATGCGGGCGTCGCGCGCATTCGCGGCATCGAACTCGACCTCGGTTACCGGCAGGACGGTTTCTCGATCAACGCGGGCATGAGCTATAACGACGCCGAAATCCGCCGCGATTTCTGCGCCATCGCCAACCCCGAGTTCGATTGCTCGATCGATGCCGACCTCGACGGAAGCGGCGCGATCGACGACGACAGCGAAATCAACGCGACGCTGGCGCCGAAGGGCACCAGCCTGCCGGTCACGCCGAAGTTCAAGGGCAATATCGTCGCGCGCTACGAATTTCCGGTCGGCGACCTCAATGCGCATGTCCAGTTTGCGGTCAACCATATCGGCAAGCGGCGCAGCGATCTTCGCACGCAGGAAAATAGCATCAAGGGCATGTTCGACGCCTATACGACCGCCGACGTCAGCGTCGGGGTGAAGGGCGAAAGCTGGAAGGCGGAGATCTTCGCGACCAATTTGTTCGACAGCAACGGCACGATCAATGCCGGCGTCCAGTGCCTCGAAACCACCTGCGGCGATCCCGACGGCGTGACACCCAATGGCGGGGTCTTCTACGATACGGTCGTTCGTCCGCGGCTGATCGGGATCAAGGTCAGCAAGGAATTCTGACCGCGTGTCCGATGGCATGACCAACAGCGAAAGGCCGGGCCAAAAGCTCGGCCTTTTGATGTGTATCGCGCTCGGCATGGGCAATATGATCGGGTCGGGGGTCTTCCTGCTCCCGCGCGACCTCGCACCGCTCGGCTGGAATGCGATCATCGGCTGGCTCGTCTCGATCGCCGGCACGCTCTGCCTTGCGGTCGTATTCGCGCGGCTGGCGAAGCGGCTGCCCGAGGGGTGCGCGGCTTTCACCTATGGCGCCGCGGCCTTCGGTCCGGGCACCGGTTTCATCGTCGCGTGGAGTTACTGGATCAGCTGCTGGACCGTTGTTGCGACGCTCGCGGTGGCGGCAATCAGCAATATGTCGATCCTGATGCCCTGGCTCGGCGAGACGGGGGCGATGCCGGCATGGATCGCGATCGGCTGCATCTGGTTCTTCACGCTCGTGAACCTGTTCGGCGTGCGCCGGGCGGGCGGCGCGCAACTGGTGACGCTCGGGCTCAAGCTGATCCCCGTGGTCGGCGCGGTGCTCGTCGGCATCTGGGCGCTCGGTTCGGGCACCGCACCGCCGCCGAGCATGGCGGGAACCGAGCCGGTCAGCCTGTCGGGGGTCAGTTCGGCGGCGACGCTGACGCTGTTCGCGCTGCTCGGCTTCGAAAGCGCCTGCGTCGTCAGCGACCGGGTGAAAGACCCCGAACGCACGATCCCGCGCGCGACGGTGATCGCGGCGGCCGCAGTTGGCCTGCTCTATCTGCTGTCGTGCACGACCGTCACGCTGATGGTGCCGCTCGAGACGCTGCACAGCTCGAACGCCGCCTATGCGACCTTCTTCGCACGGCTGGTGAGCCCCGAGGCCGGCGATGTAGTAGCGCTCTTCGCGGCGATCGCCGCACTCGGCGCACTCAACGGCTTCGTGCTGCTGCAGGGCGACATCCCCCGCGACCTTGCGCACCGGCGCCTGCTCCCTGCAGCCTTCGCGCGCGACAATAAATTCGCCTCGCCGTGGATCACCCAGCTTGTGTCGAGCGGCCTCGCCAGCCTGATCGTCTATGCCAATTATTCGCGCGGGCTCGCCGACCTGTTCGCCTTCATGGTCAAGGTGACGACCTCGACCGCGATCATCCTCTATATCGTCGGTGCGGCGTCGGCGCTGGTCCTCGAACGACAGGGCACAATCAGGGTATCGGCAGGCTTCGCCGCCGCAACGATCATCGGCTTCGCCTATAGCTGCTGGGCTTTCTATGGCGCGGGGATCGAGGCCAGCTTGTGGAGCCTCGCGATGACCGCCGCTGGCTTGCCAATCTATTTCGCGATGCGGCGGCAAAGCGTGGCCGCCGCCTGAGGGCCTTGCGAAATGGCGCGAAATCGCCTAACGGCCGCCCCCACCTGCCCGGATATGGGCTTATCGGAGACGTAAAGTGTCGGAACGCCAGAACTACCAGGGCTTGATACCCTGCGGCGTCCGCCCGCTGTCGTAGCGCGTTTTTCTGACGCGGTGCGCCTGCTGGCGGCGCCGCATCCTTCAGTCCCGCCATATTGATTTTCGCCGGCAGGCGCAGTGCGTCTGCGCGCCGGCCGCAGGCAGATATTCATGTTGCACGACAGTCACTGGGCTCGCGCGCTCGCGCGGGCCATCGCGCTCGATCATCCGGGCAGAAGCAAGGCCGGGCGCGCGCTGCTCGGCTGGGCCCGAACGCGCGCAAGTCAGTTCGGGCTGACCGAAAAGGAAATCGATCGCGCCATGCTGCTCGCGGGTCCGCAGACGGCACCCGAGGGCGCGGTCGAGGATGATAGCCTTGCGAAGGCGAACCGGCTGGCCGACGCGCTCGACCTCGCCGCCGACGAGCGTGCGCTGTTGCTGCTCGCAACGGCGATGGAGCGCGGCCCGCTGACGCGCAGCCTCGCCAAGCTCGTCGAGAGCGAGGCGCTCGACATGGAGGCGCTGGTGAGCGCGCTCACCGGCTTCGCGCCGCATGCGATCCGCGGCGCCGAGGTGGTGCGGCTCGATCTTGTCGCACGCTGGACCAGCAAGGAAGGCAAGGTCGAATTCGGGCTCTGCTGGGCTTTCGAGCGCCTGCTCGATGCGCGGCCCGAACAGCATGACAGCCTGATCGACGGCCTGCTCGGCCGCCGTCAGACGGCGCGCCACGCGCTCGCCGCCTTCCCGGCGCAACAGCACGATGCAGAACTGGCGTTGGCGCTGCTCGGCGGCGCGCTCGCGAACGGCGCGCGCGGGATCAACATCCTGATCCACGGCCCGCCCGGAACGGGAAAGACCGAGCTGGCGCGTACGCTCGCCGCGACGCTCGGCGAACCGCTGCACGCGGTGGGCGAAGCCGACAGCGACGGCGAAGAGCCGAGCCGCTTCGACCGTCTCGCCGCGCTGCGGCTCGCGCTGCGCACGCTCGAAAAGCGCGGGCGCGCGCTGCTGCTGTTCGACGAGATGGAGGATATGCTTGGCGACACGCGCATCGAGCAGGGCGGCCGCGTGCGCAAGCGCGCGGGGTCGAAGCTGTTCTTCAACCGGCTGATCGAGGACAATGTCGTCCCCGTGATCTGGACATCGAACTGCATCGCCGACCTCGACCCAGCGATCCTGCGCCGCTTCAGCTTGTCGATCCGCATGGATTTCCCCGGCCAGGGTCACAGCCCGGCGATGCTCGCGCGCGTCAGCGCCGAGGAGCAGGTCGCGGTCGACCCGGCGCTGCAGGCGCTCGCAGCGCGCGCGCCCGAAACCGCGTCGCTGTTCCGCGTCGCGGCGCGCGCGGCGGCACTTGCCGGAGATCCCACCGCGGCGAACCGCTTTGCGGGTTCGATCCTCGGCGCGATGCGCGGCGAGGCGGTCGAGGCGCGCGCGCCGCGCGCGTTCGACGAGAGCCTCCTCGCCGCCGACACCGACCTCCCCGCGCTGTTCGCACGGCTCGCGCAGGTGGACGCATCCGCCGATTTCTCGCTGCTGCTCACCGGGCCGCCCGGAACGGGAAAAACCGAAGCGGTGCAGGCGCTCGCACGCCGGCTCGGACGGCCTCTGCACGCCAAGCGCGCGTCGGACCTGATGTCGAAATGGGTGGGCGAGACCGAAAAGGCGATCGCCGCGGCTTTTGCCGACGCAAAGCGGCAGGGGGCGCTGCTCTTCTTCGACGAGGTCGACTCGCTCCTCGCCGATCGCGGGAGCGCGACGCGCGGCTCGGAGGTGAGTCAGGTCAACGAATTGCTGACGTGGATGGAGGATCACCCGCTGCCCTTTGCCGCGGCGACCAACCATGCGGCGAAGCTCGACCCGGCGTCGGCGCGGCGCTTCGTCTTCAAGGTCGAAATGCGGCGGCTCGACGAGATGCGCGCGCGGCGGGCGTTCGCGCATTTCTTCGGACGTGACGCCCCGGTGGCGCTCGACCGGCTCGATGGGCTGACGCTCGGCGACTTTGCGGTCGTCGCGCGTCAGGCGCGTTTCCTCGGCACGCTCGACGAAGCGGCGCTGCTCGACTGGCTGCGGCGCGAGCGGGCGGCGCGTCCCGCGATGCCGCAGGCGATCGGTTTCGGCGCGGTGCCGGCGCTAACGCCAGCGCGGCGCGAATAGGCCCCGGTCGCGCAGGATCACCTGCGCGGCATTATGCCCCGGCGCACCGGTGACGCCGCCGCCGGGGTGGGTGCCCGCACCACACATATAGAGCCCCTTCACCGGCCCGCGATAGCCGCCGTTGCCGAGCACCGGGCGCGCGGCCCACAGCTGGTCGAGGCTCATATTGCCGTGCATGATGTCGCCGCCGACGAGCCCGAACTTGCGTTCGAGCCCCTTGGGCGACAGGCGCGTCTGGCCGACGATGCTCGCGCGGAAGCCGGGGGCGTGCTTTTCGACCGTGTCGATGATGCAGTCGGCGGCGGCTTCCTCTTCATCGTCCCAGTCGCGTCCGTTCGGCAGTTCCGGCGCGAATTGCTGGCAGAACAGGCTGGCGACATGGCAGCCCTCGGGCGCGAGGCTGTCGTCGACAGTCGACGGGATGAGCATCTCGACGATCGGCGCCTTCGACCAGCCGTGCTGCTTCGCATCGAGGAAAGCGCGGTCCATATAGTCGAGCGTCGGCGCGAGGATGATCCCCGACTGGTGATGCTCGCCGGGTTCGGGGAGGCAGGTGAACTTCGGCAGCTCGCTGAGCGCGACGTTCATGCGGAAGGTGCCGCTGCCCGCCTTGAAGCCCCTGATCCGGCGCCCGAAATCGGCGGGCATGTCGCTCGCGTCCATCATCCGTTCGTAGAGCAGCTTCGGGCCGACGTTGGCGATGACGCGCGCTGCGGCGATTTCCTCGCCGCCCACAAGCTTGACCCCGACCGCCTTGCCGCCGTCGACGAGCACCTTGGCAACCGGGCTTTCAAGGCTGATCTCGACGCCATGATCGCGGCAGACCTTCGCCATGATCTCGGTGATCCTGCCCATGCCGCCGACGCTGTGGCCCCACGCGCCCTTCTTGCCATTCACCTCGCCGAAGACGTGGTGGAGGAGGACATAAGCGCTGCCCGGCGTGTCGGGGCTGGCATAATTGCCGACCACCGCGTCGAAGCCGAACGCGGCCTTGACCGCTTCGCTCTCGAACCACGCGTCGAGCATCGTGCGCGCCGATTTGGTGAAGAGGTCGAGCACGTCGCGCTGCTGTTCGAGGCTGAGCCCCGCAAAGCGCCGCCCCTGCCGCGCGCCGTCGAGCAAAGTGCGCAGGCCTTCGCCGACGTTGGGCGGGACGCGGAGCGCGAGGTCGCGGAGCAGTTCGGCGACATTTTCGAGCGCGTCATAATATTGCGGCAGCACCTCGGCGTCGCGGTTCGAGAATTTGCGGAACTCGGCCTGCGTGCGTTCGAGCCCGCCGCCGAGCTTGAGATAGCCGCCATCCTCCTGCGGCAGGAAATTGCTGATCGGCCGCTCGATGACGCGATAGCCGTGATCGGCGAGCTTCATGTCGGCGATCACCTTGGGCTGGAGCAGGCTGACCGTGTAGCTCGCGACCGAATTGCGGAATCCCGGCGCGAACTCCTCGGTCACTGCGGCGCCGCCGACGACGTCGCGCGCCTCGACGATGCGCACCTTGAGCCCCGCCCTCGCGAGATAGAAGGCGCAGACGAGGCCGTTGTGGCCGGCGCCGATAATCAGCGCGTCATAGGCTTTGGTCATGAAAACTCTTTCGCAAGCGGGGATTGGACATGCTGGCGGCCGAAGCCGAGGCCGAGAATGCGGCCGGGGATACGGCGCAGCAGCGGGATACGGTCGAGCAGGCGGACGGCGAACGGCACGCGCGTGATTTCGCCGCGCAGCATCGGTTCGATGACGTTCCGGTGCGCGAAACGCTGGAGGCCCTGCATCCGCACCGTCGGTTTCCAGCGGCGCTCCTGGACCAGATCGAGCAACGGTTCGGGATCGGCACCCGCAGCAAGTGGAGCGGCAAGGATATTCGCGGTCGCCACGGCATCCTGCACCGCGAGGTTGATCCCGACGCCGCCAACGGGCGACATCGCATGCGCCGCGTCGCCGATCGCGAGCAGGCCGGGGCGCGACCAGCGCGTCAGCCGGTCGAGTGCCACCGAGAGCAGTTTGACGTCGTCGAAGCTTTGGATTGCACCGATCCCGGCGGCAAGGCCGGGCGCGATCTCGACGACCCGCTCACGAAAGGCGGCGATGCCCCGCGCCTCGATCGCTGAGAAACCGCCCTTCCCGATGATCTGCGCGCATTGCCAATAATCGCCGCGCGGAATCGCGACGACCATGCCGCCCTTGTCGATCGTGCCAAGCGCAACCTCGGACATGTCCATGCCCGCGGGCACGGGGATGCGGAACCACAGCACATCCATCGGCGCGCCGAGGTCCTCCAGCGGCAGTGCAGCCGCATCGCGGAGCACCGAGCGGCGACCGTCGGCGGCAATGACCAAGCGCGCGGGCAAGACGTCGCCGCTTGCCAGCGTCACGCCGCTGACGCGGCCCGCATCGTCATAGATCAGCCCCGTAGCCTCGGTCGACATGCGCAGGTCGAAGGTCGGATAGCGCTTCCCCTGCCCGGCGATGAAATCGAGCAGATCCCATTGCGGCATCATCGCGACGAAGCGCGCCGCGACGGGCAGGCGCTTCATCGTCGCGATCGTGAACTGCTCGCCCATCAGATTGAGCGTCATCGTGTCGATCGCCGCGTGCGGTTCCTTGAGCAGCTCGTCGAGCAGCCCGATCTCGCTGAAGAGTTCGAGCGTCGAGGGGTGCACGGTGTCGCCACGGAAATCGCGAAGGAAATCGGCGTGCTTTTCGAGGATGGTGACGCGCACGCCGGCGCGCGCGAAGAGCAGCCCCGCGACCATGCCGGCGGGGCCGCCGCCGACGATGATGACCGGATGAACCTCAGCCATGACAATCTCCGTTCGTGTCGAGCGAAGTCGAGACACCGTGAGGCGGTGCGCTCACGATGGGCATCTCGACTTCGCTCGATGCGAACGGGAAAGAGGCGGCGCTCAAGCGCGACTCCAGCCCGGCGCGGGCGCGGTTTCGAGCCGCGCCTCGGGGATGATGTCGCGCATTCGCGAGCAGAAATGCCTGAGGCAGACTTCCTTGTCGCTGAGCGGCCCCATGGTGAAGCTCTTCGACTGCATTCCCATCTGGACACGCGTGATCAGCTCGGTGTCCTCGGCGTTGACCTGGCGGTTGATGCGCCAGTTGAGGTAGCGCGCGGCCTTCATTTCGCGACGCTCGTCGGGAAGGACGTAGCTGATCTCGCGGATCAGGCAGGTCGTCGGGCCGGTCGGCAGCCACTGCATGAAATCGACCTGGTCGGGATAGATGTCGAAGGCGACATTCGGCCAGAGTTTGAAATAGAGCCAGTGACGCTGGTTGGCCTCGGGCAGGTGCGGGACCGGGGGCAGCAGCCGCTGGTACATGCGTTCGGACCAGTTCGCCGACGGCCGTTCGATCAGGTCGCCCCACATGCGATCGACACTGTCCTCGGCCTCGACGCCATAGCTTTTGCCGAACAGGCGCGTCAGGCCGGGGTGCGCGACCGGAATATGGAGGCCGTCGGAATAATTGTCGCCGACATTCTTCCAGTTGACCTCGCGCGGGCGTAGCGTGACGCGGCCGAGCGCGCCGAGTTCCTCGAAGCGATAGGGGGCGATCATCGCCTCATAGGGCGCCATCATGCTCGCGACCGACGGACCGCCGTCGTCCTCAAGCCGCACGAACCAGAAGCCGCGCCATTGTTCGAGACCGACGGGAACGAGCCCCGCCTTGCCCTTGTCGAGCGTCGGATAGCTCGCCGAATCGGGTACGCCCGTCAGCCGGCCGTCGAGTTCGTAGGCCCAGGCGTGATAGGGGCAGACGAGCTTTTTCGCGCATCCGGCCGCACCGTCGACGAGGCGCGAACCGCGGTGGCGGCACACATTGGTGAAGGCGCGCACATTGCGATCGGTTCCGCGCACGAGAATCACGCTCTCGCCGCAATAATCGATGCTGTGCCAGTCGCCGACATTCGGGATGTCGCTGTCGTGGCAGACGACCTGCCAGCTCGGGCGGAAGATCCGTTCCATTTCAGCGACATGGAAATCGGGATCGCTGTACGTCCACGCGGGCAGCGACCAGCCGTCGAGCGGATCGACATTCGATGTGCGAAGGGGTGCAGTTGCCATGGCTCGTTCCTTGTTGTACATATGTATAACAAGATGACCGCCCTTCGCCAAGCCTTTACGCGCGAAAGCGCCGATGCCCGCCGCGCGGACCTGATCGATGCGACCGCGGCCTGCCTTGCCGGGCACGGCCTTGCCGGGACGAATGTGCGCGCGATCTGCGCCAAAGCCGGTGTGTCGCCGGGGTTGCTGCGCCATTATTTCGGCGGCATCGACGATCTGGTCGCCGCGACCTATCAGGCGACGAGCGACCGGATGGACGCGATTTTCGCGGGCGCAGTCGAGGAAGCGGGCGACGATCCGCGCGCGCGGCTTTCGGCCTATCTGACCGCGAGCTTTCGTCCGCCGGTGACCGATCCCGAACTGCTCGGCGCGTGGACCGCCTTCTGGGCGCTGGCGCGCAGCGACGCGCGAATGGCGGCGATCCATACCGACAGCTACGCGGGCTATCGCGAACGGCTCGGCGAACTGCTGACCGCCTGCGGCGCGCGCAACGCCGGGCAGCTGGCGATCATGCTGACCGCAATGGTCGACGGGCTGTGGCTCGAACTGTCGCTCGACGTGACGAGCTTTGGCGCCGAGGCGGCCGCCGGCATGATCGAGCGAGCGCTCGCGGCGCTGCTGCCCTGATTTTTGTCGTACCGACGCGGCCGAAGAGCGGTCGACTGAAATTTCTTTCATTCTATTACAGCGTCTTATAGTTAACTCGTGTACGATTTAATCGTGCACGCTTGACGACGACCCGCGTCTCACCTAATTAAATCGCATCCGATCTAAACGGATACGATCAATACTGACCCGAAAGGAACCGAACATGACCGACAAAATTCTCTTCTCTGGCACGACCCACGTCAAAGGCGGCGCCGACGGCTACGCCCGCAGCACCAATGATGTGCTCGACCTCGCACTGCCGCAGCCGCACCCCGCGGCCGAAAATCTCTTCGCCGCCGCCTGGTCGGCCTGCTTCATCGGCGCGCTCGAACTCGCCGCGTCGCAGAAGAAGGTGACGCTGCCTGCGAGCCCCGAAGCCGACACGACGATCGAACTGCTGAACCGCGGCGCCGACGGCTTTGTGCTCCGCGCCCGCCTCGACATTTCGGTTCCCGGCGTCGACCGCGACATCGCGCGCGACCTCGTCGATCTCGCGCACAAGATCTGCCCTTATTCGAAGGCGGTCGAGGGCAATATCGACATCGAACTCAACCTCGCCTGACGGCATGTTCGTCCGGGCGGCGATCTCCCGCCGCCCGGTTGACACCCGCGCCATCCGATTTCATCGTATCCGCCCGATTTCGGAAGAGCGCTCCAAGGAACCCCGATGACCGACACCAAAAGCAGCAAGACGGACCGCCCCAAGCTGGGTGAATTCCTGTGCTTCGCGGTCTATTCGGCGAATCTCGCCTTCGGCCGCGCCTATCGCCCGATCCTCGAGAAGCTCGGACTCACCTACACCCAATATATCGTCCTTGTCGCGCTCTGGGAAAAGGACGACCAGACCGTCGGGGAGATCGGCGAGACAATGTTCCTCGAATCGAACACGCTCACGCCGATCCTCAAGAAGCTCGAGCAAGGCGGCTTCATCGAGCGCCGCCGCGACCCCGCCGACGAGCGCCAGGTACGCATCCGCCTCACCCCCAAAGGCGGCGAGCTGCGCAACCACGAGATCGGCAACGAACTGTTCGATGCGACCGGCCTCGGCGACAGCTTCTTCGACGTCCAGAAATCGGTCGCGAAGCTCCGCGACAATCTGATCGCCTCGCTCGACGACTGAGCCCTGGCGTCATGCGGCGTCGTGGAAAATGACGCCGAGCGTGTGTCGCCGCCCCTCGCGGATCGCACTCACCCCGTGTCGCATCGCCACCCGATAGTCGCCGCGCGTGCCCTGCACCGGCCGTGCATTCACCGCAAATACCACCGCATCGCCCTTCGCGAGCGGCACGACGGCAGCGCGCGATTGCATCCGTGGCCGCTGCTCGGTCAGTATGAATTCGCCGCCGGTGAAATCGTCCCCGGGCGCCGACAGCAGCACCGCGACCTGCAGCGGAAAGACATGCTCGCCGTACAGGTCCTGATGCAGGCAATTATAGTCGCCCGCGCCATATTGCAGCAGCAGCGGTGTCGGCCGCCGCTGCCCGGCAGCATGGCATCGCGCGAGGAATTCGGCATGTCCCGCCGGAAAGCGCGCCGCCATCCCCATCCGCTCGTGCCAGCGGTTGGCGACCGGCGCGAGCCGCGCATAGAGCATCCCGCGTAACGCCTCGACGCGCGGCGGCAGCGGATAGCCGAAATAGCGATATTCGCCGCGCCCGAAACCATGCCGTGCCATATGCACATGGCTGCGAAACCCGTCTTCGCGCACATAGAGCGCGGCGGTTTCGTCGCATTCGGCATCATTCAGCAACCGGGGCACCACCGCCCAACCTTCGCGGTCGAGTGCGGCGGCGATATGATCTTCGATAATATCCGTCATGCCGATGCCATCGCATCCGCCGCGCGCGGCCGCGCCCCGTTTCTTGCTGTCAAACCATCGTCCGGCACGCGTCCAAGAAAACGCAGGCTTGCCAGACAGATGCGAGATTGTTACGTCTCTCGTCCATTCCAATGCGAAGAACGGAGGGCGCAATGAAATTTTCGATCGCAGCATGCCCTCCCGGAAGGTTTCGAGCCTTCGAGCGCTTCCACCACTAGGTCCGGAAGCCTCCGTGATCCGGGCTTTCCGCCCGATCGCACCCTGACATAACGCTTTGGAGACGGCGCTTCGGCGCCGGTTCATGATATGACATCGACACCCGACACGGGCCGCGCGGATTCGATCCGGCGCGTCCTCGATTTTACCTTTCGCCACTGGGCCGGGCAGCGCCGACGCGCCGCCTTGATCGCGCTGTTCATCACCGCAGCGACGCTCACGGAGATTTTCGTGCCGCTGTTCGCGGGGCGCCTGATCGACGCGCTGGCGGCGGGCCGGCGCGACGGCGCGTTCGCGCTGTTCGCGGCGATGGCGGCGCTCGGCCTCGCGATGGTGCTGCTTCGCCACGTCGCGTGGGCAGGCATCGTCCCCTTCACCCTGCGCATGATGCGCGGCGTGACGCAGGACAGCTTCCACCGCGTCCAGCGTTTCTCGACCGACTGGCACGCCAATGCCTTCGCCGGTTCGACGGTGCGCAAGATCACGCGCGGCATGTGGGCGTTCGACACGCTCAACGACGTGCTGTTGCTGCAATTGCTGCCCTCGGTCGTCGTCCTTCTCGGCACGATGCTGCTTCTCGGCTGGCACTGGCCCGTCCTCGGGCTCGTGATGGGCATCGGCGCCGCCGCCTATGTCGCGATGACCGTCGTGCTCGCCACGCGCTGGGCGTCGCCCGCAGCGACCCTGTCGAACGCGTGGGATACAAAGCTCGGGGGTCTCCTCTCGGACGCGATCGGCTCGAACGCCGTCGTCAAGGCGTTCGGTGCCGAAAACCGCGAAGAGGCGCGCATCGAGACGCTGCTCGCCAAATGGGCGAAGCGAACGCGTCGCACGTGGATGCGCTACACCTGGTCGGGCAGCGCGCAGATCCTCCTCCTCTGGGTCGTGCGCAGCGCGATCACCGGCGGCGCGCTCTGGCTGTGGTGGCGTGGGACAGCGACGCCCGGCGATGTGACCTATGTGCTGACCAGCTATTTCGTCGTCCACGGATATCTCGTCGATATCGGCTTTCACATCCATCACCTGCAGCGATCGGTGAACGAGATGGAAGAACTGGTCGAGCTCCACGACCAGCCGCTGGGGATCGAGGACCGCGCCGATGCCGCACCGATCCGTATCGGCGCGGGCGAGGTGCACTTCGACGACGTCACCTTCCGTTATGGCGGGCACGACACGCCGCTCTACGAGCATCTGGGCGTGCTGATCCGCGGCGGCGAGCGGGTCGGCCTTGTCGGCCACTCGGGATCGGGCAAGACGAGCTTCGTCAAACTCATCCAGCGGCTTTACGACGTGAACGAGGGCCGGGTGACGATCGACGGACAGGATGTGTCGCACGCGACGCAGCAGTCGCTCCGCGCGCAGATCGCGATCGTTCAGCAGGAACCGATCCTGTTCCACCGCAGCCTCGCCGACAATATCGCCTATGCCCGCCCCGAGGCGAGCCGGGCCGAGGTCGAGGCGGCGGCGCGGCTCGCCAACGCGCACGACTTCATCGTCCGGCTGCCGCGCGGCTATGCGACGCTCGTCGGCGAACGCGGGGTCAAGCTGTCGGGTGGCGAGCGTCAGCGCGTGGCGCTCGCGCGCGCCTTTCTTGCCGACGCACCGATCCTCATCCTCGACGAGGCGACGTCGAGCCTCGATTCGGAAAGCGAGGCGCTGATCCAGCAGGCGATGGACCGGCTGATGAAGGGCCGCACCGCTATCGTCATCGCGCACCGGCTGTCGACGGTGCGCACGCTCGACCGGATTCTGGTCTTCGACCAGGGTCGCGTCATCGAGGATGGCGACCATGAAACGCTGCTCGCCAATGCCGACGGCCAGTATCGCCGGCTGTTCGACCGCCAGTCGGGCAATATCGTCGACGAGACGCCCGCGCTCGTCGAGGGCTAGGAAGGACGATCCGGGGTGCCGCCCGGCCGGCGCCCCGGTTCTCCGGCGGGATCAACCGCCTGCGCACCCGCCCTTCGCCGCCATCCCCACCGGCCAGCCGAGCTCATAGGTGACGAGGAAGCCGTCGTGGTCCGAAAGCTGCGGCCCGCTCGCACCGCCGTCGAACAGCGCCTCGACGCGGATCGGCCGTATCGTCACCCGCTCGCCGTCGGCGAAGAATTGCAGGTCCTGCGTGTCCATCCACGGCGCATCGCCGTCCCACGACATCCTCGCCTCGCACCCCGACGCAGGATCGACGCACACCTCGTGCACGAGGGTCAGCGGGTGGTATTCGGAGAATCCGGCCCAGCGATCTTCCGAATGGCGCATGTTGAAATCGCCGCCGAAGATCAGCGGTGCCGCCAGGTCTTGCGTCCGTCCGATAAACTCCGACGCCGCCAGCGCCTGCCGCGCGTGCGCCTCGCCGTCGCGCGCCGCGGAGACCTTCGATGCGCCGCGTGAATTCATGTGCGTGTTATAGATGTCGACCGGCGCGGGAACGCCCGGGATCGCGATGCGTGCCAGCATCACCCCCTTGTTCGACAGGCAGTCGAGCCCCGCACATGCGCGCCGGCCATAGGCGTCGAGCGCGGTCTCGATGATCGGATAGCGCGATGCGATCGCCAGTCCGCCACCAACGAGCTTGACCCCCAGCTCGCCCTTCAGCGGCTTCGCCCTGCCCGCGATCCTGGCATGACCGGTCAAATAGGGCCCCGTCGTGCGCCGCGGCCCGGGTGAGATTGCCGGATAGCCGCTCGCTTCGACCGCGCGCTTCGCCGCGCCGCTGAACATTTCCTGGAACAGGATGACGTCGGGACCCGTGCCCGCTTCGCGCATCGCCGCCAGCCGCTCGCCAATCTGCTTCAGCTCAGCCGCCCGCCCCTTGCGCGCGGGCCAGCCCAACCCCTCCAGATTATAGGTCAGCACCGACAGCGTCGCGCTTGCCGATTGCCCGTCGGCGGCCACGGTCACTGGTGCGGCGGGCGCCGTGTCGCACGCCATCACGCGCAGCGGCGGCTTCGGCCCGCACGCCGCGAGCGCGAGCGCGCCGGCCGCGACCAGCGCGCACCGGGAAATCGCAACAGGCAGTTTGACAGTCACCACCCGCCCCTAACGCACCCGGCGGCGCGCGTCACCGCCCCGGCGGTTCACAATGCGCTCCGTCATGCTAAGACCCGGTTTCCAAACCCGAAACGGGAAACAAAGCCATGCCCCTTCTCTCCGCCACGGCGCTCCTGCCGCTCCTGATGCTCGCCGCCCAATCCGGGGATAGCGCCGATCCGCCGTGGCGCGGAAAGATGCAATGCACCGTCACATGGAAGGACACCGGCGGCATCGATGACGCGTGGACATTGGCGGTTGCCAGCGACACGAACAATATGACGCTCGCGATCGCCGCCCGCGCCACGGCGGCCGATCCCAAACCGCTGGCAAAGGACGAAACGCGCGAACTCGAACCGCGCAAGGCGAAGCTCGAAATCGAAGGGATCGGTGGCAGCGAGGTCGAAGTGACCAGCTTTGCGATCGGCGAAGACCGCATGTGGCACGACATCCCGCTGGGCCATGTCGAAAATCTCGACAAATTTCCGACCGACTTCGCGCTCACGCTCAGCTTTGAAAACGCCGCACCGATGGACGTGGAAATGCGCGACTTTGTCGGCGCACGCGCCTATCTCAAACGCTGTCTCGACCGCTGACGAACAGAAAGCTTTCCATGTCCCGTCCTATCGTCGCCGCCCTCTTCCTTGCCACCATCGCCGCTCCGGCGTCGGCGCAGTCCGGAATCGACGCCGCGAACCTCACCGAAACCGTGCGCACCCTCGCGTCGGACCAGTTCCAGGGCCGCGCGCCCGGCACCGCCGGCGAGGAACGCACGATCGGCTATCTGATCGGCCGGCTGCAGGCGCTCGGCCTCGAACCCGCAGGCACCGGCGGCGGCTGGACGCAGCCCGTGCCTTTGCTCCACACGCGTCTCGGCACGCCGACGACGCTTGCCTTCGACCGCAAGGGCACCGCGACGCCGCTGACCTTCGGAACCGACATCTATGTCTCGACGCTCCAGCCGAAGGAGCAGGCCGTGGTCGCCAACGCGCCGATGATTTTCGTCGGCTATGGTGTCAGCGCGCCCGAGCGCGGCTGGGACGATTTCAAGGGACAGGACCTCAAGGGCAAGGTCGCGGTCTTCCTGATCAACGACCCCGATTTCGTCGCCGCGAAAGGCGAGGACGGCTTCGGCAAGTTCGGCGGCCGGACGATGACCTATTACGGCCGCTGGACCTACAAGTTCGAGGAAGCCGCGCGCCGCGGCGCGGTCGCCGCGCTGATCGTCCACGACACCGACGGCGTCGGCTATGGCTGGAACGTCGTGAAAAGCGGCGGCGGCGAGAATTACGGCCTCGTCGTGCCGCCCGAAAAGGTCACGAGCCTCGCGCTGCAGGGCTGGATCTCGGGCGAGACCGCCACGAAATTATTCGCGGACGCCGGACAGGATCTGGCGAAACTGCGCGTTGCCGCGCGCCGCAAGGATTTCAGACCCGTCGATCTCGGCACCGGCTTCGCCGCTGCGATCCCGGTGACGCAGGAGGTCGTGCAAAGCCAGAACGTCCTCGCCAAAATTTCCGGCGCCAAACGCCCCGACGAGGTCGTGATGTACGGCGCGCACTGGGACGCTTATGGCGAGGGTCCGCCCGACGAGCAGGGCCGCATCTACCGCGCCGGCGCCAACGACGATGCGCTCGGCGTCGCGGGGCTGTTCGAGATTGCCCGGCTGTTCCGGGCCGCACCCGCCCCCGACCGCACGGTCGCCTTCGCCTTCTGGACCGCCGAGGAGCGCGGGCTGCTCGGTTCCGAAGCCTATGCCGCGAACCCGGTCTTCCCGGTGGAAAAGACCGTCGCCAACCTCGGCCTCGACATTCTCCAGACCGCGGGCCGCGCGAAGGATGTGATCCTCGTCGGCAAGGGGCAGGGCGGCCTCGAGGACGATCTGGCGCGCGTCGCCGCGACGCAGGGCCGCACGGTCTCGGTCGAAAGCCTGCCCGAACGCGGCCTCTTCTATCGCGCCGACCATTTCAGCATGGCCAAGCGCGGGGTGCCCGTCCTGCTGATGATGGGCATCGCGGGCGCTTCGGACCTCGTCGACGGCGGCAAGGAGGCAGGGCAAGCCTGGGTCGATGCCTATACCGGCAAATGCTATCATCAGGCGTGCGACGCATGGGGCACCGACTGGAACCTCGGCGGCGCGGTACAGGATATATCGGTCTTCCACACGATCGGCGACGAACTCGCCCGCTCGGCCCGATGGCCCGAATGGAAGGCCGGGAGCGAATTCAAGGCGATTCGCGACAAGAGCGCCGCCGCGCGAAAATGACCGCCCGGGGCCTGGCCGCAGGCCGGGGGGATGAACAGGCTCATCACCCCGGCAGCGGTGCGGGACGCTATTTCGAAAGGTCGCGCAACAGGCTGTCCCAATGCGCGAGCGCGGGGGCGATCGCATCGACCGGCGCGCGCTCGTTGAGGCCGTGGGCGTAGCTGTCGCTCGCTTTCGAGAAAAGGCCCGCAACGCCGTAGCTTGGCACGCCGGCGATGCGGAAATGATAACTGTCGGTCGCGCCCGCGCTCATCGACGGGATGATCGGCAGGCCCGGCGCGCGTGCATGAACCGCCTTTGTCACCGCCGCCATGACGTCGGGGCGCAGCGGCGACGCGTCGCTGGCGCTGGCATCGGGGTCGGTCTTCACCTTGACCGCCGGGTCGGCGATGACCTTTTCGAGTTCGGCGCGCACCGTCTCGACCGGAACGCCGGGAAAGATGCGGCAATTGATGTTCGCGGTCGCGCGCTGGGGCAGCGCATTCTCGGCATGGCCGCCCTTCACCAGCGTCGGGACGCAGGTGGTGCCGATCTGGCCGACATATTCGGGTTCGGCGCGGATGGTCGCGATGGCTTTCGCATCGGCCGGGTTCGCGGCAAACGCCTTGAGCGCCGCGCCGATATCGCCGCCGACCTGGTCGGCGACGATCGGCATGCCGATCCTGGTCAGCTCGTTCTGCTGCGGCGTGAAGCGATAGGCGCCGACTTTCGCGAGCGCGTTCGACAACTGCACGATCGCATTGCTGTCGGTCGGGCGCGAGCTATGGCCGCCGGGGTTGGTGACCTCGAGCGTGAAGTCGGCATAAGTTTTCTCGCCCGCCTGCAGCCCGTAATATTTGGGCTTGCCGTCTTCGCCGAGCAGCCCGCCGCCGCCATCGCCGTTCAGCGCGAATTCGGCACCCTTGTATTTGGCAGCGAGTGCCCGCGTCGTCGTCATCGAGGTTTCCTCGTCGCCCGAGAGCAGGAGGATGATCGAACGCTTCGGCCTGAAGCCGTCCTTCTTGAGCTGGGCCATCGTCGCGACCATCATCGAGACGTCGAACTTGTTGTCCTCCGACCCGCGGCCGAAGATATAGCCATTCTCCTCGACGGGGACGAAGGGATCGCGCGTCCAGTCCTTGGGATCGGCCTCGACGACGTCCATATGGCCGAGCAGCACGATCGGCTTTTGCTTGCCGGTGCCGTGCAGCGTCGCGGCGAAGGTCGCGGTCTCGCCGATCGGCGTGATCTCGATATCGGCGTCGGCATAGCCTGCCGCCTTGAGCACGCCGGCGTAATAGGCGGCCAGCTCGGGCACCTTGCCGCGGCCCGCGACGGTCGGGATCGCGATGCTGTCCTTCAGGATCTTTTTCGCGACGTCCGTGTCGGCAGGTTTGGCATGAACCGGCGCCGCGATCAGCATGGCGGCGGAAGCAAGGAAAGCGGAAGCAAAGCGCATATCGTCGACCCCTTTGAATATTCTGGTTTTAATCCGTCCGGGTCGAGGCTGTCGAAGCGCCGCCCTTCTTCCTGTGAAGCTGGTCTCCGCCATGCTGGCCGAAGAAATGCGCTTCGACAATCCTGGATGACGTCCGAAACGGGCAGCCCCGGTTTCAGGCGGCGACCTTCCTCGCCTTCGGCGGCGGCGTCTTGGGTTTGTAGCGGCAAAGGTCGACCACCGGACAGCGCCAGCATTCGGGGGTGCGGGCCTTGCAGATATAGCGGCCGTGGAGGATCAGCCAGTGATGCGCGCCGACGCGGAAGGACGTGGGGGTGTCCTTCTCCAGCTTCTTTTCGACCGCGAGCACCGTTTTGCCCGGCGCGAGCCCGGTGCGGTTGCCGACGCGAAAGATATGCGTGTCGACCGCAAAGGTTTCCGCGCCGAAGGCGCAGTTCATCACCACATTGGCGGTCTTGCGGCCGACACCGGGAAGCTCGACCAGCGTGTCGCGGTCGGCAGGCACCTCACCGCCGAAATCGCGGACGAGGATTTCGCTCAGGGCGATGACGTTCTTCGCCTTGGCGTTGAACAGCCCGATCGTCTTGATATGCTGTTTCAGCCCTTCTTCGCCGAGATCGACCATCTGCTGCGGCGTCTCCACGTCCTGAAACAGCAGCCGTGTCGCCTTGTTCACCCCGACGTCGGTGGCCTGCGCCGACAGCACGACCGCGACGAGCAGCTGATAGGTGTTCCCGAACTGGAGCTCGGTCTCGGGGCTGGGGTTCAATTCGGCAAGGCGGCGATAGAATTCGAAGATATCAGCGCGGGTCATCCTGCGGCTGCTGCCCGCTTCGTTCGCTTTCCTTTCCGCCACGATGTGCCGCCTTCCATTCCATTGCCGCCCGTATCCGCTTTTCGACCGAAGGATGGCTGTAAAAGACCAGTTCCTGCAACGGATGCGGTCGCGGATAGCGATATTCGGCGGTCTTGAGCAAGGCACTCGATAATGCGTCGGGAAGATGCGTCGTTTCGAGCGCATAGGCGTCGGCCTGCGCCTCGCCGGTGCGCGTCAGACTGTTGACCGCAGGGACCGTGAGCAGGCTGAGGCACGAGACGAGCGCCATGAACACCGGCAGCCCGACCGGGTCACCGAGTTCGGCCTTGCTGCCGAAGAGCCGAGCGGCGGGCGCGAATAGACGGTCGATGAGCGCGAGCACGACGAAGGCGAGCAGCGGCAGCACGACGATGTGGCGCCATACATGACCGAGCATGTAATGGCCTGCCTCGTGCGCGGTCACCGCCTTCACCTCGTCGAGCGACGCGCGGCCGAGGGCAATATCCGAAATCGCTATGCGCGCGGCGGGGCCGATGCCCGAAACATTGGCGGTGAAAATATCCGACTGGCGCGAACCGTCGAACATGAAGATGCGATCGTGCGGGATGCCGGTGCGATCGGCGATCTTTTCGAGTTCGGCGCGCACCGCCCCCTGCGGCACCGGTTTATAGTCGTTGAACAGCGGCTCGACCGCGACCGGGACGATCAGCAGCATCGCCGCGGTGAACAGCGTCGTCAGCGCACCCGCCCAGACCCACCAGCGCCGCCCGGCACGGCGGATCAACGCATAGATACCAAGGATGAAGAGCGCGCCGAACAGCGCCGAAATGACGCTGCTGAGCGCGCTCTGCGCGAGGAAATCGCCGAGCGGCTGGCTGCTGAGATCATAGGATCGCTGGAACTGCCAATCGGCGAACATCGTCCACGGCAGCCGCATCACGTCCGAGACGAGGAAGAAGAAGAAGCCGATCGCGAGAGTCGATGCCGCCCGGCGCCAGCCACCGAGATGCGCGGCGAGCCGGTCGAGCAATCGCAGGCGGACCATCAGCCAGGCGATAAAGACCGACACCAGAACGCCGGCGATCATCAGCATCTCCGACCCCGCGGTGTAGGACGCAGATTTTGCGAGCGCCGCCGGCCCGAGGCTGTCGACGTGGCGCGCGGCTTCGGCGGCTGGTGAAAGAACTGGCAACATATCCGGGCCCCCAATCTGTATTATCTGAATAATACAGCTCGACGGTGATCGCGCAAGCCCCTCGAAACGATGCTAGAGTCCGAGGACCTGCGGCATCGTGTAGCGGTCGGGTTTCTGGTGGAGCAGCCAGAGCGCCGCGCGAACGGCACCGCGCGCGAAGATCATGCGGTTTTCGGCGCGGTGCGAGAGGGTGATCATTTCCTCGGGCCCTGCGAAGATGACGTCATGATCGCCCGCGACGGTGCCGCCGCGCAGGCTCGCAAAGCCGATCTTGCCATGGCCGCGCGCGCCGGTGAGACCGTCGCGGCCGCGTTCGGAGCAGGTCGCAAGGTTGATCCCGCGCCCCTCGGCCGCCGCCTGGCCGAGGAGCAGCGCGGTGCCGCTCGGCGCGTCGACCTTCATCCGGTGATGCATCTCGACAATCTCGATATCATATTCGGGGTCGAGCCGCGCCGCGGCCTCGCGCACCAGATGCGCGAGCAGGGTGACGCCGAGCGAGGTGTTGCCGGTCTGGAGCACCGCAATATCCTTCGCCGCATCGTCGATGAGATAATGGTGGCGCTCCTCGAGCCCCGTCGTGCCGATGACGATCGGCTTGCGTGCCGCGACGCAGGCGTCGAGCGTGGCTTCCAGCGCGGCGGGCGAGGAAAAGTCGACGAGCACGTCGCTCTCGCTCGCGAGCCGCACGATATTGCCGCCGCGGTCGACCCCGCAGCTCCGCTGCCCCGCTTCGGAAATCGCGGCGGCGAGCGCGACGCCCATCCGCCCTTCGCTGCCGATAATGCCGATGCTGGTCATGGCTTGCCTTTCCTGCCCCCGTCATGCTGAACGATGTCGCCCGCCTAGCGGTTGTCGCCTTCGAATCAAGAAGAACAGGATAGCATGTCCCCGATCCAGAATATCGTGATCCTGACCGGTGCCGGCGTTTCGGCGGAAAGCGGGATCGACACCTTTCGCGACGCGGGCGGCCTGTGGGAACAGCACCGCGTCGAGGATGTCGCGACGCCCGAAGCCTTTGCGCGCGATCCCGACCTTGTCCTGCGCTTTTACGACATGCGCCGCGAGGCGATCCAGACGAAGGAGCCCAATGCGGCACACAGCGCGCTCGCGCGGCTCGACGCCGAATGGCCGGGCGAACTGCTGATCGTCACGCAGAATGTCGACGACCTCCACGAACGCGCCGGCGCCAAACGGCTGATCCATATGCACGGCGAGCATCTCAACGCGTGGTGCACCGCGTGCGACAATCGCGTGCCGTGGACGGGGCCCTTGCTCGATCGTCCCGCGTGCAGCGCTTGCGGCATGGCCGGCTATCTGCGCCCCGACATCGTCTGGTTCGGCGAGATGCCGTACCGGATGGAGGACATCTACCACGCGCTGAACCGCGCCGACCTGTTCGTGTCGATCGGGACGTCGGGTGCGGTCTATCCGGCCGCGGGCTTCGTGCGCGAGGCACGCGCATCCGGGGCGCGCACACTCGAGCTCAACATGGAGCCGAGCCAGGGCAGCTACTGGTTCGACGAGGCGCGCCACGGGCCGGCGACCCGGCTGGTGCCGCAGTGGGTCGAGGAAATGCTCGGCTAGCGGCGCGCCGCGAAAAAGTCGCGAAGCAGCGCGGCGGCGTCCGCGTCGCCGATGCCGTCGTATATTTCGGGGCGATGGTGGATCGTCGGCTGCGCGAAGGTGCGCGGACCGTGGACGACTGCGCCGCCCTTGGGATCGTCGGCGCCATAATAGAGGCGGGCGATTCGCGCATGGGCGATCGCGCCGGCGCACATCGCGCAGGGCTCGAGCGTCACATACAAATCGCAGCCGTCGAGCCGCTCGTTGCCGAGCTTGGCCGCCGCGGCGCGAATCGCGACGATTTCGGCATGCGCGGTCGGGTCGTGCGATTCGCGCGGGCGGTTATGGCCTTCGGCAATGATCGCGCCGTCCTTGACGATCACCGCGCCGACGGGCACTTCGCCCCATTCTGCGGCGATGCGGGCCAGATCGAGCGCGCGGCGCATCGGTTCGGGAAGCGGAAACGGGGCCATAAAAGCGCCCTATTCGCTTGACGAATCTCCGGCAAGCCGATAAGCGCGCGCCTTTCCCGGCTCACTCCGGTCCTGTTCTGCCCGATTTGACGGGAAGTTCCCGGACGCCGATCCGAAATTTTTTGACGAGGACGAAGACGATGTCGCGCATCTGCGAACTGACCGGCAAGGGCCGCCAGGTTGGCCACAATGTCAGCCACGCCAACAACAAGACCAAGCGCACCTTCCTGCCCAACCTGCAGAATGTGACGCTGCTGTCGGACGCGCTCGGCAAGGGCGTGAAGCTGCGCGTGTCGACCCACGGCCTGCGTTCGGTCGAGCATAATGGCGGCCTCGACAACTGGCTGCTGAAGGCCGGCGACGAGCAGCTGTCGGCAAACGCCCGCAAGCTGAAGAAGGAAGTCACGAAGAAGCTGGCCGAAAAGGCCGCCTGAGCTTCCACGCCTTTCGAAGCACAGAAGGCCGCCGGACTACCGCGCGGCCTTTTTGCTGTCCCGGCTCTTTCCGGACGGCAGGCCCACCAGCTCGAACTGCAGCAGCAGGCTTCGTTGCCAGGTGTTGAAATTATTGTCGGCGACAAGCCACAGGAAGACCCGGCCGCCCTCGACCGAGACCGCCGCTCCTTCGTAATTTTCAGCGAGGGGCCTCGGCACGCGGCCGATCGTACGCGCACGGACGGCGGCATCCTTCGCGATATCGGCGGGGTCGACGATCGCAACAATCGTGGTGAAGACCGGATCGAAGCCCAGCCGCCGATGTACGAGCAGAATGCGTCCGTCGGGTAGCGCGGCGGCGTCGCTGACCAGCCCCCGCCCGTCCGAATCATAGAAGAAGCGGACCGGTTCCGGGCCCGGTGCCACCGGATCGCCGGCATAGATCAGCGCTTCGCGCCCGCGCGGATCGTCGCCGGCCTCCTCCGAGAAAACGACCGTCCGCCCGTCGGCAAGCCGTGCCATCGCCTCGGGCCCGCGATTCTTCGGCCAGCGCGGTCCGGGCAGCTTGCGGCGCGATTCGATCTTCGACAGGCCGGCGTCGAGCCGCCAGATCTGGTTGACCCCTTCGAGCGCGAGCCAGACCTTGCCGCTCGCGCGATCGACAAACATCGCCTCGGTGTCGGCCATCGACTTGCGCGCCGGGCGGCCGTCGACGGTCGGTAGCGCACCGATCCGGACGGCCGACACCGCGCCGCGCGAATCGAGCGACAGGCGCGTCGCATAGCCATTGTCGCCGACCAGCAGGAACCTGTCCGGTCCGGTTCGCGCGAGCGCCGAGAAGCCGCCGAAACGGCTGTGCGGGCTGACGAGGCGCCAGCCACGCACGAAGCGCATCATGCCCTCCGTTTCGGGCTCGAAGACGAGCGGACGCGCCGCGGCGGCCTGGGTCAGAACTTCGTCGGGATAGCGCCTGTCGGCGCCGGGCAGCGGGCCGAGCGCAAGAAAGATCAGGGCGGCGAAGACGAGGCGGCGCATCGCGGCGGGGTTAGGGCGCCTGCCGGCGAAAGAAAAGCATTTCGCCGCAGAAAGCTGAACGCGAGCCAACAATGATGTTCAGGCTCGGCTCAATGCGAATCGGGCAGAACATCCTCATCGACAAAGCCCGGATGGGCCAACGACGACGAAGGAGTACGACAATGAAAAAGATGGTGACCCTCTCGATCGCCGCCCTGATGTCCACCGCGACGCTGGGCATGGCGGCCCCCGCCGCGGCGCAGAACGGCTATTACGACCGCGACGGCTATTCGAGCTATTACAGCGGCTATGACCGCGACGACCGTCGCTATGACCGTCGCGACTATCGCCGGGACAACCGCCGCGATTATCGCAACGATCGCCGTTATTACCGTGGCGACCGCCGCAATTATCGCCAGTGCGACAAGGGCACCGGCGGCACTGTGATCGGTGCGATTGCGGGCGGGCTCGCGGGTCATGAAATCGCCGGTCGCGGCGACCGCACGGTCGGCACGATCATCGGCGGCGCTGTCGGCGCCCTCGCCGGTCGCGCGATCGACAAGGGGAATGACGGCTGCCGTTAAAGGGCAGTCCCGACCCCCAATAACTTCCTCTCCCCCCTTTTGCCCCGTCCGGCCTGCGCCGGGCGGGGTTTTTCTTGCGGCGGGATGCCGGGGAGGAGGTGCTTGCCATGAAGGCGCAGGAAGCCTAGGTTTGCCGCCAAGTGCACGTTCGCGGTTTTGCGGACGCGTGAGCAGACAGGTAATAATAGCCATGCGGCAAATGGCAGCGCCATCGAGGCGACCGCCGCGGCCCGGCCCGGCGGCAAAAGGACGAAAAGCGGGTGGCGTCGAGCGCCCGATCCCGATTGCGCGGCCGCGCAGCTATGCGGCGATCGACCTTGGCACGAACAATTGCAGGCTGCTCATCGCGCGCCCGCAGAATGGCGAGCTCGTCGTCATCGACGCTTTTTCGCGCATCGTCCGCCTCGGCGAGGGCCTGCACGGCAGCGGTCGAATCAGCGAGGCGGCGATGGACCGCACCGTCGCCGCGCTGTCGATCTGCGCCGACAAGCTCCGCCGCCGCCATGTGTCGCTGTCGCGCGCGGTCGCGACCGAGGCGTGCCGCCGCGCGAGCAATGGCGGGGAACTCGCCGAGCGTGTCCGGCGCGAGACGGGAATCGTGCTCGATATCATCTCGGCCGCCGAAGAGGCGCGGCTCGCCGTGCTCGGTTGCCACAATCTGATGGAGCCCGGCGAGGGACCCGCGCTGATTTTCGACATCGGCGGCGGATCGACCGAACTGATGCACGTCGATGTGTCGGACCATGACGTCAAGATCCACGACTGGATCAGCGTGCCGTGGGGCGTGGTCTCGCTGACCGAATATGCCCCGCTTCCCGACGACAGCCTCGCGGGGCGGCAGGCCGCTTATGCGCACATGCGCGAAGTGACGCGCAAGGCCTTTGCCGCCTTCGCCGACCGCGCCGAGCGATTCGCCGGGCAGCCGCTTCGCCTGCTCGGCACCAGCGGGACGGTGACGACGCTCGCCAGCGTCTTTCTCGACCTGCCACGCTACGACCGGCGCGCGGTCGACGGTCTTGTCGTCCCGTCGGACGCGATGCGCGACATCAGCCGCCGTCTCGCCGATGCGAGCATCGCCGATCGCGCCGAGATCGCGTGTATCGGCCGCGAGCGCGCCGACCTCGTCGTCGCGGGCTGCGCGATCCTCGAAAGCATCATCGACCTGTGGCCCGCCGCGCGCGTCGGGGTCGCCGACCGCGGGATCCGCGAGGGCATATTGCGCACGCTGGCGATGCAGGGCCGCGACATTCCCGTCACCCGCCGCGAATATCGCAAATGAGCGGCGCGCGCGGAAAGGGCGGGTCGGGCCGCGGCGGTTTGCACGTGCGCGTCAAGACCGCGAAGCGGCGCAGCGTGTCGTCGACACGCTGGCTGCAGCGGCAACTGAACGACCCCTATGTCCGCCGCGCGCAGGCCGAAGGCTATCGCTCGCGCGCCGCGTACAAGCTGATCGAACTCGACGAGAAATTCGGCTTCGTCAAAAAGGCACGCGCGGTTGTCGACCTCGGCATCACGCCGGGCGGCTGGTCGCAGGTCGTGCGCAAGGCGAACCCGCGCGCGCGCGTTGCAGGGATTGACCTGCTGCACTGCGAGCCGATCGAGGGCGTCGAAATCCTCGAGATGGATTTCATGGACGATGCGGCGCCCGATGCGCTGATCGAAGCGCTGGGCACCGCACCCGACCTCGTCATCTCGGACATGGCGGCGAATACCGTCGGCCATCCGCAGACCGACCATCTTCGCACGATCGGCCTCGCGGAAACCGCCGCCGATTTCGCGGTGCAGAACCTGCTGCCCGGCGGCGCTTTCGTCGCCAAGGTGTTCGCCGGCGGCGCCGATCGTGAGCTTTTGACTTTACTAAAACGTCACTTCTCAACGGTAAAACATGCCAAGCCCCCCGCGAGCCGCAAAGGGTCGCCCGAACTCTATGTCATCGCGCAAGGGTTCAAGGGGCGCGGCGAAGCCGCAGAGGCAGACACGGAATAGGTGGTATGGGTCGAACCGGGGGAGAATTTTGATGGGCAAGTCGAGGCAGCCGGTCGCGGCGATAACGCTCGCGGCGCTGATGCTGGCATCGTGCGGCGGGGGCGGCGAAGGCAGCCTGGGCGGCAACCCGGTCACCGTCACCCCGACACCCTCGCCAACCCCGACGCCCACCTGCGCGCTCGCTTCGCGCCAGCTGTTTGCCAAGGCCGTGATCGACGAATGGTATCTGTTCCCGAACGACGTCGCCGCCGGCGTCAGCCCCGGGGCCCACAGCAATGTCCAATCCTATATCGACGCGCTGGTCGCGCCCGCGCGCGCGCTGAACAAGGACCGCTTCTTCACTTACATCACCTCGATTGCCGAGGAGAATGCCTTCTACGCAAGCGGGTCGAGCGCGGGTTTCGGCGTCCGCATGGCCTATGACGCGGCAAACCAGCGCATCGTGATCGCCGAAGCCTATGAAGGCGCACCGGCCTTTGCCGCGGGGATCGATCGCGGGACGGCCATCATCGCAATCGGCACGAACAGCGGCAATTTGCGAACCGTCGCGAGCATCGTCGCCGCCGAGGGCACTGCGGGCCTCACCGCCGCGCTCGGTCCGAACGACCCCGGGGTCAGCCGCCTGTTGCGCATCACCGATGCCGCCGGCACGCGCGATGTCACCGTAGCCAAGGCCGACTATTCGCTCGATCCGGTTTCGGACCGTTATGGCGCGAAGATCATCAGCGAGGGCGGCCGCAACTATGGCTATCTCAACCTCAGAACCTTCATCTCGTCGGCCGACGACCAGTTGAGGACGGCCTTCGCCGATTTCCGCGCGCAGGGCGTCACCGACATCATCGTCGACTTCCGCTATAATGGCGGCGGCCTCGTCTCGACCGCCAATCTGATGGGCGACCTGATGGGAGCGGGCCGCGCCGGGCAGCTTTTCTCGCAGACGCGTTTCCGCGCCAGCAAGTCCGCCGAGGACGACGAGCATCGCTTCGCGCCGGTCGCGCAGTCGATCACGCCGACGCGCATCGCCTTCATCGGCACCGGATCGACCGCGTCGGCCAGCGAGCTGGTGATCAATTCGATGCTGCCCTACCTCGGCACCAACATGACGCTGGTCGGCAGCAACACCTATGGCAAGCCGGTCGGACAAATCGCGCTCGACAAGGCCGAGTGCGACGACCGGATGCGCGTGGTCGCCTTTGCGACGGGCAATGCGACGGGGCAGAGCGACTATTATGACGGGCTGGCGCCGAAGATCGCGAACAGTTGCGCCGCGAACGACGATCTGGGCCTGCCGCTGGGCGACCCGCGCGAGGCGTCGATCCGCGCGGCGATCGGCTTCCTGTCGGGTACCGCCTGCACGACGCGCATCGCCGATGCGAGCGCGGGTGCCTTGGCGCGGCGCAGCAGCGCCCTTGTCATGGAAGAGCCCGAAATGCTGACCCCCGAGCAGCCCAGCGTGGCACAGCGCGAACTGCCGGGGCTGTTCTGATCGCCGCCGCTGCATTGCAGCAATTGACCGCAGCCCGGAAATCGGGCTAACGGCGCCGCAGCGACAGGTTCCCCGGCAACGGGGACTAAGAGGGAACGGGAAAACCCCGGCTGCCCCTGCAACTGTACGCGGCGAGCCATCGGCCATATGCCATTGGGACTTCGGTCCCGAGAAGGCGGCCGGACGGCGCTGACCCGCAAGCCAGGAGACCTGCCCGTCGCCGTCGTCTTTCGCGCGGACAGGGTGTGCCGGGCGGACGGGGGTGAACCCGCATGACGACAAGTCTGGCCGCGTCCGCGCGCAGGCACGATGTCGTCCGTCCCCTCGGGGACAGCCCATCGGACCCGCGCGAGGAACGGCGTCGTCGATGGGGTACCCATGTTCAAAGTCATTTTTCGAAGCTCGATCTGTCTTGCCGCCGTCGCGGCCTCCTCCGCGGCTTTTGCCGACGAGGTATCGACCGCGCACGCCGTCGCCGCCGATGGCGACAGCATCATCGTCACCGCGACGCGCGCGCCGCTGACGCTCGACGAGATCCCGTCGTCGGTCGCCGTGCTCGACAAGGCGGCGATCGACCGCGCGCAGGATATCGGCGTCACCGAACTGCTGCTCCGCACGCCGGGAATCAGTATCGCACGCAACGGCGGTTACGGCACCTCGACCTCGCTGCGCATCCGCGGCGCCGAATCCGAACATACGGTGACGGTGATCGACGGGGTGAAGCTCAACGACCCGTCGTCGACCGGCGGCGGCTTCAACTTCGCCAACCTGCTCGTCGGCGATATCGACCGGATCGAGGTGCTGCGCGGACCGCAGTCGATCCTGTGGGGCAGCCAGGCGATCGGCGGCGTCGTGAACATCGTCACTGCCGCGCCCGAGAGCGAACTCGAAGGCAGTTTCGACCTCGAGGCCGGATCGCGCCAGACGGTGAGCGCGCGCGCGGCGATCGGCGGGCGCACCGGTCCGCTTTCGTGGCGCGTCGGCGGCCAGCGCTTCTCGACCGACGGCATTTCGTCGCATGCGAAGGCGTTCGGCGGGGTCGAGCGCGACGGCTATCGCAACACCAACCTCTCGGGCCGCGCCGAGCTGGCGATCGCCGACAATGTCAGCGCCGAGGTGCGCGGCTATTATTCGAGCGGCCGCGTCGATTTCGACGGGTTCAACGTCGACAGCAACGACTATGGGCTCAACAAGGAGCTCGTCGGTTATGCGGGGCTCAATTTCGACCTCGCCGGCGGGCGCTTCCGCAACCGCGTCGCCTATGCCTATACCGACACCAACCGCGACAATTTCAACCCCGACCGCGCACGGCCGCAGAGCTTCGAGGCCGACGGCAAGAACAAGCGCTGGGAATATCAGGGCAGCTTCGATTTTACCGACCGCATCACCGCAATCTTCGGGGTCGAGAACGAACGTTCCGATTTCCGCAGCCGCTCGCCCGCGGCGTCGCTCGCCGCGCCGCTTCCCGATTTCGTGCGCGGCAAGGCAGAGATCACGAGCGTCTATGGCCAGCTCGGCATTGAGCCGCTCGACGGGCTGACGCTGAACGGCGGCGTGCGCTACGACGATCACGACCGCTACGGCGGCCAGACGCTGTTCGCCGCAGGCGGCGTGTGGCGTCTCTCGACCGGCACGGTCCTGCGCGCGAGCTATGGCGAGGGTTTCAAGGCGCCGTCGCTCTATCAGCTGTTCAGCGAGTACGGGAATGTCGGGCTGGACCCCGAGCAGGCGCGTGGCTGGGAAGCGGGCATCGAGCAGCATCTGCTCGACCGCAAGCTCGTCGTCGGCGCGACGTGGTTCGACCGCACGACGAAGAACCAGATCATCTTCAACAGCTGCAGCTTCCCGGCATCGACCGACCCGCTGTGCACGGTCCCCGGCAGCAATCCGGCGACCCCGCGCTTCGGCTATTATCTGAACGTCGCGCGCAGCGAGGCGCATGGCGTCGAAGCTGCGGCGGCGCTGACGCTCGGCGGGCTGACGCTCGACGGCAACTACAGCTGGATCGTCGCCGAGGACCGGTCGGAAGGAACCGCCAATTTCGGCAACTGGCTGCCCCGCCGGCCACGCAATACCGCCAATGCCTCGGCGAGCTATGCCTTCGGTTTCGGGCTCGAACTCGGCGCCGCCGTGCGCTGGTCGGGCAAGAGCTATGACAATGCGGGCAACACGCAGCGGCTCGACGATCATACGCTCGTCGACCTGCGCGCCGAATATAAGCTGTCGGACGCAGTGAAGCTGTTCGCGCGCGCCGAGAATATCTTCGACGAGGACTATATGACGGCGTACCGCTACGGCTCGCTCGGCCGCAGCGTCTATGCCGGCATCAGGGGCCGCTTCTGATGGCGGCACTCTCGAACCGCGGCGCGTCGACGCTCTGGATATCGCTGCTCACCGCGGCGAGCAGCGTGACGACGCTCGCGTTCGGCTGCGCGACACCCTTCCCCTCGCTCGCGGCGCTCGCGGCGGTGCATATGCGCCGCCGCGACGGGCTGGCACTGATGCTCCTCGCTTGGGCGATCAGCCAGTTCGTCGGCTTCTTCCTGCTCGGCTATCCGCGCGACGGAAGCACGCTGGCGTGGGGTGTCGGGCTGGGTACCGCTGCGGTCGGCTCGGCGCTGGCGAGTCAGGCCGCGCTCGGCGCGCTCCGCTACCGTTCGGTCGCGGCACGGCTGAGCCTCGCCTATGCGGCGGGTTTCACCGCGTTCAAGGCCATCATCCTCGGCTGGGCACTCGTTCTCGGTGGGGTGCACACCGCGATGGCGCCCGACCTGATCGCCGAGCAGTTCGCGCGCAACGCCGCGATCCTGATTGGCCTTTACGCGCTCTATCGCGCACTCGTCGCGGTGGGCGTTCCGGCCCCGCCGCAGCCGGCCCCGGCCGCCTGATGCTTACGCGCGTCGACCCGGGGCCCGCGGTGGTGGTGTGCAACACCTGTCGCCACAACCGCGAGTCCCGGGACGATGCCGACGGCGTGCGCGGCGGCGTGCGGCTCGTCGAGGCGCTGACGCGTCTCAAGGACAACGAGCCGCGTTACGCCGGCATCGCCGTGCAGGAAATGGCGTGCCTTTTCGCGTGTCAGGATCATTGCACCGTGCATCTCCGCGCGCCCGACAAGGTCGGCTATGTGCTCGGCCGTTTCGGGAGTGACGAGGAATCGGCGCGCGCAATCCTCGACTATGCGGTCCATTATGCGGCGAGCGAACATGGCCGCGTCCCCTTTTCGCTTTGGCCCGAAGGCGTCAAAGGGCATTTCATCACCCGTACCCCGCCACCAGGATTTGTCGCCGAATGACCAGCTTTGCTTCCGTTGACGCCTTCGAGACCGCGCTTGCCGAGCTCGGTGAGGCAAGCGACGACGCGCGGAGCGACGCGCTTGTCCGGCAAGGCGAACTGACCAAGCCCGCCGGCTCGCTCGGCCGGCTCGAGGAGATCGCGATCTTTTTCGCAGGCTGGCAGGGCCGGGCGCGGCCACGGATCGACCGCGCGCGCGCCGCGATTTTTGCGGGCAACCACGGCATCACCGTTCACGGCATCAGCGCCTTTCCGCCGAGCGTGACGGCGCAGATGGTCGCCAATTTCGCAGGCGGCGGCGCCGCGATCAACGCGCTGTCCGAGGCCGCCGGACTCGAGCTCACCGTCGTCGCACTCGACCTCGACCGGCCGACCACCGACTTCACCGTCGATGCGGCGATGAGCGCGGGCGAATGCCTCGACGCGCTGAACCGCGGCGCGGCGGCGGTCGACGCCGACCTCGACCTCCTCACGCTCGGCGAGATGGGCATCGGCAATTCGACCGCCGCCGCCGCGCTCTGCGCGCGCAGCTTTGCGGGCGGCGTGACGGGATGGGTCGGCACGGGGACGGGGGTCGACGGGCATGGTCTCGCGCGCAAGATCGACGTGATCGAACGCGCGCTCGCCTTTCACGCCGATGCGCCGCGGTCGGCGTTCGAGACGCTGCGCCGCGTCGGCGGGCGCGAGATCGCGGCCATCGCCGGTGCGATCCTGCGCGCGCGCCAGCTCGGCGTGCCGGTGCTGCTCGACGGCTTTATCTGTACTTCGGCGATCGCGCCGCTCGCGGCCGAAAACCCCGCCATCGTGAACCATTGCCTCGCCGGCCATTGTTCGGCCGAGCCGGGGCACAAGCGCCTGCTCGCGCTGCTCGGGCTCGACCCGCTGCTCTCGCTCGATATGCGGCTGGGCGAGGGGAGCGGCGCGGCGGTCGCTGCCAATATCCTCCGCAGCGCGCTCGCGGCGCATGACAGGATGGCGACCTTTGCCGAGGCGGCGGTCTCGGGATCGCTGTGAGCGGCTTCGCGCTCCATTTGCTGCGCCACGGAGCGCCCGAAACGCCGGGGCTGCTCATGGGACGCACCGATGGCGCACCGACGGCCAAAGGCATTGCCGCCTGCGCCCGGCAGACCGAGGGTCTTGCGATCGAGCGACTCGTGGCGTCGGACCTTCGCCGTAGCCGCGCGGCGGGCGAAATGATCGGTCAGGCGTCGCGTCTGCCGCTCACCGTCGATCCGCGCTGGCGCGAACTCGATTTCGGCGACTGGGACGGCGCAGCGGCGAGCGCGGTCGATCGCGACGCGCTGGGCCGCTTCTGGGACGACCCCGACGCCAACCCGCCGCCCGGCGGCGAAAGCTGGTCGGCGCTGGTCGCACGTGTCGCAGCGGCGATCGCCGACCTTGCGCCCGTTCCGACCCTGATCGTCGCGCACGGCGGCACGATGCGCGCCGCGCTTCACCTCCTGTGCGGGTTCGGGCAGCGTCAGCTCTGGGCGTTCGACCTGCCCTATGCCGCCCTCCTCTCGCTCCGCGTCTGGCCGGGCGAACGGCCGGGCGCACAGATCACCGGGCTGCGCTCATGAAGGGCCTGATCGTCGCGATCCAGTTTTTGACGCGCCTGCCCACTCCGCGCATCGCTGTGTCGAGCGAAGAGTTCGCCGCGTCGATGCGCTGGTTCCCCGCCGTCGGCCTGATCGTCGGCGCGCTCGTCGCGGGCGTCGGCTGGGCCGGTGCGCGGGTCGATCCATGGACGGGCGCTCTCGCCGCACTGATCGTCTGGGTCGCGGTGACGGGCGCGCTGCACCTCGACGGGCTCGGCGACATCGCCGACGCGAGCGGCGCGGCACACAAGGACCGCGAGCGGCTACTCGCGGTTCTCGGCGACCCGCATGCCGGAAGCTTCGCAGTGGTCGCGATCGGGCTGCAGTTGGCCGCCAAGCTCGTACTGCTTCATGCGCTGCTCGACCGGCACGCCTATATCGCCATCGCGCTCGTCCCCTTTGCAGCGCGGATCGGCCCGCTGGTCTGGTCGCGCACGCTGCCCGACCTGCACGCGGGGCTTGGCTCGCGTTTCCGCAATGCGGTGCGGCCGATCGATTTCCTGATCTGGAGCCTGCTTCTCCTCGCGGCGGCATGGGTGTCGCCATCGCTGCTGGTCGCACCGTTCGCCTTCATCCTCTGGGGACGGTGGCTGCTGCGCCGGATCGGCGGAATTTCAGGCGACGGGCACGGAGGGGGGATAGAGGTCGGCGAAAGCCTGCTCCTCGCCGCCGCGCTGCTCGTCGGGCATTTCGCATGAATGGCCCCTGGACCTGGCACGGCGGCGGATTGGAGGTCGCAAGGCGATATTTCGGTGATGGCGACTGGATCGACCTGTCGACGGGGATCAACCCGCGGCCATGGCCCGGCGCCGATACTCTGGGCTTCGACTGGCAGCGCCTGCCCGACCCGCAGGATCTGGCGCGGCTCGAGGCGGTCGCCGCCGGATATTTCGGCGTCGATCCGCGTCGTGTCTGCGCGGTGCCCGGCACCGAACTCGGCCTGCGCCTTGCCGGTTCGCTGATCGGCGGGCCCGCGCGGCATATCGTCCCCGGTTATCGCACGCATGGTGAGATGATTCCGGGGAGCGCCGCAACCGGCTGGCCCGGCGCGCAGGACAGCGACGCGAACCTGATCCTCGCCAATCCCAACAATCCCGACGGGCGCGCCATCGCTCCCGACACAATGCTCGAATTGCTCGGCCGCCGCACCGGCTGGCTGCTCGTCGACGAAGCCTTTGCCGACGCCGACCCCGGATGCAGCGTCGCTACCGCAGTCGACGATGCGCAAAAACTGATCGTCTTTCGCTCGTTCGGCAAATTCTTCGGCCTCGCAGGCGTGCGGCTTGGCTTCCTGCTTGCGCCGCAAACCATCACGGCCGCGCTGCGCGAGCGGCTAGGCGCGTGGCCGCTGTCGGCAGCGGCGATCGCGATCGGTACCGCCGCATATGCCGATGCCGGCTGGATCGCGGCGACACGGCGCCGCCTGCCCGAAGACGCCGCCGCGCTCGACGCGATGCTGGTGCGCCATGGCTTTCATCCGACCGGCGCTTGCCCGCTGTTTCGGCTGATCGAAACCGACGATGCCGCGGCGCTGTTCGAACGCCTTGCGCGACGCTCAATCCTGACCCGTCCCTTCGAAGGTCAACCGCGCTGGCTGCGCCTCGGCCTGCCCGCCGGCGCCGATGCGCTTGCAAGGCTCGACGCGGCGCTCGCCGATGGCTGAACCGGTCGCGCTCACTGCACTTGCGCTCGATGCGGCGATCGGCTGGCCGCGTGCGCTCTATAACCGGGTCGGTCATCCGGTCGGCTTGTTCGCGCGCATTATCGACCGCTGCGAGACGCGGTGGAACCGCGACGAATATGCGTTCACCGAGCGGCGCGCGCGGGGCATTCTGACGCTTTTCCTCCTGCTGCTCGTTGCCGGCGGCGGCGGCTTCGTCGTGCAACGGCTGTTGCTCGCGCACTTCGGCAACTGGGGATGGATCGGCGTCGCAATTCTCGCTTGGCCCGCGCTCGCGCAGCGGAGCCTGTTCGACCATGTCCGCGCGGTCGGCGAGCGGATCGATGCGGACGACCTGCCCGGCGCACGGCAAGCGGTCGGCATGATCGTCGGGCGCGACACTGCCTCGCTCGACGAAAGCGGCGTCGCGCGCGCTGCGATCGAAAGCCTCGCCGAAAGCTTTTGCGACGGCATCGCCGCGCCGCTCTTCTGGCTGCTGCTGCTCGGTCTGCCCGGAGTCTGGGCGTACAAGGCGATCAACACCGCCGACAGCCTGATCGGCCACCGCGAGGAACGCTGGCGCGCCTTCGGCTGGGCCGCAGCGCGATTCGACGACCTTCTGAACTGGATTCCGGCGCGAGTGTCGGGCGTATCGATCTGCCTTGCGGGCGGCGGGGGCTGGCGAATCCTGTGGCGCGATGCGCGCAGGCACGCCTCGCCCAACGCGGGCTGGCCCGAGGCCGCGATGGCGGGCGCGCTCGGGCTTCGGCTCGCGGGGCCGATCGCCTATGACGGGGTCATGCACGACAAGGCATGGATCGGCGACGGGGCAGAGAGCGCGGGCGGCGGGGCGATCGACCATGCGCTCGTCATCTATCTGCGCGCTTGCGGCCTGTTGTGGCTGATTGCGGGGGGTGCGGCATGGCTGCGCTGATGCTGCAGGGCACCGGGTCCGACGTCGGCAAGTCGGTCCTCGTCGCCGCGCTCTGCCGGGCGCTCGCGAATCGGGGGCTCCGCGTCCGGCCGTTCAAGCCGCAGAATATGTCGAACAATGCCGCGGTCACCGCCGATGGCGGCGAGATCGGACGCGCGCAGGCCTTGCAGGCACTTGCCTGCCGCGCCGCGCCGCACAGCGACATGAATCCGGTGCTGCTGAAGCCGCAGGCCGACCGGACCTCGCAGCTGATCGTCCACGGCCGCGTGCGCGGCACATTGGGCAGCGGCAATTTCCGCGAAGCGCGCGGCGCGCTGATCGCCGAGGTGCTCGAAAGCTATGGCCGGCTGCAAAAACAATGCGACATCGTGATCGTCGAGGGCGCAGGGTCACCCGCCGAAATCAATCTGCGGGGGGGCGATATCGCGAATATGGGCTTTGCGCGCGCTGCCGACGTGCCGGTGGTGCTGATCGGCGATATCGACCGCGGCGGGGTGATCGCATCGCTCGTCGGCACGCGCGCGGTGATCGAGCCCGACGATGCGGCGATGATCCGCGGTTTCCTGATCAACAAGTTCCGCGGCGACCCCGCATTGTTCGAGGATGGCTATCGCGAGATCGAGCGCCGGAGCGGCTGGCGGGGGCTGGGCGTCGTCCCGTGGCTCACCGCGGCGGCGCGGCTGCCGAGCGAGGATGCGGTGATCCTCGAGCGTCCCGCCGACCCGCGCGAGGGGCGGCGGATGATCGCCTGCCCGATCCTGCCGCGCATTTCGAATTTCGACGATCTAGACCCGCTGAAGCTCGAGCCCGGGGTCGAGGTCGTCATGGTGCCGCCAGGGCGCCCGATCCCCGCCGGGGCGGCGATGATCGTCCTGCCCGGATCGAAGGCGACGATCGCCGACCTCGCCGCGCTGCGCGCCGAGGGCTGGGATATCGACATCAGGGCGCACTATCGGCGCGGCGGGCTGATCGTCGGGCTGTGCGGCGGCTATCAGATGCTGGGCACGCGGATCGCCGACCCGCTGGGGATCGAGGGCGCGCCCGCCGAGGTCGAGGGGCTCGGCCTGCTCGATGTCGAAACGGTGCTGTCGCCGGCGAAAATGTTGCGTCATGTCGAGGGGAAGGCGCTCGGCGTGCCGGTCGGAGGCTATGAGATGCATATGGGCGAGACGCGTGGTCCCGGCACCGAACGACCCTTTGCCCTGATCGAAGGCGACGCCCGCGACGGCGCGGTCAGCGGCAACGGCAATGTGATCGGCTCCTATCTCCACGGCCTGTTCGCATCATCGGGGCTGCGTCATGCGCTGCTCGCGCGGATCGGCGTCGCCGGCAGCGGCCGCGACTATACCGCCGACGTCGATGCCGCGCTCGACGATATCGCCGCCGAGTTCGCAGCGCACGCCGACATCGACGCCATGCTGCGAATCGCGGGGATCGAGGCGTGAGCGGGTCGTCGCTCTTCGTGCTCGGCGGGGCGCGGTCGGGGAAGAGCCGCTATGCGCAGGCGCGCGCCGAGGCCGCAGGCGGCAATCCCGTCTTCGTCGCGACTGCCGAAGCGTTCGACGACGAAATGCGTGAACGGATCGCGCGCCACCAAGCCGATCGAGATACACGCTGGCGGACGGTCGAGGCGCCGCACGACCTGCCCGCCGCACTCGATGCGCTGAATAGCGACGACGCGATCGTGCTTGTCGATTGCCTGACGCTCTGGGTTTCGAACCTGCTGCTCGCCAACGCCGACATTGCGCTGGAAAACGAGAAATTATGCCATGCGATCAGCCGCTTCGATGGCAGACTCATTCTTGTCGCCAACGAGGTGGGTCTCGGCATCGTGCCCGACAATGCGCTCGCCCGGGCGTTCCGCGACGCCGCGGGGCAGCTCAACCAGTCGGTCGCCGCGACCGTGGCGGAAGTGGTGCTGCTGACCGCCGGCCTCCCCCTGACGCTGAAGCCGCGGGGGGGATAAAGCACCCTTTGGCCAAAACGTGCTGAACGGTGCATTTACTATCGTCATGAAGCATATCCTCACGCCGCCACGCCAAATCGGGCCGCATGAGAAAGCATGCCCATCTTGTCGCTGGCGAGTCGCGATGGCTTCCTGTCTCGGTCGCCCTTGCCGCTGCGGCGCTGACTCCGTCGGCCGCCCACGCCTCGTCCAAGCTGTTCAACGACAAGTCGTTGGCGGCGAGCAAGGCCATGTGCCCCGTCGCGGCGACCCATGCGCCGCCGGCGCGGGCCGATATTTCCCGCGCCATATTGGGCGGCACGCCGAGCGCGCTCGACCGCATCCGCGCCGACCAGCAGGGCGTCGCGCCCGCAGCGGCGTCGGTCACAGCGGGTCTCGATGCCTTTCCGGTCCGGCAGACGCTCGAGCCGGCAAGTCGCACCTCCATCTCTTTCGCATCGTCCGGAAGCTGTGGAGTGTCGCCGATCTTCGCACCTTTCGCCGACGCGGAATATGAAGCGAGTGCCGAGCTCGGCACGCGCGCAATCCCGGTCAGGCGGACGCGTTTCGATGCTCGCTGGGACCATGTCCGCCGCGCCGCACCCGCCGGGCTGATGCAGGCAAATTTGCGCCGCGCGAACGCAGCGCCCGGGCTGAACGAGAAAGAGCTGCTCGCGCGCGTCAATCAATGGGTCAATCGCGAGATCGCCTATGTGGGTGACGACCGCAATTACCGCCAGCGCGATTTCTGGGCGACCGCCGAACAGACGATCGCGCGCGGCAGCGGCGATTGCGAGGATTTCGCGATCCTGAAGATGCAGATGCTGCGCGCCGCGGGGGTCGACGCCGACAAGATGAAGCTCGTGCTGCTCCGCGATCTTGCCGCGAACGCCGACCATGCCTTTCTGCTCGTCCAGACCGATGCCGGCAAGCTCGTGCTCGATAATGTCACCGACCGGCTGTACGATGGCAGCCAGTCGAACTCGGTGCGCCCCGTGCTGTCGTTCAGCGAGAACCGGCGCTGGGTCCACGCCTATCGCGGCACGCAGCCCCCGGCGAATCTCGCGGCGATCCCGGCGTCGGAGAAAAGCTATACGCTCGCGCTCAACAATCAGCGTTCGGTGAGCGCCGATCCGCTGACCTTCAAGACCGGTTTCAGCAAATAGCTCAGCACCGATTTCTTGCCGGTCACGATCTCGACATCGCATAGCATGCCCGGGGTGATCGGCAGCCGCCGGCCGTTCGAGGTCAGATAGCTGTTCGTCGTTTCGACGACGACGGTGAAATAGGCCTGCCGCTCAACCTCGTCATAGATGCTGTCGGCCGACACGCGCACGACCTTGCCGTTGAGCCCGCCATAGATCGAGAAGTCATAGGCGGTGACCTTGACGTTCGCGGGGTCGCCGACCTTGATGAAGGCGATGTCGCGCGGAGTGACGCGCGTTTCGATCAGCAATTTATCACCGAGGGGCACGATCTGCATGATCTGTTCGCCCGCATTCACATAGCCGCCGAGCGTGTTGACGAGCAGATCGTTGACGACCCCTCGCGTCGGCGAACGGATCTCCGACCGCGCGAGCCGCCCTTCGGCACCGCGGATCGTTTCGGCATTGACCGCCATCTTGGTCGTGAGCTGGCTGCGCTCGTTGAGCGCCTCTTGCTGGAAGTCGAAGCGTGCGCGCGACACCTCCGCGCCCGCCTCGCGCACCGCGGCCTGCGAGCGCGAGATTGCCTGGCGCGCCGCGGCGAGCCGACCCTGGATATCGACGACCTCGCGCTGCGCGGTCAGGAGTTCGGTCTGCGGCACGACGCCTTTCGCCGCGAGCGGTTCGAGCATCGCGACCTGCTCGCGCGCGAGGCGCAGACTGCTTTCGAGCGAAGAAGCGGTCGCCTGCGCTTCGGCCATGTCGCGGCGGCGCTGCTCGACCCCCGCAGACAGCGCTGCGAGCTGGCTTTGCAGCGACGAGCGCCGCACCTCGGCGAGGCGGGCTTCCTCGCCGCAATTCGCGCCGGTACAACCGGCGCCGCTGCCGCCCTCGCCGGCAAGGCGCGCGGCGCGCTGGGCAAGGCGGGCATTTTCGGTTTCGAGCTGGCCGAGTTCGGACTGCGACGTGGTATTGTCGAGGCGGACGAGCAGCTGGCCCTTTTTCACCGTCTGCCCCGAGCGAACAAGGATTTCGCGGATCGTCGAGGGCTCTGCCGACTGGATGATCTGCACCTTCGAAGAGGGGATCACGCGCCCCTGCCCGCGCGACACTTCGTCGACGCGCGCGATGCTCGCCCACAGAAGGAAGAGGACGAAGCCCACCGCCGCCGCGATCATGATCTGTTCGCTACCGCGCAGGCGCTGCCAATATTTCACGACCGCCATGCTTATGTTCCGGATTGCGTTTCGGGTGCAGCCTGCACCCCTTGCTGGCTGGTCAGGTTGTCGAAGCGCGACTGGCTCTGCGTCGGGTCGGGAATGTTCGGCACCCAGCCCTTGGTCACGTCGACGCGGCCGCCGACGTCGTTGTCGGCGCGGTGGTCGGTCGGATCGCGCGGCGGCGGCGCACCTTCGACCGCGGTTACTTCGCCCGGCAACGCGGCGGCCGCAGCCGCACCCCCCTGATAGAGCTGGCTGAACGCGGGGATATATTCGGCGCCGGCATAGGCGTCGGAGAAGGCTTTGGGTTTCCCCCACGATCCCGGCCAGCGATAGAAGATATGCGCACCGATCTGCTCGATCTTGGTGAGCTTGGGCGCCCAGCGCGGCAGGACATAATTGGCGTGATAATGGGTCGCCATGCCAACGCTCGTCTCGACATGGCCCGACAGCGCGGCGCGCGCGATCTCGGCCGAGCGGCGCCACAGCGCGGGCACCGGCGGACGGCGCATCGAACCGTCGCACGCGAAACTGAACTGACAACCCGGACGCGAGCTGCCCTGATAGATGACGCCGCACACGGTGTTCGGATAGGCGGGATGCTTCATGCGGTTGAGGATGACCTGCGCGACGGCAGCCTTGCCAGCGTCGGATTCAGTCGCAGCCTCATAATAGATCGCCTGTGTCAGGCAACGCTGCGCGTTGGTCGACTGCGCCAGCGAGATCACCGGCATCATGAAGGGCCGTGCCGCCTCGACCGGCAGCGTCGACACAGGAAGCAGCGCATTGCGCGCGACGGCATCGGCGCCCTCCGCGGTCGGCACAACCGAATCCGCCTCGGTCTCTGTGATCAGCTTCGCGATCGCCTTCTTCTTCGCCGCCCTAGCGGTTTCGACGGGATCGGCCGTCCAGCCGGCAACGATGCCTTCGACGAAGCGCGACAGGCGGTCGTTCGACGCGGCGAGGAGGATCGCAGCGGCGGCAAGCGCAAGACCGAGCAGGATCAGCTTCAGGCTCTTCGACGACCGCTGCCCAAGCCCGTCGCGATCGGTCCAGGGCGCTTCGGCCCGCGCGGCGGCGTCGCGCCCGATATGGAGTTCGGGGATCATGATGTCGGTTCCTTGGTCGATCGCGCGAGGATTTCGGCGCGCGGGCCGTCGGCGACGATGCGGCCGCCGTCGATCACGATGATGCGGTCGCACATCTGCAGGATGGCTTCGCGATGGGTGGCGATGACAATTGTCTGCGACTTGGCGACGGCGGCATCGAGCGCCTGGATGAAGAGCCGTTCGCTTTGGGTGTCCATCGCGCCGGTCGGTTCGTCGAGGAACAGCAGCCGCGAGGGCGAGGCGAGCGCACGGGCGATGGTCAGGAAGCCCCGCTGGCCGCCCGAAAGCTGCCCGCCGCGTTCGCCCGTACCGCGGTCGAGCCCGGTTTCGTCGCGGCCCATGAAACGGTCGGCGCCGATCGACTGCAAGGTCGCGAGCAATTCGGCGTCGGTCGCCGCCGGCGCGCAATATTGCATATTCTGCTTGATCGAGCCGCTGAACAGCACCGCATCCTGCCCGACGAAGCGGAATTGCGAACGCAGGTAGATCGGCGAATGCTGGCGACTGTCGAGCCCGTCGATGAAGATATTGCCCGCTTCGGGGGCATAGAGGCCGCAGAGCAAGCGCCCGAGCGTCGACTTGCCCGACGCGACGCGGCCGACGATCGCGATCCGCTCGCCCGCGTCGATCTTGAGGTCGATGTCGGTCAGCGATGGCGCCGCGGCGCCCGGATAGGTGAAGGACAGGCCCTCGACCGAGACATTGCCCGTGTCGATCGTCAGGTTGAGCGCACTGCTGCCCATGCGGCGCTCATCGTCGGCCTCGATCATCTGCTGGATGCTCGCCATCGTCGTCATCGCCTGCCGCCCGCGCGTTATCAGGAAGGCGAGCTGGCCCACCGGCGCCATCGACCGGCCTGCGAGCATGACGATCGCGATGATCGCACCCATCGAGATCTTGCCAGCATCGAAGAGGTAGAAACCGCCGACCACAAGCGCGAGGCTCGAAAACTGCTGCCCCAGCGTCGCGAGGTTGATCGCGGCGGCGCCGGTCCGGCGCATCGCCGCCTGCGTCCGCGCGCTCGTGTCGACCATCCGGCGCCACTGGCCGAGTACCTGCCCCTCCGCCGCACAACTTTTGACCGTTTCGGCGCCGCCGATCGCCTCGACGAGCATCGCGTGCTGGATGCTCATGTCGGCCTGGTTGTCGAGCGATGCCTGCACCATGCGCCGCTGCAGGAAATATCCCGCAACGCCCATCGCGACGATGATCGCCAGCGGAACGAGCGCCAGCCATCCCGCCAACACCGCGATCATGATCAGGAACAGGATCAGGAAGGCGATATCGACCAGCAGCACGATCGTCGTCGAGGCGAAGAAATCGCGCACCGATTCGAATTCGGAAACCCGCCGCGCGAGCATCCCGGTGCTGCCGCGGCGATCCGCGAGCGGCATGTTCAGCACCTTGGAAAAGATTTTTTCCGACAATTTGACGTCGAGTTCGCGGCCGAGATCGTCGAGCAAGGTCGCGCGCGCGAGCCGCAGCGCGAATTCGACCGCAAATGCGAGCAGCGCGCCGATCGCGAGCACCCACAGGCTCGACACCGCCTTGTTCGGGATGACGCGGTCATAGACGTTCATCGTGAACAGCGGCAGCGCGAAGCCGAGCAGGTTGATCATCAGCGCGGCGCCGAGCACGGGGTAGAAGGAGCGACGCATCCGCCGCACTTCGCTCCAGAACCAGTGACGCTTCGCCTGTTCGTCCCACGGCCGTTCCTCGGCGCGGATCGCGGTCGGATCGGCCGCGACGGCGACCGCCTGCCCGGCATAGCTTTCCTCGACCGATGCCTCGTCGGCCCAGACCGGCGCGTCGGCGCCGGGTTCCCACACCAGATATTGCTCGTCGCTCGCCTCGAGCAACACCGCGCAGCTGCCGTCGGTCCGGCGGACGATCGCGGGCAGGTCGCGCGCAAGGTTCCGGACCTTGCGCGCGTAGAGACGATCATGGTTGATGAAGCAGAGGTCGAGCGCCGCCTCCGCCTGATGAAAGGGAAGGAAACCCCTTTCGTCGCGGGCCAGCGCGACCAGCGCACCGCGCTGGAAATTCTGGCCGAAATGCCGCGCAACAAAGAGGATGCAGGCGATCAGCGGATCGCCCGGCGCCTCCTTGCCGATACGCGCAATCGAGGATTGACCCTGTACCATCTTGATATTTTCTACTTAGAATCAATCCACCAGGAAATTATTGCGGGTAACGGCGACGCTGAAGCTCGGCCGGCGCCGGCGGACCGTAACCGACCTTTTCGCGCGCATAGACGCGGCGCGATTCGGGTGCGGTCAGGTTGAACGCCTCGAGCAGGCTGTTGGTCGAGGCGAGCACCTGGTAGACCGCGAACATCTCCGAGAAGCGAGCGGTTTCGGCGCGCACCTGGACGTTGAAGCGCGTGTTCTGCGCATCGAGCACGTCGAGCAGCGAGCGGCGGCCGACCCGGAACTGGTCGCGGTACGACAGCAGCAGTTCGTCGGTCGCCTTGCTCTGGTCGACGAGGTCGCGGAACACCGCGGTCTGCGTCTCGCGGCTGTTCCACGCGCGGCGCGTATCGGCCTCGGCATTGCGTTCGGCTTCGTGCAGGCGGAAGCGGCTCTCGCTCGCGCGCCGCACCATCTCCTGATATTTCGCGCGGTTGATCCCGCCGTCGAAAATATCCCAGCGGAGCACGACGCGGCCGAGCAGATCGTTCGTTTCGCCGCGGAAGGCGTCGATATCGTCGCCGACCCGACCCGACAATTCGAGGTCGACCGTCGGCGCAAAATCGCCCTTGGCCTTCTTCGCCTCGGCATTGGCAGCATCGACGTCGGCCTGCGCCTCGAGCACCTTCGGATGGCGCGAGCGGGTCAGGCCGACCGCTTCGCTGAGGCTCGCCGGCATTTTTTCTGCCATCGCGGGCGGCATCTGGACGTCGTCGACCTGCAACCCGCTCAGCGCGAGCAGCTCGATCCTCGCGTTCTGGAGCGCTTCCTTCGCTTCGCTGACGCGCACGCTCGCCGCCTTGGCGCGTTCCTGCGCCTGCTGGAGGTCGGCGACGCTGATCGATCCGGCGGTCACCCCGCTCGACAGATCCGAGACGAGGCTGTTGTGGAAGGTCATATTGTCTTCGGCGGCGGCGACGACGCGCTGCTGAAGCAGGACGTCGAGATATTGCCGCGCCGACTGCAGCGCGATGAATTCGGAGCGTTCGACGACGCGCAGCGCAGCGCCGTCGACGCGAGCCGCCTGCCGCAGCTTTTCGCCGCGGCGGCGCCCGAAGTCGATCAGCGTCTGTTCGGCGCGGATCCCGGCTTCGAGCGGATAGAGTTCGTCGTTCGCGATGCCGAGCGCGCGGCGGGTCGAATTTTCGAGGCGGCGAACGCCAGCCGACATTTCGAGCGTGACGCGCGGCAGATACAGCCCCTTCGCCTGTTCGAGTTCGAACTCGATCGCCTGCTTGTTCATCTCCGCCTGATGGATCTGCGGGTTCGTATCGATCGCGACCGCCATGACATTCTGCATGCTGGTCGGTTCGGCCGAGGCCGAAGTCGCGAAGAAGGATATGGCGAGTGCCGAGACAAAGCCGGCGATCTTATGTTGCGGTTTCATCACTGTCCCCCATTCACTTCGACTTCGACGCGCCGGTTTTCCGGTGTCCGCTGGCCATCGACGGTCTGGACGCGCGGTTTGCGCTCGCCCATGCCCGACACCGCGATAGCGTCGGCAGGGATGCCCGCGCCGCCCATCATGTCGGCGACCACGCGCGCACGGCGCAGCGCCAGCCCCTCATTGTACGAATCGGAACCCGACCGGTCGGTATGACCGACGACGGTGAAGGCCCGCCAACCGCAACGCGTGCGGTTTTCGGCCATGAAAGCGACCGACTGCGCCGCATCGGCGGGTGCAACGGTCGAATTCCAGTCGAAATAGAAGGTCGAGGCGACCCCGGGCGGACAATTTTCGGTCGACGGCGGCGCCGGCGGCACCAGCGGCGCCTCGGGCGTCGGCTGCGGACCGCGCGTCATCATGCCATAGGCGAAATCGCAGCGGCGCAGGCTCTCGGCATCCTTGGTGTTCGACTTCAGGAACCCCATGGCGATACCGCACTGGACCTTCGCTTCGGACGCCCAGGCGTAGCCGCCGCTGTCGGCAGCGACGACCGCGCGATCCGTGGTCAGCGTCAGCGCCGCGTCATACCGGCTCTTCACCTCGGTCTTGAGCTCGCCGATCGGCCGATCGGCGAACGCTTGCGCCAGCGCGCTGCCCGGCTGGACGAAGGCCAGCAAGGCGATCGCCCCCGCCATCCATTTTCCCGGTTGATGTGCCATGCTCGTCTCGCCCTCCCGTATTCTGTCTTCCACTGGTCTTTGAACTTTCCCCATCAGGCAGCCGCCGCAGCGTGCAATTCCTGTTCCACGGACGGCGGCGGGGTATAGCCGGCCCCCGGCGCCACATGCTGGTCGAGGAACTGCGCGAGGTCGAACCCCGGCGTCTCGCTGGCCGCAACCTTCACCGGCTCCGCGCCCGCAACGGCATCGATCAGATGGTCGATCGCGTTACCGCCTTCCAGAACCTCGTCGAGCACCGCCACGGCAGCCGGATCGTGCGCCGCCGCGTCCGGACCGGGTGCTGCGGCATTGTCCGGCAGCACCGCCAGCGAAAGCAGGCCATCCATCAGCCCCGGATCGAACGACCCGCGGTCGGCGACTGCATCGAACAGCGCGTCGGCGCTGCCGGTATCGGCATCGTCGCCGGCTTCGGCGCGCCATCCGGCATCGTCCGCACCGTCGGGCGCGGCGGGCGCCGCATCGTCGGTCGATGTCGTCGCCGAATGGGCCGGCGCAGCCGCTTCGTGCGTCTCGCCGGAATCTTCGGCGGAGAGGCTGGACGGCGTTTCCGCCGGCGCCCCGATCGCGGCGACCGCGACGGTCGTTTCGGGACCGGTGGACGCCGGCTCCTCCTCGACCGCAACCGTCGCCGGCGGTGCCGTGTCGGGCTGCACTTCGTGAGCGATGACGAGCGACGCCGCGACCAGCGAGGCGGTCAGCGCCTGATTGCCCGCCGCGCGCTCGATATCGTTCGCGGGGCGCGGGGTGATGAACGACACGTCGCCGACCGCCGATGTGCTGCCGTCGGTGCGCGTGAAGCTCGCCTCGCCATGGACGATCACCTCGCCGTCGGCGGCGAGATAGGGCTTGCCGTCCGACGTCAGCGCGATGCTCGCGATTCCGAGATCGGTCAGCGAACGGAACTCGCCCGCGTCGGTGACGCCATTGCCGTTCGCGTCCTGCCAGACGCCGAAGCTCGCAAACGCGGCATCCGCGGCGCTGAGCTTGCCGTCACCGTTGCTGTCATATTGCAGACGAAGGCCCTCGAGGTCGGTCGAGCCGGCGACCGAGAAGCTGATCTCGCCCGCATTATTGGCAATCCCGTCGCCATTGGCGTCACGAACGAGGATGCCGTCGCCGCGGCCGGCCCACGATGTCGCCTCGCGCACGCCGTCACCGTCATAATCGAACGAGGTACCTGTCGAGGAGGAGACGAAATCGAGCCCGTCGCCGCCGAGGTCGAGCGTCACCGGGGTGATGCGTGAGCCGATCAGCGTCGTGAGGTTGGAAATCGTCGCGCCGGTCAGCTCGACAAGAATGTCGTTCGCGGCACTCGGCGCCGTTCCGACTTGCTGGTAGACGAAGGTCCGTCCACCCGCCGCGAAGGCCACCGTCGTACCGGCCGCGCCCAGATCGTTGCGCTGCAGATAATCGACGACGGCAGCGACATGGGCGTCGGTCGTGATCGAAAGCGCGCTCGAGAAGCCTCCCGCCGCGTCGTCGAAGGTGATCACGCCATTGGTGATCGAGTGCCATTTGATCGTCGCGCCGCCGATCGTCAGCACCGAGTTCGCACCGTCGGTGACGCCGTTCGCTCCGGCCACCGGCACGCCGGGCAGATTCAATATATCGGCTGCGGTGTTGAAGTCGGTGATCCGGTCGTGACCGGTGATCGTTCCCGCATTGCCCGATCCGCCGATCGTCGGGCGGCTCTCGCCCGCATTGAAGACAAAGGTGTCGGTACCGGCTCCGCCGGTCAGTACGTCGCGCCCGGAGCCGCCCGAAATCAGGTCGTCGCCGTCGCCGCCGCCGATCGTGTCATTGCCTTCCTGACCATAGATCACGTCGTTCCCTGCGCCGCCATCGATCGTGTCGTTGCCGCTCGTCCGCCCGCTTTCGGCAGCGAGTGCTGCTGCATTGGCACGAACATAGGCGATCGTATCCTGGCGGTTCCAGTCGGCGCCGTTGCCGGCCGGGTCGAGCGTTTCTGCGGTCGGTCGTCCTTCGAGTGTCTGGAACACCGCCCAGCCCGAGTCGGGCGACAGGTTCACGCCAAGCTGCGTCGCCAGCGCGTCGGTGTAGAGCACGTCGCCGAAGATGATGTCGGCACCGCCGCCGCCGTTGATCACGTCGTTTCCGGCGGCGGCGAGGTCGGTCGAACCGCCAAGGACCTGCAGGACCGCTGCGAGTTGTTCGGCCGAGGCGGCGTTGCTCGCACTGCCAGTGCCGCCCGATGCGTTGCCATCCTCGACATCGCTCAACCGGGCGAGCAGCGTCGAATTGACGTTGATGCCGATGGCGTCGATCGAATAGCCGGTGGCGATAATCTGCTGCGGCTCGTTCGTTCCGTCGGTTCCGAGGATCTGGTTCATCGCGTTCTGGACGTTGGTCGCGCCTTCCGAGCCGTCGCCGCCGCTGTTCCACAGGGTCGGGTTGCCGTCCGAGACGAACACCACCTTGTTGACGTCGGCGCCGGCGATGCCGTTGTTGCCATTGATCCAGCTCAGCGCATCCTGGAGGCCGTCTTCATAATTGGTGCCTCCCGATGCCGACATGCCGTTGACCGCGGCCTTTGCCGAGGTGATCTGCGCGGTCTGCACCACGCCGTTCACGATCAGGTTGAACGTCCCGAGATTGGTGCCGCTGCTGTCGAAGTCGATCACGGTGATCCGGACGTCCTGCGCCCCCGATTGCGACAGGCTGTCGATCAGGGCGTTCACGCCGTTCTTGAGCGCCTGCATGCGCGAGATCGTGCCGCCGCCGAACGATATCTGGTCGGTCATGCTGCCCGAGCTGTCGAGCACGAGCACGACGTTCGCCTGCTGGCCTTCGGTGATCGTCACCGAACCGGGATCGCCGACGAGCGTGTCGTCGAAGCTGCCGCCCTGGATGAGGCCGTCGGCCTGCCCTTGCGGATTGGCGACGACGTGGTCGGTCGGCTCGCCCGCGGTATCACCCGTGGCCGAACCGATGACCAGCAGCGGCGACGCGGTGGTGATCGCCAGCGATCCCGGCGCGGTGTCGCCATCGCCGTCGACGATCGTGACCGGAACGTTGAAGTTCACCGGATTTTCGGTCTGCACGACCGCGCCGAAGTCGCCGATCTTGAACGTATCGCCGCCGGCATGATGGAATTCGATGCTGTTGTAGCCATCGGCGGTGAAGCCCGCGACGACCGTGTTGGCCACGACGCCGCTGACCGTCGCCTCGCCGTTCGCGAAGGTCACGGTGAAGTTCTGGCCGCCGACATTATAGGTGCCGTTTGCGGTTACCGAGAGCGTCATATTGTTATAGCTGATCGCGACCTTGGTGATCGTGTCCTTGACGCCGTCGCCGATGTCGTTGTCGGTGTCGATATCGTCGCGTGCGACCAGCCGGACGCTGCTGCTGCTGTTGATGTTGGTGAACAGCGCCGACGCGCCATTGGCGTTATAGTGCGAGTCGAACGCGTGGTTCTGGTTCGCCAGCGTACCATAATCCGCGCCGTTGCTCGGCGAGCCCGTCAGGTCGATGACGAAATCGATGCGCACCGCCTCGTTGGCCCCGACGCTGTTGTTGTCGACGCCGGTCTCATTGTTGTTCGCGTTCACCGTGCCGCCGTCGGCACCATTTTTCATCGGCGTGACCAGTATGTCCTGGCTGTTGTTGTCGCCGGGCTTCACAAAGCCGACCCAGGCCGTGTTGCCGCCGACGAAATTGTAGCCGCCGCTGTTGAAATCGACCGTCTGGGTCGAATCGAGCTTCTGGATCATCTGGACCTGATACTGGTCGGGATGCCCCGCCGGCTGGAGACGGATGATGAAGACATCGTCGCCGTTCGGCCTCTCGGCGGTCAGGACGGTGCCGTCGGCCGAAATGACATAGCTGAGCGTCTGGCCGCCCGAGGTCAGATTCTGGTTCTGGAGCGCCGTGATCGTCGCCGCGGTGAAAATCACGCTTCCCGGGCCATCGCCGCCATAATTATTGTCGACGTCGCCATCGCTGTCGAGCGACTGATACACCGAAGAGCCGGGCGCATTGATCAGCGCGGCGGCGAGCGGTGCGATGGCAATCGGCGAGTCATCCTCGAGGCCGATCGTCAGCGAGCTTGCGTTGGTGACCGTGGTCGTCCCGTCGTTGACGCTGACCGGCACGACCAGCGACAGCGCATCTTCGAGCGTCGTGTTCGGATGGTCGATCGGGCCCGACAGCGTGACGGTGAAATTGCCGCCGTTGTCGATCGCGACGCTGATGATCGTGTCGCCTCCAACCCGGCCCAGCAGCAGCTGCGGGTTGGTCGTATCCCACACGATCGGCTGGCCGCCCGACGACAGCACCGTCGCGGGGGTGCCGAGCGAGAAGGTCAGCGGATCGCCATCGGGGTCGGTCGCGGTGATCGTTCCGGTCCGCACGGTGAGGTTCGTCGTATCGACCGTACCCGTCGCATCGGGGAAGCCACCCGCAAGTCCCTCGTCAGACACCGCGGTCGTCGCCGCGCCGATCGTCGGCAGATCGTTCGCGCCGTTGATCGTGATCTTGAGCGTCGTCGTCGACTGGTCGCCGTCGCCATCGGTGATCGTGTAGGTAAAGGTTTCGAGCAGCGTTTCGCCGACGCCGAGCGCCTGCACCGCCGCATTGCCGTTGTTCAGCGTATAGGTATAGCCGCCGCCGGCATCGAGCGTCAGCGTCCCGTAGGTTCCGTTCACGACCACGCCGACGTTGCCGGTCACCGGTACCGGCGACGCCCCGGCGGCGACGCCGGTCACCGCCGCGCCGTCGGCGCCCTGGGTGTCGGCGCTGCCCGGCGCATTGGTCGTGCCCGCCCCGGTGACGACATTGCCCGTCGCCACCGTCGCCGTATCTTCGGTGACCGCATCGGTATCGGGCCGCGCGGTCGGCAGATCGTCCGAAACGGTCACATTGACCGTGCCGGTCGCGGTATCGCCATCGGTGTCGGTGGCAACAACGCCGACCGAACCGAGATTTGCCAGGTCATCGACATTGATCGTCGGATGGTCGTCGTAATTGTCGTTAAGCGTCGCGGTGACCGAGGCATTATTGCCGCTGCGCACGAGGTCGAGCGTCACGACAAGGCGCGCGCCGTCCGAACCCGTGATCTGCGTGTCCGATACGCGCACCCAGGTCAGCCCGCCGCCAAGGCTGGCAAGGCTGTTCGCGAACACAATCGAGGCGATCGCGTCGGAGCCTTGGGTGAAGACGAGCGTTCCGTTCGCCGAATCGGGGCCCGCCGGGGTCGATCCGTCCGACAGATTCTGGTCATCGAGCGCCAGCGTGATCGATCCGCCGCCGCCGGGATTGGCTCCGTCGGTCAGGCTGATCGCCTGCGTCGAGGTCGACGTGTCGCCGTCGCCGTCGGTGATCGTGTAGCTGAAGCCCGCATTGACCGCCGCGGCATTGCTCACCGGGTTCGGGTCGAAGGTCCAGACGCCCGCCGCAGTAAAGGTGTAGACCCCGTTCGCGGTCGTGATCGTCGTCGTGCCGACCGCGTCGATCGCGGTCGTCGTTGCGCCGATCGTCACCGACGTCACCGTCGCGCCGTCGGCGCCCCGCGTGTCGTTGGCGAGCAGGTTTCCGCCGACGCTCGCCGCATCCTCGGCAACGACGATATCGGCATCGGGCCGCGCGGTCGGGACATCGTCAATGACGTTGATCGAAAGCGTGCTGGTCGTGTTGTCGCCGTCGGTGTCGGTGAGCGCGACGGTGAAATCCTCGAACAGGCTGTTCTCGCCCTGGACATTGGCGTGGGTTTCGGCCGCATTCAGCGTGTAGCTGTAGCTGACCTGCCCGGTCGCGGCGTCATAGGCGGTGATCATCAGCGTGTTGCCGAGCGGGGTGGGGATCGTCGCGGGCGTGAAGACGCCATTGTTGATCACCTGCACGCCATGGATCGACAGGTTCGCCACGCCATCGGGAGCCGAGATGTTGAAGGTCCCGGTCGTGGTGAGCGATTCCTTGCTCGTGTCCGATCCGGCGGGCAGATCGTCCTCGTCGACGCTCGCGTCGCCGCCGTCGAGCGCGGGCGTCAGGTTGGTGATCGTGACGCCATCGTCGGTGCCGGTCAGCGTGACCGTCAGCGTCGCGGGATCGCTGTCGCCGTCCCGGTCGGTCAGCGTGTAGGTAAAGACGTCGGTCAGCGTCGCCCCGGGGGCAAGCGCGTTGATCGCGGCCTGCCCCGCGGCGGTCAGCGTATAGGTCTGGGTGCCGTCGCCGTTGACCGTGATCGTGCCATAGGTACCCGTCAGGCTGGTGAAGGTACGGCTGCCGAGGCCGTCGGCGCCAACATTGTCGTTGGTATCGACGTCGAAGGTGACCGAAATCGGACCGCCTTCGGTGAGGCCCGCTGCATCGTCGTTCGCGACCGGTGCATCGTCCTCGAACACAAGATTCTGGCCGATGTTCGCGGTTGCCGTCGCAGTATCGCCGTCGTCATCGGTGACGGTGGCGGTCAGCGTGATCAGATCGTCGCCCGACAGGCTGGCCGGCTGATCCGGCCCGCTGTCCGGCGAGTGCATGACGGCGCGGCTCTGGTCGAGCGTGACCGTCCCGTTCGCGGCGACGCTGACGGAGAAGACGAGCAGATTGGTGGTCGCGGTGCGGCCTTCGACCACAGTGCCGTTCAGAACGAGGACGACCGCCTCGTTCGTCGCGCTGTCGACGAGACCGGTCGAACCGGCGCCGATGCCGAGCGCATAGGTGGTCGCGTTCACCGCCGCGGCGCCGTCGGCACCAAAAGTCGGGGTGAAAACAGACGCAAAGCTGGCATTGTCGTTCCCGGCAAAGTCGCTTTCATCGACCGTCAGCACGGGCTGCGTACCGCTGGCCACCACCGTCGGCGCATCGTCGTCGAAGGTGATCTGGAGCGTTCCGGGCGCCGTCGAGCCGTCGCTGTCGGTCACGGTGAAGCCCAGCGTCGCGGTCGCGTCATTCTCGTTGCCGCCCGCCGTGTGCCGGACATTGTCGAGCAGCGTGACCCGGTAGGCGCCGGTCGCGGGATCGGTGACCTCGACCGTGAAAAGCACTCCGCGCGGACCGGTGCCGGTGAGCGTGTTGGTCAACGCGTTCCAGCTCATCTGGACCGATTCCTGGCCAACCGCGACGAACAGTCCGTTCATCGCGGCGAAGCTGACCGAACCCGGGCCGTCGCCGCCGAAATCGAGGTTCAGCAGGCCGCTGAAGGTCGCCTGATTGTTGTCGCCGTCGCTGTCCGGATCGACGAGATCGCCGATCGTGCTGGCGGGATTGCCGCCGGCGAGCGCATCGTCGTCGACCGACGCCTGCGTCGTTCCCGCGGTCGGGGCGTTGGCATCGACGATCGTGAAGCTGATCGGCGCTGTGGCAGTGTCGTTGTCGCCGTCGGTGACCGTATAGGTCGCCGACGCGCTGCCCGTTCCCGGGACCGAGGCATCGGCGGTGAAGCTGTAGCTACCGTCGGCCATGACCTTGATCGTGCCGTCGCCGATGTCGATCGCCTGCGAATAGCCGTCGCCGCCGAAGACGAGCGTGATGCCGTTGATCGCGGTGACCGTGGCGCCATCGGCACCTTGGACGAAATCGAGCGTCCCGGTAACCGTCGCGCCCTCGGCGACATTCTGGTTCGCCTCGGGCGTGGCCGCCGGGACGTCATCGGTGATGCGGATGTCGATGGTGGCACTGGCGGTCGAACCGTCGATATCGGTCACGGTAACGCCGACGCTGTCGGTACGGCTGTCTTCGCCCGCCGCCGGATGGTCGGCGCGGTTGTCGGTGAGCGTATAGCTGTAAGTGAACGTCCCGCCGATCACCGATCCGTCGGCGCCGGTGACTGCCGAGAAGCCGGTGACATTGAGCGTACCATAGGCGGTCGTGACCGACTGCGGCGTGAAGGCACCGTTGGCGACGACGAGCGTCAGCGGCGCACCCAGCGGCACTCCGTTGAAGCTGGTCAGCGTCACCGTTCCCATGCCGTCGGGCGTCGAAACCGAGAAACTGTCGGTGTCGGTCACCCCGTCGGGCGTCGTGTCCGAACCCGGCGCTTCGCCGGGACGCGCGGGCAGATCGTCTTCGTCGACCGAGAGCTCGGCACCTGCGGCGTCGAGGCCGCTGATCGTCACGCCGTCGTCGGCGCCGTTGATCGTGATCGTCAGCGTCGTCGGCGACGGGTCGCCATCGCCGTCGGTGATCGTATAGCTGAAGATCTCGGTCAGCGTCTGACCGGCCGACAGGCCCTGCACCGGCTGCGACTGATTGTTCAGCACATAGGTATAGCTGCCGTCGCTGTTCAGCGTCAGCGTGCCATAGGCGCCTGCGAGACCGGCGCCGACCGAACCGACCGTCGCGCCGAAGCTGACTCCGGTCACGTTCGCACCATCGGCGCCCTGCGCGTCGACGGCACCATCGGTGCCGTTCGCATCGGTGCCGCCCGTACCCGTCAGCACATTGCCGTCGGCAGTGAGCGGGCCGTCCTCGGTTACGCTGTCGACGTCGGGACGCGCGGTGGGCACATCGTCGACGATGTCGATCACCAGCGTGTCGGTCGCGGTGTCGCCGTCGCTGTCGGTCACGACCGCGGTGAAACTGTCGAACGTATCGTCGCCGTCGGTATTGGTGGTGAGCGTGTAGCTGTAGCTGTAGACGCCGCTGTCGAGCGTCACGGTCAGCACGCCGGTCGGCGTCGTCACCGTGCCGCCAGCGGTCACGTCGACGCCGTTGATGACGAGCGAGGCGACGCTGTCGTTGCCCGTGGTCAGCGTGAAGCTGCCCGTCGCCGTCTCGCTGTTCGACGCGGCGTTCGATCCGGCCGGAAGCCCGGCCTCGTCGACGCTGTTGTCGGCGCCGAGGTCGATCGTCGGGACCGAATCCTTTGCCAGCGTCACGGTCACCGTCGCGGTCGCGGTGTCGCCGTCGCCGTCGGTGATCGTATAGGTGAAGCTGTCCCCGCCTTCCTCGCCGGACGTCGGCGTATAGGTGAAGGTACCGTCGCCATTATAGACGACCGTGCCCTTGGTCGGCGCGGTTGCGAGCGCAACCCCCGTCGCGGGATCGACCCCGTCGGCGCCGCGAATATCGTTCGCGAGCACGTCGATGACCACCGGCATATCCTCGGACGCGGTCGCGCTGTCGCCCGTGGCGGCCGGCACATCGTCGACGATACGGACATCGAGGCTGGCGTTGGCGCTCGAGCCGTCGCTGTCGGTCACGACGACTGCGAAGCTGTCGCCGACAAAATCCTCGCCCTGGCTGGTATGCGTCAGCGTGTTGTCGGACAGGACATAGCTATAGGTGAACGTGCCGCCGATCACCGAACCGTCGGCGCCGGTCACGGGCGTGAAGCCGGTGATGTTGATCGTGCCGAGCGGGCTCGTCGCGGTACCCGCAGTGAAGACGCCGTTCGTTACCACCTGCACGCCGCCGATCGTCACATTGCCGAGCCCGTCGGGGGTCGAGACGGTGAAATTGCCGGTCTGCGTCAGCGCCGCCGCATCGGGCGATGAGCCGTCCGAAAGATCATCCTCGTTGACGATGGCCTCGGCGCCCTCGGCGTTCAGACCGTTGATTACAACCCCGTCGTCGGCGCCGTTGATCGTGATCGTCAACGTCGCGACATCCTCGTCGCCGTCGCCATCGGTGATCGTGTAGGTGAAGGTCTCGGTCAGCGTCTCGCCCGCCGAAAGCCCCTGCACCGGCTGCGACTGATTGTTCAGGATATAGGTATAGCTGCCGTCGCTGTTCAGCGTCAGCATGCCGTAGGCGCCAGCAAAGGGCTCGCCCAAGGTCCCGCCCGCGACGGCGGTCACCGTCGCGCCGTCGGCGCCCCGCGTGTCGGCAACGCCGTCGGTCGCGTTGGCGTCGCCGCCACCGAGACCCGTCAGCACATTGCCGTCGGCGACCGGCGGATTGTCGCCGGTCCCGGCATCTTCGGTCACGCTGTCGGCGTCGTCCGCGGCGGTCGGAACGTCGTCGACGATCCGCACGTCGAGGCTGGCGTTGCCACTCGACCCGTCGCTGTCGGTCACGACGACGGCGAAGCTGTCGGTGACAGCGTCCTCGCCCGCTGCGCCGTGCGTCAGCGTGTTGTCGGCAAGGACATAATTATAGGTGAATGCGCCGCCGATCACCGAACCATCGGCGCCAAGCACCGGGGTGAAGCCGGTGATGTTGACCGTGCCCAGCGGACTCGTCGCGGTGCCCGCGGTGAAGACGCCGTTCGCCACGACCTGCACGCCGCCGATCGTCACATTGCCGAGCCCGTCGGGAGTCGAGACGGTGAAGCTGCCGCCCTGCGTGAGCGCCGCCGCATCGGGCGACGAACCGTCAGCGAGATTGTCCTCGTCGACGATGAGCTCGGCACCCTCGGCATCGAGCCCGTTGATCGTGACACCGTCGTCGGCGCCGTCGATCGTGATCGTCAGCGTCGTGGTCGATGTATCGCCGTCGCCGTCGGTGATCGTGTAGGTAAAGGTCTCGGTCAGCGTCTCGCCTGCCGAAAGGCCCTGCACCGGCTGCAACTGATTGTTCAGCACATAGGAATAGCTGCCGTCGCTGTTCAGCGTCAGCATGCCATAGGCCCCCGCGAGCGGCTCGCCCACCGCGCCGCCCGCAATCGCGGTGACGGCTGCCCCGTCGGCGCCCTGCACGTCGGCGACGCCGTCGGTGCCGTTGGCATCTTCGCCGCCGCTGCCGGTCAGCACGTTGCCGTCGGCCACCGTCGGGCCGTCCTCGGTCACGCTGTCGACGTCGGCGCGCGCGGTCGGCGCGTCGTCGACGATCGTGATGTCGAGCGTATCGCTCGCCGTGTCGCCGTCGAGATCGGTCACGACGATATCGAAGCTGACCGTCGTATCGCCGGCATTCAGCGCGTTGTCGGCGAGCGTGTAGCTATAGGTGATCGAACCCTGTCCGGTCACCGGATCATAGCTGTAACCGGTCACGACAAGCGTCCCGGTGTCGTTGCTGAATATGGACTGCGGCAACGATCCGGGCGTAATCGCAACGCCTTCGATCGTTACGCTGGCGACGCCGTCGCGAGAGGTGAAGGTGATCGTCCCGCTCGTCGTTTCATCATCGCCGTCGAAGGCGGAACCCGGCGTCTCGCCGTCGCGCGGCGGCAGCTGCGATTCGTTGACGACCGTGCTGTCCCCCGGGCCGGGGACGAAATCGATGCTGTTCGGGCTGTCCCCGATAGCGATGGTCAGCGTCGCGGTCGACGTATCGCCGTCACCGTCGGCAAGGCGGTAGGTAAAGACATCGCTGACGCCGCCCGGGGTACCCGGATTGCGGACATAGCTGTAGCCGCCGTTCGCGTTCAGGGTCAGCGTGCCATATTGCCCCTGAATGGCCGTACCCGGCGCAACGAAGGTCGCACCCGTGCCCGCCGCGACGCCGGTCAGCGTGGCGCCGTCGGCTCCCTGGGTGTCGGCGCCCGCGTTACCGCTGGTCGTGCCGGCACCGGTGATGACGTTCCCCGTTTCGGGCGCAAAGCTGCCTGCGGCGACCCCGTCGGTGTCGTTGCGCGCAGTCGGGACGTCGTCGACGACGTCGATCGTCAGCGTCGCGGTCGCGGTGTCGCCGTCGCGGTCGGTGACGACGACGGTGAAGACGTCGGTCAGATTGTTGTTGGCATTGGTGTTGTCGGTCAACGTGTAGCTGTACCCGACATTGCCCGGCGTCAGGCCCGTGATCGTCAGCTGCCCGAGCGGGGTCGTGATGACCTGTCCGACAGCCGTGATGGCCGTGCCGTTGATCGTGATCCCGTCGAGGCCGTCGCCCGCATCATAGACGATCGAGCCGGTCGTGGTTTCGCTGTTCGCAGCGGCATTGCTGCCCGCAGGCTCGGCGCCGCGCGCGGGAAGCCCCGCTTCGTTGACGCTCGCGGTCGCTGCTGCGGCGCCGACCGGCTGGTTCGGCGTGACGATGACGATTTCGGGTTCCTCGTCGGGAACGGCCGGCAGCAATTCGCGCTGTTCGGGCTGCGGAAAGGCGAGTTCGGTATAGGGCAGCAGGTCGCCCAGCGCATAGGCGTCCTGGATCGGGCCTTCGGGATCGGCGAAATTGCCGCCCGAGCTGCGCACGCCGGCTTCGGGATTCAGCTCGCCCAGATTTTCGAGCAGCTGCGCAACCGTGCTCGCGGGCACCGTATCGCCGTCGAGGACGATCGCCGGAATGTCGACCGCGCCGTTCGGGATGATGAGGACCTGGCCGTTCGGCAGGGTGACGATGAGGTCGGTACCCGACACGCTGATGTCGTCGATCGATGCACCGGCCGGCAGGACGATGCGCCCGCTCGCGTCGGGAACGAGGATCGCCTGGATCGCAAGCGGCATCGCAGAAGCCGCAGCAGTGACGTTCGCGGCCGCCGCGAGAAACTCGCTGCCCGTTACCGCCTGGTTCGACTGGTCGGCCGATGCGCTATCGCGTCCCGGTCCCGCAATCCCGTTTCGTGCCGGATTGTCGAAAGCATCCATGTCAGTTTCCCTCGCACGCACCTCGCCGCGCCGCAAAAACGGCACAGCAAAATTGTCACCAATATCAGTGCGACCCACTGTCCGAGCGACTCGGACCTTCCCCACGCATTAGGAAGCATGGATTCTCGAGACTGCGCAAGCGCGTTAACACATTTTTAGACAAGGCAAATTTGCGCAGAACCCTGCGCATTCGGCCCCTCGACTACTAAAGTTAATAACCCTTAGATACAATTAGATAGCGGGACTGTTCCGGCAGAAGTCATTGGCACCAATACTGAATTATCGTCCCAATTCGATCCACAAGGAAACACGGTTCGTCGCAGGCGGCAGCCGCTTGCCGGGGCGAAAACAATCCCGATCCCGGGGCGGCGCCCGAAGACCCCGCACGAGCCCTTCGCCATTTCCGAAGGACCCGAAATCGTCGTCGCAAGGCAAAATATTAAGATTGCTGCGCGATGATCATCGCCAAGGGAGACGTTGGTGAGATCGTTGCTGGCCCATATTGCGGAACCCGCCGAAACGACCGATCGGAGACGGACACGGCGTCGCACGCTCCGGCTCGACGTCGCCGCGCGGTCGGCGACTGCCGAGTCGGCGGTCGTCATTCGCGACCTCTCGCGTACGGGGCTGTTGATCGAGACCGACGCGGCCTTCGCCGTCGGCGAAACCTTTCTCCTCGTCCTGCCCGAACTGGGCGCAGCCCCGGCGCGCATCGTTCGCAGTGACGGCAAGCTTTTCGGGTGCGAATTCCTGTCGCCGGTCCCCGCGAGCGCAATCAGCGCCGCGCTGCTCAAGGCGCCGCATGAGGAAGAAGCCGTCGCAACGACCGAAACCGCAGTATCGGAGGGAAGCGAGGGGCTCTATGCGCAGCGGCCGGCGAGCGCGCTCCTGTTCACGGCAACGACAGCCCTTCTCTCCGCCGTCGTTCTTCTCTTCATCATTGCGCTCGCCACGCTGAACTTTTCGGGCAACTGACGACAGCACCCTCGACTGGCCGCCGAGCGGCAGCAGCGGGCAAGCCTCGCTCATCGGCCGCTTGTGCGCCGGCGTCATCTCGATGACGACCGCGATTGTCCGCGTGCGCTGCTGGCGCAAATTGCGCGCCGACACATTGAGCCGGTACCCCATGCGTTCGGCGGTATCGCGGGAAGATCACGGGAGAGGCCAGGCGCACAGACAGGGCGCCGCCCGAAAGGCGCCGTCTCCATATCGTTGATCGACTGGAAAACTGGAGCGGGCGAGGGATTCGAACCCTCGACCCCAACCTTGGCAAAGAGCGCGTAGAATTTCGCTTTCGCAGGATAGTAAAATCATCAGAAAAGTCAAGCTTTTTAGCCAAAAATTCGCGATAGGGCCTATGGCGACCTATGGCGAGCTGTCGGCTATAATGGCGTAGGTAATTAATGGGGTCTCAGGATTCATTTCGGAAAAAAATTCAAGCGGCTTCCCAAACCTGGTTGAGCACTGCAGCGGCCAACGCAGCTTTATCCTGAGGCAAGAATCGAGCGTAGTATTTGGCGACCACCTCGGGCGTATCCTGGATGGCATAGCTGGCCTGCTCATAGGAGCCGGTCTGCTTGAGAATGTGAGTCGCAAGAACATCGCGCACGCTATGCGGTCCGTGGGGCAGCAATCCGCTGATCGCCCCCCGCCCGGTATAGGGATTGTAGATCCCATACCGCTGTATGATCAGCCGCCAAGCCTCATAGAAAGTGTTCTTGTCGTACGCCGCATTTCTGCTCGTCCTCTTCATGGTTTTGACGAAGAAGGTGCCGGGATCTGCAAACCCACCCAGCAATGCCGCGCGATGTTGTCGGACATAAGTTTCGATATAGCCGTATAAGCCGTCGAGGTCGGTGAGGCGCAGTTGATAGGGGCGCTTCGCGAAGAAGGATGAGCCAGCATTTTTGAAGGCTGCAGCAGGAATTATGACTTCCCAAACGCCCTCGCGGTCGAGCCAGCGTAATTCCCCGCACCTCCGCAGCTCAAGCTGGCGTTCGGGCGTATGCGCGTGTCCGGGAAGACAGAGCAGAAGTTGGCGAAGGTTTTTCTGACGGACGCCCAGATGAAGGCCGAGACGGAGCATCAAGATGGATCGAACGGCCTCCGCAGCGGCTAGTGGATAGCGCTCCGCGTCGGGCATAAATTGGACGATCTCATGGACGATGCGACGATATTCACCGAGAGGACTCTCGGCTTCCAAAATCGGCAGAATCGGCTCGAAGGGATCGCGATGAACACGCGACACTCTGCGGATTTCTTGCGCGCGGGCGAAGCCATATTGATAATAGGCGTCGCAGGCCCTAGCCCAATCCGATTGAACCGCAGCGATATCTTCCTGTGACACCAGACCTGAAACAGGGCGGAGACGATCGGCCAGTTCGGGATGCTGACGCAACCAGCCGGTGCCCGTACGCGTCAACGCCAATCCAAGCTGGAGCATGTTGCCTTCCCATGCGGTAAAGAACCCGCGTCGGCGTTCACGCCACTGGAGATACCAGTCCCACACGGCGGGGAAGATCAGCATGCCCATCGCAAGGCTTGCTTGGGGCACGCCCGCGCCAGCCACGGGCGAGGATGGCGATGCGTGGAGAGCACCGAAAAGCAACCCAAGATATTCGAGCTGTTGAAGCTTGGTCTCTTCGTTCCAGACTCCACTCCGGAGATATCCGATCTCTGTCAGTGTAGCCGTCTTGAACTGCGCAAACCGAGCCACCTCATCTGCGAGCAACGGTGGCGCATCCTTGCGGGCGAACGCCAGCTCGCATTCGACGTCGACAAGGGCGCCCTCCTCGACCAAATCGACCGACACCGGATTTTTCCTGGCAAACTCTGGAAAGCGGAACGCATATCGGTGCTTGATTGCCTGCGCATGAAAGCGCCGATACTCCGTCGAACCGGAGATGACGACGCGCCTGACCCATTCCAGAATCTCCTCGCGCTCGGCGTGAGACCGCATGTCGAAATCATCTGGCAGATGCCACGCCAGCCTGCGTCGCTCCGATGGCGAAACATTACCGAGCTTGCGGTGCCCGCGGGCAGCTTGAGTTCGGATAGGCAACTTTGCCCGAAAATATCCGATTGGTAGCTGGTAGCGCCGTTCGATCCTGGCGAGCATTTCAAAGCTGGTCACCGTCCGGGGAGACTTGATACCCGCCGCCCACTGGGCGATCGTCTTCCGGTCGGTGCGATCCTCGGGCTCAACGATCGACTTGTGCAGACGACCCGCGGTTTCGCCGTGGCGCGCCATATGTAAAGCGAGAGCTTCGTGAAAAGTCGCCGGATCTTTCCAGGTCAGCGATCGGGCTTTGGGAAACTCGGTTACCGGAAGCGGCTTACGTCCGCGTTTTCCACCCTTCGCAGGGTTTTGCCGAATTCTCGATTTACGCACCGCACTAGACTTGAAACTCATTTAATCAACATGCCCTCGGAATGGAGCGGCGCCCTTAGTCAGGCCGAGTCTCAAGAGCAAGCCGCGCTACGCCCTTGAAGCGCACCGAAGGCTTCGAAAGGCGGAAGCATTCGAACGTTGTTCAAATGAGATGGGCGGCGTGAGTTTCTCGCGAGCCGGACCTAGCTTCGCGAATATTCGGTGAAACGTTGATATTTGCTGCACAGAAAATTTGAAATGCAAATGGGAGAATGCGGACGGGTGGGAGAACTGAGAAAGCTGTTCCGGGACGCATTGGAAGTATCGCAGTATCGAAAGTGGCCGTTTGCGGTCAGTCAGCTTTCGGACGCGCCCCTAGCAAAGCGGACATTCGATTGCCAACCTTCTCGGTGTAAACGAGACGCTCTACCCCCAATGACCAAAGCTGGCCAAGTGTCGCCCGTCCGGGTTGTAGCTGAAGCGAAACGAAGCTGATGTCTGATACCACTCTGGGGATCTTTTGGCGCTGCCGTACAATTATCGGGCAGGCCACGGCGCTATCCGCGCCGCGCGACCCAAGGAGAGCTCTTCCTTTTCGGGAAAACCGAGACCTTCATCTGACGCCCGGCCGATTTCGATCGGGCGGGTGTCTTTTTTTGGCGATCCGCTCGACATCAACTCGAACTGTTCGTTTCGCTGCAACTGGCCGATAGCTGCCAGACCGCTTTTGAGATCAATTGGCCAAATGCCGACATTCAGCGCCGATCGGGTCATCTACCAGATCTGTGTCTGAGATATGACTAGCTGCTTGCCGTCGATATTGATCGTCCAGGCCATAGAGTCGGCAGATACAATCTCGAACAATCCGTAATGCGCTTGGCGATGATGATTGGGGCAAAGCACCATAACGTTAGTCGCGTCGAGCACGCCGGCGCGCATCGTGCTGACGAAGATGACGTGGTGCGCTTCGGCATAGGGCTCGCCGTTGGCTTTGCGAAAAGCGATCGGATCGCGTCCAAGAGCCTGGCAGACTTGACAACGATAGCCCCGTGCCGCCTTTACCTTGTCGCCGACGGGGCCGCGCTCAATCCGGCGGCTCACAATGGTACGGGTAGCAGGCGGCGCGGCGTTCGCCGCCTGCTGAAGTGCGGTGTAGCCCGCCTTCGACCTCGATCCGCGGCGCGCGGCGAGGTCCTCCGGATCGAGTCTGGCGCGATCCGCGAGATACGCGAAGGCAGCGGCGGGCACTGGTGTCGTCGTGCGCTGCAATCCTTTGCGAAGAAGCGCGAAGGCCGGCTCGTCAGGCAGATTCGAAACCAAGAGCGGCTCGTCAAAGTCAGAGATGCGCTCTAGGCGAATACGAAAATCGGGCTTGGCGCCGAGCGCCTGATCGACAAAGAATTTGGGGTCGGGTTCAGAACGAAGCAAAGTCGCTTCGACCACTTCGGCAAGCGCCAGTAGCGCCGATGGTTTTCCGCGATAGGAGGTTCGGCGAATTACGCCGAGGTCTCCTACCTGGACGAGGTCGCGGTCGTCCTTCGACACGAAATAGAGCAACGAGTCTTCGCCCGACCTAGCCCATTCGTCGGCTTTCCAGCGCGACGGGTTGGCCTGAAAAATCCAAAATCCGGTGGGCTTGAGCTTGCGCGCGGGCGCCGTCTTGGGCGCGAGATTGGGGTGAAAGCCGTCCGAGAGATCGATTGAGGCGATTGCCGTGTTCTGCTGGAAACGAAAAGTGCAGTATTTTTTGGCGGCGTGCCGGAGCGTCCTCATAGCTCCTGCAGGGCTGCCCCTCGACACAATTCCAGGTGCCAGCGGCTTCTTTGAGGCAGCGTCTTGGGCGCTATATTCTAGCGCATTCAGCATCGCCGCCATTTGATCGGTATCATAGGCAAGGTCGATATCACCGAATGCTTTCTCTAGGCGGCGAATGCGCGACATCTGATTCTCGACCGTCCCATCAACGATGGGAAGCGTGCCGAGCCACGCCTTATATGCCCCCTCCTGCATGCAGCCTGTCTATGACCAATACGATCATCGCTCAATAGCCCGCCCAAAATGCCCTGCTTCCGAGACGCCAAGCGGTCGATTGCAATCAGTCCGTTCTTCGCGGCAATTCAGGTAAAGCAGCCATCAGTCGACCTTTGGACCGATAATTGTATGTGGGTTATCTTGCTGGGGGTAAGCGCGAATCTCCATCGGGTAAATTCTGCCAGCCACAATCATGCGGTCAGTCCTCAGATCGACAGCTTGGGTTTCCCATGGCGGCTACTTTGGATCAAAACAATGTTGGTAAATCTCCCGACGGACCCCGAAGTGCTCGCAGAATCGCTCGTATCTTTTGTTGAGTTAGTCGGTCGGGATCGCTGGACTAAGCGTCTGGCGCATCTCAATGCCGAGATGAATGCGTCACCGTTCCGGTGGAAAATTGTTGCGGACTATCATTGGCTAGAAGTTGCGATTGAACATCTGCTTGGCATGATGGCATCTGAAAACCGCATCCCAAAGGACCAAACGGACGAACTGATTCTTACAGCGCTGAAGTTCGCAGCGACAACTGTGGAGGTTCATGCGCGCCTTTCCAAGAAGGGCAAACAGCTCATTGAAGGTCGCCTTCGTGACGCTTTGAAGGCTGATAACGGCTTTGCTCCGGTCTATCTCGAACTCGATCTGGCACAGCGCCTGATGGACGAAGGTTATGATGTCGAATTTCCCGACATCGAGGGCAGCGGTCAGTTCGATCTGCTATTTGCGAAGGGATCTTTCGTCGGCGAAGTCGAATGCAAAAGCCAATCAGCCGATGCGGGCCGACAAATTCACCGCAAAGATTTCTACCGCTTCATAGAGACCATCACTCCAGCCCTGCAGGATCAGCTGAAGGCCGAGCGGCGAGAGCTTCTCGTTATCACTTTGAAAGCGCGCCTTTCGCCCAACATGGCAAATCAAGCCGCGCTTCGCCGGGTCGCGACAGCCATGCTCGCGAAGGAAGGCCCCAATAGAATAAAGAGCAAAGACTTCCACGTTGAGCGGCGCGCCTTCGACGATACATTTCCTGATTTCGACCTAGAGTCGCCAGGAAATTTCCACCGTCTGTGCCAGAATGCCTTTGGTCAAGATGTGCACGCCGCGGGCGCGGTAACCGAAGAGGGCGGCTGCATTGTCGTGATGCGAAGCCTCAAAGAAGATGACACGTCGAAACCCATGCTCGAAGCGCTTAGGAAAGCGGCGAGCCAGTTTTCAGGAAAGCGTCCGTCGTTCATCGCCATTCAGGAACATGGTATCGAAGCCGCCGATCTGATGCTCCGCCATGTCCGCCGCCGGGCCGGCATATTATCCCACGCCCTGTTTTTTCACTACGGCGCAGCACATGTGAATGCAGTATCGGTGTCGGCATTTGGAGCTGTGATCGAACATGATGGCAGGGTGGGTTCGCCATCATTCGCAATTCCAAATCCGCAACCGAAGTTTCCCATAGACGCTGCCGACGCTGCACCGTTCCTGCTGTCCATCGCGGATCAGGAATTCGCTGACATCATCGGAGCACCTCTGCCGTCGCCGAACATATCGAGATTTACTTTCGGCAACGACGACGTCGTTGACGCTGGCTGACGCGCTCTAGGCATCAGGTCAATCCAAGCAATTTCGGGCTCAGCGTGCGCAGACGTTCAAGATGAGGCCGAGCGCCCCAGTTTTCGAAGTCAGTCCGTTCCTTGTTCGTGTTCTGATAGGCGCGATTGGCCTTTTCCAAGCCGCGAAGCGCAGAAAGAAATGCCTTGAGATCTTCGCCAACGGGTTCGATGGCCGCGATGTAAGAGGCCAAGGCGTCCAGACCTTCGATCGCGAATGGAACGCCATCGTCGTTATATTCGCGAGTTGCCTGATCAAATTCTTCGAGTGACTGCATCCATCCGTGGATTACCTCTTCTCGGTTTGGACCAAGCTCACCGCTCGCATCGCCAGCGAGATGAGCTGCGAGCAGGAATAGCCTGCCAGGATGTTGATCGAGCCAACGATCGATGATCGGAACCAGGACCTCAGTCGGCTTGGTACCGCTCGCCCGTGCGTCTGCCGTTATCGTCGTGATACGCCCGGGAACCATGCGTGTGCCCTTGCAGACATTGAGTTGCAGTGCGCGAAGTTCGGCAACATTAATGGGCCACCACTTCCGAAATTCCTGGGCTCGGTAATATGCGATGACGTCGACGACAAAATTGCCAGCGCCGAGATCGCGCTTCCTGAATTGCACAAGGCAGAATGAGGCAAAATTCTCTTTATCGCCACCGTCGGACTGAAAGTCCCGGAGAGGATCAATGAGAATTGCGATGGCCCGGCTGCTCGGCTTTCCCTTCAACAAGGTGGTGACACGATCGATCTGATCGAAGACGCCGCCATAGCGATTCAGCCGGCTGCCATGATGATAAGGAACGCGCTTCTCGAGTCTCGAGTGCTGCGCCTGCCACCACTTGGCAAGTTCCTCAAACCAGCGGTCTCTCGCCGCGCCCTCCAGCGAGGGCGGCGCCGGATATTCCGACGGGATGCCCGCCGCCGCACCGCTGGGGAGATCGAGATCCACAATCAGCGTGGTGTCTTTCTGCGCCAATTCGCAAGCGCGGTGATAGACGGTATCGAAGTCTTCTCCCTGTACAGTTATCGAGCCCGTCCCGGTTTCAATGGGGCGCCATAATGAAATCGGATCATCGTCTTTCGAGAGAAGTTCCGTTCCGGCACGCAGTAGCCCGAACCGGCTGATCTGTACCGCGGGTGTCCAGGGCAAGCCTTGCAGATTCACAGTACGAACAGCATCCGTTTCCTTGTTTTCGTCAAATGTGGCGCCCGAAATAATGAGTATGCGGCGCGGGTTTTCATCGTTTGCGTCGTAGATCAATTCACGCTGAGCGGCATGGCTATGCTTATGGCCATGCAGGACGATATCGATGCGGCGCTCGCGTAGCGTTTGCCGAAGGAGCTCAAGATTGGTGAAATCCGCGAAGGGCTTCACTTCCTCGCGGAGCGAAGGCGTTCGCAAATGATGATGTATTGCCGCGATGCGGATCTGATGACCTGTGGGAGATAGAGGCGTCGTGTCCACAATCGTCCTCAGATTTTCGAGCTGATCGTCAGAGACGCGCGCCATGTCGAATCGGATCAAGCCGTCGAGTTGCTGCTTCAATCTCGCCGCCTGTTCGTGATCGTCGATCAGGCCGGGAATTTTGCTCCACACATCTTTCAACGGCGACCCGAGGACGGAGTTGGTGTGCGACCAGTTGGCGCTGTTGACCGGAAAGATCGCCCATGCGTTATCGGGTCCGACAAGGCGATGGTGGTCCGGCTCCAAAGTCCCGGTGTCGATACCGTCCAGCCATGGCGTAATGCAGCCGGCATCGCGCCAGGTTTCAATGAAAGATTTATAGCGCTCGATGCTTGCCGGTTCGGTACCTCGCGGCACATCATGGTTGCCCGGAGTGGCGATGATCTTCTCCGCCGTAATTCCGACATCTGCGAGATTGCAGAGGATGATCGCGAGAAGAGCGCTATGCCCGTCAAGGTCACCGCGCTGAGCGGCGTCGCCGGTGAAGATGACCGCATCCAGCTGTCGGTCTTTCTTGCTCAACCGTTCGGCTAGCCGGGCCAGAAGAAGTGCAAGCTCCTTTTCGCGGGTCGTCTGATCGATTTGAGGAATGTCGACTTTGTGGTCGTCCCACGGCAAGGGCTCGCCCTTGCCTGTGATATGGGTGTCGGTGATATGAAGAAATAGCGGCTCGCTCATTTCGATTCCTCATTTGTCAGAAACTAGATACTTTTTCCTGACAGTTCAATTGACTCTTTGTCAGGAACATGTATCAAAAATCTGACAAAGGAATAGCCATGCGTGGTCCAGGCATAGATCTTAAAGCATCCATATTGGAACGGATGACCGGCAGCCAATCAAAAGGGGTTTGGACGCCGCGCGACTTTCTGGACCTCGGCTCCCGCGAAGCGGTAGATCAGGCCCTTCACAGAATGGCTCGAAACGGCGAGCTGCGACGCATCGCCCGCGGCTTGTACGATCGGCCGGAGATCAACGCCCTCAGCGGAAAACCCACCAGCCCCGACCCACGCGCTATCATCGACGCCCTGTCTCGCAGAGACCAGGCTCGTATCATGGTCGACGGCATGACAGCGGCGAACGACCTTGGGTTGAGCGATGCCGTGCCGGCCCGCATCACGCTTCATACCGATGGCAGGTTCCAGCCTATCAAGCTCGGCAATCTCGTGATCACGTTCAAACCGACCGCGCCGAGTAAATTATTCTGGGCGGGCCGTCCTGCCATGCGGGTCGTGCAAGCCCTTCACTGGCTGCATGAAGCCCGAGGTGACACCGATCCCGCCATTCTGAAACGACTGCGCTCGATATTCGCCGATCCGTCGAGCGGTCCTGCAATAGTCAAAGATCTCACAACGGATATGCTCGCGCTGCCGGTGTGGATGCAGACAATATTTCAGCGAACCCTCCCCTCGGCAGAAATACCATGAACAAAGATTACGCGCGCTTTGTCTCAGGCAGCCCTGCCGATCGGGAGGACATTTTCAGGGCAGCTGGCCAGCGTATCGGCACGCCCCTCCAGAATATCGAAAAGGATTTCTGGGTGTGCTGGACACTCGACGCCCTCTTCAACAACGCCAACGCATCTGAGCCGCGGCTCCTGTTCAAGGGCGGGACATCCCTCTCGAAGGGTTTCGGCCTGATCGAAAGATTTTCAGAAGATATCGACGTCACCGTATTTCGCGATGACATCGGCGAAGAGGCGTCGGTATCGGAACTTCAAGCTTTATCCGGAAAAAAACGGCAGGCGAAGCTCGATGCCATAAAGGCCGCATGTCAGGACTATATCGGGGGGCCGTTGCTCGCACAGCTTTCCGACGCACTTGCGAAACTGCTCCAAGGCTCCGGGGTCGAGGATGAGAAGGCGCGGGTAGAATTGGATACCGACGATGAAAGCCTGCAAAGCCTTCTTCTCTGGTACCCGACGGTAACAGATGAAGCGGATGGATATGTCCGCAAAGCGGTAAAAATAGAATCGGGAGCCAAATCGGCGCTCGACCCGCATCACGACCATATCGTCGAGCCGTATCTGGCCGAAGAGCTACCCGATTTGGATTTCAAGATTCCGAACGTCCGGATTGTTGATGCAGAGCGGACGATGTGGGACAAGATCGTCATCCTTCATGGCCTGCGGCAGTGGTTCGAGACACGTGGCGTCCTGAGGGCCGGTGGCCAACGTGTGTCGCGCCACTATTATGATGTTCATATGCTCATGAAGCGCGGAACGGCGGACGCAGCCCTCGCCGATCCCGAATTGGGCGAAGACTGCGTCGATCACGCGCGAATGTTTTTCAACAGTCCCGCGCTTGGCCTGGGATTGGCCGTGCCCGGCAATTTCACACTGCTGCCCACAAAGCCGATGATCGAAGCGCTGACGCGTGATTATGATGCGATGGCCGGAATGATATTCGGAGAAACTCCGGCTTTTGCCGACGTGTTAGAGAGCGTGGCCGCACTTGAAAGCCAGCTCAACAAGGCCGTGGCGTGATTATCGGGCACGGGATCGATATGGTCGACATAGGGTGGACCGAAGGGTTTCTGGCAGAACCGTCGGGGCAATTCCTCGCCCGATACTTCACGGAAACGGAAAGGGCGGTCGTCGAAGAAGGAAGAGAGGTCGCAGCGCGTCTATCGGGCCGCTTGGCGGCGAAAGAGGCTGTGATGAAAGCCCTCGGAACCGGATTTAGCGGCGGCATCGGATTTCATCAGATCGAAGTGATCACGCTGCCATCTGGTGCGCCCTCGATCCAGCTCCATGGCGCTGCAGCCGAGAAGGCAAAGCAGCTGGGGATTGTCCGCTGGCTCGTATCCACCAGTCACGAAGGTAATATGGCGATCGCCAGCGTTATTGCGCTTGGCGATCAGGACACGCCGAGGTAGCGGATTTGCCGCGCATCCAGGTCGACAAGAATTTTTCCGCCGCTGTTTGCAAGCACTTCGCGCCATACGGCGAAGCCTTCGAGAATGGCGCGCTCCCATTGCGCAGCGCTCGCGGCAGACACTTCGAGATGCGACGTCATGCTCTGGATCGTGCGAAGCAGACGATAATCGATCTCGTTAATCCCTTCCAGGAAGCTATGGGAGCGGGCGTAATCGAACGCCAGGGCGGAGACGCCTTCCTCGATCACGCGCGCCCGGCCTCCATCTTCGACTTCATCGAGCAGCGGCCTGCTTTTGCGCTTCCGCTTCAGGAACGAACGAAGATTGGGTGACCAGCCGAGAACGGCAGCATAAGCCAGATGAAAGACATCGTGGAAACGATAACCGTCCGGGTCATAGCTATTGTCTCCCAATGGCTCGCCAATCGCTGCCCCGTCGATCGACATCGATACTTTAGGGCGCTCTGATGCATCGTCGTCGGTCTGCACGAGGTTCACGATCATTTGTCGCGGAAGCCGTTCATCCTCGGGGCACTCGGCGTCGAACGCGGGCGTTTCTTCTTGCGCCGTCAGCCAGCGCGCGCGCACTTTTTCGAGATTGTCTTGTGCGATATCCTCAAGTTCGAGACCGAACTTGCTGGCGACATTGGCGACGTACCACAGCAGGTCACCGAGTTGTTCCGCCACACGCTCATTGAACATTCTGTGCGCCTGACCATCTCGCAGATGCTTCTTATATTCCTTGAGCAACTGCCCGGTCTCTCCCGCAAGACCGAGCATCGGCACCACGAGCGCCATGATGTCGTCGGGGCTGCGGACAGAAGGAACCTGATCGGTCTCGAGCGATTGCGCCTGATAGGTTTTGAAATCCAAGGCCTCAGATCCAATCCTAAATGTCTTCCCGGCCTCGCGCCGGGTCGAATGTCGGTGATGTCGCGGTGGCTTCGTTCGGTAAGGCGCCAGCTTCAATTCGCTCGTTTATGCCCCATTTGGGAGGATACCAAAATTCGATGGCTCCTCCATTGGCCGAGAATTTCTGCTTGATCCGCGTACGCCCTGTCAAACCCGAAGCTTCTGGGTGCGCAACCCGGGCAAATTTGTCGACTTCGCAAAACAGATTCTGACAGTCGATCAACTGGAGGGGCCGCCCCCATAGAGACGCAAACTCTAGCCCGAGACGCGCGCATTCTTCATTCTGCCGGTCAGCCATAAGACGGATAAGCTCGGCATCGCTCAACCCGCCGTTGTCGGCAAAGCATTTCCGAAGTCCATCGCGCGCGCCTGGGCCGGGCACGACGAAATCGCGCTCCGAGAAATCGGTTACCTCGCTGTAGTTGATATCAGTGACGAACTGATAGGCGAGAAAATCCCCGATTGTCGGATAGCTCAACAGCAGTTCGAACGCTTGTTGCATCGTTCGCGCTGTCGCGATGCGAAGGGGCAATCCATCCGACATCATACTCTCAAGAAGCATCAAATGGTTCTGATGCTTTGCCTTTTGACCGAAAGCAGAGCTACCCGGCGGCATGATGTAGGCAGCCGAATAAATGCTTATGCCTTTGGCCATCGCCGCCGAGAGGATGCGATCATAATCCCGGAACCGGTAGGTCTCGAATGAAATCGGACCAATTTTCCGCTCAAGCAGCTCCCAGGTTTCGATCTTGTTAAACAGCTTGAATAGCAGGGTCCGAAAGACGACTTCTTCCGCCGTCGACGGCAGGTCGTCCCGATAGATAACGTGCCGGATCAGATATTGGCTGACACGGTCCGACGCTCGATAGGCATTGGTGAACTTATAAGTCCCGAGCACCGAATTATCGGTCCAAGGTCCGGCCTGTCCAAGATGTCGGCGGTAAAATATCCGCTGACGCTCCGTCGCGAACCGCCAGTAACTATCGTATACCGCAGTGGTTTTGACGGGCGCCAGATGCAGCGAAACGACGCGCGGCTTGGGCGGCGTTCCGAAATCAAGCATCGGGCTTGCCGCCGGCGTTGCCGGCGGAATCCGGGTGGGGCGGCCGCGCTTGCGGCCGCCTGTTGGCTTCGAACCGGACATACGATCAGGCCGGTTGCGCGGTCGACGACAGATCCGGAAGCAAATTCGGAGCAGCGACACAGGCACGAGCGGCTTCGATCAATGGCGCTAGCGCCGGGTCGGTCTTTTTGATCCGTTCCAGCTTGGCGACGCCGACATTCACATTGAGCCGGGCAAGCGGCATTTTCATTTCATGGGCCATGAAGGCGCCGAGCTGGGCTAGGCCAAGATAATTTCCATAGGCTTTGTCGAATATCTGTTGGGTCGCATAGAAGGCGTTGAGGACCAGGCCCGTGTCGGTGGGCACGAAACTGACATGCTGCAGGCAGGGAAATTTGAGCTGCGCGCTCGCTGTATGGTCGCGTGCCGGATCAAAGGTAGTTGCCTGTGCCATCGAATCCCGAACGCCACTACGCTTGTTCCACTCGGTCAAAATCCACTCCAACTGATTGCCATCGCACGGCCCGCTTCCATACATCGTGAGCCGCTCGAAATAGAGGCCGCGGCTATTAGCTTCTTCCCTTGCGCGATAGAAGGGGAATGACCAGCGATAGAATTGGAACAATTTGGCGCGATCGCCCTCCGCCATCAGCCACAGCCGCGCCGGAAATATTGTGAAGGCAACATCCTCCACGTTGGTCTTGTCCTTTATGCCGAAGAGCTCGTCGAGCGAATCGCGCACCGCAGGGTCTTCGGGAATGGAATAGTCGGCAGGAAACTCGTCGACGGTCAGCACGAGCGGTGACACTTCGGTGCCAGGGTGGTCGAAGATATGAAGGAGCAGCTTCGAATAGGCCTCGGAAACGCTCCGCCCTTCGATGAGCAGCGGGGCGGTCGCTTTAGAATTCGTCTTCGTCATCGGCTTCCTCCTCGAGATGGCGATATTCGGCGCGGCCGACATAATTCTGGCGCGCGACGCGAGCGAATGCCGCCCAATCGCCGCCCTGCTGGCTAATTCGAGCAAGACCCGGGCGCCGGGCTTCGAAAAGCCGCCCGCCTTCCAGGTCCGCGACATGGACAAGGGCATCGCCCTGCGCGACGGTGCCTTGTGGCAGCAGCAGTAGGTGCCCGACCTCGGCGTCAATCGAAGGCGCGGTCGACGCTTCATCGACGACGAGCAGCGGCTGCGGGGTCAATCGACCGAGAATCTGCGCGCGGAGCGACTGAGGCGTGTGCTTGCGTAAAGCATCGGCATAACCGCGCCCGATCATCTGCTCGCCCCAGTAAAGCTGGGTAACGAGCGTTCGGTACCCAACGCCAAATTGGCAGGCGATGCGGTAAATTTCTGCCGGTGTCGCTGCGCCCGGGCGAATATCGCGCGATGCAAACGCCTGCCGTAGCCCCAATGTGGGCATAAGGGCATAAGACGCGAAGGTGTCGGCGGAATATTCCTCGGGCACATCCCACGCACGCGTGACCTGATTTTCCCTCAGTTCGTCGATCGACGAGCCATGACCAAGGAGATGATGCCCGAGCTCATGGGCACAATTGTAGGTGCGCCGTACGAGCGGGCGCAGGCTCGACAGATGGATACGGGGGATCGCACCGCGTTGATACATGCCCTCCATATTGATGTCATTGAAGGTGACCCGCGCGCCATGCGCCTCGGCGAGCGAATAGATGCAAATCGGACTGACGAGGTCTTTGCCAGCCTTCACACGCGCGTTGATCGCAGCATACATGGCCTTTTCCGCAAGAGCGCGTCGATCGGATGTCGAGATCACAGCAAGGGCTTTCATGGCTGGCCTCCCTCTTCGTCGTCGGTCCGCAAAGCCGCTATGAGTTGGAGGAGACGATCGAGATCGTCGGGATTCAGCTTTCCGAGTTCGCGGGCAGCCAGTTGCAATCGGGGGTCGTCAGAGGAAGCCCTTTCGGGCGTTTCGCCCAGAAGCCAGCCGACCTTGGTGTCGTAGAGATCCGCAAATTGAGCAAGTTCCTCGGCTGTCACACGACGGTTACCGGCCTCAATCTCAGAAATCGTCGGCCGATGCTTTCCCATTAATTTGGCAACCTGGCCTTGCGACAGCCCGGCGGCCTTGCGCGCGCGCCGAAGGCGGCCGTGAAGCGTATTGGTGTCCGATGACGTATCGTTCATTGCGCCGGAACCTCTTCCGTCTCCTGCTCGGCAATTATCTTCATTACTAGGGCGACCGTTTCGCCAATAGCCAAAGGCTTCTTGGTCTGTTCATCGACAAAGATATTCGACTCGCATGGTATCGACTTACCGAGCGCCGCGCCCAGCATGCCTGCCGCCACCGGCCAGACCTTGCTCGTGAACTGAGGCAGGTCTTCGGCCGGGCGCGTGCCATCATCGATGGCCGGGCAGGTCTCCTTGCTGATCGATTGAACGAGCTTAAGGACTTTCACTAGCGCCGCTTTTACAGTTTCCGAATCCATCCGAACCTCCGGTGTTACGGGTGGTAAGATATGCTTACCATCGTGCATGTCAAGGGCTGGCAGCACAAGTTGGTCGATCTGGCCGCGCTTCTTATCAAAGCGAGCGCGCGATACAGGGTGAACGCGATGGTGACGCCAGGTCCCGACGCCGAAGAACGACGGCTTTTGGGATGTCGTTCAACCAGTCGCTATGACTGAGATCGAGCGCGAAAGGGACGCTCTCCGGCGAGCATTAGCGATGACTGCTGGGCTCCCAGCCAGAGCCTTGCGCTCCTCTACTTCATATCCGGCCACGCGAGTGCCGGGCGCAAAGCACGGGCTCCGAGGTACCCACCAATCCTGCGCCATGCCACGCGAATGCTCGCCGGGAGCATATTACGTCCGTATTACGTGAGCGAGAAACGCCCCTCGTGTTACAGCGCGTAATATGACGCCGACGCAAATAACTCATTGAAAATATTAGGAAAAATTGGAGCGGGCGAAGGGATTCGAACCCTCGACCCCAACCTTGGCAAGGTTGTGCTCTACCCCTGAGCTACGCCCGCTCTGGCGGCTGGAAACCGGTCGGCTCCAGCGGGTGAGGCGGGCGATTAGCACCGGCTTTTTGACTCGGCAAGCCCTGTTTGCGCATTTTCTGCGAAGGGTTGGCATATCGCCCGCAAATCCCACATAAGCGGGGCAAGAGTCCTTTCCGCTCCCGCGGAAGCGACTGAAATCAAAAACAGGAGCATGTTTTCGTGGCCACTCTCGGTCTGAACCCGCAGGAAAAGGAAGCCGTCGAAGCCTTCCGTCGCGATGTAGTCGAACCGTCGATGACCAGCCTCGTCATCCTCGACTTCTGGGCCGAATGGTGCGGACCGTGCAAGCAGTTGGGCCCCGTGCTCGAAAAGGTCGCCGAAGATTATGCCGACAAGGGCGTCGTGCTGGTCAAGGTCGATGTCGACGCGAATCGCTTCATCGCCGGCCAGTTCCAGGTCCAGTCGATCCCGACCGTCTATGCGATCTTCCAGGGCCAGCCGGTCGCGAACCTCACCAATGCGCGCACCGAAAGCCAGCTCAAGGCGATTCTCGACCAGCTGCTCGCCCAGCTTCCGATCGAAAGCGAGGCGACCGCACGCGCAGTCGAGATCGCGCCGCTCGTCGAAATGGGCGAAAGCGTACTCGCCGAAGGCGACGGCGCGCGGGCCGCGAGCATCTTTGCCCAGATCCTCGAGATGGCGCCCGACAATGCCGCCGCGCACGGCGGACTGATTCGCGCGCTGGTGCTCGCGGACGATATCGAGGGGGCGCAAACCGCGCTCGACGCCCTGTCCGCCGAAATCGCCGCGGACCCCTCGATAGCACAGGCCAGAAGCGCACTCGCCCTTGCAGCAGATGCGCCCGACGCGGGTGAGCTTGCCGCGTTCGAGACGGCGGTCGCGGCGAATCCCGAAGACCATCAGGCACGCTTCGACCTCGCCGCCGCGCAGATCGGCACGGGGCAGCGCGACGCCGCCGCCGACAACCTGCTCCACATCGTCGCCGCCGACCGCGAATGGCAGGACGGCGCGGCGCGCGCCAAGCTGCTCTCGCTGTTCGAAGCCGTGGGCCTCGAGGACGCGTGGGTTGCGGCGCAACGCCGCCGCCTGTCGCTGATCCTGTTCGGCTAAGGGAAACCCGTGGGCGAAGCCGCGCCTTTGACTGTCCAGCGGATCGCGATCTTTCCGCTCACCGGCGCGGTGCTGTTTCCCGGGCTGCACCTGCCGCTGCATATCTTCGAACCGCGCTATTCGGCGATGGTGCAGGAGGTGCTGGCGCGCGACCGCCAGATCGGGATGATCCAGCCGCGCGTGCTTCCCGGCGAAGAGGATCGCGAACCGCCTGCCCTCTATGACGTCGGCTGCGTCGGACGCATTATCGATGTCGAAGCACTCGACGAGGGCCGTTTCAACCTCGTCCTCGAAGGCGTCGCACGCTTTCGCGTCCGCCGCGAACTCGACGTCACGACGCCGTTCCGGCAGGTCGAGGCCGAGATCGAGCTTGAGCCCGAGGATGACGCCGTGCTGGCGAGCATCGAGCGCGCGAGCCTCGAACGCGAAGCCAAGCGCTTTGCGCAGCGCCAGGGCTATGTCGTCGACTGGGATTCGGTCGGTCAGCTCGACGACGCGACACTGGTCAACGGCATCGCACAGGTGGCGCCGTTCGACGCGGCGGCGAAACAGGCGCTGCTCGAAGCCTCGCCGATCGACGCGCGCGCCGAACTGGTCGTCCAGCTGATGCAGTTCTTCGGCCGCTTCGACGGCGAGGACGGACGCGCGACGCTCCAGTAGATGCGGTCAGTGACGTTTGCGGGCCGGCGCGTGATGAACGATATCGGCGAGCGCGCGGCGCACGATATGACGGTCGCTTTCGCGTAGCCGCTCGGCCGCCTCGCCCGGCGTCAGATGCTGACGCACGAGTTCCATGTCGGCCGCGAGCCGCGCTTCCTTCCGGCTTTCATCGCCGCGCGATGCCCACAGCCTTGCGCGGCGTCGGTCCGCCCACTCCTCGACCAGACGATCGGCCAGGCGATCGGCCAGATTGTCGGCCGCGCCCTGTTCGGTGGCCCCTTCGGCGGCCGGGTCGACGAGCCAGTCTTCGGCGCCTTCCGCCTGCAAGACATCGAGCGAGAGGATGGCGGCAACGTCGCGTCGTCCGGCGCAGCGCTGGTCGCCGTGAAGGCGGAGCCGCAGCGCCTGCAGCTCGGCACGGAATTGCCAGTTCACATAGGTGGTGAAACGCGCCCGTGCGGGGTCATAGCGTTCGGCGGCGCGGTGGAGCGCGATGGCGCACACCTGTGCGGCGTCTTCCGCGACGTCGCTCAGCCCATAGCTGCGTGTGAAATAGCGGATGCGCGGCGCCGCCAGCGCCGCGAGGCGCGCAAACGCACGATCGGCCAAGGCCCGTGTCCGCGCGCCCGGCGCAGCATCGACCGCGGTCCGCGCCTGGATATAGTCCGTTACTGCCGCTTCGAGCGCATCGCTTTTTGCCGACATGGCCCTGCCCCCATCCTGTCGCGGCATGGTTGCCGCCCCGGTAGGGATATGGCGTCATGATTAGCGGCAGGCTGCCGCCCGCCCAGGTAATAATACCTAGATCTCGGCGCCCGCCAGAAGGCGCGGGAGGTCGCCTGCCTCGCCGCGCGCCTCGTCCATGAAGAAGCGCTTGAGCATCGGTAAACGCTGTACGGCGCCAAGCCCGGTGCGACGCACAGCGGCGGCGGTGCGCCCGGGTATGCCGAACAGGCGGGTCAGCCCGTCGGTGGCAAGGCTGACCATCATGTTGTCGAGCCCGCGCCAGCGCTGATAACGCGCGAGCAGCGCCGCATCGCCGAGATCGAGCCCGAGCCGCGCGCCCTCGACAAGCACCTCGGTCAGCGCCGCGACATCGCGGAGACCGAGGTTGAGCCCCTGGCCCGCGATCGGATGGATGCCGTGCGCGGCATCGCCGATGAGCGCGATGCGGTCGGCGACGATCGACGCGCTATGGTGGAAGCCGAGCGGGTAGGTCATGCGCGGCGCGACCAGATCCATCGTGCCGAGCACGCCGCCCGCACGTTTGTGCAGTTCGGCGACGAAACCGCGCTCGCCGAGCTTGGCAAAACCGGGGCCATCCTTTTCGGACACCGTCCACACGAACGCCGAGCGGTGGCGCCCCCGTTCGTCGTCGACGAGCGGCAGCAAGGCGAACGGCCCCGAAGGGTAGAAGATTTCGTGCGCCACATTTCCGTGCGGTTTTTCATGCGCGACCGCGCCGATCATCGCGTGGTGGTGGTACGACCAGTTGGCGATACTGAACCCCACCGCGTCACGCGTCGGCGAGCGGCGCCCCTCGGCAACAATCAGGAGCGGCGCGGCAAGGCACGTGCCGTCGGCGAGCGTCAGCGTGACGCCGTGCGCGTCGATCTCGCGCGACCTCACCGCGGCCGGCATCAGCAACCGGACAAGCGGCGCCTCCGCGAGCGCGGCGGCGAGCGCGAGGCGTAACTGGCGGTTTTCGACCATCGTGCCGAGCGGGGGATCGCCCTCCGCCGTCACAAAATCGAGATCGCCGCCGCGCCCGCTGTCGGGCGCGCCGTCGCCGACCCTGATGGCGCGGATCGGACAGCCGTGTCCGGCAAGGCGATCGGCGATGCCAAGGACTTCGAACATCTGCCACGTCGCACTGGCAATCGCCGAGGCGCGGCCGTCGAATCCGGGTGCGATCGTCGCGACCGGATCGGCAGGGTCGACCACCTGGACCGTCAGGCCGTGGTGGGCGAGGGCCAGGGCGAGTGCCTGGCCGACAAGGCCGCCACCCGAAATCAGGACATCGCTGCGCAGCGTTTCTTTCATCGCTTCGCCCTAGCGTGCGGCAGGACGGTTGGAAAGGCTGTGGGCGCGCACGGGGCCGCGCTTGACGGCGAGTCCGCCCCATGCGCATATCGCCGGGGTTAACTGACAGGGACCGGAAGAAAGCATGGCTAGCCGCAAGGCCGCATCCGCAAAGGCCGATTGGCGCACCGTTTTCCGCCAGAGCATCGCGCGCTCGCTCGTGATCGCTGCCGCGGTGGCGCTCGGGTTGTTCACCCTGTTCCTGACCCTCGCGCTCGTCACATACGACAGCACCGATGCGGCGCTGAACACGGCTGCCGACGGGACCGCAGCCAACTGGATGGGCAGCGCCGGCGCATGGTTCGCCGACCTTGGCCTGTCGATCGGCGGCGTGGGGGTCGCGTTGCTGCTGCCGCTGCTCGGCATCATTGCCTGGCGGCTGTGGACGGGCGAGGCGCAACCCTGGTGGCCGCGTCAGCTCGCCTACAGCTTTATCGGCATATTGCTCGTCGGGCTCGGCGCCGAGCTGTGGTCGCCCGCAACCAATTCGCCGATGCCCGCAGGCTGGGGAGGCATCATCGCGCTGCTTGTCGGCGGTGCGATCACGCCGCTCTTCGCCAGCGCGGGCGAGCCCGCCGCGGCGCTGATCCGCTTTGCGACAATCCTGCTGCTTGTCGGCATCGGCCTTATGCTCGCATGGCGCGCGCTGCGGCTCGAAAAGGGCTGGGCGTCGCGCCTGAAGCTGCCGGCGGCCGAGAGCAGCCGCGTCGTCGAGCCCGCGCGCGCCGCGCCGGCCGAAGGCACGAAAGCGCCGAACCTGATGGAACGTGTTGTGCGGCCGCGTGCAGTCGCCGAACCGGTCGATCGGGCCCCGCCCGAAATCGCCGATCCCGCGCAGCGCAGCGCGCCGTCGAAACCCAGGCCCAAGCCGCAGACCGAGCTGTTCACCAACTATCAGCTGCCGTCGATCGACCTGCTCGCCCCGGCACCCGACCGGCCGGCGGGGCAGATCGACAAGGCGGCGCTCGAGCGCAATGCGCGCCTGCTCGAATCGGTGCTCGAAGACTTCCAGGTCAAGGGCGTCGTCACCGCCGTGCGCCCCGGTCCCGTCGTCACCATGTACGAGCTCGAGCCCGCACCGGGCACCAAGGCAAGCCGCGTGTCGAACCTCGCCGACGACATCGCGCGCAACATGTCGGCGCTGTCGGCGCGCATCGCCCCGATCCCCGGTCGCACGGTGATCGGGATCGAACTGCCCAATGCGCACCGCGAATCGGTGGTGCTGCACGAGATCATCGGCAGCGCGCTGTTCCAGGACCACAACGGCTCGCTTCCGATCATCCTCGGCAAGAATATCAGCGGCGACGCGATGATCGCCGATCTCGCGCCGATGCCGCACCTGCTGATCGCGGGCACCACCGGCTCGGGCAAGTCGGTCGGCCTCAACGCGATGATCCTGTCGCTGCTCTATCGCCTCGGCCCCGACCAGGTGAAGATGATCATGATCGATCCCAAGATGCTGGAACTCAGCGTCTACGACGACATTCCGCACCTGCTCGCACCCGTCGTTACCGAGCCCAAGAAGGCGATCCGTGCGTTGAAATGGGCGGTCGAACAGATGGAGGACCGCTATCGGATGATGTCATCGCTGTCGGTGCGCAACCTCGCGTCCTACAACGACAAGGTGCGCGGCGCACTTTCCAAGGGCAAGTCGCTCGGCCGCCGCGTCCAGACGGGATACGACCCCGACACCGGCCAGCCGGTCTATGAGGAAGAGACGCTCGATTATGCGCCGCTGCCGCAGATCGTCGTCGTCGTCGACGAGCTCGCCGACCTGATGATGACCGCGGGCAAGGAAGTCGAATTCCTGATCCAGCGCCTTGCGCAAAAGGCCCGCGCGGCGGGCATCCACCTGATCCTCGCGACACAGCGCCCGTCGGTCGACGTCATCACCGGCGTCATCAAGGCCAATTTGCCGACGCGCATCAGCTTCAACGTCACGTCGAAGATCGACAGCCGCACAATCCTCGGCGAAGCTGGCGCCGAGCAGCTGCTCGGCAAGGGCGACATGCTCTATGTGCCCGGCGGCAAACAGATCACGCGCATCCACGGCCCCTTCGTGTCGGACGACGAAGTGCGCGCCGTCGCCGATCACTGGAAGGGGCAGGGCCGCCCCGACTATGTCGAAAGCGTCACCGAGGATCCCGAGGACGGCAGCTTTGCGATGGAAGGCGCACCCGCGGGCGGCGACAGCGCCGAGGATCGCATGTACGCCAAGGCCTGCCAGATCGTCGCCGAAAGCCAGAAGGCCTCGACGAGCTGGCTGCAGCGGCAATTGCGTATCGGCTACAACAGCGCCGCACGGCTGATCGAACGCATGGAAGAGGAAGGCATCGTCAGCCCGCCGAACCATGTCGGCCGCCGCGACGTGCTCACCGACCAATATGGCCAGCCGCGCTGAGGAACCTTCGCCGGCCTCGCGACTTGAACAGCCTCTGACAGCCGGGTTCAGCGCGGGTTCAATGCCCGCCCGCCATGACCCCGCCGACAACCGGAAAAGATGAGAAGCAGATGATCAAGACCAAGCTGAACCGACTTGCCGCCTGGACACTGGCTCCCGTTGCAGTAGCCGGCTTCGCGATCGGCTTTCCGGCGATCGCCCAGTCGGCAAATGCCCTGTCGTCGGTGCAGTCGCATCTCAAATCGACCAGCTCGATGACGGCCAGTTTCGTCCAGACCGACCGCAATGGCCAGCGACTGAGCGGGCAGCTGACCCTGAAACGCCCCGGCAAGATCCGTTTCCAGTATCAGAAAGACGTACCGCTGCTCATCGTCGGCGACGGCAGCCGCCTCACGATGATCGACTATCAGGTGAAGCAGGTGCAAAGCTGGCCGGTGAAGAATTCGCCGCTTGGCGCACTGCTCGACCCCGACCGCGACCTGTCGAAATATGCCAAGGTCCTGCCGACGGGCAGCAACGACGTCCTGAGCGTCGAGGTCAAGGATCCGAAGCGTCCCGAATATGGTACGATCACGATGGTTTTCGTCCGCGACGGGGCCGCGCCGGGCGGTCTGCGCCTGCGCGGCTGGGTTGCGCTCGATTCGCAGAACAACCGGACGCGGATCGATCTCTCGAACCAGAAGTTCAATGTGGCGATCGCCGATTCGGCGTTCAAATGGACCGACCCACGCCCGGGCCGGCGCGGCCGCTAAGCCTCGTCCCGGCGACGCCGCCGATCCCGACAGGGAATCGCGCCGGTTTCCGGACCAACGGACGTCTCGTATCGACGAACTGCAAGAGGGGCTCCGGAGTGCGACTTTTCGTTCAGCTTGGCGACAGGGAAGAGCGGCTATTCCAACACTCGAAGGCGCCAACACGGCCCCCGGATTTGGGTTTCCCCCTGTTGCCCCACCCGGGCTGCCAGGCACCTTCATTCAAGAGCGTGACGAACGCTGACCTTGAACCCCCGTTCCACCGCCCCTGGGACGGGGGTTTAATTTGTCCGGTGTCTGGGACGTTGCGCGCCCCGGCGCGCGCCGATAGAGCCACCCAATGACTCGCACCAGCATTGCATCGTGGAACATCAACAGCGTTCGCGCCCGCATCGGCATCGTCGAGAAATTCCTGCGCGAGGAAGCCCCCGATATCCTCTGCCTGCAGGAGACCAAGGTCGAATGCGGCCTCTTCCCGCCAGAGATGTTCAGGCGGCTGGGATACGGGCATATCGTCACCCATGGCCAACGCATGCATCACGGCGTCGCGATCGTCAGCAAACTGCCGCTGACGGATGTGCGCAAATATGACTGGCAGGCGAACGGCGAGGCGCGCCATGTCGGCGTGACGCTGCCGTCGGGTGTGCGACTCGACAATGTCTATATTCCTGCAGGCGGCGACATTCCCGACCGCAACCTCAACCCCAAATTCGGGCAGAAGCTCGATTTCTTTGGCCGCATGACCGAGTGGGCGGGCGCGCTGAACGGGACGCCGACGGTGCTGACCGGCGACTTCAACGTCGCGCCGCTCGAAAGCGATGTGTGGAATCACAAGGCGTTGCTCGACGTCGTCAGCCATACTCCGATCGAAGTCGAAACCCTCGCGCGATTGCAGGCGGCGTCGGACTGGATCGATCTCGGGCGTCACTTCATCCCGGCACCGGAGCGACTCTATACTTGGTGGAGCTATCGCGCGAAGGATTGGGAAGCGTCGAACCGCGGCCGTCGGCTCGACCATATGTGGGTGACCCCCGACCTGATGCCCAAGGCGGTGTCGCATCGCACCGTCCAGCCGGCGCGCAGCTGGGAACGGCCGTCGGACCATATCCCGCTGATCACCGAGTTCGACTTTTGAACGATGTCGCCGATCTCGGGGGCGCCCGGAAGGCGGCCCGCGCCATTGATGCGCTGCGTCGCGGCTGGCCGTTTCGCGTCGAAGGCAACGACGGCGCGCTCGATCTGCTCGCGGTCGAGAGCGCGCGCGACGCGGCACTCGCCGACTTCACCAGCCACGACGTGCTGCTTTCGGGCGAGCGTGCCGTTACGCTCAAGCTCACGAACCAGCGTGCCGCCGCGACACCGGGCCCGGTACGGCTGGCCGGTGCGGCCGATACGGTCGCGGCGGCGCTCGCAATCGCCGACCCCGCGCTCGATCTTGCCAACCCGCTCAAGGGCCCGTTTCATACCATAGCGACCGGCGGCGAAACGGCGGCAGTGGCTGCGATGACGATGGCCCGCCACGCAGGCCTGCTCCCCGCCTTCTTCGTGCGCGAAGTCACGGGCAGCGCTGAAACATCCTGCTCGATCGGCGACGTGGCCGCGCTGCTCGATCCCGCGCGGCTCGAAGTCGCGGCGCGCGCGCGCCTGCCCGTCGAGGCAAGCGAACGTGCCGAGATCGTCGCCTTCCGCTCGCCCGAAGAAGCTTCGGATCATGTCGCGCTCGTCATCGGCAAGCGCGACGCGAACCCGCCGGTCGTGCGGCTGCACAGCGAATGCCTGACCGGCGACGTGCTCGGCAGCCTCAAATGCGATTGCGGGCCTCAGCTCCACGCGGCGCTTCACGCGATGGCCGACGCGCCTTGGGGCGTTCTGCTGTACCTCAGGCAGGAAGGCCGCGGGATCGGGCTGGTCAACAAGCTGCGCGCCTATGCGCTGCAGGACCAGGGCTATGACACGGTCGACGCCAACCTTCGGCTGGGTTTCCCCGTCGAGGCGCGCGATTTCGCGATCGCCGGGCGCATGCTTGAGCTACTGAATATCCCGCGCATCCGCTTGATGACGAACAATCCCGAAAAGGTCGCGCGGCTCGAGAAGGAGGGCGTCGAGGTAGTCGAGCGCATTCCGCTGGCGCTTCCGACCAACAAATATAACGAGCAATATCTCGCGACCAAGCGCGACCGGACCGGTCACCAGCTCTGAAAGAAAAAGGCGCCGGACGATGCCGGCGCCTTCACGGGAAATCAGTGGACGAACCGCGCGACCACGTCGCGGTAGCTTCGGCTGACCTTCACCTGCGCGCCTGATCCCAGCACGAGGAAGCATTCGCCGTTGGTGTGCGGCTTGACCTGCTTGACCTGGCTGAGGTTCACGATCGTCGAACGGTGCACGCGCTGGAAATTGCGCGGGTCGAGCCGTTTTTCGAGATCCTTCATCGTCTCGCGAAGGATCAGGCTGTTGTCGGCGGTATAGATGCACATGTAGTCGCCCGCGGCGTCGATACGTTCGATGCTGTCGACGTCGACGCGGAAGATCTGGCCGCGATCCTTGATGTTGATCATCTTTTCATAGCGGTCGGCGGCATGGGCGTCGGGGGCCACCTCGGCGTCATAATCCTCGACCGCTTCGGGCGCGACTTCGGCGAGCACGGTCTTCAAACGCTCGACTTCCGCAGCGCCCCGTTTTTCGGCGAGGCGCTGGCGTACGCGATCGAGCGCGTCGGCGAGCCGCTCGGGTTCGACCGGTTTCACCAGATAATCGACCGCCTGCGCTTCGAACGCACGGATCGCATGGTCCGAATAGGCCGTCACGAACACGACGAGCGGCGGCTCGACCTCCATCAGCCCCTGGATCACCGAAAAGCCGTCGAACCCCGGCATCTGGATGTCGAGGAAGACGAGGTCGGGCTTGTGCGTCTTGATCTTTCTGATGGCCTCGCGGCCGTTCTGGGCGGTGTCGACGATTTCGACATCGGGGTGCGCTTCGAGCCGCAGTTGCAGACCCTGGGTCGCCAATTTTTCATCATCCACAAGGATGGTTCTGATCGTCATGTTCTTTCGGTTCCAATCGTCATTTGCCCATCGGGCTGGAACGGAAACTCGATAACCACCGTGAACCCGCCCTCAGCGCCCACATGGACGTCGAACCGGTGCTGGTCGCCAAAAGCCTGCGCCAACCGGTCCCTGATGTTGGCTAAACCCACACCGGTCGATTCCGTTGCAAGGCCAGTGGTGGGGTCCGTCGTTTCCGCTGACAATCCCGCACCGGTGTCGGACACGGTGATGCGAACATTTTGACCGGCCAGCTGTGCGGAAATCGTGATATCGGCGCCGTCTTCCTGCGGCGTGACCGCATATTTGATCGCATTTTCGATCAGCGGCTGGAGCAAAAGCGAAGGCAATCGCGCGCGCGAAACCGCCGGATCGATCGCAAAATGCGGACGCAGCCGTTCCTCGAAGCGCATCTTTTCGATGTCGAGATAGAGTTTCAGCGTCTCGATCTCCTGCGCCAGCGTGACCTGCGCGGTCGGCTCGTTCGCAAGCGTGTAGCGGAGGAAGGCCGAGAGGCGCGACAGCATCGCGTTGGCGGGCTCGGCCTGCTTGAGCAGCACGAGCGTCGAAATGCTGTTCAGCGTGTTGAACAGGAAATGCGGGTTGAGCTGATAGCGGAGCATCGCGAGCTGCGCCGACGCCGCCTGCGCCTCGAGCCGGATGACGCGGTCATTCTGCTCCTCGAGCTGAAGGAAATAGTTGATCGCGAAATAGAGCGCCGACCACGCCGCGAGCGAGGTTGCGTCGATATACATGGCGCCGAGCAACAGGCTGGTGAACCCCGCCTCGCTCGCCGGATTCTGGATCTGCGCCACCCAAGCGTCGATAAACGCCCAGAGCGCGGTCGCGACGCCCGCGAGGCCGAAGCTGACGCCCCACATCAGGAGCGGCCGGCGATTGATCAGCGACCGGTAACAGACCGAAAGGATCAGCGAGAGCGAGAAGCCGGTGATCGCCGAAATCGTCTGCGGAATCAGGAAGGTAAAGGCCTGGCCGTTGGCAAGCCCCGATATTCCGCGCAGCCCGAGCCACGCGGCCCAGCCCAATATCTGCAGATTCCAGAAAGCCCGGACCTTGTTGTCGAAAAAGGGGCCGGGCGAAGTCAGGCGAAACAGCGGCATGAAGGTCCGTATGGTCGAAGGTCAGCGGCCGCGTGCGCGGGATCGAAAAGCCGGGTCGCCGATCATTCCGCCGCGACCGCCGCGGGATTTTCGGCGCGAACGCGCGCCTGTCCCAGCGGCTGCAGTTCGGAGCGGTGCTTCCACAGCAGCTCCTTGTAGCCGATCACCCGGCCGTCGTGCGCGGTCAGCGTGACCGGACCGATCGGCTGTTCGTCGCGCGCGTCGACGAGCACCGGGGTCGAAGGAACGCCGGCGCCCCATTTTTCGCCCCACTGGCGAAGCGCGATCATCGCGGGGAGCAGCTCGATGCCCTTTTCGGTGAGCTGATAGCGCACCTTGCGCCGGTCCTCGGCCATCACCTCGCGCGCCATGATGCCATGGTCGACGAGCTTCGACAGCCGGTTCGACAATATGTTGCGCGCGATATTCAGCTCTTGCTGGAACTCTTCGAAATGATGGACGCCGTTGAACGCCGCGCGAAGGATCATGAACGACCATCGCTCGCCCATCGCTTCGAGAGCCAGCGGCAGGGCGCAATTGCCCCCGTCGAGATCGTTCAGAAGTTCGCGTAATTTTCCCATGACCAATGCCCTAACGTAAAATCGCCCCATGCGCCAAAAAAATATAGGGCCTCCGTTGCATTTCGCAACTCAAACGCTAGGTGGCGTTTCGCGACCTCGCGGTCGCGCAAAAACAGGAGGTCCAGATGCCCGAATTCAAGCTTTCTCCCCTCGTCCCGTCGCTCACATTTGTCGGCGCCGCGCTGATCGGCGCCCTCGTCCCCGCCGCAGCCACTGCGGCCGGCGGCGCCTTTTATGGCGCCGAGCTCGCCAGCCCCGCCCCCGAAGCGCGCTTTGTCGCGCGCGACGTCGTCTGGGCGTGCAAGGGCACGAGCTGCCTCGCCGGACAGGGAACGAGCCGTCCGCTGATCATGTGCTCGGCGCTCGTCAAGAAGGCCGGTCCGGTGACGAGCTTCACCGCCGGCGGCAAGGCGCTCGAAGCCGAGGATCTCGCGCGCTGCAACGGAACGAAATAGTCCGCCGGCAGCATCGGGCCGCCGCATCCGACCGGCGCGGCGGCCCGACGCGAACGAAGCTTCCAATTGACCTTATCAAAATTGCCGCTCTCCGGCGGTTCCGCGCAAGCAAATTTCACATTGCAATATTGCCCGCATGAACGACATTGGAAACGATGCTGAGGCAATATGAACTTGTCGAGCGCGTGCGCGCTTATGATCCCGACGTCGACGAGGCGCTGCTCAACCGCGCCTATGTCTTCACCGTGCAGAAGCACGGCAGCCAGAAACGTGCGTCGGGCGACCCTTATTTCAGCCATCCGGTCGAGGTTGCGGGGATTCTGACCGACCTCCACCTCGACAGCGAGACGATCGTCACCGCGCTGCTCCACGATACGCTCGAAGATACGCTGACGACGCCCGAGGAGATCGAGCGGCTGTTCGGCAGCGACGTCGGGCGGCTCGTCGATGGCGTCACGAAGCTGAGCAAGATCGAGGCGCAGACCGAGAATGAGCGCGCCGCCGAGAATCTGCGCAAATTCCTGCTCGCTATGTCGGGCGACATCCGCGTGCTGCTGGTCAAGCTCGCCGACCGGCTCCACAACATGCGGACGCTGCATTTCATCCGGAATCCCGACAAGCGCCGCCGCATCGCAAAGGAGACGATGGATATCTATGCCCCGCTCGCGGAGCGGATCGGCATGTATGAATATATGCGCGAGATGCAGTTGCTCGCGTTCAGCGAACTCGAGCCCGAAGCCTATGCGACGATCACCGGGCGCCTCGCCAAGCTGACCGCGGGCGGCAAGGACAAGGTCGCCGCGATCAGTCGCGAGTTCAAGGAGCTGCTCGCGAAGAACGGGATCGAGGCCGAGGTGTCGGGGCGCGAGAAGCACCCCTATTCGATCTGGCGCAAGATGCAGGAGCGGCACGTCAGCTTCGAGCAGGTGACCGATATCATCGCCTTTCGCATCATCACGCCGACCGACGCCGATTGCTATGCCGCGCTCGGCATCCTCCATCGCAAGTGGAAAATGGTCCCCGGGCGCTTCAAGGACTATATTTCGACCCCGAAGCGGAACGGCTACAAGTCGCTGCACACGACAATCATGCACCAGCAGAATATGCGGATCGAAATCCAGATCCGCAGCCTAGGCATGCACCAGCAATCCGAATTCGGGCTCGCCGCGCATTGGGCGTACAAGCAGGGCGGGGCGGCGCCCGACGGGCAGGCGGGGTGGATCCGCGATCTGCTCGAAATCCTCGAGCAGACGCACGATCCCGAGGAGTTCCTCGAAAATACGCGCATCGCGATGTATCAGGATCGCATCTTTGCCTTCACGCCGAAGGGCAGCCTGCATCAGCTGCCGAAGGGCGCGACGCCGGTCGACTTCGCCTATGCCGTCCACACCGGGCTCGGCGATCGCACCGTCGGCGCCAAGGTCAACGGGCGGCTGGTGCCGCTGCGTACCCAGCTTGCGAACGGCGACACCGTCGAGATCCTGTCGTCGGACAAGCAGACACCACAGCCCGCTTGGCTCGGTTTCGCGGTAACCGGCAAGGCGCGCGCCGCGATCCGTCGCCATGTCCGCTCGAAGGAAAAGGTCGAACTCGCGGCGCTCGGGCGCAAGATGTACGACGAAATGGTCGCGCGGCTGCCCAACAAGGTCGGCGACAAGGCGCGCGCCGCAGCGCTCGCCCGGCTCAAGCTCGACGACGACAGTGCGCTCTATGTCGCGATTGCCAAGCAAAGGCTGACCGACAATGCAGTGCTCGAGGCGCTCGTCCCCGGCATCACCGCCGAGATGAAGACCAAGCCGGGCAAGCTGGTGCAAGGCGCCGCAGTGTCGATCGCGGGGTTGACGCCGGGCGTCGCCTATCAGCTCGCCGATTGCTGTCACCCCGTCCCCGGCGACCGCATCGTCGGCCTGTCGCGCCCCGGCGAGGGGATCGAGGTGCACGTCATCGACTGCCCGCGGCTCGCCGACGGGATCGACGCCGACTGGATCGACCTGCGCTGGCAGGAAGACAGCGAGGGCGGCAATGCGCGGCTGTGCATCGTCATCCTCAACGAACCCGGCACGCTCGCCGAGATGTCGGGCATCCTCGCGGCCAATTCGGCGAATATCACCAATTTGCGCCTGTCGAACCGCGAAGGCGGATTCCACACCTATGACGTCGTCGTCGAGGTGCGCGACGTCCAGCATGTGATGCGCATATTGTCGGCGCTGCGTGCATCGGACAGCGTGGTGCAGGCGGAGCGGCAGTAGAGGGGGATAGCCCCGCCGACTTTTGGATGAGAGCAGCTTCCTCCTTCCGTCATCCCGGACTTGATCCGGGATCCATGGCAGCACTCGAATTCGCGGACCCCGGATCAAGTCCGGGGTGACGAGGGTGGGAACGTGCTTCGGATCGTAAACCGACCGGTCAATTCGCGTAAAGCAGCGGCGGGCGCCAGGCGCTCTGATCGACCTCGTCACTGACCTTGTAGACGAGCCCCTTGCTGTTCAGGAACAGCTTCTCCATTTCGGGCCGCGTGAACGGGCGCGAACCGACACGCCCGAATACCGCCATCTGCCCGCCCGTCTCGTCGACCGCGCGGTCGCGGTCGAGACCCTTCGACAGCGCAAGCGCCGGCGATGGCGTCTTGGCCCACGCGATCAGCTCGGGCGTCGGCTTGGGCGAGAAGCCGTAGAGGCCCGGATTGTCGGGGCTGGTCAGCTGGAGCACCTTGATGCCGTTGCGGCCGTCGGCGACATAGCCGAACAGCGAGGCGTTGGTCGACGCGACGATCACATCCTCGGCATCGCTTAGCGCGCCGCCAAAGGTCAGCCCCGGCCAGACGATCGGCGCCGCGGGGCGCGTCACATCGACGATCACGAGCCCGTCGGCTTTCGCCGCGACATACATATAGGTGCGCGCGAGATAGATTTTGCGCGCGTTGGCGAGCCGCACCGTACCCTCCGGCACCGCGACCGGCTGCGCCAGATTGGTGACGTCGAACAGCTTCACGCCCTCGGCGTCGGTGACCCAGAGATAACGGAATTGCAGCGCACTCGCGCGTGCGTCGGTCAGCGGCAATTGCGCCGTCACCTTCGGCTGGAGCGGGATCGACAGATCGAGCACGACCAATCCGGCGTCGGTGGTGATATAGGCCATGCTGCCCGCGAGCGTCACATGTCGTGCGCCCGCCAGCATATTGCCTTCGTTCCACGTCAGCGCGCGCTTCAGCTTGTTGTTGCGGAATTCGCCGTCCGCGAGCGTGTCGATGTCGACGAGGATCAGCCCTTCGACGCTGTCGGTAATCACGGCGTAACGATAGATGTCGTGCATCACCTGTTCGTGATTTTCGGGGAAATTCTTCACGATATTCTGGTTGCGGCTGACGCTGACCGGCTGCGTCGTCGCGACCGCCATGCAGGTCGCGTTCATCGACTTCACATGCGTATCCTGACCGAGCGGCGAGAAGGGAGCGCGGACGATGCGTTCGGAGAAGCCCTTATTGCCGATCGACGCGACGTCATAGACGCGGAAGCCGCCCTTGCCCTCCGCCACGAACATATATTCGCCGCGCTGTTGCAGGCAGTTCACCCGGCCGCTGGTGCCCTGAACGATATTGGCGAATTCCTCGAGCGCGTGCGTTTCGCCCGATCCCTTTTTATCGAAGGTCTTGCCGCGCACCCAATTCTTGAGCTCGCGGCCGTTCTGGTCGACGTGCAGCTTCCAATAATCGGGATAGGCATATTTCTGGAGATAGCTGCCAATCACCGCCTGCGGCTCGTCCCATTCGGTGACGCGCGTCGCCTGGAAGCTGTTTTCCTGACCCGACCAGACGTTCAGGCCGACGAAATTGACGAAGTTGGTGCCGAGCAGATTGAGCTGCGCCATGATCGCATTGTTATCGTCGGCGGCCGACAGGTGGCAGTCGCTGCACTGCTTGGTTTCGGAGCGGCGCACCGTGTGCGGGAAGTGGGGCGCGAAGGCCTGGCTCGAATAGCCCGCCGAAGAGACCGGCGGCTGCTGCACATAGATGCGTTCGCGGTTGATGTTCGTCGACGACAGGACCAGCGCCGAGGTCGAGCGGACGGGCGTGATGATGCCGCGCGCTTCGCCGTTCGGGCCGGGCTCGCCGGGCTTGGTGAGCTGGTGCCGGCCGAGCTGGAACATTTCGTCGCGCGCCACCTGCGGGTTGTAGGTCGCGAAGTTGCGCGTCTCCTCACCCTCGAAATGGTGCATCTTCGTCTTCCAGTTCGCCTCGATCGGCAAATGGCAGCCGCCGCAACTCGTCGTCCATGAAAGGTGACAGGTGAAGCAGGTCATCTTGTCTTCGCCGTGTGCGCGGTCTTCCTTCGCGACCCCCGGCCCCCATTCGAACTTGCCGTCCTCGCTACCCGACCGCGCCATCAGCTTGGCACGCGCCGCTTTGGCGTTGAAGTGCGGTCCCGGGGTCACCGCCTGCTTGACGAGGCTGACCTGCCATTCGAGCTTCGGATCGACGATCGAACGCTGGATCAGGCCGATCACCTCGGCATCGTCATTATACTGGAATTCGAAACGGCGGCGCCCATCGGGATTGCGAAGCAGCGCGAGATTATTGCCCTGCGGCCGCGCCGCGACGTTCGACGTCAGCAGGTTCGGGAAGGCGTCGGCGGTACCGTGGCAGTCCTTGCAGCTGATCTCGACCGCGTTCGCGACCTCGCCCTGGATATATCCGTTGCCATGGCTGTCCTGCGCGAAGTGGCAGTCGGCGCATTGCATGCCCTTTTCGGCATGAATGTCCATCATATGGACCGCCTTGCCGGGGTTGAGGCCCGGCGGGACGAACTTGCCCTCGATCCCCGGCTTGCCTGGATCGGCGCTCGACAGGCAGAGCTCGCGCTCCTTGGGATCGGCATAATGGCTGCAGCTCTTGCGCCACTTTTCGGGGTCCTTCGGGTCGATGATGTTCGCCGTGTCGGTACCATAGGTCGACATATTGCCGTCGGCGGTCAGCAGATTGCCATTGCGGTCGCGCTTGAAGATGCCGCGGAAGTTCCAGCCATGGCCGTGATAGTCGGCGAACTGCGTATCCTTGTTGCTGTCGTTGACGTCATAGACGTCGCGCAGGAATTCGACATCGGCCCACAGCCCGCGCGTCGCCGCGCCCTCGGGATTACGTTCGAGCACCTGATGCACCTCGGCGGCGGTCGGATAGCGCTGCTGCCTGTATTTCTTCTGATAGTCCTCGTCGCTCATCCCCGGCGGACGCGGCGCGGTGTTCTCCGGCCCCGGCCACATCTGCGGCGCGTCCGATTCATAGTCCCACATCGTGTAGCCGAGGTAGGAGTTCAGGAAGATGTTCGGCTGGTGCATGTGGCACGACATACACTGCGAGGTCGGGATCGCGCGGGTGAAGGCATGGCTGATCGGGTGGCCCGATTCGCCGCGCGCCGGAGACGCGGGGCGTGCCGGAACCTCGGGATCGGCGGGGTCGATCAACGCGCCATGGCCGCCGCCGGCCTGATGGCCATCATCGGCGCCATGCGCATCGCCGCCATGCCCGCCTTCGGGCTTCCATTTCTTCTCGGCAATCGTCGGGTCGACCGTCGCGGTTTCGCCGTCGCGGCCGAATTTGGCGTAGGTCAGGCTGTGCCGCGGTTCGCGGTCGTTGGCGTAGACGACGTGACAGCCCGAACAGCCCGAATGGCGATAGTCGCCGGGCTGGTCGTTCGTGCCCATGAACCATGACAGCGGGTCGTTGAGGCGCGTCTTGTGGATATTGAGCACGGGGATCGAGACACGTAGCCCGGTCCCCGGACCGCGGTTCGATTGCTTGAGGTCGGGGCGCCCCGGCTCCTCGAGCCGCTGGATGCTGCCCGTCGGGTTCGGCAGGCCGATTTCGGGGAATTGCGTGTTGATGTTGCGCCCGCCGCGCTCGAACACGCGGAAGACGTCGCCCGGCGGCAGCACACTCCAGCGTGGCAGCGGATACATTTTCGCCAGCGCGCCGCGCTTTTTCTCTTCGTCGGTCAATATCTTGTCGAAACCGAAGCTCGGCTTGCACGCTTCCTTATACTCCTCGGCGGTCAGCCGCGACGAGGGCGAGAGGATGCATGCGGGCTCGCCGGTGCGCGTATAGGCCTCGCCGAAGATGTAATTCTTGTAGGGAACGATGCCGTTGTTATACGCCGCGCCGCCCCACAGCATCGCGCCGGTTGACATCATCGACCGCTCGGTCGCCTCGATCACCTCGAGGTGGCACGCTCCGCACGCCTCACGCGCGACGCGATAGTCGCTGGGGTTCACGAAGCGGATGAATTCGGGCGATTCCTTATTGAGCAAGGTATAGCTGCGCTGCGGGTTCGCCGAGCTGTCGTGCCACGCCCCGGGAAGCGTCGGCTGCGGGTGCGCGAGCTTCATCACCGCCTTGTTCGTCGGATGCTGATAGCCGAGGCTTGGCGTGCCGCGCTGGCTTGCGTCGCCACCGTGGCAGTCGGTGCAGCCGAGCTTCACAGCGGGGGTCGCGTGCATCGACGGCTGGTCGGTGCGCGTGTGGCAGCTGTAACAGCCCTCCGACTTCGCGCTGACATCGGCGTCGCTCTGCTCGCGCGGCGCAGGCGGCGTGAAGCGATATTCGATCTTGAGCGGCTTTTCCTCTTCCGCCGCCCGAACGATGCTCGCGCCAAAGGCCGCACACATCGTCACGAAGGCAAGCAGGGCGAGAAGTTTGCGCGTCAGCATCAGAAGCTCACGATCACATTGGCGAGAATCGACACATAGGCGTCATTCTTTTTCTTGTTGTCGAACAGGTCCTTGAATCCCTTGCCCGGCAGCAGCACCGCGGCGCTGAGGCGCCCGACGATGTTCTGCGTCGCCTTCGGCCGCCAGATCGTCGCGACCGACAGGTCGAAACCGATGTCCTTGGGGATCGACCCTTCGGTGCGCAGCGCCTGCAGGCTCGAGGTGTTCTCGAACCACAGATGGTTGAAATTGGTGCTCACGCGAAATTCCGGCGTCAGGTCGAAATCGGCGCCTGCACCGATGAAGACCGTGCCCGGATTGTTGAAGTTGGACTGCCCCTCTTCCTTCGACGAGCGCAGCGAATTGAGGATGCCATTGCGCCCATTGATGGAAATGACGCGCCCGCCGCCGGCAAAGGGGATCGTCTGGCGGATCCAGTAACTGGTATCGGCGCCGCCGAAGATCGGGTTTTCGAAGATCGCGTCGAAGCCGCCCTCGGTCTTGTTGTACGGATCGCCATCGCCCGTCGCATAGAGCCCCGACAGGCGGAAGCGCATCCAGTCATGATCGTAGCTGAGTTCGACCGCACCGAAACCCGCGCGAATTTCGGCGGGCTTGCTCGTGAAGAAACTGTTCCGGTCTTCGCCCAGCGCGGCATAGAAACTCGCGGTCAGGTTGATCCGCCCGATCCGCCCGTCGGCGCTGTAGCCCAAATATACGACGTCATATTCGCGCCCGCGCAAATCGCCGAGCAGCGCCGGCCGCACCGGGAAGCCGTTGTGGTCGATCTGCACGTCGTTCTTTTCGCGGTTCATATTATAGGTCACGCTGACCTGGCTGGTCAGCCCGACGACCGGGAAATCCTGGCGATAGAGGTTGGCGGTCAGGACGAAATCGTCGCGCGGCGTCTGGGTGATGTCGTTGAGGCCGCTGTTCGTGTCCTTTTCAAGCCGCCAGAAGGCCGCGAGATTATATTGGAAGCGGTTGTTGTCGCGGTTGCCGAACAGGCGGATGCCGAGCTGGCTGTCGTTGAACAGGAAGCCGCGGAAATCGCTCTGGAACGGCTGGATGCCGAGGCGGATCGAATAAAAGTCGTAGCGGTCGGACGTGTTGCCGAGATGCTTGTCGACGAACAATTCCTGCACGCCGAGGAACGAGTCGTAGCGATGGCTCGCCTTCGACGGGCGCACGTCGAGCACGCGCCGTTCGGGCACGTCGACATAATTGGCCTGATACGCCAGCGTGACGCGATATTCGATGTCGGGCGGCTTGAACGCGGTCGAGCCCTTGATCAGCGCGGCGCCGGCGATGAAGGTCTGAGCAAATACGAAGCTGCGATCCTTGCCGAACACGTCGAGGCTGCCCGGTCGCTCGGTCGTCTGGACGCCGACGGGGATCGGGAAAGTGCGCGGTTCGAACACTGTGTCCGACACCGCATTGGCAACGAAGAACCAGTCGTCGCCCTTGATCGGCAGCCATTTGACCTTGCCGCGGTCGATCGCGCGGTCGCCCTTGTAGGTGTTCTGGTGATAGGGATCGAACCAGCGTTCCTTGACCACGCCGAGCGTCTCGATCAGGCGCCAGCGATCGGGAACCGGCAGCTGATCCTCCATTCCCGGGAAGGCCTGCGGCGGCGGCGGGCGCAGCGCGCCGGCATTGTCCTGCGTCAGCGCGTCGGGGAGGTCGGGGCGGTAACCGGGGCGGCGGCGGCCCTCGATGATCTGTGTAACGGGATCGTCTCCGATCACTTCCTGCCAGTCGACCGGCGGTGGGGGCGGAGTCAGCTCTTCAACGGGCTGTTCGGCCGGCGCCGCGTCGCCCGCGACCGGCGGCCCCTCGGGCGCAGGCACGGGCGGCAACGTCTCGGCGCCCGGCGCGCCCGGCGCGGCGAGCGTCGCGATGACCGGCCAGAGGCTGCCCGCCGTCATCATCGCCTATAGCCCGTCGCAGACATTCTGGTTCGCCGTGTCGAGGAACGGAGCGAACGGACAGCTGACATAGCGCAGCCGCACCCCGGCACCGATGTTGACGACGACATTGTCCGAGCGGATCGCTTTCGGCGCATTGCCGATCCCGCCGACACGCGCGCCGCCATTATGTGCGCCAAGAAAGCTGATCATATCGTCTTGGTCGATCCCGTCGCCCGACACGCCGATCGCGCCGACGAGCTGGTTGCCGCGATAGAGGGGGACCGATCCGGGGAATATCTGGATGCCGTTCTGCAGCCGGTTCTGCCCCGGCGCAACGTCGGGCAGCGTCGTGCAGCGCGCCGGCGTATCGGTTGGGCTGGCACCCGAGACGAAACCGAGATGCGCGCCGAGATTGCCGATGATCAGCGCCGATTGCAGCCCGGTCGAAAAGGGATTGAACTGCGCGATCGGGCGCGACAGCGGGCCTTGCGGGCGGCCGACTTCGCCATCGGGGAAATAGGGGCGCGAGAGGTTGCCGTTTGCGCGGTCCGAGAAGGCGATCGTGCCGGTCAGCGCAGCGGGATTGTTGAGGAAGGTCCGCGTCGCGCTGACGAACTGGCGCACGTCGGCGCTGGCATTGGCGCCAAGTTCGGTTCCGGCCTGCGCGCCCGAGAAGAAGGCGGCGGTTCGCGCCTTCTGCAAGCTGACGTCGGTACCGAAGATCGGCGCGTCGGGCGAGCGCACGATGCCGAGCACCGACCCGTGCGTATCGACGATGCTGATCGTCACTTGCGCGCGGCTGTCGAGCGGGCGGCGGATCTGCGCGCGCGCGCGGCTCATCACGGTGAAGGCTTCCTCGAGCACCGCGCGCGCCTCGACGGCGGTGAGCGGCGCGCTGTTCGTCGCGCCGTCGGTGCCGGCGCGGATCGGGTAGCGGTTGGTGCCGCTGCCGTCGGTCAGCACGAAGGCATCGCGATTCGAAAATTCGGCGGCGGTCGAAGCGCGAATACCCGATGCCTCGCTGCCATAGGCGATCCCGGCAGTGATCGCGGCATTGGCATAGCCGATCACCGCGACGAGATTGCCTGCAGTGCCGTTGAGGCTTGCAAAACTTGCGCTGCCGCTGCTCATCACCCCGGCGAAAGTCGCGTCCGAAAAACGCAGGCTCGTCCCGTCGACGGTGATCTTGTCGGCGGTGATCGTCCCCGGCGCTTCGAACCCGCGCGTTCCCGCAAGGGCGATGAATTCCTCGGGATCGTTGTCGACATCGAGGATATTGTTGTCGCTGCCGTAGATGCCGTCGCCCATCACCCCGATGCCGCCGACGAGCACGCCGTTCTTGTAGAGCGGCAGTCCGCCGGGATCGGCGGCGAGCCCGAGCGGCGAGCGTTTGGGTCCGATCAGCGCCGCTGCTCCTGCGGCTCCGAAACGCGCTGACAGGTCGCTGCACGGCAGCTGACTGAACTGCACGCCGAACAAAGGCCCGCTTTCGAGGCCGACGGTGGTCGGCGCGGGCGGGAAATGCTCCTGCACGATCTGGCTCGCGGTGCGCGTCGAAAAGGCGTTGCCGCCGCTCGAGAGGTAAGCGCCGGTGACCGCTTTGGCGATCGCACCGCCTTCGGCAGGAAAAGTGACATTCTGCGCGTCGATGTTCGCGCCGTTCGGCGCCGGCGCGGTCGTTGCGGTCGCGCGCGCGCCGTTCATGCGGAAGACGGCGAGGACATTGCCGACGCGGTCGGTCACAGCGATCGCCGACGGCAGGCTGCGCGCCTGCGCTTCGGATATGGCCTGCGCGAGTACGCGCTCGACGTCTGCCGTGCTCAGCGCCTCGGCGGCGGGCGGGGTGTAGACCGTCGTCGGCGTGGGTGTCGGCGTCGGGGTGGGCGTCGGGGTCGGCGTGCTGCCGCCTCCGCCGCCGCCGCACGAGGTGAGCAACAGCGCGCCCATTGCAGCAAAGGCGGCCGAACGGAAAAGATGGGTCTTGCTTCGCATGGTCTTACCGCAGCGCCCCGATCGCGCGCACTGCGCTGCCAAACGACGCCTGGAATTCGGAAGGCTTATAGGCGTTGGGGTCTTTCACCGCGGCATAGGCGCGATCGATGTCGCCGCGAATGCCCGCAGCGGCGCCCACGGTAACCCGCCCCGACGACACCATCGCGTTGAGCAAGGTATCGACACCCATCACCGCCTGCTGCGACCCCGAATAGTCGGTGTAGCGATCACTGATCGCCTTCGCCGAAATCGCGTCGACCATCGCAAAGGCGTCGGCGCCCGAGAAACTGCGCGAGGCGAAGGCGCTTTTGAGCGCCGCGACCGTCTGCGACAGTTGCGCCGCAGCGGCGACGGCGCTTTGCCGGTCGGTCGCCATCGCCTTGTGGAACGCTGCGGTCCGTACCGCAAGCTGGTCGGCAAGCGCAGGCGCCGCAAGCCGTGCGGCAGCGGCGAGCATGATCAGATTTTCGTCATTATAGGCCGGCATACCTTCGGGAAGATTGCGGCCGGGATTGTCGAGCCCCGTGCGCACCGGCTTCGCCTGATCGAAGATGCGGCGGTGGCAGCTGTGGCAGTCGAGGAAATAGAATTCGGGGAACATGCCCTCGGTCCCGCGCCGCGTCTGGAACAGCGCAAGGCTGCGCTCGATCGCGGTCGCCTGCCCCACCGCCCACATCTGGACATGGTCGGTGCGCCGATTCGCCGCGCCGAACTTGCGCCAGCCATAGTCGCCGTCTTCCTGATGATGTGCCTGCAGCGACGAGAAGAGATCGAGCTCGAACGAGATGCGCGGGTGGCCGGCAGCCATGATGCGGTGGGTGACGAACTGCCCCTCGCCCGCCGCACCGAAATGGCAGTCGACGCAGACGCCCGCGCGGACCACCGGATCCTCAAGCTTTTTCAGGCCAGCCGACAGGTTGGCGAGATGCTTGTCGCGCATTTCGCGATCCGGATCGGCGTTCGTGCCGACGCCCGCATAATGGCTCGCGAGCCAGCCGCCGGCGGGGCCATGGCACGATTCGCAGCCGACGCCGTCCTCGGCAGGAACCGCACGCGCCGTACCCGCGGTACTGTGGCATCCGAGACACATCTGCGCCTTGGCGGGATCACCGATACCGAGGTTGCGCGCGATGAACTGGCTGCGGTTGTTGTTGAGAACCGCCCAAGCGCGGCTGTGAGCGCCGCCGGAGGTTGAGGGTTCCTGCCACTTCATCAGCTCGTCCTGGCGGACGACGGTGCCGTCGCCCTCCATCCGGCCGTGGCAGGTCGATCCGGCGCATGAAGCGACGCCAGTGTAGCGCGCGCCGTTTTCACCCTGCGACCGCGCAGGCGGAGCAAGGACGAAGGCCGCGATCGCCAGCGCGAACAACATGGCAGCAAAGGCGGCAAAAGCCGCCCAAGGCCGATCGCCGCGCTCCTTCCTGGCGTGCGCCGTCATTCGCAGAACCCCTTTTCCCCGACCCGGCGCTTTTACGCCTTGAGCCGAATTACACCACCCCGAATGCCAGCATCGCGTCGGCGACTTTCTTAAAGCCCGCGATATTGGCACCCTTCACATAATCGATATAGCCGCCGCCCTGGTCACCATAGGTCAGGCAGCTCGTGTGGATACCGTCCATGATATCCTTGAGCATCTGCTGCAACTCGCCCTCGCTCCAGCTGCGGCGACCGCTGTTCTGGCTCATTTCGAGGCCCGACACCGCAACGCCGCCGGCGTTGGCCGCCTTGCCCGGCGCAAACATGATCCTTGCATCCTTGAAGACATGCACGCCGTCGAGGTTGGTCGGCATGTTCGCACCCTCGCTCACCGCGATGCAGCCGTTCCCGACCAGCGTCTTCGCATCCTCGCCAAGCAGCTCGTTCTGCGTCGCGCACGGCAGCGCAACATCGCATTTGACGCCCCACGGGGTCTTGCCCGCAGTGAAGCTCGCGCCCTTGAACTCATCCGCATATTCCTCGATCCGGCCGCGGCGATGCGTCTTGTGCGCCTTCACCCAGTCGATCTTTTCCTGCGTGATGCCGTCGGGATCGTGGATGAAACCGCCCGAATCGGAGAGCGTCAGCACCTTGCCGCCGAGCTGGACGATCTTTTCCGCGGCGTGCGTCGCGACATTGCCCGACCCCGAGATGACGGCGGTCTTGCCGACGAGATCCTGCCCCTTGGCCGCGAGCATGTTCGCAAGGAAATAGACCGCGCCATAGCCCGTCGCCTCAGTGCGGATCAGCGAGCCGCCCCATTCGAGCCCCTTGCCGGTGAGCACACCGGTGAATTCGTTGGTGATGCGTTTGTACTGACCGAACATGAAGCCGATCTCGCGCCCGCCGACGCCGATGTCGCCTGCCGGGACGTCGATATCAGCGCCGATATGGCGGTAGAGCTCGGTCATGAAGCTCTGGCAAAAGCGCATGATCTCGCGCACGCTCTTGCCCTTGGGATTGAAGTTCGATCCGCCCTTGCCGCCCCCCATCGGCAGGCCGGTCAGCGCATTCTTGAACGTCTGTTCGAACGCGAGGAACTTGAGCACGCTTTCGGTGACGCTCGGGTGAAAGCGGATACCGCCCTTGTACGGGCCGATCGCATTGTTGTTCTGGACACGCCAACCGCGCTGGACGCGGATATTGCCGTTGTCGTCCTCCCAGCAGACGCGGAAGGACACGACGCGATCGGGCTCAGCGATGCGCCGCAATATCTGTTGCGCGTGATATTCCTCCTTGTCGGCGATGAAGTCGAAGATGTCCTCGGACACCTCCTGCACCGCCTGGACGAACTCGGGCTGACCCGGGTTGCGCCTTTTCACGCCTTCCATGAACGTCGCAAAATCGACGTGATCCGAAACTGCCATGCACCCCTCCCCTGTACGACTGGGAAAGCCGGTGCGACCCCTGACGATTTTTGTCGTTGACCGACCTCGTGGTTCAAAGGCTACACAATCGCCGGGCAAAGGCAATATGACAGCGCGCTCGGACGGCATTTTTTCGCGGCGCGTACAAAGGGGCAAAAATGAACGAGAGCAACGGGATGGCCAAAGGGGCGGGCCGCGGCATGACAGGTACGAACCGCGCGATCCTGATCGCCGCGTTCATATTGCTGGCGGCCGCGGTGGGCTATGCCATCTGGCGCGATACCGGCGCCGCTGTCGCCGATCCGGCCGCGCCTGCATCTGCGGCGCCCTCCGACCAGCTCGCCGAACTCGAGGCGCGTACCAAACGCGAGCCGGACAGCGCCGATGCGTGGACCGCGCTCGGTGCCGCCAAATTCGATCTCGGCGATTTCGCGGGCGCTGCCGCGGCTTATGAAAAAGCGGTCGCACTTTCGCCCGAATCGGCGGGGCTCTGGTCGGCGTTCGGCGAAGCGCGGGTGATGGGCAGCGACAGCGATCCGATGCCCGCCACCGCGCTCGACGCGTTCAACAAGGCGATCGCGCTCGACGCGAAAGATCCGCGGGCGCGCTACTTCCTCGCGGTCAAAAAGGACATCGGCGGCGATCACAAGGGCGCGATCGAGGACTGGTTCGCGCTGCTCGCCGACACGCCGCAGGGTGCGCCGTGGGAGGCCGACCTGCGCCGGACAATCGAACAGGTGGGGCAGATCCACAAGATCGACGTCGCCACGCGGCTGGCAAGCACGCAGGCACGGCCGCTGACCGCAAACGAAATGCCGGTCGCCGCGCGTGCGATTCCTGGGCCGAGTCGCGCCGATATGGAAGCCGCGTCCCAGCTCCCGAAAGGCCAGCAGGACCAGATGATCGAGGGCATGGTGAGCGGCCTCGAAGCCAAGCTGAAGGCCAATCCCGCCGATGTCGACCGCTGGATCATGCTCATGCGCAGCCGGATGACGCTGGGTGAGACCGCGAGAGCCGCGCAGGCTCTGAAGGACGGAATCGCGGCGAATCCGGCGGCGGCGGGACGGCTCAAGGCGCAGGCGCAGCTGCTCGGCGTACCGGGCGCATAAAATTACCCATTGGCGTGCGAGCGACAAGGCATTATCCCGTAACGGCTGCGGGGGGCGCCAATAATAATAAGGTCGCCGCGGCAAAATGCCGCGAGACGATTTCGGACGTATTTGCCCGGGACAGTTGTCCACTCTGTATCGGGCCTCGTGGTTCCAGCTGACCACCCGGCACGCAGGCCGCCGAAGCGACCGCACGTCAATCTATCCCGCCATCAATGCCGCGTTGCCGCCTGCCGCGGTAATGTCGGTCGAGATCGACTTTTCCTCGGCGAAGCGGTGCAGATAGTGCGGCCCTCCGGCCTTGGGGCCGGTGCCCGACAGGCCGCGGCCGCCAAAGGGCTGCGATCCCACGATGGCGCCGATCTGGTTGCGGTTTACATAGACGTTGCCGACCTGCGCACGCGCCGCGATGTGCGCCGCGACGCCGTCGATACGCGTATGGACGCCGAGCGTCAGGCCGTAGCCCGACGCATTGATCGCATCGATGAGCGCGTCGAGTTCGCCACCCTTCCATGTCGCGACATGCAGCACGGGCCCGAAAATCTCGCGCTTCAGGTCGGTGACATGGTCGAGGCGGATCGCCACCGGCGGCACGAAATGGCCGTCGGCGGGCAGGTTCGTGCGCCCCGCTTCCGCGATTATGCGGCCCGCCACGCGGGCTTCGGCGACATAAGCCGCAATATTGGCCTGTGCTTCGTCGTCGATGATCGGCCCCACATCGGTCGCGAGGATCGACGGATCGCCGATATTGAGTTCGGCCATCGCCCCGGCGACCATCCCGATCATCGTCTCGGCGACATCTTCCTGCACGCAGAGCAGACGCAGTGCCGAACAGCGCTGGCCAGCCGACTGGAACGCCGAGGCGACCGCGTCGCGCGCGACCTGTTCGGGCAGCGCAGTCGAATCGACGATCATCGCGTTCGCGCCGCCGGTTTCGGCGATCAGCGTCGCGATCGGCCCGTCGCGCCCCGCGAGGCTGCGGTTGATCATCCGCGCGACCTCGGTCGAGCCGGTGAAGGCGACGCCGATGATGCCGTTGTTGCTCGTCAGCGCGGCGCCGACGGTTTCGCCACGGCCCGGGAGGAACGCCAGCACATCGCCGGGGATGCCGGCTTCGAGTAGCAGCTCGACCGCGGCGTGCGCGATCAGCGGGGTCTGCTCGGCGGGTTTCGCGAGCACGCTGTTGCCCGCTGCGAGCGCCGCCGAAACCTGCCCGAGGAAGATCGCGAGCGGGAAGTTCCAAGGGCTGATGCACACGAACACGCCCTTGCCTTCGAGCATCAGCTCGTTGCGTTCGCCCGTCGGGCCGGGGAGGGCGATGGGATAGGTGAAATCGGCGCGCGCCTGCGCGGCGTAATAGCGGAGGAAATCGACCGCCTCGCGCACTTCGGCGATCGCGTCGACGAGCGTCTTGCCGGCTTCGTCGATCGCGAGGCCAAGGAACAGCGCGTCGCGTTCTTCGAGCAGATCGGCAGCACGTTCGAGCCGCTCGGCGCGGAAGGCGCCGCCCGCGAGGCTCCAGTCCTCCTGCGCCTTGTCTGCCGCGGCAACGGCATCGGCGACGATAGCAGCATCGGCTTCGATCACCTGCCCGACGATGGCGCCGGTCGCGGGGTTGCGCACGGGTTCGGCTTTGCCCTTCCGCGCCACGCCGCCGACGATCGGTGCTGCGACAAGGTCGCCGCGCCGCGCCGCACCGATCGCCGAAACCAGCGCTTCGGGCACGCCCGGATCGCCGAGGTCGTAACCGCGCGAATTGCGCCGCACGGGGTCGAACAGGCCGAGACCCGTCGCGATGTTCGACGACGCCGCGCTCGCGACGCTGCGCGGGTCGACCGCGAGCTGTTCGGCGGTGACGCCGGGGTCGGAGAATTGGTGGACGAAGCTGGAGTTCGCGCCATTCTCGAGCAGGCGGCGGACGAGATAGGCGAGCAGGTCGCGGTGCGTACCGACCGGCGCATAGACGCGCACCGGGCGCGGCGGCGGGAACAGCGCGACGAGGGCGTCGTGTGCGCCCTCGCCCATCCCGTGCAGCCGCTGCAGCTCGTAATCGGCGCCCGCGAACAGCTCGGACACATAGGCGAGCGTCATCGCATTGTGGCTCGCGAACGCCGGATAGATGCAATCCTGGCAATCGCGCAGCAGCTGAGCGCAGCGCATGTAATTGAGGTCGGTATGGAGCTTTGCCGTGAACACGGGAAAGTCGCCGAGCCCCAGCGTCTGCGCGCGCTTGATCTCGGTATCCCAATAGGCGCCCTTGACGAGGCGCATCGACAGTTTGACCCCGCGCGTCCGCGCGCGGTTGGCGAGCCAGTCGATCACCGCCGGCGCGCGCTTCTGATACGCCTGGATCACGATGCCGAGCCCGGTCCAGCCGTCGGCGATGCCAGCGTCGATCAGGGCCGCGAACACGTCCATATGCGGCTCGAGCCGGTCGCTTTCCTCGGCATCGATCATCAGCGGGATATTCACCGCGCGCGCCGCCTTGGCGAGTTCGATGACATTGGGAATCAGCTCATCGCGGACGCGCGCTGCCTGCAGATATTCATAGCGCGGATGGAGCGCGGAGAGCTTGATCGAAATGCCGTGGTTGGCGTGCGGGTCGCCGGGCTTCGCCCCCTTGCCAATGCGCGCGATAGCATTCGCGTAGCTGTCGTAATAACGCTGCGCATCCCCGGCGGTGCGTGCAGCCTCGCCAAGCATGTCGAAGCTTGCGAGTTCGGACTTTTCCTTGTCGGCGCGCTTGACCGCGGCGTCGATCGTCTCGCCCATCACGAACTGCTGCCCGAGCATCTTCATCGCTGCGAGCGCCGCCTGGCGGATCACCGGTTCGCCCGAACGGCGGACCATCGATTTGATCAGGGTGAGCGGGTTTGCCTTGCTGCCCATCGCGTCAAGCATCAGTGTCGCCGACCCGAGCGACAGGCCACGCGACGACAGCGCGACAATCAACGGGCTGTCCTCGTCCTCGCCGTCCTTCCAGTGGCGCCCGGCAATCTTGTCACGGATCAGCGCATTGGCGGTCGCATTGTCGGGGACGCGCAGCAGCGCCTCGGCAAGGCACATCAGGACGACGCCTTCCTCGGTCGACAAACGATAGCGGTTCATCAACTGCGCGACGAGCGTCTCGCGCTCGCCCTCGGCCTTCGCCTTGCGGATCAGTTCGAGCCCGCGCCGCGTCACGGCTTCGACGCTGGCCGAAGAGGTCGAGAGGGCGGTACGCAGCTCGGCTACGAGGTCGGCTTCGCTACGGCAGGCGAGGGCGCGGACGTGCGCACGGTCGGAGTTTTGAGTCATGGCGCCCGATATCATATCGATGGAAGTCGATCCGACTTGTTTGGGCCATTTTTATATATGAATTGACCAAGTTTCCATGGTTCTTTAGCCAGTATTTATGAAAAATGGCCAGCCCACAGTCGAACTGGATGACTTCGATCGCAAGATCCTCACGATTCTGGGGCGCGACGGGCGGATCACCTTCACCGAACTGGCGCTGCGGGTCGGTCTCTCGAAAACACCGTGCCAGCAGCGTGTGAAACGGCTTGTCGATAGCGGGCTCATCACGGGCTTCCGCGCGATCGTCGATCCGGCCAAGGTCGGGCTCGATCATGTCGCCTTCACCGAAGTGAAGCTTTCCGACACGCGCGAAGAGGCGCTTAAACAGTTCAACCATGCGGTGCGGCAGATTCCCGAGGTCGAGGAATGCCATATGATCGCGAGCAGCTTCGATTACCTGCTCAAGGTGCGTACGCCCGATATCCGCCGCTATCGCATCGTGCTCGGCGAAAAAATCTCGAGCCTGCCGCATGTCGCCAACACCTCGACTTTCGTCGCGATGGAAACGATCTGCGAATCGGCCCGCTGATGCCAAGAGATTGACCGCCGCCCACGCCTGTGCCAATCGCACGGCCACGCGGGTGTAGCTCAATGGCAGAGCAGAAGCTTCCCAAGCTTACGACGAGGGTTCGATTCCCTTCACCCGCTCCATTGCTATCGCAGAGATAGCGCTGTGGCTTTGGCCCCGACGGAACCTCAACCCCCGACGCGCTCCACCTTCACCGACTGGCTGACAAACTCGATATCGCGGTAGGCGGTGAGGAAAGATATGTCGGCGGCATCGCGACCGACGCAGATCCGCGCCATTTCGGACGCGCGCGCCATTCCCGTCGCGTCGACGAGGTGCCAGTCGCCGTCGAGATAGACTTCAGCCACGGCGTGGAAATCCTGCGGCGCGACACGGAGCGCATAGGCGCTCGCCATCCGCGCCGGGATATGCGCTGCACGCGCGAGCGCGATCATCACATGGGCATAGTCGCGGCACACGCCGCGCCGCTCGACGAAGCTGTCGAGCGCCCCCGTTTCGGAGGTGCTGGAGCCCGAGGTGTAAGTGAAGCGGCTTTCGATCCAGTCGCGCATCCGGCCGATCTTCGCGCCGCCCTCATGATCGCCGAAACGGCGCTCGACGAACGCGTGGAACTTGTTCGACGGGCAATAGCGCGATTCGTTGAGATAGGGGATCGCTTCGGCGGGCAGACGGTGGAGCGGGACCGCCGCGAGCGAGCGAAAGTCGGTGTCGCGCCGGTCGATCTCGACCCGCGCGCGATATTCGGCGCGGAGGCGCCCCTCGGCGCGCAGCCAGATCGGCTCGCAGATGCCGTCCGCCGCCGGAACGCGCGCGACGAATTCGGGCGTGCCGACGTCGAGCGAGGAGTCGAGCACATGCTGGCCGTGCCCGTTCGCGGCCTCGATCTGGAGCATCAGGTCGACGGGCTCGGACAGGCGGTAATTTAGGGAGGCGGAAATTTCGAGTTTCATCTATCGGCAACGCATGAGGAGGCTTCGGTGGCGCTAGGGACAGCAGAAAGAAAGAGCAAGTGACGGCCGCACGCACCATCCCGTTCATCGTCGCGACGATCTTCATGGACGCGGTCGGCTTCGGCATCATCATGCCGGTGCTGCCGCAACTCGTGATGGAGGTCGGCAAGATCGATCTGCCCGACGCGATCGAGGTCGGCGCGTGGATCGGGCTCGTCATGGCGGTCGCGACCTTCCTCGCCTCGCCGGTGCTCGGCAATCTCTCGGACCATTTCGGACGGCGGCGCGTGCTGCTCCTCGCCCTCGGCGGGCTCGCAGTCGATTATGCGCTGCTGACGATCGTCGAGACTTTGCCCTGGCTCTTCGTCGCCCGCGCGCTTTCGGGCATTTTCGGCGGCAGCTATGCCGCGGCGCAGGCCGCGATCGCCGACATCACTGCGCCCGAGGAACGCGCGCGCAATTTCGGTTTCGTCGGCGCGGCCTTCGGCATCGGTTTCGTCGCGGGCCCCGCAATCGGTGGCTTTCTTGGCGAAATCGGCCCGCGCGCTCCCTTCGTCGCCGCCGCGATCCTCGCCGCCGCCAACATGCTCTATGGCTATTTCATCTTCCCGGAGACGCTGCCGCCCGAACGCCGCCGCGCCTTCGACTGGCGCCGCGCCAACCCGCTCGGCGCATGGAAGACGATGCGCGCGCTGCCGGGTATGGACGGTGTCGCGGGGGTGCTCGTGCTCTGGCAGATCGCAAGCCTTGTCTATCCGATGACGTGGAGCTTCTACTGCATCGCACAGCTCGGCTGGACGCCGGGGATGATCGGCGCGAGCCTCGCCGCGGTCGGTGTGATGATCGCGCTCGGGCAGGTCTTCGTTGTCGGTCCCGCGGTCGCGCGGTTCGGCGAGCGCGACGCGGCGACGCTCGGCATCCTCGTCGCGGTGGCGGTCTATATCGGATATGCCTTCACCAGCTCGACGATCGGCGCCTTCCTGCTGCTGATCCCCATCGCGCTGCAGGCGCCGGTCCAGCCGTCGCTGATGGCGATGATGTCGCGCCGCGCAACCGCCGGGACGCAGGGCGAAGTGCAGGGGATTTCGGCGATGGCAATGGGGCTCGGCCAGCTTTTCGCGCCGCTGCTGCTCACCGGGACGATGGCATATTTCACTGCTGCCGGCGCGCCGGTGCATTTTCCGGGCGCCGCCTTCATAGTCGCCGCGATTTTCGGTTTGCTGGCAATCCTGATGCTGCGCCGCCTTCCGCGCGCGCAGCCGGCCCATCAGATGCCGCCGTCGGTCACCGTATAGCCGAGCGCATCGAGCCCCGCAGTGAGCATTGCGACGCAGGCCGCCACCTCGTCGCCATCGGTCGAGCGAATGACGAAATTGGCGCCGACCTTGCCGTCCCGAAAGAAAGGGTAGCTGCCGATCGCGACGCCCGGATGATCCTTTTCGCCGAGGCGGAGGAGATCGGCTATCTCGCTTTCGGGCGCCCAGGCGCCGATCGTGTGCGCGACGAGCGGCGCGCCGCCCTCGAGCTGGCCGGTGAGCGCATCGAGCATTCCCGCGGTGATATGCGGCACCCCCGCCATCACGAACAGATTGCCGATGCGGATCCCCGGCGCGCCCGACATGCGGTTGGGGATCAGTTCGGCGCCATCGGGGGTACGCGCCATCCGCAAGCGCGCCTCGGTCAGCTCGCCGCCGCGCGCTGTATAATAGCGTTCGAGGATTGCGCGCGCATCCGGGTGAACGATCACACCGACGCCGAGCGCCTTCGCCACCGCATCGACGGTGATGTCGTCATGCGTCGGCCCGATGCCGCCGGTCGTGAAGACATAATCATAGCGCGCGCGGATCGCGTTGAGCGCATCGACAATCTCCTGCTCGACGTCGGGGACGATGCGGACTTCGCGGAGGCGAATCCCCTGCACGTCGAGCCAGGTCGCGATCTGCGACACATTCTTGTCCTGCGTGCGGCCCGAGAGAATCTCGTCGCCGATCACCAGCACGGCGGCGGTCCATATGCGTTCGTCGCTCATCGCTTTGCCTTAGCTCGCTGGCATGACAAAACAAGCCTGCTGGAACAGTTCGAATGTTCCTGTTATGTTCGAATCCGACTCGCAAAGCCAAGGGAGAGCCGCGATGACCGACGAACTGATTTTCTATACCAATCCGATGTCGCGCGGACAGATTGTGCGCTGGATGCTCGAAGAGGTCGGCGCCCCCTACGAACCGCGGATTCTCGACTATGGCACGACGATGAAAGGCGCCGAATATCTTGCGGTAAATCCGATGGGCAAGGTTCCGGCGGTGGTCCACGACGGCAAGGTCGTCACCGAATGCGCCGCGATCTGCGCCTATCTCGCCGACGCCTTCCCCGAAGCCGGTCTCGCGCCCGACCCGGCCGACCGCGCCGATTATTATCGCTGGCTCTTCTTCACTGCAGGGCCCGTCGAGCAGGCAATCACTGCCAAGCATTTCGGCATCGAACCCGATATCGACCAGCAGCGCATGGCAGGCTTCGGTTCACTCCCGGCGGCGCTCGACGCGCTCGAAAGCGCGGTCGCAGGCAAGGTCTTCGTCGCCGGCGACCGCTTCAGCGCCGCCGACGTCTATGTCGGCAGCCAGATCGACTGGGGCTTGCAGTTCGGCACCATCGCGTCACGCCCGGCGTTCGAGGCCTATGTCGCGCCGCTACGCGAGCGCCCGGCGTACAGGCGGGCCAAGGAAATCGACAACGGACTTATCGCCAAGATGCAGGCGGGAACGGCTCCGGCCTAGGGCAGCGCCTTCAGCAGGCCGATCGCGAGCGGCGCGAGGCGCCTGATCTGCGGATCCTGCGTCTCTGCCGCCGTCATGTAGAGAGCGTTCGCGAAGGCGGTCACATTATGGACCGCCGCAAGCCCGGCGTCGCTGCGATACGCCGCCTTCCAGCGCGGGCTCGCGTCGGGGTGGAGCGTCCTGAACCAGTTCGCCCACGCGGCGTCGTCGATATCGGGGCGTTTCGCGAGAAAGAGGACCGGCCGCGCAAGCCTCGCGGGCTCGCCATGACGATAATAGGGCGACGCCGCTGACGCGACCTGCGTCGCAACCGCGCCGAGCAGCAGATCGGCATCGGCCCGCGCGAGCCGTGGGTTGAGCGCGAGTTGCATGGACAGGTCGGCACCATGCGCGACGCCATGACGCCATCCCTCGCCTGCAACAAAACCGCGATAGTCGCTTATGCTAAGGAGATAGGCGGCGGCCGAAACGGCCAGATCGTGCAATTCTTCCCCGGTCAGGAACGGCTTGATCCGGTCGGCGCGCGCAACTTCGGACAAAGCCAGCGCGGCGAACGGACGACGAAAACCGCCCGGATCATCAGGACCGGCGACCATTTCGGTGAACAACGCCAGCGACTGGCGCATCTGTACGTCGCCGAGATACCGCCCGCGCAGTCCCTCGGACCAGAGCGTGAAAGCAAAATCGTCGCGCACGGCAGGATCGGGATTGCCGAGGCAGGCCGCGAGTGCATCGAGGTCGGCAAGATCCGCTTCGGAAAAGAAAGCGGAGGCATATGCCTTGATATCGCCGTCGGATGGCCGCGCCACGATGCAAGCGGCCGGCGCCCGGTCCGGCTGCCTCGGCTGCCGCCGGCAAGGCCAACATCATCGCTGCCGCAAGCGCACCGATACGGATCATGCCCTGCCTATAAAAAAAAGCCCGGCGAATCGCTCCGCCGGGCTTCCGCATCGTTCGTCGTCCGGCCGCTTATTCGCGGCTGCCCAGCAGGTTGAGCAGGAAGGTGAACATGTTGACGAAGTCGAGATAGAGCGTCAGCGCGCCCATGATCACCGACTTGCCGACAAAGTCGGTCCCGCGGACATA